>Ga0209724_1004267_pt1 | contig 11309 bp, 14 predicted proteins | sample grotaG_FD_184143 | JGI IMG/M metagenome (GOLD analysis project Ga0209724, IMG submission 184143) | Glacier valley bacterial and archeal communities from Borup Fiord, Nunavut, Canada, to study Microbial Dark Matter (Phase II) -... | ecosystem: Environmental > Aquatic > Freshwater > Ice > Glacier ... | reverse complement strand
TCAGATCAGGCTCTTTAAGTAATCCAACAAAACCAAGAACACCGTTCATAGGGGTTCGTATTTCATGACTCATATTGGCAAGGAAAGCTGACTTTAACCGATCGCTCTCTTCTGCTTTATTTTTGGCTTCAATCAGTTCCTCCTCAGCACGTTTCCTTTCAGTTATATCAGTTGCAACACCAATCAGCCCGATGGGTTGGTTATTCTTATCCATAATAATTGAAGTTGAAAGAAAAATGGAGAACTCACTTCCGTCCTTTCTTTTATTGAGCAATTCACCTTTCCATTCTCCACTTATTGTGTCTGGCAGGATGTTCTCAACTACTTCCTGAGCGTTGTTGGGCGACCGTACCATGCTTATTTGTTTTCCAATCAGCTCATCCAATTCATAGCCATAAGTTTTTAAAAACGATTCGTTGACAAATAGAATTTTGTCATTTAAATCTGTAATACTTAGACATTCACTTATGCTTTTCAAAGATTGGGCAAGCATTGTAATTTCTGCTTCTGCGTTTTTACGTATCGTGATATCCTCCACCATTCCAATGATATCCTTAGGAATCCCATTTTTATCCCGTAGCATTGTGACAAAAAGATTAGCCCAAACAATGCGTCCATTTTTATGGACATATCTTTTTTCCATGTTGTACCTGGATATTTTTCCATCGATTAAATCAGTAAAATGGTTAAGATCAATATTAATATCCTCACTATACGTAAATTCAGTAAACTTCATTTTTGACAATTCATCATTGCTGTAACCAACCATTTTTGACAATGAGGTGTTTGAAATAATTGGCCGGCCCTGCAAATCAAGTAGAGCTATTGCAATTGGGGCCTGGTCAAAAATGGCTCTAAAGTGTTCCTCGCTTTCGCGAATGACCTGCTCCGCTTGCTTGCGTTGGGTGATATCATGTGCAAGCACTTGTACGCCAATGGTTTTACCTTCAGTGTCAACTACTTTTGTGTGATTAGAGAGAAACCAATAGTCACCAGTTGGTAATGATACAAAATCCTCGAATTCAATACTGGATTCACTATTTGAAGCTTCCTGAATACGTTTAATATAAACTGATCCTGCTTCTTTACCAAAAAGTTCGAGTAATGATCTGCCAATATAATCTTCTGGTTTACCGCCAAGATTCTCAACAGCTTTTTGGTTAAAATAAAGTACATCACCATTTAAACTATATACTCCAACCCCTATTCCGAAATTTTCAAGAAGCAGGAGATATTTTTGTTCACTTGCTCTTAATTCTTCATCAGCTAACTTTCGTTCGGAAATATCCCTGATGATCCCGTCGATGTGATTTGGTTTACCTTCGGAGTCGAAGATTAAGCGTGCATTGAGTGAAACATACTTGATGGCACCTGTTTTTGTCTTAAGCGTTAACCTAAAATCCCTGAGTTCACCATTTTCCAGTATGGAATCCATCAGGATCATTCGGTCATTACTATTGTAATAAAGATTGAAAACGGAGGAACCAATTAATTCATCCCTGTTAAATTCTAAATGAAGATTAATAGAGGGACTTAATTCGAGAATATTGCCGGCAAGATCAACCTGGTAAAAAATATCCTGCAAATTTTCGAAAATAGCATTGTATTTATCTTTAATTGAATGTAATTCAATATCAGCCTGTTCTTTAAAGTGGTTGTGTTCCTGCTTTTGTAATTCAAGCTCGGTTTTCAGTTCCAATATTCTGGTTTCTAAAAGCTGAGAAACTGAATCTAAATTATTTTTATTCAACTCCTTCTTTTCTCTGTGAAAGAATAAAGTCTTCAATATATTACGAATAGACATTACATGAAAGTTATATATACTAAAATCTGATTGTTCTTCTTCATGCTAACCTATTATATATGGCATTTTTAGCATTAAGAAAGACTGAACAAATCAGGTCAAAATTGGGATTTACTGTATTACAAATATACATTAAATTTTCAGGAAGATCATAGATTTTGACCATTCATGAACTGTCGTTTTTGTGATTGTATAATTGGCAATTGCAGACAGGCTATCAGTAAAAACCTCCATACTTGATACCCTTAATGTGATTTAAGTAGAAATACGGCTATTTTCAATATATCCACATTCATATCCTTTACATTGCATCAGGCTTTAAATTCAATATTTCAAGATTGAAAATTTCTGAGTAAGCACAAAAAAAGAGACCCCGAAGGGCCTCTCTAGTTATTCTGCTGAACCTGTAGGCGAAGGTTCCGCTTTCTGATTCAGGATGTAATTCACCGCATTTTGTGCCTGGGCAGCAGCCAGAACCAGGATCTTTGGATCGTCGTTGAAAGTTCTGATCCAGCTTTTGATGTAAGCCGCATTGTTTTCGATGGTCTGCTGTTCAATACCGGTAATCCCGCACAGGTAGGCTGCTCCCATCTCTGCCACCATCTCTTCTTGGCTATAATCTTGATTACCAAACTTATGATCTTTTATTTTCTCGTACCGCCCCAGCCTGGAGCGATGGCCCGTGCAATGGATTGCCTCGTGGTAAAGCGTTGAATAACAGTACTCATCTCGAAAGAATGACCTTTGATTAGGCATATGGATTGTATCTGTTGACGGAGAATAGTAAGCATGCGTATCATCCCATCTGATCTTAGGGCAGTCTTTCCATTCATAAATGATCCTTTCTGCAGCTGCAATGGAATTAAAATCGTGGTCAAAAGCCTCCGTTTCCGGAATCTTCTTTTCATCAATACCTTCGGTCTGTGTCAGGTTGAAAACATTGTAGTATCGAAGGAATGGTGTCTTCTTGACAGAACCGTCTTTCTCTTCGGATTCAAGAATCTTCCAGAAGACCACCATCGTTGCTTTCTCTCCTTTTCGGATATTACCACCCAGCGCCCTTGCCTGGTCAAAAGTCAGGTAAAACGGAGATGTGAAAGGCATGCAAAGAAGCATCCAGAAATTGATACCGGTATAGGGCCGGTTGGAGGTCATGTTACGCGGCATTCCGTTTTTATTTCGCCAGGGAATCTGCCACGGAACCACCCCTGCTTCCAGCCGGTCAATAATTTTTTGGGTAACCACTTCGCAAATATCCAGTTTATTCATCTTTTCTGCCGCTTGCCTTGCGGACTTATTTGGGCATCAGGCGCGCCGTTAATTATTTTCGGGCACACCTGATTGAGCCGGACGGATTCTTGTCAACGGGCGAATGTCAGTTTCAACCGGAAGGGAAAATCATATAAGCGGGGATCATCAACTGTATGCTGTTTAGCATACAGTTGACTTGCAATTGAGACACAGGGAAAGTGACCAAGCGCGAAGCGCCGGGAGGTGATACAACAGATAATAAGCCATAGAAACACCGGACTGCCCTTGACTTTTCCGTCCGGCGATCAATACCTTTGACCAAAAATAAGTAAACAAGAAAATCAGTTCTGATGGATGGAACCATAAATCATGGATCCTATTATGAAACAATTTCAAATTAGCTCATCGTCATCCGATCCTCAATTTTGAAGAATCGCTTAAAAAAGTGTTTCTCATTTATTATTTCGTTTTGTGTTAAAAATCACCTCACTACACAAAATTTATCGCGAATAAATTTTGTGTAGTGAGGTGGGGCCCCAACTATGGCCTACGGAAGATTGAAGAAAAAAAAGCGGAAATCTCAGGAAATATGATAGAACATAATATCATTTAATGCACTTCAAAGCTTGCTTACGTTTCAATGGTGGAAAAATTGGAAGAAAAGTAATAAATCAGAAAGATAGTGGAAAGCAGCACATGAGTCCTGACATTAACAATGTTAATGACCAATGTACTGATTCGTCCTGCATTGTTTGGGGCTACTAAATCCGGGGGGCAACAAATGTGGTATTGTTTTTATTAATAAGGTTCCCATACTTCGTCCAGATCCTTTTATCGACAGCATCACCAAAATGTGTGGCTTCTTCTGGTAATATCGAAAGTTTGCGTTCGGAGCTTTTATCCTTCGTGAACTTGCCGTCCTTGTCTGTTACCTTCGTATTGTTCATCGAGATGATTGTGTATTTGCACTTGTGCCCGTTGATGATGAAGTTAGGATAACGAGCATCATTCCCTTTCAGGATGTTCATCCATAACAAAAACTTGTCGTGGTGTGGCGGTTCCTGTCCTTTATGGACACGCACGTCAACTGTCCAGCCATTGAATGTAAAACGGTCAATGGCCTGTTCATTGTAGGTCTTTGAATTTTTGGAATTGGGCTGGCGTGAATCGCCATACCTGTCCCTGAAATAGATCACCGTCCTTGTGGGATGCGTTGCGTAGTAACGGCAGAATTTATCGACAAGGTCATCGATCATCACGCCAGGCGTGTTTGATTTGACAAAGAATTCATTGATCGTACAATCTACTTGCTGAATAACTTTGGTAACAAAATTATAGTTGCGTTCCTGTGCGACAGAGAACAATGCAATCTTTGAACCCCAGTCAGGAACCACCTCCAATGGTTGATGAGGATCGCAGTCAAGATCAAAGCGGGAATTCTCATTGGATAACTGATCGGTATTCCAGTTTGTATTTTCGGCGATATCCCTGATATAGTCATTGTTTGTTGCATCGTAGTAAATATGCTGTGCGCTGTCAAGGTGATAATAGCCATCTTCAACCTGGTCGGGTATCCAATTAAGAATTTCGACCATGAAGGTCAGCAGATTTTGTTTGTCGTACTCCCTGCAGATATAAGAAAGTCCCAGATTTTCCAGGTTATCAAATGCATTTGCAAGTGTGAAGAACAGGCCATCTTTGGATACAAAGGGGGCGATCTGAATTTTCAGCCGAACGATTTCATTCCAGATGTTTTTGTAGAGTGGTTGATCCAGGCATTTATAGGCCTCGATTAACTGGATCTGAAGCTTTACGATCCTGTTCCATGTATCGAAGATCGGGACGCCAGCTTCTTGCAGGTAGTAATCGCCATACCGTAAAAGCCACATCTGGTCACGCGTATAAGGCATCGACGATACATACCGAAAACCATGGTGTTGCTTCACGCGGTTGACGGGTAGTGCCATGAATCCCCAGAGTTCTTCGTTTCCCCTGTTTGCAGGTGAAACCTCCTCATCATAACGAAGTTTATTCAACGTCAGCGCTTCATCCACGATTTCACGGTCAATATTGGGTCCTCGTGCTGAGCCTTGCCGTTCCTGGGAAAGCATTAAAAAGCCGGTTCCATTTGAAAAAGAGATGAAGTTATCGTAACGGGTTATTTTTTCGTAAGGCTCAATAAATCCCAGCTTTTTAATCGGCTTTCCCCCGATTACAAAATCTTTATCCTTTTCAAAACCAAGTTTTTCTAAAAATTTGAGTGTAGATGGAAGCGTTCTTGAATAGATCTGTCCATAGGTTCTGCCGGTGATGGAGGTCACCGAACGGGGCATCTTTCTTACGATCTGGCTCATCTCCCACCCGATGATATACGATTTCCCTGTTCCGCGTCCGTGAACGCTGACTTCACTCCTTGCATCTGCCAATACAGACAGGTGCTGTGGCCGGTTCAGGAAAATCTTTTCACAGATCATGATTTCAAAATCTCTTCTGCTTCTGTATCCGTAATTGCCGGACCTGAATACATTGCCTTCTGAATATCATGTATGGTTGCAACCGGCAAGTCCTTTAGTTTTTCGGGGTCCATTTTAACAAAACCGCTGTTCCCCTGAAGCATGATGTAGAACTCATGTTTTTCATTTCTTTTGGGATCTGCCATCTCTTCGGGTTTTTTACCCATCAGTTTAGCCAGGTTTGCATGTTCCATCGCGATGATGCGCCTGTCTTTCTCGTTGTGCGTCAGGTAGCAGTTATTGATGTTTTTCAAAATGTCATTGATCAGCCATGATTGCCAGAAATCAAAATCGAACGTATGGAAAGTTTTAAACAAGTCGATGGAGCGATCAATATCGCGGTAAGCGGTAGCCTGGGAGATTTCCGGATATTTGACCAGGTGCATCGCAACTGCATCCCGTTTATTGGGATACCTGTCCAGGAGTTTTGTGGCAGAAACAATTCTGTTGAGCTCCTCCTGGTAACTGGAAGGAAGTGGTGAATCTTCAGGGTGCAGAAAATGAGCCTTGATCAACTCATATCTCACCTCTTCGAGTGGCGGATAGTTCATGTTCTTGATTCTCTTTGGTAGTTTAAGAAGATCTGCTGAGACGGACTGCTTCCGTTCATCGCAGATTGTTTAATTGCTTTACGCATGGCTATTTCAGCAGTAAACCAGCCTTTAAAGTAAGATGCAGCACCCGAATTTTGGATTTGTTTTTCAGTAATCGCGAATTTCAAAACTTCTGATTCAGCGTCACTAAGTTCCAGGTTAATGCAAATATCTTCGGGAGAGAAGAACAAGGAAGCTAGTTCTTCAATCGCATCAAGGTGTTCCGTGGTTAAATTCATTGTCAAGAATTTGATAGTCGAAATTAAAAATGGCAGGATCTGTAAAGATGGTTCCCCGTTCCAATTTTGGGTTATCCGTTGCATTCTGGCTGGTGACAACCGATATTTTCCAGTTATCATTCCAAAGCAATGCAACCTTGGCATGTACAGAGGTGCACCGGTATTCAAAACTATCCATCAGCATCTGGAACGGAAGCGGGCTCATTGTCTTGACGCGGTTATCAATCAATACCCTGAAAGAAAGAATCAGTCCTTTGTTGATACAATTTTGCAGCTGCTCAATGCTGGTCTGGCTGAATGAATAGGAGGTCATCAGGCAGTGAACCGGACCCGTCTGGCGGACCAGGTGCAGCATCAGGCGAACAAGGTTAAAGTTGCCCCAGCTGTAATAATGGGTTGAAAATCCATTTTTCAGCTGACCAATAGCTTTTATCAGCGTTTTCGTATCATCAGCCACGAACATTGATTCATGGTCGGAATCGATCATGGATTGTGGTTCGGGCCTAGTAGCAGCATCGGGCTTCTTCTGTATTTCGATCGATGAAGGATTGACTAACATGACAAATGAAGGATTTGGATTTCAATTTCCTCAATTAATTTTAATCGTTCATGTATTCGCATTTCAAGCTTTGATCGCTTTGGGCCAACCGGCATTGGCATTTTCTGCCCTGTATGATTGGGTGACTGGAAGTCCAGCATTGACTGGTCTTTTGAATTTAACGTCTGCAGATTTTTCTTCATTTTCTTCAGATCAGTAGCGTTAAGCGCACTGATCGCTTCCAGTTTTTTTACTTTGTTCTTCAGGTTGTTTTCAGAAACGGCAACCGACTCAAAAAGTATCCGTTCATCTGGCAGGATGTTCTTTTCTGTATAGGATTGGCGCGCATCGTACAGCACTTTCAACCGTTCTGATATTGATTTGATGGAAGAAAAAAAATCAGCACGCTGCAGCATTACGGAGGTGCTGTTATTCTCAGGTAACTGGCACATCTGAAGGTGCAATGCCCTTCGTTTTTGAAACAGATTGGCAGTTTCCAGTATGACGCGCTGAATAACCGGCGGATAGGTTTCTGCATTTTTTGAGTCATCAACTTCCTCCAGGGAACTGGGGATTGAAACAGCTAATTCCACTTTGGAAGCGTCAAAGGACCTGGAATAGTGTTGTGTCAGTTTTTTCTCTGCAGGAGAAATAAACTGGCAGGCAGCCGAAGGCGACGCGTTTTTAATCTTTTGAATAAACACCTTCCAGTTCGTAAAATCTGCAAGCTGAGAAGCCTTGCAGATTTCATAGGGAAGCTTGTTCTTCATCGTTGGTTCCCTGCCCATATACATCGCTGAATAAGACTGTTTGTTCGTCAGTTCAATCAGCAAAGTGACGCCGTCATTGTAATTCATTCCCGATTTTATCCAGGCAACAACCTTTAATTTAATATCGTCCATCATTGTACTATTAGCTGGTTCATTTGAGTTTATTCTTTCAGGTGGCCATCAAAATCAAAGCCTTCGGCCAGCCTCAGGTAATGAAATATGTAGAGTTCCTGAATCAGCCGAATGGTCAGTCCTGCTTCAAGAATTGCGTAGCAAATTTTAGTATCAACACCGAGAATGAATTTATTGGCGGCCTTAATGAAAACTTCGTTACGGACCGAAACCCAGGTTTTCTTCTGAATGACCATCAGGTGACCAGCAATACGGCAATTTAGATCAAGGACTTTATGCTGGCCAATGTGTGAAACATGATCCGCAACATTTTTATGGTACAATATTGAATCTGAATTGATATCTGTTCCTGTTGGAACCTGGCAGTTATAATGACACCTGCTTGCATAACAGGTAAAGAAGTCCAGTATCCGGAAAAGCGTCAATAGCTCGCTGGATCACGTGACCAAAATCGTTGCGTAAAAAAGCGGTATCACCATCGAGCAATACCACCCAATCATTGGGATCTGTTACCAACGAAAAGCAACGATCGATCGCGTGTAGTAATTTTTTATCCTGGGCATAGGGTGTGAAGAACCAAAGCATGTTTTTCATTTTGAACCGAAAATAACATGCTAAAAAACTTGAAGAAAGGACAGAAAAACAAAAGCCCCTTAAAGGAGCTTCTGTTGGAATTATATAAAAGTAGGGATGTTCGTGTAAAGATAGGAAGATATGGTAAAAAACTACGAATTCGATCTGATTCTTTTTATACGGTTTGTCGGCGTATTCTTTAGTGAAACCTTTTTCTCAGATTTGATTGCCTGTTCGTCACTTCCGCCAAAGCGTTTTTTACCTTCTTCCATAATTTCAAGGTAAGGAAAACCGCTTTCATAGAGTTGTTTAATTTTTTCCAGAGGAATTGAATCACTGCTGAAATCAATTTCACCCAGCAAAGCCGTCACGACTTTGCCGGGTTTCAATTTTACGAATCTGAAATATTCTTGCCACATGCCAGGGTATTTAAATAGCCTCTGTCAGCGGAATATTCCCAGTATAGATATGAATCCTGGGAGTTTTGGCTGTAAATTCCATTGATACCCCTTTGCGTGCAGCCGTTGTTTTCCCCGTTCCGATACCGTCAGGTGAGGAAGCCAGGATGGCCGGACGAAGCGCATCACCCATCACATATTTCTGGCCATCGCTGTCAATCACGATGAAAACAAGGTTTTCATTTTTGATCGCGTTCAAAAATCCGACAACTTTGTCCTGCATCCCGGGATGAAAAACGGAAAGGTGGTAAACGAATGAATGTCCGTCAATTTCACCCACCATTTCGCATTTGAATTCACCGGTATCATCGGTCAGGTAAAGCTGGTACATTTTCTTGCCGGCTTTCATTTCAAGATCCCCGGTAAGGTTTGCAGCCGTTGCCAATGTGGTGGGTGCCGTTGTTTTTGTTGGCCAGGTATCCACATCTTCATACAGCCCGAAGTAAACGATCTGCATAATCCCACCCATGTTATCCCCGTTCAGGAGATTCTTGGTAATATCTGAAAAATCAATCATCGTGTTTTATTTTATAAGGTTGATCAGCAGATGGTTTTACGGTGTAAAATCATCTGCTCAGGATTGAATTGACTGGAATTGACTAGGTATGCTGGATATTGGTCCATACGATCTCATTGATGCCGAAACCAAGTCCTTCCTGCCAGTCGGCCATTACAGCGACCGAACGTTTTGACTCTTCCAGTTTGAACTGGTTCTTTGACAAAGAAGCAAGGGAAACATGAAGGAAGTTCGGGGTTGGCGTACAGAAAATATCATTGGTGCCCACCATGCAGGCCAACGGTTTTACATCCAATGGGGTAAAATCGATGCCACCGTCAATCTGTGCATCGGAAGTGCGCTGGTAGAACAGCTGGGCACGTTTATCGTGAAGGTATTTTTTGTACCATTTACGGCTCATAAAAACATTCATTTTCACCCCCTGGTAAACTTCCGCAATCTCGTCCGTGAATTTCTCCACCTGGTCAAAAATGGTATTCTCGTCAAGGGTTCCAATATTTACGGAATTGATCGTACCTGCATCTACTCCTTCTTGTAACTGGTGTTTAAGGCCATCCATACCAGTTCCGTTTAAACCAGCTACCCCAACCGCAGGAGCTGCATAAACACCTTTATAGTATTCATTCAGTTCCATGTCCTGGTCGATGGTAGGAATGTAATGCGTTTCCATCAGCCACTGTACGAATGGCCATGCTTTGCGGTCAAGGCCACCCTTGGCCAAAAATCCCAGCCAGGTTGAATGAAGATCATCCGGCTGAAATTCATCATCAATCTTGTACCTGTACTGACGGATTTCATTGGGTTTGATCTCAAGCGCGCCCTTTTGTGTGAAGGTTTTCTGGAACGGCTGAACCAGTGACTGAAACGTTGAATTTGCCAGACGGAAGATCGTATCATCCGTCTTGATAGGAGTTGCAAAGGAAGTTATTTCTCTGCCCTGGGTAAGTCTGGTCAGAATCCTTTTTTTGTTCTGGCCCGAGTCGATGTAAAATGCACCATACTCGCTGATAATGTCCGAGATGTTCAATGACATGGCATTCGTTGTTAAGAGTTTATATCAAATTGTTTATTGTGGGAAAGGTTATCAATCAGGTTCCAGTCAACTTCTTGGGCTGATTGCTGATCATCTTCCTGCAAAAGCTGGACAGGGGTTGCAGCAGGTTGGGAAGCAAGCAGTGAACGAATCGCTGAAGCCTTGGCTTCGGCAGTTTCGGATGCTGCGATCGTTGGATCGATCGCATTGAAAAGATCATAGGCAGCGGCAAGCGAAGCTTGTGTGGCAGACAAGGTTGCGTTGGCAGTTGTTAATTCCTGAACGACGGCATTGCGTTCTGTGAAAAGCTGCTGATTGGATTCAAGCAGTTCTTCGACCGACTGCAGTTGTTCCTCGTTCAGGAAAGAACCGTCTTCCGAACATTCAAGGTGATCCACATTGAGCACGTTGTTTAAATGGGCAAATTGTTTCATTATTTTTTGGGATTTATTTGATTGCTGATTCACAGGGATTTCTTCTACATAGTTGGAGAGCTCCAGCATTCGTTCAAGGGCAAAGTCGAAACTGCCGATGGCATCAATCAGGGAACCGACTACGTCAGAAGCAAAGTAGGTCCTTCCAAACAGCTGTTCAGGTAAGATTGAGGGGCGGCAAGCCTGTATATCTGATTTAAACTTTTCGTTTAAGGGGTTTAAAATCCGTTCCTTGATGAGTTTAAAATCAAAATCGTTGATCGCCTTTTCATATTCCTCATTCTTCTGCTCGCTGCCATCTGCATAGATCGTGACCGACACTTCACCCAGGCTGTTTTCTGCTGATTTTGATTTTCTACCCTCGTAGGTGGCCATCGTCCCAATGCAACCGATCATATCTGTATCACGGCTGGCAATAATTTCCCGGGCATAGCTCGCAATGTAATAGGCTGCG
>Ga0209724_1004262_pt1 | contig 11322 bp, 4 predicted proteins | sample grotaG_FD_184143 | JGI IMG/M metagenome (GOLD analysis project Ga0209724, IMG submission 184143) | Glacier valley bacterial and archeal communities from Borup Fiord, Nunavut, Canada, to study Microbial Dark Matter (Phase II) -... | ecosystem: Environmental > Aquatic > Freshwater > Ice > Glacier ... | reverse complement strand
CAGAGTATAACTTCCCCGAATGGCGTAAATTTTTGACAAGTCTGGGTGGTTCCGCCCATGCATCATGGCATTTTGGGTACTTTACACGGCAACAATATGCAGTGGCAATGTCTGCCAACAGTGAGATCGTGAGGTCGGGTGCAGGAAATCTTCCCTGGTTAATGACGGAATTACAAGGTGGCAACAATACATACAGTGGTGGTTCGCCGATGTGCCCTTCCAAAGAGGAGATTGAACAATGGTTGTGGATCATTACTTCCACCGAAGGAAAAGGATCGATTTTCTGGTCGCTGAATCCGCGTAGTTCAGGAATAGAAGCCGGCGAATGGGCGTTACTCGACTTTCAGAATAACCCATCAGACCGAATGACAGCAGCCGCAAAGGTTACCGAAACAATTAATCAAAACAGGGCGCTCTTCGAAAATAGCAAAGAGGTTGAATCTGGAATTAACATCCTCTATGTCCGGCAATCACTTTGGGCGGAAGGTAAAATGGCGGAAGGTTCAACTCAAAATTACGAAGCGCGTAAGGTTGGTGGTGTGATGAAATCGGCCATCAGTTATTTCGAAGCGCTAAGTGAAATGGGTGTCAATGCCAATTTTAAGGCATTCGAAGAATTCGATTTCGGGAAAACAGACTACAAGGGAACAACAATCATACTTGCACATCAAATATCAATACCTGATAGTTATGCTCCTATTCTTGAAAACTTCGTCAGCAAAGGTGGCAAACTAATTGTCGACGGACTTACAGGCTTCTTCGATGATAATCTTCACAATACAATGATCACAGGATTTCCATTTGAAAATCTTTTAGGTGGAAATATCCGTGAATTCAAACTGGTTGATAATCTGTTTAAGGTTCAATGGAACAACGATGCAATTCCTGCACATTTATGGCGCGGATTTATTAACGTGAAAACAGGAAAAGCTGCTGCCAATCACGAAGGAGAACCAATTGCGGTCAGGAACAACATTGGTAATGGTGAAGTATTGTGGATTCCATCCCTGATTGGTCTTGGCAGTCGGATAACAGGCGACTACACCTCCTTAATCAGGCTTTTAAACAAAGAAGCCGATCTCAGTCTGGCAACAGTACCCGTGAGATTTAAAACGGATCAAAAGGACATGCTGATGAAGACAATCAAATCCGGCAATTCACTCATTACGGTTGTGATTAACAAACGGGATAAACCAGGTCAGGTAATGCTCGATTTCAGCGGCAAATCAACAACTGGCAAAATACTGTATTCCAACAAACGAGGAACAGTAATTGGCAATAATCTGTCAATTGGATCAGAAGAAACAATGGTGATTGAATGGCAGTAAAGAAGACCATAATCATTTACACACTTTGATGGACACTCTCGTATTTTATAACCGCTTCAAGGGTTTACAACCACTTGAAGGGTTAGTGAGATGCCATTAATCGCTTATGCGTGAAGAAATTTGCGGATATCACGTATATCACCCAATAAAACAAGTATATCATTCTGACGATAATCGAAATCGACTATTTCCTTATCCTTTGGTTGCGAGGATGAATAGAGGATTTGCTGATCTCTTTTCAAAGCCACAATTTTAAGATGGTAATCTGTTTTAAACGTAATCGGTGAAAATCGCTGATTTACTAAAGCTTGGGGAACTGGCATATCAATGATTTTCAGATTATCCGAAATACTGAAAAGATTTAGTATTCCGGAGAGAACCAGCTTTTGAGCAAGGATACGGGCAGATTCGTACTCCGGATTTATCGTATGCTCAATCCCGATGGATTTGAGTACGGTGAGATGAATGGACGAACTTTCGCGGCAAATCACCTTTTTAACACCGAATTTTTTAAGCAACGCCGAAATCATTACCGAAACGCCAAAGTCATCACCAATACAGACAACAAATGCATCGGCTTCCTTAATCGGCAAAAGCCGCAAGGCATGCGGATCACTTGCATCCAGACAGATTGTATTGGCGATCGTGTCTTTAAAAAACTCCACCTTCTCAATGTTCTTGTCCACACCAAGTACATCGTGCCCCATGGCTGTAAGGATTTTTGCAAGTGAAGCACCAAAATTTCCTAATCCGATAGCGACTACATTCATAGCTGGCAGTTTTATGTAATGATTAAATTTTCTTTGGGATAGCGGTACAGCGTTTGGCCTCCTGCAGATCCTGACAGTGATAACAACAGCGTTATACACCCCATTCTGCCAAGATACATCAACAAAACGAGGATCAATTTCGAAGCGTCGGAGAGCAAAGGAGTAAGATTTAACGAGAGCCCCACTGTACCAAAAGCTGAAAAACTCTCGAAAACAATCCGTAACAAACCAAACTGGCCGTCAATTAAAAATATTCCAAACGCGCCAAGACCAATAATAACCACGGAAAGAATTATTATTGCAAATGCTTTATTGACTGAATATTCATGAATTTCGTAACGGTGAATCTCAATGTGGTTCTTGCCACGGATAATGCGTATCATATTAAGCATCGCAATCGCAAATGTGCTGGTTTTGACACCGCCTCCCGTAGAGACGGGAGATGCGCCAACCCACATTAAGAAAATCATGATCAATATAGAAGGTTTGGCCAAAGCTTCCATGCTAAAATTATTAAAACCAGCTGTACGTGGCGTGACACTCTGAAAATAGGACATCGCCAGTTTTCCCTGAAAATCCAGCCCCTTCTGGGTGAAATTGGTTTCCAGCAGGTAGAAAGATAAAGTGCCAAATACCAACAAAATAAAAGTAGAAATGATCACAATTTTCGAATTGAAGGTAATCATTCCTACCCGGTGGACATAAGGCTTGCGGGTTTTCGCATATTCAGACAGCCAGATGGCCTGCGCTTTCAGGTAATTGTAAATATTCAGCAGCACGGGGAAACCTAAACCGCCTAATACAATCAAATTGGCCACAGAGTAATGGAGACTATAATTTTCGCGTATACGGATATCGAAAAGATTATCCGTCAGGTTTGAGAAGCCGGCGTTGCAGAATGCAGATATTGAATGGAAAACGGCGAACCTGAAATTTTCGCCCCCAGGCCCTAATGCCTCATATGGCAGTGAAAAATAGATAAAGAGGGCTCCCGCAAATTCGATGATAAAGGTGATTAATACAACTTTCAACAGGGTTTTAAGTACACCGTTAATACTGTCCTCACTCAAATAATCACGCAGGAGCAACTGTTCACGAAAAGAGGAAGTTTCCTTGAAAAAAATTCCAAAAAAACTGGTGATGGTCATAACGCCGATTCCACCGATTTGAATCAGCGAGAGTACAATCAACTGGCCTAAATGGGTGAACCGGGTAGCCGTATCAACAACTGCTAACCCTGTTACGCAGACGGCACTTGTTGAAGTAAAAAGAGCATCGACAAAAGTGATGGGTGATGTTGTGGCGAGTGGCATCATTAATAACATGGCCCCGAAAAAGATAATCAGCGCAAAACTAATTATAAACAACTGGGCAGGATTAAGAAGTTTGGTAACCAGGTCAAGTTTTAAACGAGATATTTCCAAAAAGAACAAGATTATTGCAAGAATCTGAAATCCTGAAAATTCGTAGAAAAACTGATCAGCGACAAAACCAAAACTTAACAGAAACCTGACGAAAAAAGAAATAACCAGCAGATTTCCAAGGATAAAATTGGTAAGGAAGACTTTCCGGTTCAGTAAATGATTGTTAAAAAAAATAGACCGCACCAGGTATAGTATCCCGGTAAGAAGGAATAAAATTCGATAGTAAGGGTTGTTTAAATGAGCTTCGTCAATCTGATTAAGTGAAAAACCAATATCCTGAATGGCCAAGACAAACAACAAAAACGTGATAACCAATAATAAACTATTGACAAATCTGCCAAGATTATCATATCTCGTCCCCAGAATGAAATATTTACTTTTTAAAATTGAAAGATTCATAGTTTTATTACGGCCGCGCAAATTTAGACGAGAAAAAGGAATTACAGCATTTTAAACCAAACTATTTTGATGCTGACATAAAATAATATCATCTCTTTTGTTAAGATTTTTTATTTGCTATTTTTGACTCTTAAACCTGAAAAATAGTTGTAAATATAATCCAATGCGTCTTTATATTTAAAAGAATGTTTACAAAACTCTCCCGCATCATACTTAGAAACAGAATTTTATTGATCGTTTTAATTTCAGCTTTTACAGCCTATATGGCTTTTGAAGCAAAAAACGTCAAATTGTCATATGAAAACACATCGTTACTGTCTCTTAAAGACAGTGCTATGATTGAATATCAGGAATTTAAAAAACAGTATGGTGAAGACGGCAATGTGCTGATGATTGGAATAAAAGCCCCCGGGATCTTCCAGCTCGAACAATTCACGGCATTTTACGACCTTGGGGATTCGATTCGGGCGATCAATGGAGTTCAGGATGTGATTAGTATGACGAGGGGCATCAATCTCATCAAGAACAAATCAACGCATCAGTTCGACTATTTTCCGTTGGTCAGAAAGCGTCCGACCACGCTGCAAGAGGTTGATAGTCTGAAAAATACAATTCTTGGTCTGAAATTTTACGAAGGAATTCTATTCAACCCAAAGACCAACGTTGCGCTGATGGCGATAACGCTCGATAAAAATAAATTAAACGACCGAAGTCGCATAGAACTGGTAGCCAATATTGTAAAGACAGGAATCAACTATCAGAAAAAGAACAATGTGGAAATCCATTATTCAGGGATGCCCTATATCCGCACCATCACAATGCAAAAGGTCAAACAAGAGCTTTTAATTTTCGTTCTGATGAGTATGGCGATAGCAGCGCTCATTATGCTCCTGTTTTTCAAATCAATGAAGGTTGTTCTAAGTTCTTTGCTGATCGTTGGCATCAGTATTGTTTGGGTTCTTGGAACCACGGTATTATTTAATTTCAAAATCACAATTCTAACGGGCGTAATCCCGTCCTTGATTATAATTATCGCAATCGAGAACTGTATCTATATTCTAAATAAATACCATTGGGAATACCGGAGTCATGGAAACAAAATAAAGGCCCTGATCAGGGTTGTTCAGCGAATTGGTTTTGCATCACTAATGACAAATGCTGCAACAGCACTTGGATTTGCTGCTTTCATACTGATCCCCAATCAAATGCTAAGAGAGTTCGGCATTATCACCGCACTCAATATCATGCTCGAATATGTACTCTGTATCCTACTGCTGCCGATTATTTTTAGCTTTATTGATCCGCCAACGGCCAAACACGTAAAACACCTCGACAGTAATTTTTTTGGTGCAATTATTAAAAAGATCATCTACCTGATCAGCTACCGCAGACATCTTATTTATGGTATAGCGGCCGGATTGCTTTTGATTGGATTTTTAGGAATCAGTTTGATGAAGACTTCCGGTAAAATAGTAGACGATTTTCGGAAAGATGACCCTATTTATCTCGATCTGAAATTCTTCGAAAACAACTTTGGAGGTGTAATGCCCTTTGAAATTTCGATTGACACGAAAAAGAAAAATGGCGTAATGACAGGATCTACAATCGATAAGATTAATGAACTTCAGAAAATGATCAATTCTTATCCGGAATTTTCAAAACCATTATCTATTGCAGAACTATTCAAGTTCTCAAAACAAGCTTATTTCGGAGGCGATTCCTCGATGTATTCCATGCCTAACAATGTTGAAAAGGGATTTATAATGGGATATCTGCCAAAGCATCAAAATGGAATGAAAACCAATCTGCTTTATTCCTATCTCGATAGCACGAAGCAGTACACGCGGGTTAGTTTTCAGATGGCCGATATTGGCACACATCATATGGATTCACTGATGGCTAAAATACACCCTCAGATCGACAGCATTTTCAGTCCTGAAAAGTATAATGTAATAGTTACGGGGAATAGTGTTGTGTATGCACGTGGCACCAACTTTTTGATTCGCAATCTTTTTGACAGTGTTCTAATCGCAATTGTGCTGATCTCATTACTGATGGCATTGCTTTTCTCCTCTTTCAGAATGATCCTGGTTTCAATGATTCCCAATATTATTCCGTTACTGATTACAGCCGCCATCATGGGTTTTGCAGGAATACCGATCAAACCATCAACCATTATTGTCTTCAGCATTGCTTTGGGCATTTCGGTTGACAATGCAATACAATACCTTTCGCGGTACCGTCATGAACTCAAAGTAACCAACGGTGATATCAAACAGTCTGCGATAAGTGCGCTCCACGAAGCCGGTTTTAGTATGATCTATACAAGTATCGTTCTGGTCCTCGGGTTCAGTGTATTTATCGTCTCCAGCTTTGGAGGAACACAGGCATTGGGCATTTTAATTTCTACGACCTTATTGATTGCGATGTTTTTCAATATGATGGTTCTCCCATCGCTGTTGTTAACACTCGACAAACGATTGACAAGTAAAGATTTCATTGAACCGATCATTGAAATTTACGATGATGAAGATCTTGAAGAAGAAGCAAATTAGGTTTTGTAATGATTGCAGCTGGCTATTAGTGATTGGCAGCTGTCTGACTCGTCTATTATAAAATCAGTAATTATTTTTATTCATAATGGATTAGAGTCAAGTCGTTCGCACTATAATGCCAGTTGCAAGTTGCCAAAAGCCAATTGCATGCATAAACGATATGAAAGCATTTGCGAAATTCAAACACTTTAACCTTTATATCTTATCCTTTAACCTTGATTTCCTACTTCCCATCCACAATAATCGATGGATTCCTTTTGCTATCCATAATGATAAGTTTAGCATTGGGAGATGTTGCAATTGCTTTAATCATTTCGTATTGCAGCTGTTTATCGCTAAGACCTGTACTTAGAATCGTCTGATAATCTGCAATTCCCTGAGCTTCTACCCTTTTGCGTTCGGCTTCCTGTTTTTCCTTCTGGAGTACAAACGTCATTTTCTGCGCTTCCTGTTCCGCATTGATCTTAGATTCGATAGCGGCTTTTACCGAGGCCGGAAGCGTAATATTCCGAACAAGTAATTGCTCAAGGATCAATCCCCGGTTCTTAAAATCTGTTTCAATTGTTTTAAATATCCGCGATTGAAATTCATCGCGTTTGGAGGAATACAGCGCCACAGCATCGTAATAAACAGCATTATCCCTTATTTTAGTCCTACAGATAGGCCTGACAATCGTGTTTCTGTAATCGGTTCCGATTTCTTTTAAAATGCGCGGCGCTTCGGTAGGGATCACCTTGTAAAGAACTGTAAGATCGATAATAACTTCAAGCCCGTCAGCCGAGAGAACGCGGATGGCATCGTCGCCCATTTTCTCGCCTTCATCGTGCACGCCCGACATTGTATAATTCTGGGTACGAACATCAAACGTAACCACCTCAACCAAAGGATTAATTACATTTAGTCCACTTTCAAGAATGTTCGTGTTTACTTTCCCAAAGAGTTTTTGAACACCTACATCGCCAGGTTCAATCTGCTTTACAGAGGATAAGCCCAACCCTAACAATAGAATCAGAAATCCGACAATCCGAATAGTCCCCGTATAGGCCTTTACGGGCGATTCGTTTTTGGCAAGAACAAAAGCAATGATAATTACTGCAATTCCAACGAAAATTAAAAACATAGTTTAAGATTTAAGAATTAATAATCAGACCGGTAAGTATGTGATAAAAATACCACATAAATTTCTAATTTTATCACGATAGCACAAAGTATGAAAATTTATTTTGCGACAATTATAAATAGTCCACACAAAACCGGGGCTCGACTAAAAACCATATATTTGGCTACTGTAATCTATAAAATCAACGATCTGAATTATAGGAGTTCAAAAAACGAACTTAATGACAATCAATTACATTAATATGAAAAAAACCAGGCTATGATAAATAATCTTTTAAAGAAATTTGCAAAATACACGATCATCTTATTGCTGTTGATTTCATTACAAACGGCAGCACAAACAAGCTTACCTGCAGGATATCCTGACAGAAGTCCTTCGCTCGATGTCTTACCGGGATTCATTAATCCTCCAAAAGGATATGGTGAAGTTCCTTTTTATTGGTGGCAGGGCGACACATTGACCCGGGAACGTCTGCTGTGGCAGTTAGATCAGCTGAAAGGCAAAGGAATACCAAGCCTGCAAATTAACTACAGCCATCAGGATTCAGGAGGTATTTCTTACGGTTCTTCTAATCCAAGCAAACCCGCTCTTTTTACAGAGGAGTGGTGGACATTGTTTAAATGGTTTGCCGTGGAAGCTCAAAAGCGTGGAATGACAGTAAGTCTTAGCGATTATACACTTGGCATTGGCCAGGGTTTTGCGATGGACGAGGCCATCAAACAGAACACTGAATTAAACGGATCGATGTTAAAAGGATCTTCTCAAATACTTACGGGAACAGGCAACGTTAAAACACGCGAAAATCTGCTGACACTGACAGCCTTCAAAACAACAGGAGACAGTTCCATCATCATTGAAACAAGAAAGGATTTACTTCCCCGTGTTAAAAATGGCAACCTGATTTATAACTTTGGAAATGAAAAATGGACGGTCATCAGTGTCTATTCGGAACAGTTAATCCCCTCCTACGATCCGATGCATCCGCAAAGCGGCAAAGCGTACAATCACTATTTCTTCGGAAAATTTGATAAAGCATTACCGGATAAAAATTCGGGAGCACTTAACTTCTTCTTTTCGGACGAATTGAATTTCAGGGTAGGTGGCAATCTGTGGAATAAATACTTCGCTGCGGAATTTAAAAAACGAAAAGGGTACGATGTCGTTCCTTTCCTGGATGCTTTGTATGTCAATATCGGTGCGATCACCCCAAAAATCAAACTCGACTACAATGATGTAATTGTTGGATTAAGCGAAGAAAACTTCTTTAAACCAGTGTATCAATGGCACCAGGACCGGGGATTGATATTTGGTTGCGACCATGGCGGACGAGGGAGAGATGTAGCAGAGTTTGGCGATTATTTCCGTACCCAGCGATGGAACCAGGGACCAGGTTCAGATCAGCCGCGATTGTCAAAAGATATCATCAAAGCGAAAGTAGCTGCCTCCATCGCTCACCTGTATAACCGGCCACGTGTTTGGCTCGAAGGTTTTCACAGCAGTGGTTGGGGAACATCCTCAGCAGATGTGACTGATGCAATTTTTGCCAATTATGTGGCAGGATACAACCTCTTGTCGTTTCATGGTTTGTATTATTCAACGCAAGGCGGATGGTGGGAATGGGCGCCTCCTTGTAATCATTTCCGGATGCCTTACTGGCAACAGATCGATCCATTAATGGATTGTATTCAACGTTTGTCCTATTTATTATCCCAGGGATATCACAATTGTGATGTCGCCCTATTGTATCCCACAGAACCTGTTGTTGCCGGAATGGATGGTGATAAATCGGTGAAAATTGCTTTCGAAACAGGGGAACAACTTTACAACAAAGGGATTGATTTCGATTTTATTGATTTTGAATCGCTGGCTCGTTCGGATGTTAAGAATCAGGAATTGAATGTCGCGGGTGAGAAATACAAGGTTTTGATAGTCCCTTCGATGAAGGCCATACGATCGACCTCGCTTAAAAAAATGGCAGAATTTAAGAAGGCCGGTGGAATCATTGTAAATATAGGTGACAAACCTCTGGCTACAGAGAAAACCGGAGACAACGATGCAGAAATGATCAAACTTGTAGATGATCTCTTTTCAAAAAGCCAGAACATGATTCAATGCCAAGATGCAAAGGATGTTTTCCCGGCGATTTCAGGAAAATATATTCCTAATTTTAAAATCCTTTCTGAATTGAAAGAACGTCCTTATGTGATGCACCGGGTTATAGGAACGCGCGATGTATATGCGCTATATAACTTTCCGGAAGGAAGCAAATGCTTTTTCAAGGCAAAAGGAAATGTGCAGTTATGGAACCCATGGAATGGTGAAACAGCTTCGCTTTCGAAGTTTGCTGTTCAGACCAATGAGGGGACAGAAGTAACATTACCATTGACGTTTAAAGAAATGCAGATCGTTGTTTTCGATCCTGAAAACAAGGAAAGTAAGAATGTGGTAAATGAGAATAAAGTGATCAAACAAGTTGATCTGGGTACTGCATGGGAATTTGAATTGAAGCCTTCGCTCGACAATCAGTGGGGCGATTTCCAGTTGCCGGCAACGAAGGAGCTATTGGGTGCGCAGGTTCGCCAGCTGCATTTTAAAGAGAATACAAATTACGCAGGAGAAAAGCTCACGTTCGACCAAAACTGGAGAACAGTTACTTGCGCATTTGAAACACAATTTCTTAAAATCGGGGCAATCCCTGTCAGGCTTTCTGATGAAGAATTGCTAAAGCTAATTCCCCGGGATAGAAATGATACGATTACCATTTCCGGCAATAAATACCAATGGGCCAATTATGCTTTTTCGTGGCAGCAGGGTGTGGAGAATGATCCCGGACACCAGGGATATCACGGACTGAAAGGAAATATGTATGACAATTTCATCCGTTTGGGCGATTTGAAAGATGAGAAGATGTCGAAGTTCAGAGTTCCGGAACCCGAAGGGAATTACTACCTGCTCTACACAACGATCATTGCACCATCTGACGGAAATTTCGACTTGCTGACAGGAGAAGAAAAACCGGTTGCACTGTTTGTAAATAATTCTAAAATAGCCGTTAAAAGCAAAACCATTTTATTGAAGAAAGGTGCCAATCCTGTATTGATGCTATTTGCCAAGGCTTGCGAAACCTACCTGATCGCGAGGAAACAGGGAACACCACGTCCGGAAAAGAAACAGGTTGCGATGAGCTGGTATGGCGATGAGGGCGTACTGCCTTTCGATTGCTCGTTGAAGAACGATGCTTCCGGATTGTTTGCATTTGAATCAGCGCCTGGGTTACAATCATTCTCGTTCGCTGCCTTCGGGAAAGTAACAGTGTGGGTAGACGGAATTCAGATGCAGGCCACTGTCGGACAAAAACAATCCACCGGATTAACGAACTACAACGTAAACGTCAAAGATTCAAAATTAACAACTTCACAGGTTGTAGTAAAAATAGAATATCAGCCAGGGTACGGTGGTGCAGGTGCCATTCCGCAATATATCAATCAGCAATGTGGCAAAAGTACCATCAATTTGGGAGACTGGTCTGCAATTGATGGTTTAAGAGCCTATTCTGGAGGCGCCTGGTACAGGAAAACAATTCAAATCGATGATCAGGTTTTAAAGAACAGGTTGGAAATCGACCTCGGTGATCTTGTATCTTCCGCTGAATTACGGGTAAATGGTAAGAGCGCCGGTATTAAACTTTCACCACCATGGAACTTCGATATCACTCCATTTGCCAAA
>Ga0209724_1004260_pt1 | contig 11322 bp, 8 predicted proteins | sample grotaG_FD_184143 | JGI IMG/M metagenome (GOLD analysis project Ga0209724, IMG submission 184143) | Glacier valley bacterial and archeal communities from Borup Fiord, Nunavut, Canada, to study Microbial Dark Matter (Phase II) -... | ecosystem: Environmental > Aquatic > Freshwater > Ice > Glacier ... | reverse complement strand
GACCGGATAAGCAGCAGCCGGTTAAAATTTATGCTGATAATAAAGAAAGCTACTTTGAAAAGGAAATCATACCTATTAAGATTATCCCAACAGGTGAAAAAGAAGAAAAGCAAATAGGCACTGTAATTCTATTGCAAAATATAACTCCTTATAAAGAATTGGACTTTGCAAAAACCAATTTTATTGCAACTGTTTCGCATGAATTAAAAACACCTATTTCCTCCATTAAAATGAGCTTACAACTATTGGAAAACAAACAGGTTGGCGACTTGAACCATGAACAGCAAACCCTTGTTGGCAGTATTAAGGAAGATGCAGCCAGGCTATTAAAGATTACCGGTGAACTGCTGAATATGACACAGATAGAAAGTGGAAGCATTCAGATGAATATAATACCAACTGATACAAAAGAAATTGTTGAATATGCTGTTAGTGCAAATAAATCCGCGGCCGAACAAAAACAAATTAAATTTGAAATAAAAATACCCGGAAATTTATCTAAAGTACTTGCTGACAATGAAAAAACCTCCTGGGTACTTACCAATTTACTATCCAACGCTATTCGGTATTCTTACGACAATTCAGTTATCTATATTGATGTGAAAACTGAAAATGATAAAATAAATTTCTCTGTTACAGATATCGGACAAGGCATATCGCCCCAATACGTTGACAAAATATTTGACCGTTATTTTCGTATACCCGGCACAAAAAAAGAAGGTACAGGATTGGGCTTAAGCATCAGCAAAGAATTTATAGAAGCACAGGGTGGGTCAATTAATGTAAAAAGCGATTTTGGAGCAGGCAGTACTTTTTCATTTGCACTTAATCAGTTGCTGCCCGACAATGACAATACAAAAGAGAAAAAGTCTTAAGGTGTTTTACTAATATAGCTTTACAGTTGCAGGGAGAAACCAAAATATAGTAACAGTAAAATCCTGGCTAGTGGTGCACTTTTTAGTATTACAAACCCAATGTTTTATTTTGAAATAACTAAGAAGCCTTTAAGATTTTGTTACACTTGGTTTGCAGTATATACAAAAGTTGGTGCTTACCAACTTTAATGTGCATGTTTTTCTCCTTCATCACAAACTTCTTCTGTACAAATTTCTGTTTCTGTCTCCAATGTGGAGTGATGAATATTGAGATGTGTTAACTCGTGTTTAATGGTATGCTTTAGTCTTTCAATTTGCGGCATAGAAAAATCGTTTGCAACCACTATATGCCCCGTCATAGCATTTTGTGTGGTGCTGATTGCCCAAATATGCAGGTGATGAAAATCTTTTATACCCTCCATTTTTAATACATTGTCTTTTACTTTTTGAATATCTACATTATCCGGCACACCATCTAATGAAAGGCGTAAACTATCTTTTAATAAACTCCAGGTGCTGGCAATAATTACCAAAGAAATAATGAGGCTCAACAATGGGTCAATCCAATACAGGTGGGTATAATAAATAATAATGCCGCCAACAACCAACCCTAATGATACCAGGGCATCGGAAGCTAAATGCAGAAAGGCCGCTTTTACATTGATGTCGCTTTCCTTGTCTCTGAAAAACATAAAGGCAGAAATACCATTTATAAAAATACCAATGGCTGCAATAATGGCAATGGTTACACCTGGTAATGGCTGCGGATTTTTAAATCTAAAAATTGCCTCGTAACCGATTGCACCAATTGAGACTAATAAGATAACCGCATTGAGCAATGAAATTAATATAGATGATTTTTTATAGCCGTAAGTATATTTTGCTGTTGATTTGGATTTGGATAATTTAAACGCAATCATTGCCAATGCTAAACCTGCTACATCTAAAAAGTTATGCCCTGCATCGGAAAGCAGCGACAATGAATTTATTTTTAACCCAATTGCTATTTGGATGATTACATATGCCAGGTTTAAAACTATGCCTATTATAAAGGCTTTATTTAAACTTGTTATTTTAGGTGCATGGCTATGATTGTGCCCTGCATGATTTTCTTCTGAATGATTGTGTGCCATTATTGTTGTTTTAAAATTCTATATGACCTCTTATTGCAAATACATGAACTGGTCCACGATCTTTATTGTATGCAGGATTATTTACAAATTGATAATCTGCCGATACAAAAAATGAACTTGCAATTTGTGCTTTGTAATATATTTCGGTAATTGCTTCTGCACCATAATTTAATTTTCCATCTCCAATGATGAAGCCATATAAACCTGCATTTAAAAAATCCTGATGGTCTTTAGAAATGCCATTAATTACTTGAGCTATTCCAATATTGTCATTTGCTCTTTTCCAATTGTTTCCTTTAATATTTATACCTGCACTTATACTTCTGTCTATTTCTGTAAAAGCCCATGTGGCAGTTTTGCCATCATTCCAACTTGCTTTAAAGAAGGCACCAATGGTATTAGAAATTTCTTTTTCTGCATTAATGCCAAAGCCATACTTCACTCCACCCCATTTTTTCCATTCTATTTGCCCTGTGTAAACACCTACACTTGCACTGTCTCCCATTTTTACTTCAGCTAAAGTATTGTTGTAAGTTGGCGCTTGTGATATGCTGTGAAAAGCCAATAACCTGATTGTAGTTGGGCATTTTGTTTTAAATGTTTTTTCAAACTCTATAGTTTCAGAATGTGCTTTTGTTACTTTATAATCCAGTTTTAACCCATTTGCTTTACGTGGTACTAACACAGAAGAAAAGCGTATTGCAAAAGAAGGTTTTATTAACTCTGCAACAACTCCTTGTGTGTAACCTCTTGTATCAGCCGGGTAATCCCATGCTGCATTGCTCATTAGCGACCAGTTCATAAATTGAGAACGGGGGTCGTGGCTATAAGAATTATTATCAAAAAAATCAGATAAACTAATTTTACCTGCGGTGATGGTAATTCTTGAAGTAGGAATTTTTTCTTCTACTTGATTGACATTAGATACTACGATTTTGTAGCCCGTATTTTTTAATGGAATGTGTTGTCTAAAAAATAATCTTGCTATGTACAAAGCCGGCGCTGTGCTTCCAATACGAAACGTTTCGCCATTGGTAAACCCGGCAATTCCCTTTGCAGAACTAATGCCCGAACCACCTGCAATCTCCGGGTTTAAATATAAGGCTCCATTCTTCCAAAGTTTATGGCCTAAAAACAATGTGGTAGTTAATGATAATCTTTTACTTTCTGCTTCATTGCTTAAGCTGTTTTCTCCGGAATATTTTGCGTAAAAAGACGGATGTGTTTGATTAATTGCCGTTAATTGAAAATGATAGCTCCACTTTTTAATACTGTCAATTGTTGCTTGTGCAAAAACTGAAACTGATATTGCGCAACCGGCAATGAGTGTAATTATTTGTTTCATTATTTAAAATGGTTTTTTCAGTGGCTGATTTAACTAACTTATTTTTTATATTAAAGTCAATCCTTTAGTTACACTGAGTTTTATTCCTTTTTTCTATGATTCCAATTGATTCGTCTACCCAAAATCATTTTTACAATGGATTTATCAGTAGCATCTGTTAGCCCAAAACCATAACCCAAATTCAATTCCCAATCTACTGAAAAATCAACATCCAAGGTTAAAAATACTTGTTCATTTTGTTGATTGTATGGAACAAATTTATTCACCGGTCCAACTGAACCATAATATTCAATACCGGGGGCTATAATTTTTGATATTGCGTAACTTGCTTTAACATTAGGAGAAAAAGTGAAACCTTGACTCTTATTTAATCCGTGAAGCGATCTATCAAATGCTGGGTTAAAAGCAACATACCATTTATTGATTGTTTTATCAATTATTGGCCTGATTTCTAAAGACCAATCATCCTCACTGTATTGTTTTTTTTGGAAACCCACTTCAGTAGATAAGCTAAGCCCAACAGGTAATTTCCATCTATCGGGTGCTGCAATTCGTGGCCTTATATGGCTGCCTACATAATTAGTTCTAGCATCGCTGCCAATGGCATTAAACAAATAAAAACCTATTTCAAAATTGTCCGTAAAACCATGTGTAATTTCAACCGTTTCATGCACTATATGGTTTGTTGGGTATACTGAATTTTTAGTTTCTGTTGTGCCAGATCTCGTGTAATTACTATGCAATTCAAACATAGTACTCCCTTTTTTTACCGTAGCTGCACCGTATACTTGTATTTCATAATTGTCTTGTGCCATGCCTTTTAAAAAAGCTACGCACAATAGAAGAGATAAAATTAATTTTTGCGAATGTATCATAACCATTGATTAAATTTTTTGATGAACCAATTTTTTATTACTTGTGTAAGAAGGCAATAACTTATTAAAATACCAATAAGCCATGGAAAATAAATTAACGGAAGTGCTTGTAACTTTATGGCACTTGCAAAGGGTGAAAAAGGTATTACTATTCCAATGAGCATAATTACAGAGATTAATGCCACTACTGTTGCAGTAGCCGAACTTTGTATAAATGGAATTTTCCTTGTGCGTATCATGTGTACAATAAGTGTTTGCGACAGTAATCCTTCTATAAACCATCCACTTTGAAAAAGGCTTTGATGTTCTGGCGAATTTGCTTTGAAGTGCGGTAAGCATTATTATTGGAATATCAGGCTTTTGTAACCGGATTTCTTTACAAAGGTCTATACCGCTTATTTTTGGTAATACAATATCTGTGATAATTATATAATAGTTATTGCCAAGAGCTAATTTCTTGCCGATTTCGCCATCATAAGCTACCATTACAACAAAGCCTTGTTCTTCCAAACCTCTTTTTATAAGTTCGGCTATACGCTGTTCATCTTCTATTAATAATACCTGCAACATTTTTAATAAATAAACTTTAACTATAAAATTGTGCCTTTTAAAATAATTGCAGCTTATGCTAAAATAAATAACAGACCCTTTAATATATACCGGTGTCTGCAACATTTGTATTAACCTGCAAATTGCAAATAAAGCATTATAACAGCAGCAGCAGTCATTAATATTAATGTTGCGAAGCCAAGAATATTTGAAAGTTTGCCATTGGTATAAGTCCCCATTACTTTTTTATTATTGGCGATGTGCAAAATAATTGCAATTAAAACGGGTGCTGTTAATCCATAAAGAATGGCAGAATAAATAAGTGCTTTAACAGGTGAAATACCTAATTTAGTCATCAACAGTCCAAGTATCAATGAAATTGCAATTACAAGATAAAATGCTTTTGCTTCGTGAAATTTTTTATCAAGTCCTTGCTCCCAACCAAATGTTTCTGAAATAATGTATGATAAAGAACCGCTTAAAACAGGAATAGCCAAAAGCCCCGTTCCTATAACACCAACTGCAAAAAGTAAATAAGCAAAGTTTCCTGCTAATGGCTTTAATGCTTGTGCAGCTTGTTCAACAGTATCAATTTGATGTATACCACCGTTAAATAAAACTGTTCCCGTTGTTAAAATGATAAAGAACATTACAAGATTTGAAAACAACATTCCGAAATCAACATCGGCTTTCATTTCCTTCATTATTTTTTTATTAAGCACTAATATTTTTTTATTTTTTATGTCTTCTACTTCCATTGTTGCCTGCCAAAAGAAAAGATAGGGCGAAATGGTTGTACCAAGAATGGCAACAAGTATACTTATATAATTTTTGTCAAATTTTATTGTTGGTATAAATGTGCCTTTTAAAATTACCATCAAATCTTGTTTGTACAAGAATGGTACTATGAAATAAACCAAAAGTACCATGCACAGGTATTTTAGAACAGAAGCTATTTTTTGATACGGTAAAAAAATTATAACAATTAAAAGAAGAATTGTAAAACCAACACTAAAAAATATTGCTTGTACTTTTGGAAACAAAAGATTCCCCACAGCTCCCATACCTGCAATGTCTGCACCAATATTCAATACGATTGCAGGAAAACTAAATACCACCATTAAATACAGAATGGGTTTTGAATAATTTGCTTTTAGTGTGCCCGTTAACCCCTGCGAAGTAACCATACCGATTCTTGCACACATTTCCTGTATGGCGGCCATAAGTGGAAATGTAATAAGTGCAGTCCATAGTGTAGAGAGCCCATATTGAGCACCCGCCTGTGAGTAGGTTGCAATACCTGATGGATCATCATCACTTGCACCTGTAACAAGACCCGGACCAAGTAATTTCCAAAACCGGGAAAGTTTGTTTGGTTTTTTTTTGGTAATCATTTTTTAAATTGTTGTTTGAAGGCTGGTAAAAGAACAACCAATATAATTGTAAAAGCAGTAAGTGTATTAAGTTCAATAAAAAATTTTGGGTTTACCGCCTGATGAAAAAACCAATACAAATTTGTAGCCACGCAAAAAAAGTTAATTAATATTATCGGCAGTATTTTCTTCACTTTAGAATTCATGGTTTAAAATAGGCAGTCAATAATTAATTTTATAAAATAGTTCCTTTTAAAATGATTGCTGCAATTGAAAAATATATAACCAAGCCTGTAACATCTACTAAAGTTGCAACAAGTGGTGCTGAGGAGGTGGCTGGGTCAATTTTAAATTTTTTCAACACTATTGGTATCATAGAACCGCTTAATGTACCCCACATTACAATCCCAATTAACGAAAAGAAAATAGTAAGTGCCAATAAAAAATAATGTGGGCCATAATTATACAAATGAAGATTTTGCCAAACTGCAATTCGTATAAACCCAATTGTACCTAAAATAAGACCCAATGTAAGGCCTGATAATATTTCTCTACGCATAACAAACCACCAATCCTTTATGCTAAGTTCTTTTAATGACATGGCACGGATAATAAGTGTTGCTGCTTGTGAACCACTATTGCCACCGCTTGAAATAATTAATGGAACAAATAAAGCCAATACAACTGCTTTTGAAATTTCTGCATCAAAATATCCCATTGCAGTTGCGGTAAACATTTCGCCAACAAAAAGAATAATAAGCCAAGTAGCTCTTTTTTTTATGAGTGCAAAAAATGATGTTTTCACATAAGGGTAATCAAGTCCTTCCACACCACCAAAGTTTTGAATTTCCTTTGTATCTCTTTGTTCTGCGGCATCTAACACATCATCAACCGTTAACACACCCAACAAAATATTATCTGTATTCGTGACTGGTAAAACAACCCGGTCGTACTCTTTAAACTTTGCTACGGCATCTTCTTTTGTGTCGGTCATTTTTAGACTTACGCAAGATCCATCTAAAATATCAGCTACTTTTTTAGTAGGCTCATTAAGAACAAATCTTCTAACTGGTATATCATCAATTAATTTCCCTTCCTTATCTATTACATAAATTACATTGGCTGTTTCTGTGTCCTTATGATTCTTTCTGAGATGCTCATTTGCTTCGGCGATAGTAATATCAGTATTGATGGTTGCAAATTCTGTATTGATAAGCCTTGCCACACTATTGTCTGGATAGCCTAAAATATCATGTACAGCATCTCTATTTTTGTCATTCAATAACTCCAAACTGGTTGAACGTTCTACCCCTTTTAGCGAAGAATAAAAAGCCACACGGTCATCTGAACTTAATTCGTTTAAAATAAATGTGGCCCTTACTTTTGTTATTTTCTGTATGATTTTCCTTTGCAAGAGGGTATCTAAATAAGGGAAAACTTTTGACTGTGTAGTAGTTGGCAAAGAACCAAATGCCTGTAAAGCAGTGTCAGTTGGCACAGAGCCAAGCATTTTGGCAACTTCAGTTGGGTGAACGTTTTTATTACCATTACCAAAGTTAAGAAGGCTGCTAAAATCTCCTTTTATTATCTTTTTACTAATTTCTTTCAGATTCATCATTGTTGAAATATTTAGCCATAAAAATTTTGGCAAAGTTACCTTAAAGACTATATCGCACGTATCCAAAATGAATAAATGTTTGCAGTGATGTTGCAAGTGCAACTCTTTTAAAAGTTGAGTTTGTATGTAGCATTGTATGCCTTAAAATAGGTGAGCCTTGTGGGTCGGCGATTATAGTTTAAGTTTAAAGCCGCCATTTAAAACAAACCCATCAAGGGGTGCATAGATGTCACGAAAAACAGGATTGGTTATTGTTCCAGTGTAAATCGTATCAAACCTTGTCTGTCGGGTGTCAATAAAATTTTCAAAGTTGGCGAAGATGGAAAAGTGTTTCCAAAGTTTTTCAATCATACAGCCTGTGAGCCAATATGCTTTTCCTGTGGCACCGTCATTAAGTTTTTGCGGTGAGTAATAATATCCTTCTAAACCTACTTTCAATTTGTCTTCCACTTCATACACTAACACATTATTTAAACGATGTTTTGCAACAAGGGCAAATGCTGTGGTTGCAGTATAATGTTGTTGCACGTCTGCAAAAGTGTAACCAATAAAAAGTTTAAAATTTTTATAAGTGAGTTTAACGTTGGTTTCAATTCCCTTTGTGTCAATAAATCCTTTTGGTTGCAAATAATCGTAATAACCATTTGCTAGCTTTGTTAACACCAATGGATTACTAATGCGGGTATAGAAAAAAAGTTGGTTGATGCTTAATGAAATGCTATTGTTGAATAAAGTGGTACGGTAGTTAATGTCAAAGTTTCCTCCGTAAGATTTTTCTGCTGCCCGGCTTTTAATATCAACCGGCAATACATTTTTGAATTGAATTCTTTCGGCATCTTCAGTAAATACGTTGGGCGCTTTATAACCCAAGCCTCCGCCAATTCGTGAAGTGAGCTGATTATTTATTTTGAGTAAAGCAGCAAGTCTTGGTAAAAGAAAAAATCCATAATCATTTTGATAGTCGCCACGCAAACCTGTTTCAAGTGTAATAGTTTTTGAGGCGTTCCAGGTGTTTTGTACAAATGCTCCGATTGTATTTTGATTGTAGTTGACAGGAACGATGGTGTCGTAATTGTTTTGTGTAAATTTATCCGTAAGAAAATTTATACCGCTAATCCATTCCGACTTTTCTTTTTTGTAATTAAAATTTACTTCACTATATGATGAAAGCTGCACGCCTGAAAATAAGTAGTCAGGAATTTGAATGGAACGATTGAAATAACTCACACTGTTTTTAAAACTGAATGTTGCTTTGTCATTTATGATATGTTCAATAGAAAGTTGAGTGCTGTAGCGATTGGTTTTATTTTTTTCAAAGTACGCATGAATGCTGTCTGCTTTTCCTTCAATGTAGTTAAGGTCGCCGCCAATGCGGTTTTCATAAGTTGCATTCACACCAAAATTGGCTGTGGTATTTTTATTGAAGTAAAAAAATAATTTTGGATTAAAAGTATAACGGTCAAATTTTGGAATAGCTGTTAAGCCAATATTTGAAGGGTCGTAAGGTGTGCCGTGATTATAGGATGCAAAAATGGTTGTTCCCATTTTATTAAATTTCTCCGAATAGAAACCGCTTGCATCAAGCCCTGATGCAGTTGTTGCGTTTACAAGAAAATTTAATTCTCTTGCTGCTTTCGGCGTTTTTGAAATAAGATTTACTAAACCTGCAATTGCGCCCCCTCCATAAAGCGTAGAAGAGCTTCCTTTAATTACTTCCACCTGTTTTAAGTCGAGCGGAACAATTTGCAGTAAGCCCAACCCCCCTGAAAAACCTGTATACAGAGGAAAACCATCCCGAATGATTTGCGTATATTTCCCGTCAAGCCCTTGTATTCGTATGCTTGAATTGTAACTTGTAGCTGATGTTTGTTGTGTTTGAATGCCGGTGCTTTCATTCAACAGCATTCTTATATCTCCTGGTTTCATGTTTCCTTTTTCCTGTAACTCCTCGCCTGTTATGGTTTCTATTCTTGTAGGAATATTGGTAATGGAACGACTACTTCTTGTTGAAGTAACTACCACTTCTTTCTCCTCATGTTCGGTTTCTTTCAGTTCAATTTCTACTATGCTGTCCGTAACAATGGGAAATTCAAAGCGGATAACCCTTTCTTCGAAACCAATATGAGAGAATATTACTTCAAAACTTCCCGCAGGGATATTTTTAATTGTAACAAGTCCGTTACTGTCTGCAACCGAAGATTTATTTAAAACTTTTATGCCAGCCGTTGCACTTTGCAACGGTTTTTTTTCTATGTCTTTAATTATTGCTTTATAAGTATGCTGTGCATACAGATTAAATGTGCCTAGCATGGCTACGCAATAAATAAATATAGATTTCATCTTTTAAAATTAGGCTGACAAATACCGTATCAAAAAATAATTAGGTGATTACCTAATCTTGGTGGCTGCCAAAAAGAAGAAATGTATTGAGGAAGATATGACTGGATGTAGCCTGAAAAAGTTTGCTGTATCAATTGCAGTGGTGTGTCAACCTGAAAACTATTTGCAGTTATAGTAAAGCCAACACAATTGCCACACAAGGTAAAAGGCGAACAGTTTTTGCAACCATCATTATGGTCATGTTTGCCGGCTGTTTGGCTTTGTAATGTTTCGTCATTACAATTGTCAACCGTACAACACGGAACGGTTGAGAGAAGCAAAATATAGCATGAGAATATGAAAGTAAAAATTTTCACTGTTGCAAAGATAAGGAGCATTTCAAATTGTTCAGCCTTAAGGGTTGCCAACCTTTTGAAAGCTACTGCTGAACAGGAATAATAGTACAAAAGGTTGGCAGCCCTCGTTCGCAATCGGCTGTCTCCTATTTTTTCTATTCAGAAAATTTAACCAGTGTTTTTCTATCGTATCTATATAAGCCCATACCCCGGATGCCAAACCAAATATTATTGTCTTTATCTTTAAGCATAAAAAAAACTTCCCTGTTACAAATTTTGGTAAATGTTTTTTCTGTTGCATTAGTTACTGAGGTATTTGAATGCCATAATCCGCCAAGTGTTTCACCTATATTATTTCCATAATCAGATGCAATAATAATTATCCTTTAATATAGGTCTAATCATAAAATTTATTGTAAGAGGAATAATATTTTTCCCATCAAAACGACAGATTCCCTCAGACGCTTCAAACCAAATGTTTCCACATTTATCTTCCAAAATTGACCAGACATGATTACTATTTAATCCTTCCTTAATGGTGAATTGAGTAAACAATTTTCCATCTTATTTATATACGCCTTCGCCTGTTGTTCCAAACCAAATATTTCCATTTTTATCTTTTATGCCACAATCAATATTTTGATATTCGTTTGTACCCTGCGTCTTTATTAAGTTGGATTGCCCTATAACTGATGCTTTAAGCTCACTTAATTTATAAGTTGGTGATGGTGTGTTGGTTTGTGCATTGCAGAAACTCAAATACTATGGGTTAGAAACCCATAGGTTGAATGCATTGACTAAAGTCATTTAAGTGTAGGCTGAAGCCTATTAAAACTTTAAACTAAAGTTCATTCCTACTCCAGAATAAAATTCTGGTCA
>Ga0209724_1004258_pt1 | contig 11325 bp, 10 predicted proteins | sample grotaG_FD_184143 | JGI IMG/M metagenome (GOLD analysis project Ga0209724, IMG submission 184143) | Glacier valley bacterial and archeal communities from Borup Fiord, Nunavut, Canada, to study Microbial Dark Matter (Phase II) -... | ecosystem: Environmental > Aquatic > Freshwater > Ice > Glacier ... | reverse complement strand
GCGACCGCGGCGTGGTATCGCAGCGCGGGCTGGCTTGGCTGAGCGGCCCCGCTTTGGCCATTATGTCTTGGCATCCCGCACCCACAGAATTAGGGACGCGTGAATGACCGACCGGACGAGTATCTTCACGCGGATTTGCGCGCTGATCGCGCCTTTGAACCGGCGCGGCGTCACGCTTACCGAAACCACCAGCTTTGCGAACGACCTCGAGATGGACAGCCTGACGGTCATGGACCTCGTCGCCAATATCGAGGATGAGTGGGACATTGTGCTGCCGCTCAACCTGCTGCCCGAACTCGAGACGATCGGGCAGGTGGCCGATGCGGTAACCAAACTGGCGACGAAATGACCGACCTGCTGTCAAAATTCGATCCGTTGATCGCCGAGCGCCAGGGGTTGCTTGACACCGGCGTGCGCGATCCGTTCGGCATCGTCATGCAGGCGGTGCTGTCGCCGACCGAAGCGATCATCGACGACCGCCACACGATCCTGCTCGGCACCTATAATTACATGGGCATGACGTTCGATCCCGATGTGATCGCCGCCGGGCACGATGCGTTGACCCGTTTTGGCGCGGGCACGACCGGCAGCCGTGTGCTCAACGGCACCTATCAAAGCCACCGCGAATGCGAGGACGCGCTCAAGGACTATTACGGCACGTCGCACGCGATGGTGTTTTCCACCGGTTATCAGGCGAACCTCGGCATCGTCTCGACGCTGGCGGGGCGCGGCGACTATGTCGTCCTCGACGCCGACAGCCATGCGTCGATCTATGACGGCTGTTCGCTCGGCAACGCCGATATCGTCCGGTTCCGGCATAATTCGGTCGAGGATCTCGACAAGCGGCTGGGCCGGTTGCCACCCGAAGCCGGCAAGCTGGTGGTGCTCGAGGGCGTCTATTCGATGCTCGGCGACATCGCGCCGCTCGCAGCACTCGTCGCGGTGGCCAAGCGTCACGGCGCGATGGTGATGGTCGACGAGGCGCATGCGATGGGTTTTTTCGGCGAGCATGGCCGCGGCGTCACCGAAGCAGCGGGCGTCGAAGATCAGGTCGATTTCATCGTCGGCACCTTTTCGAAATCGGTCGGCACCGTTGGCGGGTTTTGCGTCTCGAACCACCCGAAGTTCGAAATCCTGCGGCTGGTCTGCCGCCCCTATACGTTTACCGCGTCGCTGCCGCCCGCCGTGGTCGCCAGCTCGGCGGCGTCGATCCGCAAGCTGATGCACAATCAGGCCAAGCGCCGGCAATTGTGGGACTCGACCCGGCGGCTGCACGGCGGCCTGCGCGCCGCGGGCTTCCAGCTGGCGACTGCGACGCCCGAAAGCGCGATCGTTTCGGTGCTAATGCCCGATCAGGAAACCACCGTGCGGATGTGGCAGGCGATGCTCGAAAGCGGCGTCTATGTGAACATGTCGCGCCCACCGGCAACGCCTGTGGGGGTGTTCCTGCTGCGCTGCTCGGTCTGTGCCGAACACACCAGCGCGCAGGTCGAGACCGTGCTGGCGCGCTTCAACGATGCCGCGCGCGCGGTCGGGCTGCAGCTGGCGGCGGCGGCCTGAGCGCTGCGCCCTCCCCCGCTCCTGCAGGAGCGGGTCGGCGTGCGGGTCTGCCTTTCTTCCTGCGTTAACTCTCGCTAGAAGCAACGCCTCACCCAACCCTATTCCGTCAGAGCGGGAGAGGGCTTTGAAAGCGTATCTGCGTTGGCATTCCTCACCCGTTTCGATCGCTATCTCGCGCGCGCCATTATCGTGCCGCTGCTGTCGTGCCTGACGATCGCCGCCATGCTGCTGCTGCTCGACCAGATGCTCCGCCTGTTCGATTTCGTCATGAACGAAGGTGGACCGGTGTCGGTGGTATGGCGGATGCTCGGCAATTTGCTGCCCGAATATCTCAGCCTCGGCATCCCGATTGGCGTGATGCTCGGCATCCTGCTGGCGTTTCGCAGCCTTGCGCTGAGCAGCGAGCTCGATGCGCTGCGCGCCGTCGGCGTCTCCTACAACCGAATGCTGCGCGTCCCGCTGCTGTTCGCGCTGTTCTTCGCGATCGTCAATTTCGGCGTCGTCGGTTTCCTGCAGCCGATTTCGCGCTATGCCTATGAAGGGCTGCGCTTCGAGCTGCGGTCAGGCGCGCTCGGCGCATCGATCAAGGTCGGCGAGTTCGCGCATCTGGGCAAGGGCATGACGCTGCGAGTCGAGGAAAGCCGCAATCAGGGGCGCGACCTGCGCGGACTTTTCGTGCGTGCCGAAGGCAAGGCGGGCCAGTCGGTCGCGGTTACCGCCGACAGCGGCACCTTCCTGTCGACCGACGACCCCGACGTTATCCTGCTTCGGCTGCACAAGGGCACGCTGGTGCATAATGAAACCGGCTTCGCGAGCCCGCGTGTGCTGTCGTTCGATCAGCATGACCTGCCCGTCAACCTTCCCGCGATGGGCGCGTTCCGCAAGCGCGGCGACGAGAATCTCGAATTGACGCTGCCCGAACTGGCGCGCGCCGGAGTGGCTTCGGGTACCGATCCGGCGCTACGGCGGCGCGCCGTCGCCAGCCTGAACCGCCGCATCGTCCAGTGCGTGGTGATGTTCCTGCTGCCGTTCCTCGCGGTCGCGCTGGCGGTACCGCCGAAGCGATCGACATCGGCACTCGGCGTGTTCCTGTCGATCGGCCTGCTGGTGACTTATCACAAGCTGACCGAATATGGCGAGCGGATGGGCAGCATCGGCCGGGTCGATCCGGTGCTCGCCCAATGGGTGCCGTTCACGCTGTTTGCGGCGCTTTGCCTGTGGATGTATTATGTGCTCGCCTATCGCCCCGGGGGCCAGCCGATCGGCGCACTCGACCGCTGGCTCGGCCAGTTCGGCAGCTGGCTGGCGAAGCTGCTCAAGCGCAGCCGCGTCGTCGATCCGGCGGCGTGGCGTAACGATACGGTCGCCGCCGGCTGATGCTGACCTGGCTGTTCCCGTCGAAAACGATCGCCTGGTACACCGCGCGGATGTTCATCGTGCGGACGTTCGCGTTCCTCATCGGGCTGCTCGTGGTCCTCGAGACGCTCGACGTCCTCGGCGAATCGAGCCGCATCCTTGCGGCGGGCAACAGCGAGAGTGCGATCTGGCACTATGTCGGGCTGCGGGTGCCGCAATTGGTGACGCTGTTCCTGCCGTTCGCGGTGCTGCTGGGGACGCTGGCGACGTTTTTCACGCTCAGCGCCAATACCGAGGTGGTGATCTTCAAGTCCGCCGGGCTGTCGGCGCATCAGATCCTTGCGCCGCTGGTGTTCGCCGCCTTCGGCGTGGCGGTCGTCAACTTCGCCTTCAACGAGCGCGTCGTGGTCAAGGCCAATGCCGCGCTGAGCGCATGGCAGGCGGCGGGGTACAAGCGCACTGCCGCCACCGGCACGACATTGACCGAAGGCTGGGGCCGCAGCGGCGACGATCTGTTCCATGCGGAAACCGTCACCGGCACCGGCACCGCGACGCGGCTCGACGATGTTACCATCTATGTCCGCCACGGTAACCGGTTGATGCGCATCGTCCGCGCCGCGCGCGCGACGCCGGTATCGGACGGCTGGCAACTGACCAGCGCACGCATTTTCGACGTCGCGCGGGGTACCGAGACGCCGGTGCCGGCGCTGCTGTTCCACAGCCGGATCGTGCCGGCGCAGTTTACCGCAGTGGCGATCACGCCGAAGTTCGTGCCGTTCTGGACGCTGCTGCGCGACATCAATACGCAACGGATCGCCGGGCGGCCGGTCGATGCGCTGGTCGCGGCTGCTAACCACAAGATTTCGGGGCCGCTGTCGGCGGTGCTGATGCCGCTGCTCGGCTCGGTTGCGGCGTTCGGGCTGGCACGATCGGGGCGGCTGTTCGTGCGCGCGGTGATCGGCATGCTGCTCGGTTTTGCGTTTTTCGTCGCCGACAATTTCATGGTGGCGATGGGCGATTTCGGCACCGTGCCGCCGGTGCTCGCGGCTTGGGCGGCGTTCGCGCTGTTCTTCCTGATCGGCGAAGCCGTGCTGTTCCGCACCGAGGAATAGCCGCACGGCGCATCCGGCGTCCTAAATCCGCCGTATTATTAAGCGACATGCAGCGACATGAACACTCATGCGTTGGCATCGAAACATCTGGGAGCAACATCGTGAAGCTCGTCGAAAATGCCCCGTCGGGGATTTGGGCGAAGTCCCATTATCTCAACCGCATGACGCTGCGCGAACTGGTCGCAGCCTATTTTCAGCACTACACGATCCAGACCTATCTCGGCCTCGCCGCGGTTGCAGTCGTGGTTGCGGTGCTGTTCCCGACGACGCTGTTGCGTGGCGCCGGAGCAGCACTGTCGGCGGCGCTGATCTATCCGCTCGTCTGGTATGCGCTGCACCGTTTCGTGCTCCACGGTCGCTGGATGTGGAAGCACAAGGCGCTGTCGCCGACGTGGAAGCGCATCCATTACGACCATCATCAGGATCCGAACCACCTCGAGGTGCTGTTCGGCGCGCTCAACACCACATTGCCGCCGATCGTGGCGATGACGGTCCCGGTCGGCTGGCTGATCGGCGGCGTCGGCGGCGCGGCGATCGCATTTGCAGCCGGGCTGTTGGTGACGTGCTTCTATGAGTTCTGTCACTGCATCCAGCATCTGTCGTACAAGCCGAAGAACAAATATCTCGCGGCGATGAAGGCCCGCCACATGGCGCATCATTTCCACGACGAAACCGGCAACTTCGGCATCACCAACTTCGGGTGGGACAAATTGTTCGGGACATTTTACGAGCGTGAAGCGCGCCCGGCAAAAAGCCCGACGGTATTCAACCTTGGCTATACCGACGAGGTTGCGGCGGTTTATCCCTATGTCGCCGATCTGTCGGGCGGGATTGCCAAGGGTCACCCGCGCCAGCGCGACGCCGAACACCGAAAAGCTGCCTGAGCGCGCGTGGGGGGCACGCTCAGGATAGTCCCGGTCGAGACCAGCGCCGACCGGGCCCGCTTCGTCGATCTGCCGTACCGGCTGTATGCGAGCGATCCGCATTGGGTGCCACCGCTCAAGTCCGAAGCGCGCGAGCTGATCGACGGTATCAAGACCAATCCATGGTTCGGACACGGCCGCGCTCAGCTATGGCTGGCGCTCCGCGGCGACGTCGTGGTGGGGCGCATTTCGGCGCAGCTCGACACGCTGGTGCATCAGCATCAGGATACCGGGCTCGGCCATTTCGGGCTGTTCGAATGTATCGATGACCCGGCGGTCGGGGCACTGCTGCTCGATACCGCCGAAAACTGGCTGCGCGCGGCCGGCATGGCACGCGTGCAGGGGCCGTTCAGCATCTCGATCTGGGACGAGCCGGGATTGCTCGTGGACGGATTCGACCGGCCACCGACGGTGATGATGGGGCATCATCTGCCGCATTACGCCGCGATGATCGAGGCGCATGGGTACCGCAAGGTCAAGGACATGCACACCTACGAGGTGTCGATCGAACACCCCTTCCCCGACACGGTGCAGCGCATCGTCGCCGCCGGCGAGCGCGCTGGGCGCATCAAGATCCGTCAGGTCGACAAAGCCAACTTCGCTGCCGAAGCGGCGTTGATCCTCGACATTCTGAACGATGCCTGGGCGAAGAACTGGGGGTTCGTGCCGCTGACCGAACTCGAGGTCGAGCATGTCGGCAAGAAACTCAAGCCGATCGTCTACCCCGACCTGATCCGCATCGCCGAAGTCGACGGCGTGCCGCAGGCCTTCATGATCGCGCTGCCCGACCTGAACGAACTGACGCGCGACCTCGGCGGTACGCTGCTGCCGTTCAACTGGGCGAGACTGCTGTGGCGGCTGCGCAAGCCGCGCGTCAGTCGCATCCGGGTGCCGTTGATGGGCGTGCGCACGGCGCTGCAGGGTACGCGTACGGCTTCGATCATGGCATTCCTGATGATCGAATATATCCGCGATGCCGCGCACGCCAATTACGGCGCGAAGAGCGGTGAAATCGGCTGGATCCTCGAGGACAATGGCCCGATGCGGTCGATCGCCGACGTCATCGAGGCGCAGGTGACGCGCACCTACCGGATCTATGAGCGCGCGCTTTAGCTGCGCAGTTCGACCCACGCCGGCACATGATCCGATGCGCGCTCCCCGGCGCGCACGGTGCGGTCGATGCCCGCCGCCGTCAGCCGGTCGGCGGCACCCGGCGACAGCAGCAGGTGATCGATGCGCAGGCCATGATCGCGCGGCCACGCACCGGCCTGATAGTCCCAAAAGGTGTACGCGCGCCCGCTCGGCTGCACGCTGCGGATCGCGTCGAGCCAGCCGCCGCCGAGCAAGCGGCGATAGGCGGCACGCGATTCGGGCTGCACCAGCGCATCTGCGGCCATCGCGGCTTCGCTGAACACATCCTCGCTGGTCGGGCAGACGTTATAATCGCCTGCCAGCACCACCGGCAGCTCGCTCGCCCAAAGTGCGTCGGCGCGGGCGTTGAGCCGGTCGAACCAACGTAGTTTATAGTCGAACTTCGGTCCGGGCTGCGGATTGCCATTGGGCAGATAGATCGCGCCGACGATCACCCCGTCGATTGCAGCCTCGAGATAGCGGGCATGGTCGTCTTCGGGCTCGCCCGGCAGGCCACGCTGCGTCTCGACGGCGGGCTGCTTCGACAGGATCGCAACGCCGTTGAAGCCCTTTTGCCCATGCACCAGCGCATGATAGCCCGCCGCCTCGATCGCCGCGACGGGGAAGCCCTCGTCGACTGTCTTGATCTCCTGCAGGCACGCGACATCGGGCTGCGTGTCGGCGAGCCAGTCGAGCAATCGCGGCAGTCGCGCAGCGATGCCGTTGACGTTGAAAGTCGCGATCCGCACCGGGTCAGACGGAAAAGGACGAACCGCACCCGCAGCCGCTCGCCGCATTGGGGTTTTTCACCTGGAACGCCGCCGCGCCCATCGTCTCGACATAATCGACCTCGGCCCCGGTCAGGAACGGCAGGCTGACGGCATCGACGAGCAGGGTGACACCGTCGGTCTCGACCGCCGTGTCATCGGCAGCCGCCTCGCTTTCAAGGCCGAAGCGGTATTGGAACCCGGCGCAGCCGCCGCCGTCGACGGCCAGCCGCAGCTTGAGGCCGGGTTTGCCCTGGCGCACGGCGATGGCCGCAACGCGCGCGGCGGCGGCAGGACTGAGCGCGAATAAGGGGTCGGTCATGTCCGCAACATAGGGCGGAACCGCGCCGCGTTCAATCAGCCGCCGAAGCTTGCCGAGACGCGCGTCATCAGGCCCTGTGCCTCGTCGGTCGTCGGGCCGCTGACCCGGCTTTGCGCCGCCAGCATATAGGTCGAGGCGTTGAGATACGGGCGCGGATTGACCGCATGGCCGTCGATCCGCACTTCGAAGTGCAGATGCGTGCCCGTCGATCGCCCGGTCGAGCCCATCCGTCCGATCATCTCACCCTGCTTGACGCGCTGGCCACCGTACACCGCAATCTGCGACAGGTGGCCGTAGCGCGTCGCCAGCCCGCGACCATGATCGAGCTCGATCAGATTGCCATAGCCATTGGCGCGACCGGCGGTAACGACGGTTCCCGATGCGGCCGCATAGATCGGCTCGCCCATCGAACCCGACATGTCGAGCCCGGCGTGCATCGCGGTGTTGCCGTTGAACGGGTCGTAGCGAATGCCGAAGCCCGAGGTGTAGTTGAAATTCTTGACCGGCATGAACGCCGGGACTGCGGCCATCGCCGACTCGAGCGCCTCGAGCTTTTTCCAGCTGAGGAACAGATCCTTGAAGCGCGGCTCGGCATCATCGGGCGCGCTGACGGGAATATACGGCCCACCGGTGCCAAAGCTCGACTGCGCCACCAGCCGGTCGGGGTCGAGCCCGAGGCTGCGGACCAGCGTCTGCGTATCGCGCAACCGCGCGTTCGCCGCGTCGGTGGCCTTGCCGACGAACGCCAGCTGCTGCGATTCGAGTTTGCGGAACGGTTCGAGCATGGCGTTCTGCTGCGGCATGACGAGGTCGCGGGCGTCTTCGGTGGTGCCGCCGCGCGGCAGCATCGCTGCCAGCTTGGTCAGGTCGCGCTTGGGCAGCAGCAACTGGGCAAGAAACGCCTGCCGCGCCTCGAGCGCGGCGGCGCGCGTCGCAACTGCGCCTTTCATGGCGCTCGAATCCGACTTCATCGCGGCGATCTGCGTCTGCATCTGCGCGAGTTCGGCGGTCTTTGCAGCGATGGCGGCATCGCTGGCCACGTTACCGCTGATCATCGTGGCGGTGCTGATACCAAGCCAACCGAGAACCAGTGCTGCGCCTCCGATGGTCATAAGTTGCGAACCTGTCCCGAGTGTAAATGTGGTGGTTGCGTCGGCACGATGCCAAGTAAAAGCATGCGGCGGAAAGTATCGCGCCACCGCTGTGGCCAGCCGTTTCCGGACAGCATCGAACGATGGCATTGATGAATTACCTTTGGCGACTGCGAACTGCCCGGCTTGTTGCCAGATCTTGCTCAATGATTAACACCTATCGCCGCCAGCCCCCTGCTGATGCGATAGCTGTGTTCAACCATCCCGCCGCGTGTACGGCAAGCTTTGCACGGTTCAGCAAAGGTGGGTTGCCCGCATTGCGCGGCGAGTTGTGCAAATCGGTCTAAATATTTGCCCAATGATGCAACCAATCTCGTTGCCAAGCGTGCCGACAGATTCGGAGACTAAGCGAGGCTTTGCACACTTTCGAGGACTTCGGCGGCGTGACCGGGAACCCTGACCTTGTGCCACGCAGCGGCAATCCGGCCCTCGCGGTCAATGACGAAGGTCGAGCGATCGATGCCCATGTATTTGCGGCCATACATGCTCTTTTCGACCCAGACGCCGTAGGCCTCGACCGTCGCGCCTTCGGGATCGGCGCCAAGGCCGACGCCGAGCGCATATTTGGCGCGGAACTTGGCGTGGCTCGCGACGCTGTCCTTCGACACGCCGATGACGACGGCATCGGCGGCGGCGTAGTCGGCGGCAAGCGCGGTGAACTCGATGGCTTCCTTGGTGCAGCCCGAAGTGTCGTCCTTGGGATAGAAATACAGCACGACCTTGCGCCCGGCATAATCGGCAAGCCGCAGCGTCGCGCCGTCTTCGGCGGCAAGCTCGAACGCCGGTGCCGCGTCGCCAACCTTAATCGTCATGCCTTGTCCCCCTGCCGTGCGACGCCGAACACCGATTGCCAATTTGCCCGAACCTCGGCCTTGGCGGCGGTGAGCGCGTTTTCCAGTGCCGTGAAGTCGGCGAAACCACCCGCCGCTGTCAACAGGTCGCGGACCGCAATCGGGGAGGGCGCACCGCTGCCGGGGGCGGCCGTGACAGTCAACCGCAGCATGACCAGCAGCCGCGTCAGCAAATCATGCACCGGCAACAGCGCCGGAACCCCGGCCGCAACGCACGCCGGGCCGAGTTCGGGCGTCGGTGCCAGCCCGGTCAGCAGTTGGCGATAATGCACGATGAACTCCAGATCGACGAGGCCGCCCGCACCCAGCTTGACGTCCCACAACCCGCGCCCGGGCTTGGCGGCGGCGATTTCAGCGCGCATCGCCAGCACGTCGCGGCGCAGTACCGCGGCATCGCGCGGCTGCGCAATCACGGTGGCGACGACAGCCTGGACAGCGGCCCGGTCGTCGGCGGTGCCGGTGACCACGCGTGCCCGCGTCAACGCCATATGCTCCCACGTCCACGCCTCGTGCGACTGATAGCGCGCGAAGCTGTCGATACTGACCGCGAGCAGTCCCTTCGCGCCCGACGGCCGCAGGCGGGTGTCGACATCATAGAGCGCGCCCGACGCGGTCGGAACCGACAGCGCGGCAGTCAACCGTTGCGTCAGCCGGGCGAAATAGAGGGTCGCGGCAAGCGGCCTCGCCCCGTCCGATACCGCGTCATACGGCCCGGTGAACAGATAGACGAGGTCGAGGTCGGACGCGTGTGTCAACGCCCGGCCGCCGTAGCGCCCGAGTGCCACGACCACGAGGCGACCACCATCAATGCTGCCATGGCTCGCTGCGAATTCAGCGGTGACCGCGTGGGTCAGCACGTCGAGCGCCGCATCGGCGAGTGCTGCAAGGTCGCGCGCAACTCGCAACGGATCGGCGCGCTGCTCGATGAGTTGCGCGCCGAGCTGGAACCGCCGCTCGGCAGTCCATGCGCGCACGCGGTCGAGCGTTTCCTCGAGGTTGGCGCTGGCCAGCGCGGCAAGCTCGGCGGTCAGCGCAGCCGCGTCGGGCAAGGGCGCAAAGCTGTCGTCGGCCAGCAGCACATCGAACAGCGCGGGGCGGCGCGCCAACGCATCGGCAAGTACCGGCGTGACGCCGAGCAGATGCCCGAACAGCGGCAGCAGCCTCGGATTGGCCTCCAGCAGCGCAAAGAACTGCAACCCCGCCGGCAGCTGCGCGAGAAACGAATCGAACCGCGCCGCCGCCTGCACCGGATCGGTCGCCGCGGCCAGCGCGGTCACCAGCGCCGGCAGCAACGCTTCGAACGCTGCGCGCGCCGCCGGGCTGCGCAGGGCACGATGCGGTGCCGCGCGCCAGCGGGCGATGTCGGCGATCAGCGGCGTCGCCGGCTTGTTGCGGCGCGCGGTGAACCACGCCTTCAACGCCTCCGGATCGGTCGGCAGCCGGGAGCGCGTATCGCTCGCCTCGGCGACCAGCCGGTCGAAGCGCTGCGCGACGCCGCGCGTTTCGGCGCGCACCTGTCGCTCGACGGCGCGCCAATCGGGAAAGCCCGCCAGTTGCGCCACGGCGCTGCGCAACGGCGCGGTACGGGGAATGCTGTGCGTCTGTTCGTCGGCGCGCATCTGCAGCCGGTGTTCGAGCGTTCGCAGGAACCGGTATGCCGTGCCCAGCGTGGCCGCGTCGTCGGCGGTGATACGCCCGGCGGCGGCAAGTGCGGCAAGCGCGTCGAGCGTTGCCGCGGGGCGCAGGGTCGCATCGCGACCGCCCCAGACGAGCTGATGGATTTGCGCGAAGAACTCGATTTCGCGAATACCGCCGCGGCCGCGCTTGAGATCGAAGCCGGGTCCGACGACCTGGGCTTCCTCATAATGGTCGCGGATGCGCAGGCTGACGGCCTTGATATCGGCGATCGCGGTATAGTCGAGCGAGCGCCGCCAGACGAACGGCGCAATCGCCGCCAGAAACGCGCGCCCGAGGGCGATGTCGCCGCCGCACGCCCGCGCGCGGATGAACGCCGTGCGCTCCCAGGTTTCGGCCTCCGACTGGTAATAATGTTCGGCAGCAGCGACCGGGAGCGCGAGCGGCGTCGCCTCGGGCACCGGACGCAGGCGCAGATCGGTGCGGAACACATAGCCGTCGGCAGTCGGATCCTGCA
>Ga0209724_1004256_pt1 | contig 11331 bp, 8 predicted proteins | sample grotaG_FD_184143 | JGI IMG/M metagenome (GOLD analysis project Ga0209724, IMG submission 184143) | Glacier valley bacterial and archeal communities from Borup Fiord, Nunavut, Canada, to study Microbial Dark Matter (Phase II) -... | ecosystem: Environmental > Aquatic > Freshwater > Ice > Glacier ... | reverse complement strand
AGGCAATTCCATCCCTGGGTCACCTGATAAAAGTTGCCCGCGCTTTGGGAGTTCGGCTCGGCACCTTTCTCGACGATATGGATCAGCTCGGACCTGTGGTAACACGTAACGGCGACATGAAAAAGGGAACCAGTTTTTCGAATAAAAGCAGCTCAGCCCGTCTGAACCTCGACTTTTTCCCGTTAGCCAGCGACAAATCAGGCAGACATTTGGAACCGTTTATTGTTGATATTAATCCCTCACACAGTTCTGATTTTACGCAATCATCACACGAAGGCGAAGAGTTTATCTATGTTTTAAGCGGAAATATTGAAATCAAGTACGGCAAAGATGTTTATGCACTGTCTGAAGGCGACAGTATCTACTACGATTCGGTGGTTGACCATCATGTACATGCTGCAGATGATTCACCAGCTAAAATACTCGCTGTCGTTTACGCACCATTCTAAAGATCACAACCGGCTTACAGACTAATAAACAAACCGGCATTTTGCTTCCTGTAAATCTATTAATGGATACGGATAAAGCCAGATGCCAGTTGCTAATCGCCAGTTGCATAAAATAAGAACTACCAGATCTAAAAATATTGAGTCGTAAAAACTACATTATCGCTTTAAAATAAATGGAATTAATTGAAAAAACATTTGGCCAGTTCATCGAACAATGGGCAGCTGAAACACCTGATAAAGATTTTATAGTCTATCCCGACCGCAATCTTCGCTTTTCGTACGCTGAATTCAATATACGGGTCGATAACCTGGCGAAAGCACTGTTGCATATTGGGATGCGACCCGATGATAAACTCGGAATCTTTGCCAACAACGTTCCCGACTGGCTTACCTTTATGTTCGCCTGTGCCAAAATTGGTGTCGTACTCGTCACGATAAATACAAATTACAAATCGCACGAACTTGATTACCTGGTCAAGAACTCCGATCTCAAAGCAATTTGTCTTGTCAACGGATGGCGCGACAGCGACTATGTTCAGATGATTTATGAACTCGTTCCCGAATTAAAAGAGAGCCAGCGTGGTTACCTTCAAAGTGCGAAATTCCCTTTCCTGAAGAATGTGATCTTTATCGGGCAGGAAAAGCATCGGGGGATGTTTAATACCGCAGAACTCATCTTGCTCGGAAGCCAGTTGGATGAGCAATTGTTTAATGAAATCAAATCAACCATTTCGTGTCACGATGTTGTAAATATGCAATATACATCAGGGACAACAGGCTTTCCCAAGGGTGTGATGCTGACCCATTATAATATTTTGAACAACGGTTTCGCAACGGGTCAGTGCATGAACTACACCGCTGACGACCGGCTTTGCGTTTGCGTGCCTTTGTTTCATTGTTTTGGCTGCGTATTAGCCCTTTGCGCGATTATTACCCACGGAGCTACCATGGTGATGGTCGAGAATTTCGACCCGCTTGTCGTACTTGCTTCGGTACAAAAAGAGAAATGTACCGCCCTATATGGTGTTCCAACCATGTTTATTGCCGAGTTGAACCACCCGATGTTCGGCATGTTCGATCTTTCGTCGCTTCGGACCGGAATTATGGCAGGTGCACCATGTCCCATCGAAACAATGAACGAAGTGATGAACAAGATGAATATGTCGGAGATCATCATCGTTTACGGGCTTACGGAATCATCCCCCGGAATGACAGCGACGAGAAACCATGACACACCTTGTGTCCGATCAACGACTGTTGGAAAAGCCTATCCTTCCGTTGAAGTAAAGGTGGCGAATCCCGAAACAGGCGAAGAGCTAAAACCGGGTGAGCAAGGTGAATTGTGCTGCCGCGGTTACAATGTTATGAAAGGTTATTACAAAAATCCGGAAGCAACCACCAAGGCAATAGACAGAGACGGATGGCTTCATTCGGGCGATCTGGGCGTGATGGATACCGATGGTTATTTCAGGGTGACAGGGCGTATAAAAGATATGATTATCCGCGGAGGAGAAAATGTCTATCCGCGCGAGGTTGAGAACTTTCTCTACACAATGCCGCAGATACAGGCTATTGAAGTGGCCGGTGTCCCCAGTCCCAAATATGGAGAACAGGTGGGCGCGTTTATTAAAAAACGGCCGGGCGTTGAACTCTGTGAAGAGGATGTAACCGACTTTTGCCGCGGGAAGATCTCGCGTTATAAAATCCCGAAGTATATCTTTTTTGTGGATGAATTCCCGATGACCGCCAGTGGTAAAATACAGAAGTACAAATTGCGGGAATTAAGTCTTGAACTTTTAAAGGAGAAAGGGATTGAGCCGGTCTAATAGCCAACATATATAAATCCTTTCACAACACGGGTTGTGCCTCCAAGTTTAAGTATATAGTAGTAGACTCCTGTCGGAACGGTTTGAAGACTTTCCATTGTTTTTTCATTTGGTTTACCGTCCCAGTCATTTTGGTAGTCTGAACTTTGGTAAACAAGCAGACCTAAACGAGTGTAGACATAAAGCTGTGATTGAAGATAGTTTTCGAGACCGCCAAATACAAGTTTGTCATTCTTGCCATCGCCATTGGGTGAAAGACCTTCCGGAATGACTGTAAGGTCATAAATATCGATGGTTACAGTAGCAGAGGCACACAAATTCACGGCATCGCATACTTCATAAACGAAATGATCGTGTCCCTGTCCCCTATCTCGCGGAGAATAGGTAATTGTCCCATCGGCATTTACCCGTGCGACACCACGTGATGGCGGTTCGGTAACATGCATTGTACCTGGAATAAAACCAACACTTGACAAGTCATTGGCCAATACATTAAGGGTTGTATCCCTGACCCACGATAATTTGGTGAAGTCTGGATTTACACGTATTTGATAGACTTCAGCCGGGAATTGGAAATTCTTCGTAGTTACGCATCCATAATTATCGGTTATTTCGAGCGAGTAGATTCCTGATCCAAATAATTTTGCCGATAAGGTATTTTCGGGACCAACAATTTTACCTTCTGAAGTATACCACCTGTAGTTCTGAGCATTGCCAATAGTAATAACCGCATCAACGATCATTGTTCCATCTTTATCAAGTTTACCGTTGGAGTAAACCTCCGCAATTGGAAGCTGATCGACTTTGATGGTGATCATATCACTTTGCGTTTTTCCCAGGATGTCGGTTACTACAAGTTTAACATTAAAATCGGCAGGAAGCGCGCCCGCATAAGTGGGTGAAAGCTGGAATTCGGTGGTTATACCAGTTTCCCTCGTTAATGTACCGCCCTGATTGATTAATGACCATTCATATTTAACTATATCACCTTCAGATTTTGATGCGTCAAGCTTAACCTGCTGGCAGGCACCAGCTAATGTCTCACCGGTTATGATTGCTTTCAGATCAAAAGGGATTACTTTTATCATTCCTATTTTAAAGTTCTCGACGCATTGGGTAGCATCATGTACTGTAATTTTATAGAAATAGATGCCAGGTTGCAGCCAATTAACATTCACGCTGGCTGTTGTATCGCTTCCCGCAAAAGTAGCTGATGTTGCAGGACAATTACCAGTCGTTTTTGCAAAGTCGACGGTTAAATCGCTGTACAATTCCCATTCGTAAGTGTTGCCCGGAACTTCAACAACAGACAATGGAGTTTTCTCACCCTGGTACACGACGGTCTGAGCCATGGCGGCAGCCGAAGCAAACAACAGTGGCATTACTACCAGCATCAGACGCATAATATCGGGTAACAGTCGATTCATTTAATTATTGTTCATTGATAACTGTTCATTGCTCATTGTAAATAGGCCATACCTTTCCTGTTCCGACAAAATAAGCCGGTTAAACAACAAGCTGTGAGCATATTCCGTTGGTGCTCTGCTTCGTTTGCCTTTGCCGGGGTTAGGATCACCACGAGCCTTAAACTTCATGTGGGGATCGCCTCTGGCCTGACATATAGGAGGTTCACCTCTGTTCTTAACCACTTTGCTTTCTTTTCAATAAATGATTCATTATTAGTAATATTAAGATCCGCAGGGACACATTGACCACATCCGATTAAAAATCAAGTCCTACGCATTCCGGATCGTCGTAACGAATCCGATAACTGATGGACGCACTCCTAAACTTAGGTGGTTTTTAACACCCATAACATTTCGAACAGACATATTATTAGCCTATTACCAGTTTTTTAACAGGCAAACCAAAGCTTACAATTGTGCCAGAGCACTTTGCAAATTGCTCTTATCGAACGATGTATTACAACTGTCGGATCTCCCCGCCCGGTTTTAAAGTGAGGCGTCCGGCTCCTGTGTGGTGCATCTCTGTTCTTAGTCATTCTGCATCATTTTAAAATACGATCCCAAATGAACTATGGAGTTACAAATACACCAGGTGCAACAGCCGCAACTGTTGGCCGTTTTGTTAATGTCTGTGTTGCAACATCATTAAAATCGCTTGGTTTTGCACAATCAGTATTGTCTACAGTTTTTTCTCCGATAGCATTTGTTCCATTAACGGCCAGCTTAATAGGTTCGTCAGCTAAAGTTTCATAGTTACCATTTGCAATGGTCAGCTTCACATATAAGGATACTCCAGTCGAAGTATTGGTGACTGAGCCGTCAACAGTCACTGGCGCAGCAGGACTGTAAATTACTGGTGCAACTGATGGAATTGTAGCAATTGGTGCTGTTGCAAATGCACCGTCAGTAAACAACTCAAGAGATGTAACTGACTGACCTGTTTGCAAACCTGATACCTGGAAGGCTGGAGTATAACTGCCGGTGAAATTTGCAGCAACAACTTCAAAATAAAGCACATTGGTACCATAATCTGTTACAATAGCGCCTCCGCTGTATTTGGCACTGGCAATATTGGAAACGCAAGTAGAGTAAGTAGCTGCATATGCAAGAGATGTTTTCGACTGATCCACGTTCTTGATATCAACAGTGAATCCATTGATCGGCTTGATTTGGAAAACTTTTAAATTATTGGCACAATTAGTCCCAGTTGCATCATTCTGTACAACAACAAAAGTTGGCGATAAATCGGTTGTACCAGCCAATGTTGCACCATCCCATTTAATGTTTACCGTGCTTGCATTTGTGGCGCCACCTGGAATGCCATAGTTCGCACTCGCGTCAGAAAGACCTGCTCCCACGGTTAGTCTCGTAGCTAAATTGTTCGTTGTAACGCCCGCAGTGGTTTTAATAAAATCGACATCTTTTGTTGCCCACCACGTGAAATTTCCGTCTGCAGGAACGACTGTAGCTGCATAATCGTAAGGAACACCAGCCACAGGAGTTAATGGACCCGGGGTGCAACTAAGCGGTTGAGGATCTGAACCCTTTTTCATTTGTCCGAATGCCGTTGTTGCGGCGAATAACACCATTACGAGAATAAAAATTTGCTTTTTCATGATCTTAAAAATTAAATTGTTTTTGAATATTGATTGTAATTGATTTGAAATATTTTTTCTTTATTATTGATTATTAATTGTTTGCGGGCAGATGGAATCCAGTCCTTGTTCTGTTCTCAAAGCCAGCTTCCCGGACTGCGTGACCTGCAAGGAGGACTCTTCCCCTTGTTCCGTATCGGAATGATATTTGGTGAACACGGTTTGAATGCTGTGCAGGTTGATATTCTGTACTGACAGGTAGTGCTGTTATTGAACCCCTGCTTGTTTTGGTTGTGCACCTCCGTTTTACTCATGTTTATCTGTTTCATTTTGCTTAATATTTAATGATTTCATTAATTGCCTTTTACAATATTTTGGGTCTTGGTTTGATTGTGATCGTTTGGGTATTTGTGTAAGAAACATGGCCGTTGCAATCGACTATCTGATAGGTGATCGTATGTACCACGTTGTTAAAATCTACGCCATCACCCGGGAATAGGATTTCGCTTCCGTGTGCGGATGGCTGACCAGTACCTGAAACCGAAGGCTTGGTTACCGGATTATGCGTTATAGGATCAGGAGTTGGTGAGAAATCAATCTGCCAATGGATTTCTACCGAACAAGATGGCGGGATGATATCAGCAAAATTGGACGGGCTTAAATCGAGCCTTGTATCTCCCTGCTTAAATGTGAAATAATCAGGATTCTCGATAACAATTTCATTCGTAATGGCTTTGTAATATGCATTGTGAATGTTTTCAACACAATCTACAAGCGGATCTGGCAACGTAAACTGGTAAACATATACCTCACCCGTTCGAATCGGTCCATCACATACAGTTGAATGTTCCTGGACCGACAATATAAATTTCCCGGCAGTATTCCAGGTAATATCAATTCCGTTCTTTGTTGCTGATTGCTCAACTCCATCTATTTTCCAGGTATAGGTTGAACCGGCAGCAGGATCTACATTATAATGCTTTGTGGATCCGATATAGACATAGTCAGGCATAGCCATTTGTGCACCAGCGCTGAAGTCGCTGAACAGCACAATGGCCAACATGATCATATATCGAAACCGTTTCAACATAAGTATCCCGTTTTCCCGGACAATCATCCGAAATCTAAAATAGGACAATACCCAAACGGCATTAAAATCCTGTTAATGAATATATGCCATTTCAGGATCAAGCTGAGGGAATTAACTCAACTACAATATCCGGCAGCGCTTGACATGATCTGTCAGCTGTCGGAAGAAGTGATGCGAATCAGCATTTTACCACCGATAAACGGGGCTTCAACACCAATTGAATTTTGTAAGCGATTGGGAGCCCTTGCTTGCCGGCCAACCAGCAAACCACGACCATACCTCCCCACTGCCTTTGAGGCAGCGGGCTGTATGGTTTTTTTGATATGGTTTATGGTGCAACCCATTCAATTAATGGTTTAGATTAGTTGTGATAGATTGGGGAAGTAGCGGGTAATGCATCAACGATAACAGTTTTACTTGTTGCTGTTCCAGCAGTACAACCATTTGCATTTTGGTAATTTACAGTAATCGTCTGTGCTCCTGCGGTATTCCAGGTTACAGTTACTGTATCAGTTGTACCTCCACCAGTTATTGTACCACCGCCACTTATAGTCCAGACATAATTGGACATACCGGTTTCTGTTTTATAAACAACACCTGAAGTTGTCTCACAAACTGGAGTAGTTCCAGTGATGGTAGGATTTGGCAACGAATTAACTGTAACTACAGTTGTTCCGGTCTGAGCATTTGTACATGCTGTACCGCTGGCATCCTGGACACTTACCAATGCATAAGTAAATACTCCGGAAGCTGCAGTTGTAGCAGTAACAGTTACACTGTTGCCCGAAGTAGTTGTGACGGTCTGAGCGGAACCACCATTGATTGTGTAAGTGAAGGTATAAGGAGCTGTTCCACCTGTACCAGTGAAGGTTACTACAGGAGCTGTACCATTCTGACATACCGCAGCAGGCACTGCGCCAATCGTTGCTGTTGGTAACGGATTGACTGTAACTATAGTTGTTCCGGTCTGAGCATTTGTACATGCCTTTGGACTTGCATCCTGAACACTTACCAATGCATAAGTGAATACTCCGGAAGCTGCTGTTGGAGCAGTAACAGTTACACTGTTGCCGGAAGTAGTTGTGACGGTCTGAGCTACACCTCCATTAATTGTATAAGTGAAAGTATACGGAGCTGTTCCATCTGCACCAGTGAAGGTTACTACAGGAGCTGTACCATTCTGACATACAGTAGCAGGCACTGCGCCAATCGTTGCTGTCGGTAATGGGCTAACTGTTACTGCAACAGTTACAGGCGACCCTACCAAACAATTTAAGGCGTTAGTTTCAAAGACCTGTACTGTATAATTACCTGCAGTTTTCCATAGAACGGTAGCCGTATTGGCAGTAGTGCTTGCAAGCACCCAGTCAGTTGGGCTTGTGCCTCCTACTACTTGCCAGGAATAAGTGGAGCCAGTGGTATTAATTACACCATAGGGCTCTGGTACACCTGTTATACAAACTGTTTGGGCACCTGTTTGAGTTAAAGTACCCACTTGTGCCCAAGTCCCCAATGCACATACCAAGAGCATTAGCATCATCAGCCATCGTAAAAATTGAAGTTTTGTTTTCATCGCTTGATTTTTTAATTATTTATATTTTAAGGTTTTATAGTTATCGTTTATAGGCAATAGTGCCGGTGTTCGTCGGAACAAGGCGTATTGCGATAACTTGCATGCATGGTCGCCAGGGTAGGCAGGGAATTGCTGTAGTGTAAGCCATCGTAGCAGTCGTATCCGAATTTTCACGGTTAATCGTTTTAATTGATTGGTTTGTAATTTTTTTCTAAATGCTGTTTTTTTGAAGTAAAGGTCCGGCTCATCAGATGGCCAGCACAATTGGAACCGCGATAGCATGTGCAATCTGGCCGTCATTCCAGTTGAAAGCTGTAGTAATCTAAGCCATCGTATAATTCGTAAGTGTGTTTCCATGATTCGTATTTTTTAAAATTTCTAACTATTAATTTCTTATGTGTTTTATTTAATGATGATAAATTGGTGATGTTGTGGGTAATGGATTAACTGTCAACTGTACCGAATTTGATGTGCTAAGACATTGAGTCGTTGAATGCGCTTCGCAGTAGTATTGTGTGCCGTTCAGTCCCATTGAACCGGTAATAGTTAATGATGAAGTTGTTGCACCGGAATAAGAGCCTGCTATGTCATTTACATTTTGCCATGTACTCCCATTCAGCCATTTCCATTGATACGAAACAGCTCCTGTTGCAATTATTGATATTGAAGTAGAGGCGCCCATGCAAACTACAGCGTTCGCAGGCTGGTTAGTAATTGTTGGAGGGGTTGCAGAGTAAGTAACTGTATGGTTGCCCAAATGAGCGTAATCGTCTATCGGGTATTGATCCCACTCGGTACTTAAAGTTGGAAAAGTACAAGGCGCAGGATTGGTTGTTATTCCGTTAAATACGTTTGCTTTTCTTATCAGGGTTACATCATTGGTTTGTAGCCCACCCGAAGTCCAGGCAATTCCCGGATCGCATACGATATTTCCAAAAATATCAATATTAACGCCTCCCTTTTTCAAAACAACAGCATCATCCCCATTAAACCAACCAATACCCGTTATTTGATTTGCATATGCCTTTAAAGCATTTGTAGCATTGGAGGGTACAACTACCCATACTTGATTGTTCTGGAGCTCAACATTTGGAAGTGTGATGAATGTATTTGGCAAGGAATTGCCGTTGAAATATCCTGCAACCGTATAACCCGAAAGATTGATCGTATTACCTGTGAAATTTGCTATTTCAATCGCTTTGTTATTTGATGAACCTTCGATATATTCTGAAATAAACAGATCCGTCGCTCCTGTCGTGCAAGATGTGTTATATACAGTGAAAGTTCCGAAACTCGCAGAAGAGCATGAATTTAGCAACGTAATGAGTCCCGAAGTTGCACCTTCAGGCACAATAGCCGTAATTGAGTTGGCAGAATTTACGGTAAAAAGCTGAGAGCTTATTCCATGGAAATAAACAGCAGAAACACCTGTGAAATTATCTCCAGTAATTAAGACGCTTGTTCCCACCGGCCCGCTTGAAGGAACAAATCCTGAAATACTCACATTGCAGGTCGACGTGGCTCTAAGGTAAAAGTCATCAATACCTAAACCATCATCAGATCCTGTTGCTGTGTAGTCATTCCACCTGATCCAAAAACTGGCACCAACCGGAATACTTAGACCTGTTATTGTAGCAGTAATATTTGATTTATTCGCTTCGATGTTGCCATCTAATGCTCCAACCGAACCGGAAGTAACCGGAGCAGTAAAGTCAAGCGCATCAACATCTATCCAGGCACCGATGGTGAGATTGGTCGCATTTAGACTATATTGAAAATCCAAACGGTCAACTCTGCCTGCCGCTCCGAGCCTCCATTGCTCGCCGGAATATTCAATGGTGATTTCATTGATTGTATTTCCTGTATTGTTAATAAATGAAGCACCTATTGTTGGAATGAGATAGGTTGACCGTAGACCTCCAAGCGCCCTATCCGTTGACGTAGTAGTTCCAAAACTATAGGTGTCGCCTGTGGTAAGTGAACCATTGCCCGCGGTATAATTTATATTTGCGTTTAATCCCGTCTCATTAAACGCCCATCCCTCTGGCAATACGGTTGAGAACCCAGTATTTACAAGGGTGTTAAAATCCTGAAAATAAGTTGCTGAGGTTATTGATATCTGCCCGCTCACAGGAACCCATAATAAAACCATTACGCTCATCAACGCAAGTAGAATGCGATAAGTATAGCGTCCCGTAACGATTCCCATGAGTTCAATCAATTAAATGGTTGACACATTAAAGGCATTACTGGCATTTATTGTCGTAAGTATAGAGGAGTCATGTTAGGTTTAGTAGCAAATCATATTAAAGTTATACAAGATCCACATTAACAGTCGGATAATAACCGATTATTTTCGTTTAGCCCAAAAAGTAATCGGTTTTATCCGTATCAAATCGGGTAAATTGTTAAAGATTGATTGCTGCAAATGGATTTGATGCGTATCTTTTTTAATCAATAAACTGCTACATTTATATTTCTTAAAAACTGCAATCTCATGAACTTTAAAAGCATTTTTATTTTCCTTTTTTGCCTGATAATCAGTTCTTCATACGGACAACCGGCATCTTCAAAACTGAAGGTTGTTTCTTCTCCCTCCGGAAGTTTATATACACAGATCAATAAAAAAGGGAAAACCGTTATTCCCAATGGCCGATTTATCACACCTTTCGGGAGATCGGTAGAAGTTGCTCCGCATCCGTTCGGATTGACTTTGAGCGCCGATGGTAGCGTTGCGGTAACTGCCAATTCAGGGACTTCGCCCATCTCAATTTCAATTATAAAAAATTTAAAATCAGCTCAACCAACTGTTTTGCAAGTTCCTCCTGGTCCGACAACCGACGAAGGTGTTCTGGCGTCTGTTTTTATGGGACTGGCGATTTCTCCGGATAATAAAATCATTTATGTGGCAGGAGGTCAGGAGAATAAGATTTATATGTTTTCAGTCGATTCGGGGGCTAAACTTGATTCGGTGGATTGTTCTGTATCTGAAAACGGAGAGAAAACGCCTGATGGCTATATTGGCGATATGAAACTGAGTAAGGATGGCAAGTTTTTGTATGCTGTAGATCAAACTTTGTTTCGCCTGATTGTGATTGATACGAAACAAAAGAAGATCATCGGAAGTGCAAAAACCGGGCGATATCCGTTTGGTGTGATTCTGTCCGCCGATAATCAAAAAGTCTATGTCGCAAATGTGGGGATATTCGAATACAGCAAAATAGGCAATATCGAAGCCGAAAAAGATTATAAAAAAGCGCTCGATTTCCCTCCGTTTGGTTATGGATCAGAAGAGATGAAGAAGGGAATTCGCATTGATTCACTGGATATCG
>Ga0209724_1004253_pt1 | contig 11340 bp, 13 predicted proteins | sample grotaG_FD_184143 | JGI IMG/M metagenome (GOLD analysis project Ga0209724, IMG submission 184143) | Glacier valley bacterial and archeal communities from Borup Fiord, Nunavut, Canada, to study Microbial Dark Matter (Phase II) -... | ecosystem: Environmental > Aquatic > Freshwater > Ice > Glacier ... | reverse complement strand
TGCCCCCTTCGGGCGGCCGTGCGGGGTCATGAATCGCGGTGCGCGGCCTCGAAAGCGCTGCGGTGCGCCTCGCCGCAAAACACGCCGCCCTGGCCGGGCAGGGCTTCGTCGCGCGGCAGGTGCAGGCCGCACTGCGCGCATTGCAGCATGGCCTTGGGCTCGGCCTGCGGCGCAGGCTTGCCGGCCTGCGGCGGCCGTACGCGGCGCAGGCTTCCGCGCAGCAGCCAGAACAGCACACCGACTGCGATCAGCAGCAACAGGAACTTCATGCCTTCACCTGTTCGTTCACGCGCCCGGTGCGCGGTGCAGCATCACTTCGAGCACGAATCGCGAGCCCACATACGCCAGCAACAGCAGAACCGCGCCCGCATACACGACGCGCGTGGCCGCCGGCCCGCGCCAGCCGAACGCACGCCGCCCCGCCAGCAGGCCGGCGAAGACGAGCCAGCCGAGTATCGAGAACACCGTCTTGTGGTCCCAGCGCCAGGGGTGGGCCGACCAGGCACCCAGCAGCACGGCTGCCGACAACACCACGAAGCCGGCAGCGACGAAGCGGAACGTCATGCGTTCGAGCTGCAACAGCGGCATGCCTTTGGCGATGACCCTCGGCGCACCCGGCACCGGCCGCATCTGGCGCTCGGCCCGGCCCAGCATGGCGGCGTGCAGCACCGCGGCACCGAAGAGGCCGTACGACGCGATACCCAGAACCCAGTGCAGCGGTGCCCAACGGGAAGGTGCCTGCGGCCGCACCTCGCCGGGGAACAGCCAGGCGAGCACCACGACCGCAATTCCCAGCAGCGCCAGCATGCGCCGCGCGCCTGGCAGCGGCACGAAGCGACTCTCGACCACGTAGACCGCGAGCACGAGCCAGATCGTCATCGACAGCGCCGGCGCAAAGCCGAAGCGCGCGGCGATCTCGTCGCTGCCGACGCCCGCGATGTCGAAGCCGATGGCCAGCGCATGGGCCACCCAACCCACCACCAGCGCGGCGCGCAAGGCCGTCGTTCGTTGCTCCTTCAGCAGCGCAGCGCAGGCATATGCCGCCAGTGCGGCCAGGCTCGGAAAGGCCAGCGCCGTCGTGGTAGTCACAGGGTCTGCGCCAAAGGGGCGAACGATAGAATCATCGTCACAGTGTACTTTCGCGCCTTCTGCTCAGCGGGCCGCGCCCAACCCCCATGGCTTCCACCCTGACCGACCGGCTGACGCGCCTGGTCAAGACAATGCGCGGCCAAGCCCGCATCACCGAAGACAACGTGCAGGACATGTTGCGCGAGGTGCGCATGGCGCTGCTCGAAGCCGACGTGGCGCTGCCCGTGGTACGCGACTTCATTGCGCGCGTGAAAGACAAGGCGCTCGGCGCCGAAGTGGTGGGCTCGCTCTCGCCGGGCCAGGCGCTGGTGGGCATCGTGAACCGCGAACTCGCCGCGACCATGGGCGAAGGTGTTGCTGACATCAACCTCGCCGCTCAGCCGCCTGCCGTCATCCTGATGGCCGGCTTGCAGGGCGCGGGCAAGACCACCACCACCGCCAAGCTCGCCAAGCACCTGATCGAAAAGCGCAAGAAGAAGGTGCTCACCGTTTCGGCCGACGTGTACCGCCCGGCCGCCATCGAACAGTTGAAGATGGTGACGAAGCAGGCCGGTGCCGAGTGGTTCCCGTCGAGCGCCGACGACAAGCCGCTCGCCATCGTGCTGGCGGCACTCGACTACGCGAAGAAGCACTACATCGACGTGCTGCTGGTCGACACCGCAGGCCGTCTGGCCATCGACGAAGCGCTGATGCGCGAGATCACGGAACTCCACGCTGCGCTCAAGCCGGTCGAGACGCTGTTCGTGGTCGACGCGATGCAAGGCCAGGATGCGATCAACACCGCGAAGGCGTTCAAGGAAGCGCTGCCGCTGACCGGCATCGTGCTCACCAAGATGGACGGCGACTCCCGCGGCGGCGCGGCGCTGTCGGTGCGGCAGATCACCGGCGCACCGATCAAGTTTGCCGGCACGAGCGAGAAGATCGACGGGTTGGAAGTGTTCGACGCGCAGCGCCACGCCGGCCGCGTGCTCGGCATGGGCGACATCGTCGGCCTGGTCGAAGAGGTGACCAAGGGCGTCGACATGGCGGCGGCGCAGAAGCTCGTCGACAAGGTGCGCGGCGGCGACGCGTTCGACCTGAATGACTTCTTGTCACAGCTGTCACAAATGAAAAAGATGGGCGGGCTGGCCGGGCTCGTGGACAAGCTACCCTCGCAGATGCTCGGCGGCAAGGCCGCGAACCTCGGCCAGGGCGACATGGACCGCGCCGAGCGCGACATGCGCCGCATGGAAGGCATCATCTGCTCGATGACGCCGCTGGAGCGGCGCAAGCCCGACCTGCTGAAGGCCACGCGCAAGCGCCGCATCGCGCAAGGCGCGGGCGTTCAGGTGCAGGACGTGAACCGCCTGTTGAACCAGTACGAACAGATGCGCGACATGATGAAGAAGATGAAGGGCGGCGGCATGATGAAGATGATGAAGCGCATGGCCGGCGCCAAGGGCATGGGCGGCCCGGGCGGCATGCGCTGACGCGCCGCACATCACTTGAAGGCACGATGACTCGCACCTGCCCAGCCGCCACACTCCGCTGCGAGTTGCGCGTGGAGGAACGTTGATGGGTTCAGTGTCGTTTGCCTGGCTGGCGGGTGCGCTCGTCGCGCTGCTGCTGATCGTGGGGTGGTGGCGCAAGCGCCGCGACGCCGGCAACGGGGCTGCGCAGGACGGCGACCGCATCGACACCCTGATCGGCTGGCCGCCGCAGGCGACGCGCGTGCTCAACCACCCCGAGCGCGCTGCCTTCGCCCTGCTAGTGCGCGCGCTGCCCGACTACATGATCCTGGCGCAGGTCCCGCTGTCGCGCTTCCTGAACGTGCCGAAGCGCCATTCGTATGCCGACTGGCTGCGCCGCCTGGGCTACCAGTGCGTGGACTTCGCGGTGTGCGACATGAACGCGCAGGTCGTGGCCGTGATCGAGTTGCAGCCGCCCACACCCCGAGTGACCGAACGCGCGCGCAAGCGCCTGGCGCGCATGGCACGCACGCTCAAGGCGGCGAAGATACCGCTGCAGGTGTGGGCCGAACAGTCGTTGCCCACGGCCGAATCGGTGCGCGAACTCATCGTGCCGAGGCCGCCGGTACAAACACTTCCGACCGCGCCGAGCGTGGCGGCCGCTGCGGCCGCGCCCAGCGCGTCGGCAGCCCCGCCGGCCCCCGCAGCACGAAACCCTTTCGACGACACCGCGCGCGACTCGACGCAGGACGAGCACATCGAGTTGCTCGAACCGCCGCCGTCCACCTGGTTCGACGACATGGACTCCGAGCCCGTGCCGCTGGCCAAGCCGAAGCGCTGAAGCCGTAGCGCTTCGCCCGTGGGCCGCGCTTCGCCGGCTCTCCCGGTCAAGCGAGCAGCGCCTGCGCGAACTCGCGTGCGCTGAAGGTCTGCAGGTCTTCGAGCTGCTCACCCACACCGATGAAATACACCGGCAGCGCACGGGCGCTTTCACTGCTCGCGCGCTCGCGCGACCACAATGCCACGGCGGCAAGCACACCGCCCTTCGCGGTGCCGTCGAGCTTGGTGATGATGAGGCCGGTGAGTTGCAGCGCCGCATCGAACAGCTGCACCTGCGTCAGCGCGTTCTGGCCGGTGTTGCCGTCGACCACCAGCAGCACTTCGTGCGGTGCCCCGGCCTGTGCCTTGCCGATCACGCGGCGGATCTTCTTCAACTCTTCCATCAGGTGTGCCTGCGTCGTGAGCCGCCCCGCCGTGTCGGCGATGACCACGTCGCAGCCGCGCGCCCTGCCGGCCGAGACGGCATCGAAGGTCACTGCGGCCGGGTCGCCGCCTTGCTGGCTCACGATCTCGACCTGGTTGCGTGAACTCGCACCCGCGCCCGCGCTGCGCGCATCCGCACGCGTGGCCCACACCGCGAGCTGCTCGCGCGCAGCTGCACGGAAGGTGTCGGCCGCCGCAAGCAACACCTTCTTGTTCGCATCGGCCAGGTGGCGCGCGAGCTTGCCGACGCTGGTCGTCTTGCCCGCACCGTTCACGCCGACCACCATGATGACCGTGGGCACGTGCTCGCCCACGCGCAGCGGCTGTTCGAGCGGTGCGAGCAGGTCGGCAATCGCGTCGATCAGCAATGCCTTCACAGCCGCCGGCTCGGTGGCCTTGGTTTCCTTCACGCGCCGCTTCAGGTCTGCGAGCAGGAAGGCCGTGGCCTTGACGCCGGCGTCGGCCATCAGCAGCGCGGACTCGAGGTCTTCGTAGAGCGCGTCGTCGATCTTGGTGCCGGTGAAGACCTGCGCAATGCTGGAGCCGGTGCGGCGCAAGCCGCCGCGCAGCTTGTCGATCCAGCTGCGGCGCTCGGTGGCGGCGAGCGGCGGGGCGGGCTCGGTGGGCTCCACCGCCGGTGGCGGGTGCGGGAATGTGGGCAGGGACAGGGCGTCGGCACCCGGCGCGCCCCGCAAGCGATCCAGCCAGCTCCGCGTTGCAGGCTCCGGAGCAGCCGTGCCCGGCTGGGCCGGCGGCGCCACGTCGGGGTGGACCGGCGCGGCGCCCGCGATGGGCTCGGTCTTTTTCTTGAAGAAGCTGAACATGGGGGCGGCACGTGGCCTGCTGGGAAGCGTCGCAATGGCCCGGTGCGAAGGCCCGCAGCGGCGACGCTATAATTATGGGCTTAGGCGCTTTAGCTCAGTCGGTTAGAGCGACGGAATCATAATCCGCAGGTCCGGGGTTCGAATCCCTGAAGCGCCACCAGAATTCAAGGGCTTGCCGGTCGATGACTTGCAAGCCCTTTGTCATTTCGGCGCGAGAGTCTGCCGCGCCGGTCAGCGGTAGAACGCCTCCACCTTGCCCTTGAGCTTGAGCGTCAGCGGGCGGCCCTTGCGATCGACCGCCTTGCCAGCGGGAACCTTGACCCAGCCTTCACTGAGACAGTACTCCTCGACATCGAAGCGCTCCTTGTCGTTCAGGCGAATGCCGATCTCGTGTTCGAACACCGCCGCCACGTGGTGCGGGCTGCGCGGGTCGACCGAAAGGTGGTCGGGCAGCGTCGGGCGTTCGGCCGCTGCGGCACGGGTGTCGGGTTGGGTGTCGGGCTCGATGTCGGTGCTGGCGTCGTTCATGGCGGTCTGGTTCATGGTGGCTGGTGGGCTCAGGCTTGCAACCCGGCAAACACGTTCTGCACATCTTCGTTCGCGTCGAGTGCGGCGAGAAAGGTTTCTACTTCGTCGAGTTGCTCGGCGCTCAGGCTGCCGGCCGAGACCGGGCTCTTGGGCTTGTAGCCGAGCTTGGCCGACAGCACGCTGAAGCCCTGCGCGGGCAGCGCGCGGCTGACGAGGTCGAGGTCGCCCGGGTCGGTCAGGAACATCGTGGCGCCGTCGTCGGCCGGCTCGAAGTCTTGTGCGCCGGCTTCGATGGCGGCCAGTTCGGGGTCTGCGGCCGCAGCCGAACCACCACCGGCGTGCGCTGGCTCGGCCTCGATCATGCCGACGTGGTCGAAGTCCCACGCCACCGAGCCGGACGCACCGAGCTGCCCCTTGCGGAAAAGCACGCGCATTTCGGAGGCGGCGCGGTTCACGTTGTCGGTCAGGCACTCGACCATTACCGGCACACGGTGCGGTGCAAAGCCTTCGTAGAGCGCGTACTCGAAGTGCACCGCTTCACCGGTCAGGCCTGCGCCCTTCTTGATCGCGCGGTCGAGCGTTTCCTTCGGCATCGACACCTTGCGCGCCTGCTCGACCACGAGCCGCAGCCTCGCGTTCGCGGCCGGGTCGTGGCCGCTTCGAGCCGCGATCATGATGTCTTTCGCCAGCTTGCCGAACAGCCGGCCCCGGGCGTTTGCCGCCACGTCCTTGTGCTTTGCTTTCCACTGCGCGCCCATCGTCGGCTCCGGTTCAGAACACAACCATGCTCAGGCGCCGGCGGTAGGTGTCGATCAGCGGGTCGGACGGAATCACCGCCTGCTTGCCCGAGAGTTCGAGCGTGCCCTTGGCGGCCGCCTCGGCCTTCACGGGCTTGGGCTTTTGCATCAGCTCCAGGATCGCGACGTAGGTCTTGCGTGCGACTTCGTCGTGCCAGGTCTTGTCGCGCATCATGATTTCGAGCAACTCGTCCATGGCCTGCGTGAACTGCTGCGCCGCGAAGAGGACTTGCGCGCGTTCGAAGCGCGCATCGAAGTCGCGCTTGTTCGCGGCGAGCGCAGCGTCGATCTGCTCGGGCGTGCGCGCAGTGGCCGCCTTCTCGCAGGCGCCGAGCCAGTGCCCGCAGGCCACCAGGCGTGCGTCGAGCGCGTAGTTGGACGCGACCTCGTCGAACACGCGGCGCGCATCAGCAAGATGGCCCTGACCGATGAGCGCGCGCAGGTAGTCGTAGCGCGCGGTGTCGTTCGCGGGGCTGAGCGCCAGCGCCTCTTTCAGCTTGGCCAGGGCCGCATCGGGGTCGCCTTCCGCGAGCAGGGCCTCGGCTTCTTCGATGTCGTCTTCGGCAGCGGCTTCGTCGGCGCTGGCCACGTGCTTGTCGAGGAACTCGCGGATCTGCGCTTCGGGCAGTGCGCCGACGAAGCCATCGACCGGCTGCCCGCCCTTGAACAGCACGCAGAACGGGATGCTGCGAACGCCGAACATCTGCGACAACTGGCCGGCGATCTCGGGCTGGTCGTCCGAGTTGAGCTTGGCCAGCTTGAAGCGCCCGGCGTAGGCGACTTCGAGCTTTTCGAGCAGCGGGCCGAGGGCCTTGCACGGGCCGCACCACGGCGCCCAGATGTCCAGCAGGATCGGCTGCTCCTGCGAGGCCTTGATCAGGTCGGTTTCGAAGTTCTGCATCGAGATGTCGGACATGTTCTTGCTTTCTCTTGCTGTCTTTTGCGTTTGGCTCCGGTCGCCGAGGTCGCGCCGGTCGGGGGTGTGACGGCGGCGGGGCCCACTGGCAGGTGGCTGCGCGCCGCCTACAATTCAAGGCTCATCAGCACCTTGGAGCGAGCCTTGAGCAGCGCCCCTGTGGTGGTCGGCGTGGTGATGGGTTCCAGCAGCGACTGGGAAACCCTGCGCGCCGCCACTGACATTCTCGCCGAGTTCGGCGTCCCTCACGAAGCCCGCGTCGTCTCGGCGCACCGCATGCCCGACGACATGTTCGCCTACGCCGAAGCGGCCGCTGCGCGTGGGCTGCAGGCCATCATCGCCGGGGCCGGCGGCGCAGCGCATCTGCCCGGCATGCTGGCCGCGAAGACGACCGTACCGGTGCTCGGCGTGCCGGTGGCAAGCCGCCACCTGAGCGGTGTCGACTCACTCCATTCGATCGTGCAGATGCCCAAGGGCATCCCGGTGGCGACCTTCGCCATTGGCACCGCCGGGGCGGCCAACGCGGCGCTGTTCGCGGTGGCCATGCTGGCCAACCACGACGCCGGCTTGCGCGCCCAGCTCGACGCCTACCGCGCCCGCCAGACCGAAGCGGCGCGGGCGATGACGGCCGAGCTGAAATGACCGTGCCGCAATGACCGTACCGAAGCCTGCGGTGCCGGCGCCTTTGACCTTCATCGCGCCGGGCCCCCTGCTGGGCGATGGCTCGCCACCGACCACCCTCGGTGTCATGGGCGGCGGCCAGCTCGCCCGCATGTTTGTGCACGCTGCGCAGCAACTGGGCTATGCCACCGCCGTGCTCGATGCGGACGAGGCCAGCCCGGCGGGCGGGGTGTCGCACCACCACATCCGCACCGGCTACCTCGACGCGGCCGGCCTGGCCCAGCTCGCGCAGTGCAGCGCCGCCATCACCACCGAGTTCGAGAACGTGCCGGCGGCGGCCCTTGCCACGCTCGCGTTGCAGCGGCCCGTGTCCCCCGCCGCCGAGGCCGTGGCCGTGTGCCAGGACCGCGCTGCCGAGAAAGCGCACTTCGCGCGCAGCGGCGTGCCGTGCGCGCCGTACGCCTGCATCGAGACCGATGTGCAACTGGCGGCCGTCGATGCCGCCTTGCTGCCCGGCATCCTGAAGACCACGCGCCTGGGCTACGACGGCAAGGGCCAGGCCCGGGTGGCCGACCGCGCGGCGTTGGCGCAGGCCTGGGCCGCGCTCGGCCGCGTGCCCTGCGTGCTGGAACAGATGCTGCCGCTGGCCTGCGAGATCAGCGTGATCGTGGCCCGCGGTGCTTCGGCCAAGTCGGTGCATTTGCCGGTGCAGCAGAACCTGCACCGCGCCGGCGTGCTGGCCACCACCACCGTGCCGGCTCCCGACGTGCCGGCCGAAGTACAGCAGCGCGCCATCGCCTCGGCGCACGCCATCGCCGCCACGCTCGACTACGTCGGCGTGCTGTGCGTCGAGTTCTTCGTGCTCGAAGGCGGTGTGCTCGTCGCCAACGAGATGGCGCCGCGCCCGCACAACTCGGGCCACTACAGCATCGACGCCTGCGATGTGTCGCAGTTCGACCTTCAGGTGCGGGCCATGACGGGCGCGCCACTGGTGGCGCCGCGCCTGCACTCGCCGTGCGTGATGCTCAACCTGATGGGTGACCTGTGGTCGGCCGGCGGCAGCGCCCCCGACTGGGCCGGCGTGCTCGGCTTGCCCGGCGCGCACCTGCACCTCTACGGCAAGGCCAGCGCGCGGCCGGGCCGCAAGATGGGCCACCTGACCGTGACGGCAGCAAGCCCCGAGCTGGCCGATGCGGTGGCCCGCCAGGCGGCCGCGCTGCTCGGCATCGAGGCCTGGTGAACCGTGCGGCTTGACGGCACCGAGCCGGCCGCCATCGACCAGGCGGCCGCGCTGCTGGCGCAAGGCGAACTGGTCGTGTTCCCGACCGAAACGGTCTACGGCCTGGGCGCGCGTGCCGATGACGACGCAGCGGTCGCGAAGATCTTTCTTGCCAAGGGTCGCCCTGCAGCGCACCCGTTGATCGTGCACGTAGCCGATGCCGCCAGTGCGCTTGCCTTTGCGGCGCACCTGCCGCCCGTCGCGCAGCGCCTGATCGACGCGTTCTGGCCCGGGCCACTGACCGTGATCGTGCCGCGCGCCGGGGGCATTGGCGAGGCCGCAGCCGGCGGGCAGAACAGCATCGGCCTGCGCTGCCCCGACCACCCCGTGGCGCTCAGGCTTCTGGCGGCCGCCAAGGCCCTGGGCGTGGCCGGCGTGGCCGGGCCGAGCGCGAACCGCTTCGGCCGCGTCAGCCCCACGCGCGCGGCCCATGTGCAAGCCGAGTTCGGCGACGCACTGGCCGTGCTCGACGGCGGTGCCTGCGGCGTGGGCATCGAGTCCAGCATCGTCGACTGCACGCGCGATGTGCCGGTGCTGTTGCGCCCGGGCACTTTGACGCGCGCGCGCATCGAGGCGGCGGCCGGCCAGCACCTGCGCGCCGCCGACGCGAATGCGCCGCGCGCGCCGGGCACGCTGCTCGCGCACTACGCGCCCAATGCGAAGGTGCGGCTCATGGCGACCGCATTGCTCAACACTGCTTTGCAGGTCCTCGGGGCAGCGCCGCCGGGGCTAGCGGTATATTCGCGCAGCAGGTTGGCCGGCCTCGCGCCGACTGTGCGCTTGCGCCGCATGCCCGCCGACCCGCAGGCCGCCGCCCAGGAATTGTTCGTCGTGCTGCGCGAACTCGACGCCGAGGGAGCGCAGCTCATCTGGGTCGAAGAGCCGCCGCCCGGCCCCGAATGGGACGGCGTGCGTGACCGCTTGCAACGTGCCAGCGCGTCGTGAACGCACGGGCGCTCGCACACCCCAACACCCCGTTTCCGGAGCATTGAATGAAGTTGACCTTGAATCGATCCAAGCGAGCCGCGCGCAGGTTCACGCTCGGCGCGCTGGTGGGCGGCACAGCGCTGCTGGCATCGTGCGGCGGCGGCAGCAAGGTGCAGACGTTCAACGCTTCGCGCGTCATCGCGTTCGGTGACGAGTCCAGCATCATCAACCCCGACGGCACCAAGTACAGCGTCAACGCGGTGATCATGGACACCACGGTGACGCCGGCCGTTCCCACCACCGCAATCGACTGTGCGGCCAACCCGATCTGGATCCAGGCGGTCGCGACGGCCTACGGTCTGGTGTTCCCGCAGTGCAACCCGAAGGCCGTGGCGGCGCCGGTGAGCCGCATCTACGCCGCGCTCGGCGCGGCCGTGGCGGACCTCTCGGTGCAGATCGACCAGCAGGTGGCGAACGGCGGGTTCGCGGACACCGACCTGGTCACCATCCTCGTGGGCGCCAACGACGTGGTTGCGCAGTTCGCGCAGTACCCCGCCGTCGGCGAAGCGCAGCTGGCCAGCGCTCTCGACGCCGCCGGCAAGGCGCTGGCGGTGCAGGTCAACCGCGTGGCCGGGCTGGGCGCCAAGGTGTTGATCTCGACGATTCCCGACATGGGCCTCACGCCGTATGCCGGCAGCCGCGCCACCGGCACGGTGAACGCCAATTCGAAGGTGCTGACGCGCCTGTCGCTGCGCTTCAACGACGCGCTCCTTGCGAACCTCGAGAACAACGGCCACAAGATCGGTCTGGTGCAGCTCGACGAGTACCTGCAGGCCGTGGAACGTGCCCGCGCCAACGGCACCGGCGGCGCGTTCTTCAACACGACGCTGGCAGCCTGCCTGCCGACCGCGCCGCTGCCGCTGTGCACCACGCAGACGCTGGGCACCGACGCGAACGACATACCGACCCCGACCGTCGTCAACACCGCGTCCGGCGCCACCTGGCTCTGGGCCGACGACCGACACCTCAGTGCCGGCGGCCAGGCCAGTCTGGGCTCGCTGGCGGTCACGCGGGCGCGCAATAACCCGTTCTGACCGCGCCGCGGGGCCGGGCGCAATCGACGGGCGCGCCACTGGGCGTGATCGACCAGCACGCCAGTGGGCGTGATCGACCAGCACGCCAGTGGGCGTGAGCGCCCGGGTCAATGCCCGCGCCGCGTCAGCACGATCTTCATCGTGAGGATGCTGGCTGCGAGCATGAACGTCACCACGTTCGCGACGACGACCGGCCACGCGCGGATCAGCAGCCCGTAGGCCAGCCAGGCCGCGATGCCCAGCGTGAACGCGCTGTACATCGCCAGTGAAATACCGCTCACGTCGCGGGTGCGAAACGTGTGCCAGGCCTGCGGCACGAACGAGATGGTGGTGAGGCAGGCGGCGGCATAGCCCAGGACATCGACGAAAGTCATGGCGTTCGCGGGGTTCGGTTTCAGTTCACGGGCCAGAGCGCGGTTTCAGTTGACCGTCTCAAGCGCCGGTGACGGCCGCGGCGCAGCCGCGTCGACGGCCGCCCATTGCACCAGCGCGTCGAGCACTGGCCGCGCGGCGTTGGCATTCGGGTGGTTGACGATTGCCACCACCACATGGCG
>Ga0209724_1004250_pt1 | contig 11342 bp, 10 predicted proteins | sample grotaG_FD_184143 | JGI IMG/M metagenome (GOLD analysis project Ga0209724, IMG submission 184143) | Glacier valley bacterial and archeal communities from Borup Fiord, Nunavut, Canada, to study Microbial Dark Matter (Phase II) -... | ecosystem: Environmental > Aquatic > Freshwater > Ice > Glacier ... | reverse complement strand
TCTCCCAAATCATAGTCCATCATAAAATCAATTCAATCACCCTTCAGACAAAATGAATTTGATGACACGCCATGATTGTCTCCAAATCATAGTCCGTCATAAAATCAATTCAATCACCCTTCAGACAAAATGAATTTGATGACACGCCATGATTGTCTCCCAATTATAGCCCATCATAAAATCATTCAAATCACCCTTCAGACAAAATGAATTTGATGACACGCCATGATTGTCTCCCAATCATAGCCCATCATAAAATCAATTTAATCACAGTTCAGATAAAATCACTCTTTCAACAAAACCATTCAAATCTCCCTATTCACAAAATTTCTAACCTATTGTTAAATCGCTTATAATTCATTCCTGATTATCAACATTATTAGTCAAATCACAACTTAGCATTTAATCATATAGTCCATACCTTTATATTTGCCATGTTTTAAAAGCAAAATCAACATGAACTTTAAAAAAGTTAATAATATTACCGGATGGGTGGTATGTGCCATTGCCTGTACGGTGTATATCCTTACTATGGAAGCCACTGCCAGCCTTTGGGATTGTGGTGAATTTATTTCGAGTACTTTTAAAATGCAGGTACCGCATCCTCCCGGAGCCCCGCTTTTTGTGATCCTTGGCAGAATTTTTATCGTGTTGTTTGGCGGAAGCAATCCTGCAAAAGCGGTGAACTTATTAAGTGCTCTTTGCAGCGGCTTTACCATCTTGTTTTTATTCTGGACTATCACTCACTTCGCCCGTAAGATATTTGCTAAAGGAGAGGAAGGGCTTACTTCAAGTCAGATCTTCAGTGTAATGAGCGCAGGTGCCGTAGGTGCACTCGCTTATACTTTCAGCGATTCATTCTGGTTCAGCGCCGTTGAAGGCGAAGTATATGCCATGTCATCACTCTTCACTGCTTTGGTGTTCTGGGCCATATTGAAATGGGAGCATGTGGCCGACCGACCTGGCGCTGATAAATGGATCGTTCTGATTTTTTTTATGATGGGCCTGTCAATAGGTGTTCACCTGTTGAACCTCCTCACTATTCCTGCCGTTGTGATGGTATATTATTTTAAACGATTCAAGACTACGCCCTGGGGTATTTTCTGGGCTTTCCTTGTTGGTTGCATCGTTACAGGATTTGTACAAAAAGTTGTTATTCAATACACCGTTGAAGGCGCCGGTAAATTTGATATTTGGTTTGTAAATAACCTGAGTCTGCCGTTTTTCACCGGCTTTACCATTTACTTTATTTTGCTTGCCTTCCTGATTTACGCCGGCTTAAAATTATTCAGTGCTGCAATATTAAAAGCTACTCCTATAATGATATGGCTGGCAGCTTTTTTTTTGCTGCTGACATTTCCTTTCATCAAGTCCGGCGGAGGATTCGTGGCGTTGATTATAGCAATCGCGCTGTTGGTATATGTATTATCCAGGGTGTACACGAAAATGGGGCCGATAGTTAAGCTTGCATTATGGAGCATCGCTTTTATGCTGCTGGGTTACTCTACCTACCTCACTACTATGATAAGGTCGAATGCCAATCCTACGATTGACATGTATAATGTTGATAACCCTAACTCACTGGTTGGCTACCTTGGTCGTGACCAGTATGGTGATTTCCCTTTAATCTACGGACAGGTATTTACAGCGCCTGTTACTGAATATAAAGAGACGGTTCAAAAATATACAAAGGGTAAAAACCGGTACGAGGAAGTAGGTAAAGATGTGTCACCACAGTTCGCCGCCGAAGACATGATGTTGTTTCCCCGCGTGTGGGACGCAAGCAATGATCAGCACCATGCTGACTTCTATAAAGAATGGCTCAATCTCGGTGACGGGGAGAGACCCAACCAGGCAGACAATATCCAGTTCTTTTTTACTTACCAGTTAAACTGGATGTACCTCCGTTATTTTATGTGGAATTTCGCCGGCAAGCAAAATGATATCCAGGGCTTTGGTCCCGGTAACGTCAGGGATGGTAACTGGCTCACAGGAATCTCTTTCTTTGATGATTTAAGATTGGGTGATCAATCTAAAATGCCCGATAGCATAAAGCATAATAAAGCCAACAACAAGTTGTTCATGCTACCATTTATACTGGGTATCGTTGGAGCGGTTTATCACTATAACAAAACGTATAAAGATTTTCTTATACCCGCGCTGCTGTTTTTTTTTACCGGCTTCGCAATTGTACTATACCTTAACCAGGCAGGCAACCAGCCACGTGAGCGTGACTATGCATACGTAGGATCGTTTTATGCTTTTGCAATATGGATAGGGCTTGGCGTGTTACAGGTAAAAGAATGGCTCAATAGAAAGATGACCAACAATGCTTCTAACTATCTGGCTGCTTTTCTTTGTTTGTTGGCGGTACCAACTATTATGGGCTTCCAGGAATGGGATGACCATGACCGCAGTAAAAAAGTTTTGGCAAGGGACCTGGCAAAAGATTACCTCGAAAGCTGCGCTCCAAATGCTATCCTGTTTACATTTGGTGATAACGATACTTACCCCTTATGGTATGCGCAGGAAGTAGAAAATATCCGTCCCGATATTCGTGTTGTAAATAATAGCCTGCTAGGCATTGACTGGTACATCAACCAATTGCGTTACAAGGTTAATGAAAGCGATCCCATCGATGTAATATTTACTCCTGAACAAATAATGGGTCGTACCAGGGATAACGTAGCTTATGTACAGAGACCTGAAGTAAGCGCCAGCGCCGTTTTCGATTTGTACGACGCTATGAAAAATGTTGTGGGAAGCGATGATCCGTCTGTAAAGGTTGGTCTGCAGGATGGTGACAGCATTAATTTTTTGCCTACTAAAAAATTCAAGGTGGATGTTGACGAGCAATTTGTCAGGGCAAACAAAACTGTAAATCCCGGTGATACGGTAGTAGGTCAGATGCAGATAGAAATTCCGGAGAAGAAGAATTATATCATGAAGAACGACCTGGCAATACTGAGTATCATTGCTGCAAATAAATGGAAACGCCCTATATATTTTACAGCTCCTTATTCAGGATCGGAACTTGGATTTGCACAATACCTTCGTAAAGATGGCTTAAGCTTTCGGCTTGTCCCGGTAAAAAATAATAAGTCGATCAACACAGATTGGATGGTTGACAAGCTAATGAATAAATTCGGCTTTGGTGGCGCCAATAGGAAAGGAGTTTATTTTGATGAACAGAACAGGTTGCACCTCAATACAATTCGCATGGCTTATGCAGAAGCCGCAGAAACGCTGGCTGACGATAGCAGGAAAGAGGAAGCAAAAAAGGTGCTTGATAAAGCCGATAAGAATATCCTTAATGAAAACCATCCTTATGCAATGGTTAGTAAAGACAACATTCACAACTACTACACATTGAAGTTCCTGGAAGCCAGCTACAAAGCAGGTTACAAGGAGTTAGCGGATAAAGTGTCAAGAGCATTGAGAAAAGATTTTACCCAGCAGATCACCTATTATAATAGCCTGCCTGAAGGAAAGCAGGACGCCATGAAGCAAGAGATACAAGGGGCGCAACAATACCTTCAAATGCTTGATATGATGGATGGACAATTTAAAGATAATTCCATACACCTTAATCCCGAACAACCACAGATTATAAACAGCAACATGGATACCGGCATTAAAAAATCTGATAAAGCGAAGTAGCAGTTGATCCTGGTGTTATAGCAATTATCAGATTTCTTAAAACATTTGCTACCCGCTTTCAGCTGTTAGTGACCTAATCTATGATACACTTTGCTCCTGACAACTGAAGGCTGAACGGCTTCATTTTAATTTGTACTTTTAGCGAAAGGCATTTTTTATCATGCGTGCTAAATTTTTAATAAGATAATTCAGCAATGAAAATAACAGCTAGCTGAATTAATCTTTTCAGCATTAGAAAAGTCTTTACTTTACCCGGTCTATTCCGGTTATACTCTATGGAGGTGACGGCAATAAAATCTTGTCCTCCTAAAACCGCAGGTATACACTATAACACAACATTCCGTTTTTATAAATGTTACCTGACAAAGCTGGCAATGTTATTGAGATTTAGCTTATAAATTAATATCAATTCTTAGGAGAGTAATCATGAAAAATATGAATCGTAACATCATTTATTGCCTGACAACACTGCTTATTACAGCAGGTTTGTTTTCATGTTCAAAAGAATATAGTGCTGAGACAGGGGCTTTTACAACAGCGAAAGGCACTTTACATGACAACACCGGAAGCTGCTACACCTCCACTGTCGTTGGAAATTATTACACCGGTATAAAGCTTACAGATTCGAATTACCTGCAGGTACAGGTTAATGTAACTACCGCGGGTAATTATGCTGTTACCACTGACACGGTAAATGGATTTTCCTTCAAGGATGCGGGGATTTTCAATGCTACCGGGGTTCAAACAATTAAGTTAAAAGCAGCGGGTGTTCCTGTCCTCAACCAGAATTCCGCTTTTTTTATAACCTTCGACAGCACTATATGTAATGTTACTGTTTTAGTGAAAGATAGTACTGGTAACGCAGGTAACGGAGCCACCGCAGCTGATAGCGCCTGGCAGTTTACTGAAGGCTCCAAATATTTTCATGGCCCGATAGATACTGCATTTATTTTTGATACCACTGTTGCATCCATCCCTTTTAAAGTTGTTAATATTCAGGGTCACACTGCGGCAACCGGTGATTCGATATTTTTTGTAGGTATCGGAATCCCCGGTAGTGCCATTACCACCGGTACTTATAACAGCAACACTACTTCATTATTTAAATTTCTCGGTTCATTCAATACTAATGATAGCTTGTATACTGCATACCTGTTAACTCCTACTGTTAATACAGCGGTTCAGGTCACCGCTTATAGTACCACTACCCGTATCATCCAGGGGACTTTCAGTGGTACAGCAAAAAATAAATCAGGAGCAATTGTAACGATCACCGGAGGTAAGTTCGTGGCGAAGCTTAAGTAAATGAAGAGAAGGTCTCAGAGTTGCAAAACGCCGGATTCACTCTTTGTAAATAAAGCGTTTTGCAAATTCAGTAGGGGTAAGATTTTTCACTCTTGCAAGATGAAGCGTTTGAAAAGTATACCACATTGCCATTAACAGACTTATTAAAACACATTCTACTTTAGCAATTCACCAAGTCGCTGAGCTAGCTGAGGACCTCTTAAGTCTTTTGCGATGATCTTACCATTAGGATCGATAAGATAATTTTTTGGAATACCCTGCACCTTATATTTTTGAGCCACTTCATTGTTCCAGAATTTCAGGTCGCTTACATGTGTCCAGGTAAGGTTATCATCTTTTATTGCTTTCAACCACGGATCACGGGTTTTGTCAAGAGAAACGCCAAGGACCGTAAAGTTTTTGTCTTTAAATTTTTTATAGGTATTTACTACATTAGGATTTTCCTGACGACATGGGCCGCACCAGCTGGCCCAGAAATCTATCAGTACATACCTGCCCTTAAAAGAGGCAAGAGATACCGGCTTACCATCCGTATCGTTCTGTGTAAATGCTATCGCTTCTGAGCCTACCGCGCCAATCTTACTGTTATCAAGGGTTTCCTTTACATACTTACCATAATAACTCTGCCTCACATTATCTGTCAGCCCGTTATAGCGCGTCTCTAACAATTGGGGATTATCAGATAACTGAGCCGTTACTAAAACCAGGAAGGGCGTTACGTAAGAGCCTTTTTTATCTTTAAGGAATTTGTCTATCCTATTTTGTATATCCTTTGTAAGCCTTATGGATTGTGAAGAAATATTGTCAGTAAGGCCGGTCATTTTAGCCTGCTCATTCAACTGGTTAAGTTTAGAAAACATCGGATTAAAAGTATGCTGAAATTCCTCAAAATCTTTATTGGACGAAGAACCTTCTACCTTTATTTTCTGTATATCATCTGCGCTACCGGTAACCGTTATGTTGCTGTTATCAAGAAACAGCAAGCCTTTTTTTTGGATACCGGAAAAGTTTAAGTTCAGCAATCCAGGTTCTTGTAACTGACCTTTCAACACAAATAAATTTTTCAGTACGGTACTGCTGGCAAGCGTATCAGTAGGATTGTTAGCATCCGTAATCGACACTACAGCGTTATCGGGAATCCCTGTTAAAGACCCATTAACTACAAAACCCTTTTTTTGTCCCATCCCTATAAATGGAACCATCAGTAAAACAAACAGCACTTTTTTCATCAACATAAATTTAAAAATTGTTCAGTATAACCATACCATGCTTCGAGCTTAAGAGAATTATTAAGCAGTAGCGTGCCTTGCTTGTAAGATATCAATTACGGTCTGTAAATTATGACCTTTTGCGTTAAGTAAAAGTAAATAATGAAAAAGCAGATCGGCAGATTCATTCAAAAATAAATCCGTGTTGTCATCTTTCGCTTCTATAACCATTTCTATCGCTTCCTCTCCTACTTTTTGCGCAATTTTATTAATACCTTTTTTAAAAAGTCCTGCGACGTAAGATTCTTCCGGGGAAACCTGCTTCCGCAGATTAATAATTTCTTCCAGGTAGAACAAAAAATCTGCGGGCTCGTTCCTTTCACCCCAACAGGTATCGGCACCGGTATGACAAACAGGCCCTGTCGGATGAACCTTTATGAGCAATGTGTCATTATCGCAATCGACCGACATACTTTTTAAAATCAGGAAGTTGCCGCTTTCTTCACCCTTGGTCCATAACCGTTTCTTGCTCCTGCTGAAGAAAGTTATCTTACCTTCCTGCATGGTTTTATTTAATGCTTCTTCATTCATAAATCCCAGCATCAATACGTGGAAGGTTTTATGATCCTGTATGATAGCCGGCACCAGTCCGTCTTCATATTTTTTAAAATCTACTTTCAAGTTCGTATATATTTTAGGTCCCTTCTTCGTGTTCCTTCGTGCTCGGGTCCTCGTGGCTAAATATTTTTTTGCCACCAAGACTCAAAAGTAAAAAGAATCACAAAAAATTTTTTATAATCTCATTGTAATACCTTCATCCTGCAAATATCGCTTCAATTCAGGAATCCCGATCTCTTTAAAATGAAAGATGCTGGCAGCAAGCGCCGCATCGGCTTTTCCCATATTGAATACCTCCGTGAAGTGTTCCACTGCTCCCCCACCACCGGAAGCAATAATTGGCACGGGAAGGTTTTCAGCCAGCAGCCTGGTGATGTCTATTGCAAAACCTTGTTTAGTGCCATCGTGGTTCATACTTGTAAGCAGTATCTCGCCGGCACCTCTTTCAACAGCCTCCTTCGCCCAATCAAAACAACGGGAACCTGTTTTTAACCGGCCACCATTCAGATACACATACCATTCACCATCAGCTTCCAGTTTAGTGTCTATCGCAAGCACCACACATTGACTTCCGAACGCACGACTCAGGTCGTTTAATAAAGAAGGATTTTTAAAAGCAGCGGTATTAACGGAAATTTTATCGGCTCCATTTTGTAGCAGCACGCTCACATCTTCCACACTGCCGATTCCACCGCCAACAGTGAAAGGTATATTGATATGATGAGCGATGCGGTTGACTAAAGCACTCAGGGTTTTCCTTTTTTCTATCGTTGCCGTTATGTCAAGAAATACCAATTCGTCGGCACCTTGCCGGGCATATAATGTTCCCAGTTCCACAGGGTCGCCGGCGTCCCGGATGTTTTCAAAGTTTATACCTTTGACTGTTCTCCCATCCCTTATATCAAGACATGGGATGATGCGTTTAGTTAACATGAAATAATTAAAACTTTATTGAGTTGTAATAATTACACCCCACTGCATTTAAAGGTATAGATTCAAAGTTTAACGTTATAAATTTATCTATAACGCTTTAATGCATCAAGTGAGATCCTTCCTTCATAGATCGCTTTACCAACGATTACCGCCTTACAACCTATATCCTGCAACTCATCAAGATCACGCAGTGAGCTGACACCACCGCTGGCGATAAAATGAAGCGCAGGAAATTTTTCGAGGATGTTTTTATAAAGTGCAAGAGACGGTCCTTCCAGCAAGCCATCCTTACCAACGTCTGTACAGAAAACCTGGTCTATCCCTTTCCCGATGTATTTCTCCAGCAAATCATAGATCCAGATATCGGTTTTTTCGGACCAGCCGCTTACGGCAATTTTTTCATCCTTTACATCGGCTCCTAATATAAATTTACCGGCGCCGTATTTTATCAGCCATGCAAAAAATGTTTCTTCTTCTTTTACCGCAAGACTACCGATGGTGGCCCATAGCGCGCCTGAACCATATACGATCTCCAGGTCTTTTTCTGTTTTTATACCACCACCGAAATCAATCTCCAGTTTTGTTTTACCGGCAATCGTTTCCAGCACTTTCCAATTTTTCACCGCACCTGCTTTGGCGCCATCGAGATCCACCAGGTGGAGTCTTATCAGGCCGTTGTCTTCAAATTGTTGCGCTACTTCCAGCGGACGTTCGTTGTAGATTTTTTTCTGTCCGTAATCACCCTGGGTAAGTCTTACACATTTGCCTTCGATGATGTCTATAGCCGGAATTATTTGCATGCTTGTATAAAATCAGTTGTTATTGTTCGATAGCTATAATGATAAAAAATTTTTCAGGATCTGTTCACCATTATCTGCGCTTTTTTCAGGATGAAATTGTACACCGTAAAAATTTTTTGTGTGTAGTCCGGCACTGTAAGGTTGTATATAATCAGTGGTTGCAATTGTATGCTCTCCTAAGGCCGCGTAATAACTGTGAACAAGGTACATATAGGAATTTTCAGGAACCTTTTTAAAAAGATCGGTTTGTAAATCATAGATATTGTTCCAGCCGATCTGCGGGACTTTTAAACCTGAATTGTTTTTTATTGCAGCCACTGGAGCATCAAAAACGGCAGCATTAAATTTTTTTACTTTTTCGGGGAAGATATTCAAACAGGTAGTATCATTCTCTTCACTGTAAGAACACATCAGTTGCATTCCCAGACATATCCCCAGTACCGGTTGTGTAAGTGAGGTCAGCAGCTCGTCTAACTTTCTTTCCCTTAAGTATCGCATAGCGGTACTTGCTTCACCCACTCCGGGAAAGATAACTTTATCGGCAGATTGTATGGTACTAAAATCATCGGTAACTATTGCATTCAACCCTATTCTCTCCAGCGCGTATAATACAGACTGGATGTTACCCGCATTGTATTTTACGATTACTATATTCATTAGCTGTCTCTTTCAATAATTATTGAAGTATGGATGAAATAAAAGTTTTGGTAGCAGCCCCTACATCTGTTTGATTCTCCAGCGCTTTGATGTACGCGCTACCAATGATGGCGCCGTTTGAATGCATACAGGCAGCGTTAAAGGTAGGCTTGTCTTTAATACCAAAACCAACCAGCACCGGGTTTCGCAAATGCATATTTTGCAGGCGGGTAAAATAGTTTTGCTGGTGATCGAAATCGGTGTCTTTGCCTGTAGTGGAAGAGGACGATACGGCGTAAATAAAACCGCTGCTCAGCGCATCGATTTTACGGATGCGTTGTTCAGACGTTTCAGGGGTTACTAAAAAAATAAAACTCAATCCGTATTTCATTATATGCGGACCGTATTCTGTTTCGAATTCATGCATAGGCAGATCCGGTAATATCAACCCATCGATAGCAACATCCGCTGCTTGCTGACAAAATTTTTCGAAGCCATATTGAAGTATCGGGTTCATGTACCCCATCAGTATAACGGGCAGGTACACCTGGTGACGGAAGCCGCGTAACTGTTCCAGCAGTTTATGGATCGTCATCCCGTTATCCAGCGCTATCATGTTACTATGCTGTATAACAGGGCCATCGGCCAGCGGATCACTGTAGGGCATCCCTATCTCAACCATGTCAGCGCCATTATCCTGCAATGCTTTCATTACAGGAATGATGCTTTCCAAAGATGGATATCCCGCAGTGCAATAAACATTGAGGATATTTTTATGCTTTGATTGGAAGAGGGTTTCTATGCGGTTCATGGTGTTTAGGTTTGAGGTTTAAGGTATGAGGTTTTAGATATGAGGCGTGAACTTAAATTGCGGGTTACAAATTACAAGCAAATTTTAATGAGGATAACTCATAACTCACAACTGATATTTCATGTAAGTCGCCATATCTTTATCACCTCTTCCACTTAAACAGATAACGACTTTATCCGTTGGCTGTAAATTCAATTTACCTAATACTGAAAAAGCATGAGCTGTTTCAAGCGCGGGTATAATACCTTCCATCCTTGCTACATGAAAAGCCGCTTCAACGGCTTCCTCATCAGTAGCGCTTAAGAAAATACCACGGCCACTTTCAAATAAATGAGCATGCATCGGACCTATGCCCGGATAATCCAATCCTGCTGAAATGCTGTGTGGCTCTATCACCTGACCATCGTCCGTCTGCATCACAATACTTTTGCTGCCATGCAAAACACCCGGCGTACCTAACTGAGTAGTGGCAGCGCTCATGCCACTGTTTACACCGTGACCGGCAGCCTCCACCGCTACGAGCTTCACTTCAGGATCATTTAAAAAATAGTAAAAAGCGCCGGCGGCATTGCTGCCACCGCCTACACATGCTATAACATGTGTTGGAAGATCAGCGCCCGTTTTTTCTTTTAATTGTTTACGGATCTCGAAGCTGATAATACTTTGAAAACGTGCCACCATATCGGGGTACGGGTGTGGTCCTACTACGCTGCCGATAATATAATGCGTATCATGAGGATGGTTTATCCAGTCGCGTATGGCCTCATTGGTGGCATCTTTTAGCGTCTTGCTACCACTTAAAGCCGGGATAACCGTAGCGCCAAGCATCTTCATACGAGCAACATTGGGCGCCTGGCGCTCAATATCTTTTTGTCCCATATAAACAATGCACTCCATGCCTTTTAAAGCACAAACGGTAGCTGTTGCCACGCCATGCTGACCGGCGCCGGTTTCTGCAATGATTCTTGTTTTTCCCAACCGTTGCGCCAGTAATATCTGTCCGCAGGTATTATTAATCTTGTGTGCGCCGGTATGACAGAGGTCTTCCCTCTTTAAAAAAATCTTCGCCTGATATTGTTCACTCAGCCGCTTCGCATAATATAACGGCGTTGGGCGACCGACGTAATCTTTCAACAGTTCAGCAAGCTCGCGCTGAAAAGAAGTTTCCCCGGTGATCTCCAGGTAGCGTGTCCTTAACTCTTCTACATTCGGATACAACATCTCCGGGATATACGCTCCCCCGAACTTTCCATAATAACCGTATTCGTTTACACTGTATGACATTGTTTTGCTTTTGTGGTATTAATATGAGGTATGAGGTTATGAGGTATGAGGTATGAGTTATGAGTTATGAGTTATGAGTTATGAATT
>Ga0209724_1004249_pt1 | contig 11342 bp, 13 predicted proteins | sample grotaG_FD_184143 | JGI IMG/M metagenome (GOLD analysis project Ga0209724, IMG submission 184143) | Glacier valley bacterial and archeal communities from Borup Fiord, Nunavut, Canada, to study Microbial Dark Matter (Phase II) -... | ecosystem: Environmental > Aquatic > Freshwater > Ice > Glacier ... | reverse complement strand
CCCATCCGCCAGCGCGGCGGCCTGATGCTACGCGTGGAAGGCGACCCGCTGCACCAGCGCGGCGACGGCACCCGCGACGACGACCACCCCAGCGAAACAGCCATGGACGACTACCCCCACTTCGCCGCCACCCTGCACAACAGCGGCTCCCGCGACGACCTCACCCGGCAGGTGCGGGAACTGCTAAAACGGCTTTAAGAATCCCTTTACCTTTGTCCCACGCCCACCCAAAACTCTTTACAACCATGGCCAACGGCTTTTTCAACGTCCCAATTCCAATCAACGAACCCGTAAAAGGCTACGCGCCCGGCTCGAAAGAAAAGCTGGAGCTGCAGCAGCAGCTCCAGGCCCTGCGCGGATTGGAGCTGGACATCCCGATGTACATCGGCGGCCAGGAAGTGCGCACCGGCAAAACCCAGCGCATCAGCCCGCCGCACGACCACCAGCGCACCATCGGCCACTTCCACGCCGGCGACGCCAGCCACGTGACCCTCGCCATCGAGGCCGCGTTGGCCGCCCGCCCGGCCTGGGCCGAAATGCCCTGGGAGCACCGCGCCGCCATCTTCCTCAAAGCCGCTGACCTGCTGGCCGGGTCCTACCGCGCCCGTATCAACGCGGCCACCATGCTGGGCCAGAGCAAGAACGCCTTTCAAGCCGAAATCGACGCCACCTGCGAGCTGATTGACTTTTTCCGGTTCAACGTGCACTTCATGCAGGAAATCTACAAGCAGCAGCCCGAGAGCCTGCCCGGCATGTGGAACCGCTTGGAGCACCGCCCACTCGAAGGCTTCGTGTTTGCCCTCACGCCCTTCAATTTCACGTCCATCGCCGGTAACCTGCCTTCCTCGGCGGCCCTGATGGGCAACGTGGTGGTGTGGAAACCCGCCAACACCCAGATTTATTCGGCCCAAGTGCTGATGGAGCTGTTCCGGGAAGCCGGCGTGCCCGACGGCGTCATCAACCTCGTGTACGTGGACGGCCCCACGGCCGGCGACGTTATTTTTGCGCACCGCGATTTCGCCGGCATCCATTTCACCGGCTCCACCGGCGTGTTCCAGAACATCTGGAAAACCATCGGCCAGAACATCGCCACCTACAAATCCTACCCACGCATCGTGGGCGAAACCGGCGGCAAGGACTTTATCCTCGCTCACCACACCGCCCACGCCAAAGCCGTGGCCGTAGGCATGAGCCGCGGCGCGTTCGAGTACCAGGGCCAGAAATGCTCGGCCGCCTCGCGCGTGTACCTGCCGTCCAACACGGCCGATGAAATCCTCGGCTACGTGAAGGAAGACCTCGCCTCGTTCAAAATGGGCGACGTGGAGGACTTTTCTAACTTCATTAACGCCGTAATCGACGAGAAGTCGTTCGACAAGCTGGCCAAGTACATCGACGGCGCGAAGGCCGACCCGAACGCCGAAATCATTGCGGGCGGCGGCTACGATAAGTCGAAAGGCTACTTCATTGAGCCCACCGTCATCGTAACCAAAGACCCCAAGTACGTGACCATGTGCGAGGAGCTGTTCGGCCCCGTGCTCACAGTGCACGTGTACGACGCCGACAAATTCGAGGAAACGCTGGAACTGGTGGACACCACCTCGCCCTACGCCCTCACCGGGGCCGTGTTCTCGCAGGACCGGTACGCCATCGACCTGGCCTCGAAGAAACTGGTGCACGCCGCCGGCAACTTCTACATCAACGACAAGCCCACCGGCGCGGTCGTGGGCCAGCAGCCCTTCGGCGGCGCCCGCGCCTCCGGCACCAACGACAAAGCCGGCTCCCTGCTCAACCTGCTCCGCTGGGTGTCGCCCCGCGCCATCAAGGAAACCTTCGTGCCCGTCACCGACTACCGCTACCCCTTCCTCGGCTCGGAGCCGGCGGAGGATTTGAACCGCGACAAAGGCTTGTAAACAAAAAGGCCCGCATCTGTTGATGCGGGCCTTTTTACTTCTTGAAGCTTACCGAACACCAACATTGCGCCCCCAACCCGTAGGCGTTACCTTTGCCATTCAGCGCCCATAGGTGCTGCTATCCGCTAAAATCACAGCTATGTTATTAGTCCTGCCGGCTGCCAATTATCAGCCTTCCGATTACCTGCCCATTCTCATTCAATTCGGGCTGGCGCTGGCTTTCGTGGCCTTTGCCATGATTGTCTCCCACCTGGTGGGGCCCAAGCGTACCAGCGCGGTAAAGAATGCCTCCTTCGAGTGCGGCATCGAATCGGTGGGCAACGCCCGGACGCCGATTTCGGTGAAGTACTTCCTCACGGCCATTGTGTTCGTGCTGTTCGACGTGGAAGTCATTTTCATGTACCCGTGGGCGGTGAACTTCCGGGCCCTGGGCAATGACGGTTTCATTGCCATGGTGCTATTCATGTTCTTCCTGCTGGCGGGCTTTCTGTATATTATCAAAAAAGGCATCCTGCGCTGGAATGAGGCCTGATTTAGCCAAACTTTTGCCGCTTGGCTGGTGTTGGATACTGAGCCGATAGGCCTCCAAATCTGACTTTTATATGATGGATACCCGCGTTCCGGAAATTAAAACGGTTGAAGCCCCCGAAGGCGTTGAAGGCGCCGGCTTCTTTGCCACTTCGCTGGAAAAAGTGGTGGGCATGGCCCGCGCCAATTCGCTCTGGCCCTTGCCCTTCGCCACCTCTTGTTGCGGCATCGAGTTCATGGCTACCATGGGCTCGCACTACGACATTTCGCGCTTCGGCTCCGAGCGGCCGAGCTTTTCGCCCCGCCAGGCCGACTTGCTGATGGTGATGGGCACCATTGCCAAGAAAATGGCCCCCATCGTGAAGCAGGTGTACGAGCAAATGGCCGAGCCCCGCTGGGTGCTGTCCATGGGCGCCTGCGCCTGTTCGGGCGGTATTTTCGACTCGTACTCGGTGCTGCAAGGCATCGACCGCATCATCCCGGTCGACGTGTACGTGCCCGGCTGCCCGCCCCGCCCCGAGCAGGTCATCGATGGCCTGATGCGCGTGCAGGACCTGGCCCGCAACGAATCCATGCGCCGCCGCAACGCCCCCGAATACCAGGCCTTGCTGGAGTCTTACAACATCAAATAAGCTACCCCTCCCGAATGACTCCACAGGAATCTGCCGCCGCGCCCGAAGTTGCTGTTGCCGAAGACCCGGTAAAGGTCCAGAATGCGCGGGTGCTGGCGCTGCTGCACCGTTTATTTGGCGAGGCCACTTTCACCGACGTGGAAGAACAGTACGGCCTGCTTTCGGTGACCACCACGCGGGAGCACATCCACGGCGTCATTGCCGGCTTGCAGCAGGACCAGGAAATCAAGCTGAATTTCCTGACCACGATGTGCGGCATCAACTACCCGGAGGACGAAGGCAAGGAGCTGGGCATGATTTACCACCTGCACAGCCTGACCCAGAACATCCGGCTGCGCCTGAAAATCTTCTTCCCCGTGGCCGACCCGGTGGTGCCCACCCTCACCGACCTTTACAACTCCGCCAACTGGATGGAGCGCGAGGCCTACGACTTCTACGGTGTCATTTTCACCGGCCACCCTAATCTGATTCGCATCCTCAACGTGGAGGACATGGACTACCACCCCATGCGGAAGCAATATCCGCTGGAAGATGGCACCCGCGAGGATAAAACCGACCTGTTTTTCGGCCGCTAGGCCCTTGATACCCTTATCATGGCAGTAAACGACGCCCTGGCGGGCACCCATAAAATCATTGAAGAGGCCGCCGCCCAGCGCCACGGCCAGCTCATGCCCCTGCTCAACGACTTCAGCCAAGAGTTGACGACGCTGAACCTGGGTCCGACGCACCCGGCCACGCACGGCATTTTCCAGAACATCCTGCAAATGGATGGCGAGCGGATTGTGTCCGGCGTGCCCACCATCGGCTACATCCACCGCGCGTTTGAAAAGATTGCCGAGCGCCGGCCGTTTTACCAAATCACGACGCTGACGGACCGGATGAACTACTGTTCGTCGCCCATCAACAACCTGGGCTGGCACATGACGGTGGAGAAGCTGCTCGGCGTGACGGTGCCCAAGCGGGCGCAGTACATCCGCGTGATTATGATGGAGTTGGCCCGTATTACCGACCACCTCATCTGCAACTCCATCCTGGGCGTGGACACGGGCGCGTTTACTGGCTTTCTCTACCTGTTTCAGGAACGGGAGAAAGTCTATGAAATCTACGAGGAGGTGTGCGGCGCCCGCCTCACCACCAACATGGGCCGCGTGGGCGGCATGGAGCGCGACATGAGCCCGGTGGCCCTCGATAAGCTGCGGGCCTGGCTCAAAAGCTTCCCGGTGGTGATGAGAGAGTTTGAATCCCTGTTCAACCGCAACCGCATTTTCATGGACCGCGTGGTGAACGTGGGCCCGATTTCGGCCGAGAAAGCGTTGAATTACGGCTTCACCGGTCCCAACCTGCGGGCCGCGGGCGTCGACTACGACGTGCGCGCCATGAACCCGTACTCGAGCTACGAGGACTTCGAGTTTGATATCCCGGTGGGCACCAACGGCGACACCTACGACCGGTTTATCGTGCGCAACGAGGAAATCTGGCAGAGCCTGCGCATCATCACCCAGGCCCTCAACAACCTGCCCGAAGGCCCCTACCACGCCGACGCCCCGCACTACTACCTGCCCACCAAGCCGGACGTGTACAAGAACATGGAGGCGCTGATTTACCACTTCAAAATCGTGATGGGCGAGATTGACGCCCCCGTGGGCGAGGTATACCACTCGGTGGAAGGCGGCAACGGCGAGCTGGGTTTCTACCTCGTTTCGGACGGGGGCCGCACGCCCTACCGCCTGCACTTCCGCCGGCCGTGCTTCATTTATTATCAAGCCTACCCGGAAATGGCCGTGGGCACCACGCTCTCCGACGCCATTGTTATTCTCTCGTCCATGAACGTCATCGCCGGCGAGTTGGACGCTTAGTTTTTGTTGAAACTGATTGATATGGAGCCGACGACCTTGCCCAAGAAACTGCAATTCTCGCCCGCTGGCCAGGCGGAAATCAAGCGCCTGTTCACGCACTACCCGGAAGACCGGAGCAAGTCGGCGCTGCTGCCGATTCTGCACATCGCGCAGGCCGAGTTCGGTGGCTGGGTGAGCCCCGAGGTGCAGGACTTGGTGGCCGAAACGCTGAACATCAAGCCGATTGAAGTGTACGAAGTTGCCTCGTTCTACACCATGTACAACCTTAAGCCGGTGGGCAAGCATGTGCTGGAAATCTGCCGCACGGGCCCCTGCATGCTGCGCGGCTCCGATGAGTTGACTGAGCACCTAGAGCGCATCACGGGTGCCAAAGTGGGCGAAACCTCGCCCGACGGCGTGTTCACGCTGAAAGAAGTGGAGTGCCTGGCCGCCTGCGGCTTCGCCCCCATTGTGCAGGTGCGCGAGAAGTATTACGAGGAGCTGCACACGCCGGAAGCGGTGGATGCCATGCTCAACGAGCTGCGCAGCCTGGTGCACCGCCCCATTTTGTCGTGGGAAGAAAACAGCCTGCCCAACTCCATCCAGAATAATTAAAATCATGGCCGAACAGAATCAGGACTTACCGCTCGTCGTGTCGGAGATTTTAATTGAGATGCACGAGTTGCGCGGCGACATCAAGCAGTTGCAAACCGTGACGGTGCACCTCAGCCACAGCGTGGAAAAGCTGGAAGTAAGCGTAGACAAGCTGCAAGTTGAGATGGGCGAAGTCAAAAACGCCATCGTTCAGTTGGCCGGTTCCATAAAAGTGCTAACCACCGAAAGCCGCAGCAACACGGAGATGCTCATCGCAGCTTTTCGGGAAGAAGGACTTTACGTTCGTCAACTGTTGCAACAGCACGATGCCCGCATCACCCGACTGGAAGATAATCAGCCCAATAAATAAGTACTTACCGCGATGGGACGCAAGCTATTAACCGAACACATCAACGTCGAAGGCATCAACACCTTCGAAGTGTACCGCAAGCACGGCGGCTACCGCTCTGTGGAGAAGGCGCTCAAGACGATGACGCCCGACGAAGTAACGGAGGAAGTGAAGAAGTCGGGCCTGCGCGGACGCGGCGGCGCGGGCTTCCCGGCTGGCATGAAGTGGGGCTTTCTGGCCAAGCCGGAGGGTGTGCCGCGCTACCTCGTCTGCAACGCGGATGAGTCGGAGCCCGGCACGTTTAAGGACCGGCAGCTGATGTCGAAACTGCCCCACTTGCTCATTGAGGGCATGATTACGGGCAGTTATGCTTTGGGCGCACGCACCAGCTACATCTACATCCGCGGCGAGTTGTTGTACGTGTTGCGCATCTTAGAGAAGGCCATTGCGGAGGCTTACGCGGCCGGTTTCCTGGGCGAGAACATCCTCGGCTCGGGCTACTCGCTTGATTTACACGTGCACCCCGGGGCCGGCGCTTACATCTGCGGCGAAGAAACGGCGCTGCTCGAATCGTTGGAAGGCAAGCGCGGCAACCCGCGCAACAAGCCGCCGTTCCCCGCTGTGCAAGGGCTGTACGCCCGCCCCACGGTGGTAAACAACGTGGAAACCATCGCGGCCGTGCCGGTTATCGTGAACGAGGGCGGCGACGAGTACGCCAAAATCGGCATCGGCAAAAGCACGGGCACTAAGCTCATTTCCGCCTGCGGCCACGTCAACAAGCCCGGCATCTACGAAATTGAACTGGGCGTGCCGGTAGAGGAATTCATCTATTCCGATGAGTACTGCGGCGGCATCTGGAAAGGGCGCGACCTGAAGGCGGTGGTGGCCGGCGGCTCGTCTGTGCCGATTCTGCCCAAGGAGTTGATTCTAAGGACCGCAGCTGGCGAACCCCGCCTGATGACCTATGAGTCACTGAGCGACGGCGGCTTCATCACCGGCACTATGCTGGGCTCCGGCGGGTTCATTGCGATGGACGAAACCACGTGCATCGTGAAAAATACCTGGAACTACAGCCGCTTCTACCACCACGAGTCGTGCGGGCAGTGCTCGCCCTGCCGCGAAGGCACCGGCTGGCTGGAAAAAGTGCTGCACCGCCTCGAACACGGCCACGGCTCCATGCACGACATCGACCTGATTGTAAGCGTGGCTAAGCAAATCGAAGGCAACACCATCTGCCCGCTCGGCGAAGCCGCCGCGTGGCCGGTAGCTGCCGCCGTGCGCCACTTTCGCCACGAGTTCGAGTGGCACGTGACCAACCCCAAAGAAGCTACCGCGCCCGGCGCCGCCTACCGCGGCGCAGCGGTCCTGGCTTAACGCCTGTCATGCTGACGAAGGAAGCAACTTATCGCCGCTGCTTTCGTCAGAAATAACTAACTATAACTGCGCGGACGTGGCAAGGTCCTTCACTCCGTTCAGGATGACAACATAAAACCAATGGCTAAAATAACCTTCGACGGCATTGAGGTGGAAGTTCCCGATGGAACAACCATCCTGAACGCCGCCCGCCAGATTGGGGGCGGCATCGTGCCGCCCGCCATGTGCTACTACACCCCGCTGAAGGGCTCGGGCGGCAAATGCCGCGCCTGCCTGGTGCGCGTGGCCGCCGGCTCGGCCAAAGACCCGCGCCCCATGCCCAAGCTGGTGGCCTCGTGCATTACAATGGTGCAGGACGGCATGGTGGTCGAAAATACGACCTCGCAGCAGGTGATGGACGTGCGCAAGGGCATCGTGGAAATGCTGCTCATCAACCACCCGCTCGACTGCCCGGTGTGCGACCAGGCCGGCGAGTGCGACCTGCAAAACTTCGCCTTCGAGCACGGCCTGAGCACGACCCGCTATGAGGAAGAGCGCCGCACGTTCGAGAAAATCGACATCGGCCCACTCATTCAGCTGCACATGACGCGCTGCATCCTGTGCTACCGCTGCGTGTACGTGGCCGACCAGCTTACCCCTGACCGCGTGCACGGCGTGCTGGGCCGCGGCGATGCTTCGGAAATCGGCACCTACATCGAGAATATCATCGACAACGAGTTCAGCGGCAACGTCATCGACGTGTGCCCGGTGGGCGCGCTCACCGACAAAACCTGGCGCTTCAAGCAGCGTGTGTGGTTCACCAAACCCGTGAATGCCCACCGCGACTGCGCTACGGATAAGTGCAACGGCCACGTAACGCTGTGGTACAAGGGCAAGGACGTGCTGCGCGTAACCGCCCGTAAGGACGAGTACGGCGAAGTGAAGGAGTGGATTTGCAATACCTGCCGCTTCGACAAAAAGGAAACTTCTGACTGGACACTCGAAGGACCGGCGCACATCAACCGCGCCTCCGTCATCGCCCAAAACCACTACGAATTGCCGGTTCTAAATCAGCAAATCATCGCCGACTTACCGGAGAGCACGACGCGCGAGTTGGAGCAAAACCCACCGCTCCGTTTAGGTGGCCTGAACGGATAAGACACCCGACAAATAAAAAAGAACGTCATGCAGAGCGCAGCGAAGCATCTTTACCCCGATGCTAATTCAATCGAGGCAACGAAGCGGTAAAGATGCTTCGCTGCGCTCTGCATGACCGTTACAGAAACAGATTATAACACATGGATTTTCCACCCCTGGCCTGGCAAGGCGTCGTCGTTCTAGTTGTCTTCGGCGTGTCGCTGCTGATTGCCACTTATTCTACTTATGCCGAGCGCGTCATCGCTGCGTTTCTGCAGGACCGGGTGGGCCCGGACCGCGCCGGTCCTTTTGGCTTGCTGCAGCCGCTGGCCGATGCCGTGAAGCTCTTCACCAAAGAGGAATTCTTCCCCGCCGGTGCCAACCGCGCGCTGTTCGTTTTCGGGCCCTGCCTGGCAATGGTCACGGCGCTGATGTCGTCGGCGGTGATTCCGTTCGGCAATGTGTTGCAGTTTGGCGAAACTGCTATTCACCTGCAAGGCATTGAAATTAATGTTGGGATGCTCTACGTGTTTGGCATGGTGTCGCTGGGCGTGTACGGCATCATGATTGGCGGCTGGGCTTCGAACAATAAGTTCTCGCTGCTGGGCGCCATCCGCGCCGCCTCGCAGAACATCAGCTACGAAATCGCCATGGGCCTCGCCCTGATTGCCGTGCTGATGATGTCGGGTACGCTGTCGCTGCGCGAAATCACCTTCCAGCAGTCGTCGGACGCCTCTTTTGTGTGGCAGGACATCTTCAACTGGAACGTGATGAAGCAGCCGCTGGGCTTCGTTATCTTCATCGTGTGCGCTTTCGCCGAAACTAACCGCACGCCGTTCGACTTGCCGGAGTGCGAAACCGAGCTGATTGGCGGCTACCACACCGAATACAGTTCCATGAAAATGGGCCTGTACCTGTTTGCGGAATACATCAACGTGTTCGTGGCCTCGGCCGTGATGAGCGTGCTCTACTTCGGCGGCTTCAACTTCCCGTTTCAATCGGAGCTGCGCAACTGGCTGGTGTCGTCGCAAGGCCTGGAGCTGGTGACGGCTTCCAACATCATCACCATCATGGGTTTGGTAGGCCTGTTCGCCAAAATATTCGGCTTCATCTTCTTCTTCATGTGGGTGCGCTGGACTTTGCCACGCTTCCGCTACGACCAACTGATGCGCCTGGGCTGGACCATCCTCATCCCCCTGGCCATCTTCAACATCATGCTGACGGGCGGCCTGATTACGTTCGGCGTAATTAAATAACGACCAATGGAACACCTGAGCAAACGCGTTAAAGTCCTCGAGAAGAAGCCCATGACCCTGGCCGAGCGAGCCTACCTGCCGGCTATTTTTCAGGGCCTGAGCATTACCATGCAGCACTTTTTTCGGGCCGCGACCAAGAAGCAAATCACCATCCGTTACCCGGAAGAAACGCGGCCCTTTTCCCCCGTTTTTCGCGGCTTGCACGTGCTCAAGCGCGACGAAGCCGGCCGGGAGCGGTGCACCGCCTGCGGCCTCTGCGCCGTGGCCTGCCCCGCCGAAGCTATTACCATGGTGGCCGGCGAGCGCAAGAAGGGCGAGGAAAACCTCTACCGCGAGGAGAAGTACGCCGTGAGCTACGAAATCAACATGTTGCGCTGCATCTTTTGCGGCCTCTGCGAAGAAGCCTGCCCGAAAGCCGCCGTGTACCTGCAAGCCGATAAAATGGCTCCGCCGCGCTTCGAGCGCGATGAGTTCATCTACGGCAAAGACCGGCTGGTGGAGCCCGTGACGCCGGACAACCGCTCGAAGCGCGGTATTCAGCTCACACCCGAGCAAGCTGAGAAGCTACGCGCGCAACTGGCGTAACTCCATTACCAGCATGACGTTCTTCTCTGACGTCTTTTTTAATTTTTTCATGTCCCCTCTCTTCCTCTTTCTCTGTTTCGTGGCTTTGCTGAGTGCGCTAGGCGTGGTATTGGCCAAAAACCCGGTCCATAGTGTACTTTTCCTCATCCTCACGTTCTTCACGCTCTCCGGCCACTACCTGCTGCTGAATGCGCAGTTTTTGGCCGCCGTGAACATTATCGTGTACGCCGGCGCCATCATGGTGCTGTTCCTGTTCGTGATTATGTTCCTGAACCTGAACGAGGAAACCGAGCCGCACAAGCCGGCCTTGGCCAAGTTCGCGGCCGCCATCGCCGGTGGGTCGCTGCTGCTGATACTGGTAGCCGCCATGCGCAACGTGAACCCGGCTGGCTACGACCCGGCCAGCTTTAATTCCCAAATTGGCATGGTGGATAAGCTCGGCCTGGTGCTATTTAAAGAATACGCATTGCCGTTTGAGCTGGCTTCCATTTTATTGCTGGCCGCCATGGTGGGCTCCGTGATGCTGGGCAAGCGCGAAACGGGCGAACGAAACTTCTAACACTGCTTCTGACACATAAAACAAAAGAGCCGCACTGGGTGCGGCTCTTTTGTTTTAACATAATTTATAGTAACTTATTGGTCAAAAACAATTACATAAACAGCCCGGTAGTATTTGATAAATTCGGGCTTAATTATACGAGATGGCGTTCGCTACGGATTTTGTCTGCCCGACACCAATGGAATGGACAAGCAGGGAACGGTAGGGCATTCGCATTTTATACACCGACGCAGCGGCCAGTTGCGCCCGCATCAGAGAGGCGCTCAGCGTTACCCAAAACAGAATCACGGCGGCAAAAAAGTAGATTTTGAACACGGGTACGAGTGTGGATTTGCTTAATTGAAACAAACCTACTAATTCAAGCCGAACTCAGATTTAGCCCTTCGTTCAACAACGAGCATTACCCGGTGAACGATGGATATTGAAGCACGAACGCCCGCGAATCACGGTTGTAAATTTTTAAATAAATAATAGTGTATATTTTTTTTATAAAATTGTTAATAACTGATGTTACGCAGTAGTTTTCCGGTCTAACTACCGTTTTCGATGGCCTGCACCCTGGATTTGTATACGGATTATCTCATTAGCTCGACGGGTCAAACCT
>Ga0209724_1004242_pt1 | contig 11352 bp, 12 predicted proteins | sample grotaG_FD_184143 | JGI IMG/M metagenome (GOLD analysis project Ga0209724, IMG submission 184143) | Glacier valley bacterial and archeal communities from Borup Fiord, Nunavut, Canada, to study Microbial Dark Matter (Phase II) -... | ecosystem: Environmental > Aquatic > Freshwater > Ice > Glacier ... | reverse complement strand
TTTCCCGGCATATCCTCCCTCTCCGTCAGCTGACGGATCAGTCCGGTATTCCAGTTCCTCCTTGCCTGCCTCTAATTATCAAGCTGTTCACTTGCATATAATTTTTAAACTAAATTTTTGTATCATGAAAACAGCTTCAAAAACCTCCGCAAATCACACTATTGAAAACCATGAATCTCATTTTCATTTTAATTGGAATCCCACCTCCGATTCAGCCAGCCTCAAAGCATGGGAGGAAGAAAATGCAGAATATGCCACCTGGAACCTGATCGATGATGAGCAGGGTAACGCCTCTTGCTGATCAGAAAAAGCTTCGAAAGGGGCTTTTTTTGTGGTCGTTCAAATATGCACTACATTAATGCTTATATTTACCAGAATTAACTACTACAATACAGAATGTTCGAACAAACCTTTAAGAATATAGATGATATACTCCACAAAGATGCAGGTTGCGGAAGTGAATTGGATTATGTAGAACAAACCTCGTGGGTGTTGTTTTTGAAATACCTCGACGATTTAGAGAAAGATAAACAGATAGCTGCCGAACTTTCTGGCAAGAGCTATACCAATATTATTTCACCTGAATTTCAATGGAGTATATGGGCAGCACCTAAACTTGAGAATGGTAAAATAGATCATAATGCCTTAACAGGAGATGACCTTGGCGACTTTGTGAATATTCAATTATTCCCATATCTCAAAAAGTTTAAAGCAGATGCGCTAAGTGCCGACTCGATTGAATACAAGATAGGCGAAATTTTCAGTGAACTGAAAAACAGGATACAAAGCGGCTTCAACCTGCGTGAAGTAATCAATTTGATTGATGAACTTCGTTTCCGTACCCACTCCGAAAAGCATGAAATGAGCCATTTGTATGAATCGAAAATACAAAACATGGGCAATGCAGGCCGTAATGGTGGAGAGTATTATACACCACGACCACTGATTAAAACCATTGTAAAAGTGGTAGCCCCCAAAATTGGTGATCAGATTTACGATGGAGCTGTTGGAAGTGCCGGATTCCTTTGCGAAGCTTTTGAGTACCTCAAACATAGTAAGGGTAAATACGAAAAGCTCACCACCAAAGAGGTCGAAACCTTACAGAAAAAATCGTTTTACGGGAAAGAGAAAAAATCATTGGCCTACATTATCGGTACCATGAATATGATCTTTCATGGCATTGAAGCACCAAACATTTTGCATACAAATACATTGGCCGAAAACCTTTCCGATATCCAGGAAAAAGACCGTTATGATGTGGTTTTGGCGAATCCTCCATTTGGCGGAAAGGAACGTGCCGAAGTGCAGCAGAATTTCCCGATCAAAACGGGAGAAACAGCTTCGTTATTCTTACAGCATTTTGTCAAGATACTCAAAGCAGGAGGCCGGGCAGGTGTGGTAATTAAGAACACCTTTTTAAGCAATACCGATAATGCCTCAGTAAGTTTGCGCAAGTTGTTATTAGAAAACTGCAATCTTCATACAGTGTTGGATTTACCGGGTGGTACATTTACCGGAGCCGGTGTAAAAACGGTCGTTTTGTTTTTTGAAAAAGGTTCCTCTACTAAAAAGGTATGGTTCTATCAATTGAACCTCGATCGCAATCTTGGAAAGGGAAACCCACTAAACGAAATCGATTTGACAGAGTTTGTGGAACTTCAAAAAACATTTTCTGAAAGTGAAAATTCCTGGTCAATTGATGTGAAAAACATTGACCAGACAACCTTTGATATTAGCGCCAAAAACCCCAATAAAAAAGAAGAAACTGCCTTACGCCAACCGCAGGAAATTCTGGAAGAGATGAAAGCACTGGATGAAGAAAGTGCAGAGATTTTAAACTCAATCTTAGAACTGATATGAAACAAGGTTGGGAAATAAAGAAATTGGGAGATGTTTGTGAAGAGTTATTTGCAGGCGGAGATGTGCCAAAAGTCAATTCATCAAAGTTAGAATCGGATATTTTTACGGTTCCAATTTTTTCAAATGGTGAAAAAAATAAAGGACTATATGGATATACAAATATCGCTAGAGTAATAAAGCCAAGTATAACTATTTCGGCGAGAGGCACAATTGGTTATTCAGAAATAAGAGATAGTGCATTTTATCCTGCCATTCGATTAATTGTTGTAATACCTAAAACAGAAATCCTTGATTTGTTTTTTCTGAAATATGTAATTAGTAGTATTGATTTTACGCATAGTGGATCATCAATACCACAATTAACAGTGCCAATGATTAAAGAATATCCAATTCCTCTCCCTCCTCTTCCCGAACAACAACGCATCGTCTCCATTTTAGATGAAGTCTTCGATGCCATAACTACAGCTAAAGCTAATACCGAACAGAACCTCAGAAACGCCAAAGAACTTTTTGAGACTTATTTGAGGGGGGTATTTGAAAATCCAAAGGATAACTGGGAAAAGAAAAAATGGGGCGATCTATGTCAATTTGTTAGAGGCCCTTTTGGTGGAAGTTTAAAAAAATCAATTTTCAAGGACGAAGGATATGTCGTTTATGAACAAAAGCATGCGATACACGATCATTTTAATCAATTGAGATATTTTATTGATGAAGATAAGTTCAATGAAATGATACGATTCGAAGTCAAACCTGGTGATATAATCATGAGTTGTTCTGGTGTTACATTAGGACGGGTTGCAATTATTCCTGAGAATATCCGGAGAGGAATAATTAACCAAGCCTTATTAAAACTTACACCAAAAAAGAATGTGTCTGTTCATTTCTTAAAACACTGGCTTAGGAGTAAAATATTTCAAGACATTATTTTTGATTATTCTGGAGGTGCGGCTATTCCAAATGTTCCCTCAGCTAAAATTCTAAAGGACATTTTAATTCCACTCCCAAACTTAAAAGAACAAAATATAATTGTCGACAACATCGAATTAATTTTAGTTGAAACCAAAAGGTTGGAAGCCATTTATCAAAAGAAGATAGCTGATTTGGAAGAGTTCAAAAAGAGTGTATTGCAAAAGGCGTTTAATGGCGAATTATAAACATCAAAAGAATTTACAGCATGAACTGGGAGGAAGCTTCAATATTGATTAAAAATACCATTCAAAGAGGGGAAAATATAAACACTCAAAAATCGAAGCAACGACTTGTTGAAGAAATACCTCCATTTCAATGTAAAAGGTATAATTATAAAAATGAAGAAGGTTATAAAGTAAGAATTGGGATAAAACAGATCATTGAAATACCCATCACAATGCTTGAAACTGTATTTAATCTTGCCAGCGAAAATAATCGGACTTATAATAACAAAATATTTGCCACCGCATTTCCTAAACAGGCAAAAGCCCATGGCTGTCATGTTCATGTTGTAGGAAGAATATTTGAATTGTGTGGGGTTGCCAATAAAAAAGATGGAAATTATGAAATTCTATAATCATTAGTTTAATGATATGACCGAAGACGAAACCAGGGCAGAATTAATTGATCCTAAACTAAAAGCTTGTGGATGGGGAATTGTAGAAGGTTCTAAAGTATTCAGGAACCATGCGATCACTGCCGGAAGAATTCAAATAGGCGGGAAACGCGATAAATTGCTGCGTGCCGATTATGTGTTATCCTTCAAAGGTATCAAACTTGCTGTTATTGAAGCCAAAAGCGATATTCAGGAAGTTGGCGAAGGTGTGGCGCAGGCCAAACAGTATGCCGAAAAATTAAAACTGGAAACCACCTATTCGAGCAACGGCAAGGAGATTTACAGCATCTGCATGAAAACAGGCGCTGAAGGTTTGGTGACCGATTACCTGACACCCGAAGCGCTTTGGAACAAAACCTTTGCCGTTCAAAACGAGTGGCGCGAAAAGTTTAGTGCCGTTCCATTTGAGTATGTAAAAGGAAAGAATGATCCAAGATATTACCAGGAAATAGCTGTCAACAACACATTGGAGGCGATTGCCAACAACCAGGACAAAATATTACTAACCTTAGCGACAGGTACAGGAAAAACATTTATTGCTTTCCAGATTGCATGGAAACTGTTTCATACGCGTTGGAACCTAAAACGCGACGGAAGCCGGCGTCCACGCATTTTATTTCTGGCCGACCGGAATATATTGGCCGACCAGGCTTTCAATGCTTTTTCGGCCTTTCCCGAAGATACATTGGTACGCATCAGTCCGAAAGAGATCAGTAAAAAAGGAAGTGTCCCTACAAACGGAAATATCTTCTTTACCATCTTTCAAACCTTTATGAGCGGGACTGATTCAGAAGGCAATCCTGCTCCTTATTTTGGGGCGTATCCTGCCGATTATTTTGATTTTATCGTAATCGACGAATGTCACCGTGGCGGAGCAAATGACGAAGGAAACTGGAGAGGAATTTTAGATTACTTCGCGCCAGCTGTTCAGTTGGGATTAACCGCTACGCCCAAACGCAAAGACAATGTTGATACTTACAAATATTTTGGTGAACCAGTTTATATCTATTCACTTAAGGAAGGGATTAATGATGGCTTCCTTACTCCTTTCAAAGTAAAACGCATCAAGACAACACTTGACGATTACATTTACACAAGTGATGACCAAATTATTGAAGGCGAAATTGAAGAAGGCAGAATATATACCGAACCCGATTTTAATAATATTATCGAGATAAAAGCACGCGAAGCCAAACGTGTAAATGTATATCTGGATGATGCCAATCAGAAAGAAAAAGCAATCGTTTTCTGTGCAAATCAGACTCATGCGGCTGTCATTCGTGATTTGATCAATCAATTTAAAAAGTCAAAAGACCCGAATTATTGTGTTCGTGTCACTGCAAATGACGGAGAAATTGGGGAACAGTTTTTAAGAGCGTTTCAGGATAATGAAAAAACAATTCCTACGATTCTTACCACTTCTCAAAAACTCTCAACAGGTGTTGATGCACGTAATATCCGAAACATTGTGTTGCTTCGTCCGATAAACACAATCATCGAGTTTAAACAAATCATTGGCAGAGGAACTCGCTTGTTTGATGGCAAAGAGTTCTTTACAATCTATGATTATGTGGATGCTTATCAGCGCTTTTTCGATCCTGAATGGGATGGTGAACCCCCTGTTGAAGAAACATGTAAGCGTTGCGGACAAACTCCGTGCGTCTGTGTAAAAACGCCACCTGAACGATGTCCGGTTTGTGGTATGCTTCCTTGTGGCTGCGGTAAAGAACCGCCGAAACCATGTTATAAATGTGGACAATCACCATGTGTGTGCATTAAGAAAGTTAAGATTAAACTCAAAGATGGGAAAGAGCGTGAGATACAACATATGATTGCAACCTCTTTCTGGAGTGCGGACGGAACACCGATTTCAGCAGAGGAATTTTTACAAAACCTGTTTGGAACACTTCCCGATTTCTTCAAAAGTGAAGAAGAGCTCCGTACCATCTGGAGCAATCCATTGACGAGAAAAACATTGTTGGAAAAACTCGATGAAGTTGGTTATGGCAAAGAAACTTTGAAAGTCCTTCAGCAACTGATTAATGCCGAAAAGAGCGACCTGTTTGATGTGTTGGAATATGTGTTTAATAGCGATATTAAACCGATGACCCGTGAAGCCCGTGTTGCAGCAGCCCAGGCAACCATATTTGCACTATTGAGCGATAAGCAAAAAGAATTTATTGAATTCGTTTTGGGGAAATATATTGAAACTGGTGTTGAAGAACTCGACCAGGAAAAACTGCCCATCTTGCTCAATAGCAAATATCAAACACTGGAAGATGCAAGCACTGTGCTCGGTAATCTGACGAAAGTGAAAGATTTATTTCTGGCATTTCAGAAACACTTGTATCAACATGAGGTTGCATGATAATGCGCTTTATTTTAGTATCTTATGTTTTAAATTGAGGATATTTATCCTAACTAAAGCGCATATAAATATTATTTACATGTAATATGATAAATTTTAAATTTTACTTTTTTTAATGCAAAGCAAAAACAATAAACTATGGTTTGGGATGAATGTTTTCCGGAGATATGTAAATCATTATTTAGGATTAAGGCACAATGTAGTTCAGGAACTTTTAAGGGATCAGGTTTTTTAGTGGCTAAATATAAAAAAACAGGCAAAAATAGTTTAGTATTTGCTACTGCCAAGCATTTAATTAAAGATCTTCCTAATTATGAAAACATACATTGGACATTAGAAAAGTTTGATTTGAGAGGGAATGTCATCGAAACATTAACTTTCAAAACTAATATTGAAAAAATGGGGGAAAGTGCTATTAGAGTACACGATGAGTATGATATTGCATTATTATTTACTTGTGCTATTAATGACGGTCATAATGAACCGTTAAGAATTATTGATCCTCGCGTTGCAATAATACCAGGTGCAAAAGTTGGGTGGGCAGGGTTTCCTGCTTTTGCTGAAAAAAAAACAATACGTACAAATCCTTGCTATTTTGAAGGTGTAATATCTACTACAGTTGACTATGAAGGTAAACTTTTTTACATGGTTGATGGGCATGGAGGAGAAGGTCTGAGCGGAGGTCCATTATGGTATTGGAATAGTGAGTTATCAAATTATGAAATAATTGGTATTTGTTCTGGATATGTTTCTCCAGAGGATAAATTGTATTATCCTGGGTTAGTGTCTTTCGAATCGATAAATCCATTAATAAGCTACTTGAAAACATCTAATGACCTGTATATGAATATAATATATGCTGACGAAAAGGATACCAAAATTAAGAAAATTAGTCGCAATTAACACATTTTAAACTAAAAATTATCTAACCTACCTTAATAGACGACTATAACATAAATTAAAATGAAGTTTATAAAAGCACCCAGTTCTATATTATTAAAGGATAGACATTTAAATCCTACAATCTTGTTTCTTGCAGAACTAATCAAATTCAACAAAGAAATTCTGGCATTAGACTTTTCAGAAATACATGAAATGCGTCAAGGAGATTTGCTGGTTTTTGCTGCTCAAATTGAGAAGTCAATTACAACGAACAGAAACAAAATAATTCGAAAAGGCGCTTTACCGAAAACCAAAAGCATTAGAAAGCTACTAACTAAAGTAGACAATGTATTTCATATAAATAAACCAATAAATATTCCCGAGGTAAGCAATGCCGAAAAAGAGAATTTGCTTAATCCAACCTTAATTGATAATATTGTTAATGATTTGAAAAAGATCGGAATTAAAGAATATTATTATCCATTTAACGTTTTCTTAACTGAACTTATCGGCAATGCGGTTGAACATGGAATTGAAAATAGAAAAATAAATTGGTGGCTTACTTCCGAAGTTGATAACAAAAACAGAATTGCAAAATATACGTTTGTGGATATGGGTTTAGGTATAATAAGTTCACATAAAAAAGCGGGTCTCCCTTGGAAATATTATTTTAAAAATAGTATTCAAATCCTTTTAGGAGCCTTATCAGGAGAATTAGGATCCTCCACTAAAGAAAGTAATCGAGGTAAAGGATTACCGCAATTACGAGATATGATAGTAAAAGAAAATGTTTCAGACTTAATATTAATTACAAATGACGTATCTTTAAACTTTAAAAATGGTTCATTTGTTGTAAGAAGAAATCCAAATTTTGTTGGAACATATTATAGCTGGACAATAGATCATAATAATTATCAAATATGGAAAAATTCGCAATAGACATTGCAAAAGATTTTAGTGATAAACTTGGCGGGAGATGGATAAAAGTTGGTCCATTTTCTGGTGAAGAGTTTTACAATACTATTCTTAAATCAAAATATGAGAGCGCATTAAAGGAAAATGAAAAATTACATATTTATTTGGATGGTACAAAAGGTTATGGTAGCTCATTTTTAGATCAATCTTTTGGAGAACTAGCTCGTAAATTTGGAGTCGCGGATGTCAAGAAAACAATTGTATTTCATACAGAATTATTCCTTTGGAATGTTGAATATATTAATAAGGAGATATGGGACAAAAAATAAAATTCGGACTAATTGTCATTATATTGATCCTAATAGATATTTTTTCGCGTTTCTTGTATGCTCAATCATGGTTTAGTTCTTCAACTTTTAAAAAAGAATTAGATCCATTTATAATTTTTTCTCTTATAGTAACAACCTTGGTTACTCTTTGGTTGGGTTGGTACGTTTCAAAAAAATTTACAGAACAACGATATGAAAAAGAATTTATCATAACTGACTTAAAACAAATTGAAGAAGAAATAAAATATTTAGAAAGGAATTTGTTATCCTCATCATTAGATATTCAAAATGTCTTAGGAATGTTAATAAAATTAAAAATATATATTGATAGATTTTCAATGACAATTGAAATTTTCAAAATATCAACATTAGCGGAAGTAAAAGTCCTCGATGATAATTATAAAAAATTATACAAAAAAACCACTGATATAGATGGCAACATCCTTATTTTAGATTCTCATCTTCGAAATGAAATAAGTCAAGTCTGTTCAAAACTTATTGGTGGAACTCGACAAATGATTTTTAAGATAAATAAGAACTAATCTTTAAAATACTAAGTATTTATGGACATCAAACAATGTAAAAAAGACAGTTGTTGTAAATATGTACGATAGAATTAGGATTCTATTTGTATACCTGATCAAAGTTATTGAGCGACTTATAAAAAAATCAAAGCCTGCCCAGTTAACACATTATCAACCGCCACTCAAGGCGGTTTTTTTTTACACCAATCTGAGGTCTGAGAAAGTTTGCTGTTACACTCAAATTCGGTGCAAAGTTATTGATCGCCAGCCGGAAACGTCAAGGGGCTTTGGTTGCTGCGGATAATAATTACATGAGCAGCAACCTCCGCCACTTCGTGTTCGGTCAGCTTTTCCCCTCCTACTTCTGACTTCCAACTTCTGATTTGTAAAAACCAGACATTCACCCATTGACAAGAATCCGCCCGGCTCAATTTGGTCTGCCCGAAATTTAACTGTAATGGCGGGCCAGATGCCAAAATAAATCCACAAGGCAGTGGTAAAACTCAATGATTCCGGAATTTATAGCAGAAGTACAAATCTCTTATTCTTCGCACGTGAAGGCAAAAGACCGAATGAAAGTGACCCGCTCCATGGATGCTGCCAATGCATTCAGAGCAATCTGGCCGGCTTACGATCACATTGAATTCAGTTATATGCTGATGATGAACCGACAGAATCAGATCCTCGGATATCACCAGCTTTCAAAAGGAGGAATGACCGGTGCAGTGGTCGATGTCAGGGTGATTTTCCAGGTTGCATTAAAAGCTTGTGCCACTTCTCTGATTCTGGCACACAATCATCCTTCTGGCAATCTCGATGTTAGCGATGCTGACCGGAAGATTACGAATCAAATTAAACAAGCTGGTGTTATCCTCGACATTCCGCTGCTGGATCACCTTATTATGACCAATGATTCATATCTCTCAATGGCTGATGAAGGCCTTCTTTAAAAATTGAAAATGGCGTGCCAGATGCCACTAAAAATCCGCAAGGCAGCGGTGAAAATTATGAAAATAAATCTTATCTATAGATTATCCAATACTAATAGAATGATTCATAATCAGCATTACAAATCTGCAAATGAAGGAGATCTTAAATCTGCATTTTTGCTTATTGATGAGATGGTCACTGATTTTTCGGCATTCAGAAAATTGTCATGTTTTGTCTGTCCGGTTCAAAAGAAATCAGGCAATAAAATTCCGCTTGCTTTGGCATCAAGAATTGTTGAAAATTCTGCTGCAATACTTTGCGATTCAGTGTTTCTGATGAACAATCGGCCTGGAAATAAGATGATTGACAGAATGTTTTTCGAACCCGAATATTCGGGGCATTCGCCTGTTGGAAAGTATATCCTGGTTGATGATGTTTTTACTACCGGAATAACATTAAAAAGTCTCAAAACATTTATTGAATCAAACGGAGGCGATGTTATTTCAGCTTACACATTGGGAAGTAGCAAAACATTGCTTTTTGAAGCATCAAAACTAAAGCTAAAAATGCTGAAAGCGCAATTTCCGGAAATTGATAAATATTTTGACCTGCCCAAACTTACCATTGCTCAAATCGAATATCTTCAAAGATTTAGCTCATTAAATAATCTTCATAATTTGTATTCAAGAAGTCAATTTGAAAAGCAGTTTTACTGATTGATTTCTAATCCAATCGGTTACCTCACTATCAAAATTATCTCTCCTGCAATTAAAGGTTTTCCATAATTTGGGATCAGGTTATCATGAAAATTCAGAAGAGATGGTCAGGAAGATTTTGCATCCTTTTTTTGTTTGCTATTGTCGCACTCGATCATCACAATTATTCTATCCAAACTTACTTCACTACCCCTTTAATATCTTCATCTATAAATTAGTAACTCGCGTTCTATTTTTTTAGAAGATATCTCTCTCCTCCAATTTGCACCAAATTTATTGATCGCCAGCCGGAAAAGTCAAGGGCCGTCCGGTGATGCAGATGACAACTTTTGGCGCATCACCTCCCGGCACTTCGTGCTCGGTCACTTTCAGCCCACGAAATAGCCATGATTGAGAAATCACAAACCGGAATGAATCTTTACTTATGGCTATTCCATCTGACCATTAAAAAACAAAATATTTACAGATGAAAGGCAGAAACTGACATTCGCCCCTGACAAGAATCCGCCCGGCTCAATGATCACTGGTTCAAATTAACAGGCGAGCCAGATGCCATTAAAAATCCGTAAGGCAGCGGTACCGAATATGAAAATTGCAATTATAGGTTCAAGGGAATTTGATGATTATGAATTACTAAAGCGGAAATGTAATTATTTGTTGCAGAATATACAGTGTCCGACGATCATTTCAGGAGGAGCAAGGGGAACTGATCAGCTTGCCGAACGATATGCGAATGAGAACAATTTCCCGCTGATAATTCATAAACCTGACTGGAATTTGGATGGTAAAAGTGCCGGCATGAAAAGAAATATTTCAATTTTAAATGATTGTACCCATGTTATCGCTTTTTGGAACGGAATTTCTCCCGGTACAGAACACATGATCCGGTATTCAAAGATTTACAGACGATTACTGCGTATTGTTATTATTACATAGTGAAAAAACCAACCATAAATTTCGGGATTAATTTTTGGTCGTCTTTTTATCATTGTAATTCGGCTCAGGAGCTTAGCCATTCGGAATTCGTTTTTTTAGGAGCTCTCTCTCCTCCAATTCGTCACCAAATTTATTGATCGCCAGCCGGAAAAGTCAAGGGCCGTCCGGTGATGCGGATGACCACCTTTGGTGCATCACCTCCCGGCACTTCGTGCTTGGTCACTTTCAGCCCATGAAAGGCAGAAACTGACATTCGCCCCTGACAAGAATCCGCCCGGCTCAATGGTCACTGGTTCAAATTAACAGG
>Ga0209724_1004239_pt1 | contig 11355 bp, 10 predicted proteins | sample grotaG_FD_184143 | JGI IMG/M metagenome (GOLD analysis project Ga0209724, IMG submission 184143) | Glacier valley bacterial and archeal communities from Borup Fiord, Nunavut, Canada, to study Microbial Dark Matter (Phase II) -... | ecosystem: Environmental > Aquatic > Freshwater > Ice > Glacier ... | reverse complement strand
CTTTTGAAAAATAAAATGAGCTCAGTACTTCACCCTGTCATTGTGTCTCCGTGATCAATTTCTTTATCGATAAGCTGCTTTAATAATATCCCGCAACCTGATTGTCTCACAGAGCGTATCCACTTCGTTGCAACCTTCCCAGTTTATCCAGATATACTCCAGACCGATCCAACCATTATAGTCCAGCTTTTTCAGATTTTCGACAATCTCAGGATAATCGATAATGTTATCGGTCATGGATACCTGCAGTTTTCCCTTTCTGGCCCCACGCGCATGAAAATGACTTACATAAGCCAATAAAGGATCAACATCTTCCTGTTTATAACCGTTCCGGATAAAGTGAGTGTAGTCTAAAGTCAGCGTTAAACCGGGAACATTTTCCATAAGGGCCTTTGCATCTTCGGGACTTGCAAAGGGAGATCCAACATGCGCTTCCACACCAAAGACCAAACCCGATCCGATAACCCGCTCCAGCCGCCAGTTTAGTTCCTCATGTGCAAGTTTTAAACTGCCTGATTTATCTTCAGTACTAAAGTACATTCCTGGCAATGTGGTGATATGATCAGCGCCCAACTTACCGGCATAGTCGATCAGTTTAAGAAAGCTTTCCCTAGTATATTTTCTTTTATTTTCGTCAGGATGATTAATGGCAAAAAGAGAAAGATCAGGATCCAGTTGCAGGTACACATCTGCTATAACCAAACCCCGATCCTCCACCTGGTTTTTCAATGATTTCGCCCGTATATTAATGTTTTCAAATTCACTTTCGGCAGTAAGGTGAGAACGGCCACTAAACAGGCCTATGTCTACCCCTTCACAATCCAGCATTGCTATCAGGGTTAATACTTTATCATGCGACAAAAGCGGAAATGTAAAATCGGCGCACGCGAATCTTAGCTTATTCATAGGGAAGGCCCTCCTTTCCACTCCGCGGTTGCCAGGTAACCGCCATCGACTAAAATACTGGTACCGGTAACACCTGTCGAATCTTCGCAGCTGAGATAAGCTACTGTTCTGGCTATATCCAGCGGACTTAACATACGACCTGCAGGAACCCGGTGTAACCGTTCCTCCAATTGCGCATCGTTACCCATATGCTCTCTTAACATAGGGGTATCCGTTATACCGGGGCAAACCGCATTACAACGAATGCCATCAGCTGCATAGTCAATCGCGATTGATTTTGTCAGCATCAGTACCGCGCCTTTTGATGCAATGTATCCGGGAGTATTTGCTTGTCCTACAAAACTACTTACTGATCCGATATTCACTATACAACTGGATATCTGCTTCCTCAGATATGGATAAGCGTGTTTAAAGCTCAGAAATATTCCTTTCAGGTTCACTCCCATCTGCCAGTCCCACTCTTCACTTGTAAATTCATGAAGAGGCTTTACTATATTAACCGCAGCATTGTTAATCATGATATTTAAACCCTTAAAATACTCAATCGTTTTTTCAATACAGTTTTTAACAGAGTTTTCATCGTTCACGTCACAAAAGAAAAAAGCGGCTTTACCTCCTTTACTACATATTAGCGCTGCCAGTTCTTCCCCTGCATCTATTTTAATATCAGCCAACGCTACTGATGCGCCTTCACCAGCAAAATATTCTGCGATACCACGACCTATGCCTTGTGAAGCACCGCTTATCCAAACAACTTTATTTGTAAATCTTTCACCCATTAATTATCAGGTTTACACAAATGATTTTATTTTTTTGAAGGTGGCAATAAGGGCAGTTCAAGCCACGCTAATCCCACATTACGACGCATATGACTCTTATCTCCGGGCGGAATTTCAGCAGCATCATTACCATCATAAAATAAAGCCAGCTTATTACCTACTTTAACTGCCGAAGGTAAGCCGATTATTTTTTTACTCCAGTTGCAGTTGACTGAATCCAGCACTACTGCTTTATTCTGAGGATGCCATTTGTTTAAATCTTTTGTCCAATACACCCAGATGGCATCAGTATATTCCAGCTTGTTTCTGATGCCAACATGATTTGTAAATACAAACCAGGTTTTATTCGCGGGCTCATAGTAAACAGCTGAATTTTCTACCTGTTCCTCCAGCGGTAGAAATGGGGAAGGATCAGGTATCCAGGTGCTGTCAAGATTTTTTGTGCGGGCGTAGCTTAAAGTACGTTTGATAACCGGCAGATCAGTGGAGGCAGCGAATAACATCAGGTATTCGTTGTTGTGCCTTATAATGTTTCCCGGACTTACAGAACCGGCATAATAAGTTCCCGGCCTGGTTCGAATGGGATTGATATCATAACGTTTTTTCCATGGGCCCGCGGGCGAATTGCTTTCCGCTTTCTTAGTGAGGTAAGGAAAAGCGGGAATATAGTTCGGCGCCGGTGATACATGAGGTGTTCCTAAATAATACATGTGCCATTTTATTCCATCGAAGTAAACACTTCCATACGATGCGGACCTTGAATCGTCACTTCCCGGTTTTCCATAATCAAGTACCGGCCCTTTAATTTTCCAGTTAATAAGATCCTTACTTGTTGCAAGACAAGCCAGCCAGCCTTTAATTCCTGCGCCGTCATAATGCATATAATAAGTACCACGATCTTCATACACAAAAACATCTCTTGCTCCAAGGTAATCGCAGCTGTCAGGACCCATGCCGTATTTTAAAACAACGCCCTGGTCTTTTGCGTTAAGCCGATACTTTGCCATAGGACGGCCATCACTGTATGGAATGACTATTGCAGCCGGTTTTACCCGGGAACCTCTTTGGCTATAACCATTACCGTTAGTGATTAATACAAGAATGGTCATAGTGATAATTAATTGAGATAATCTACAGAGCATTGGGAAAATTGTTTTTATGATAATTTGGAATTGTATTTAATCGATATAGCTGTTTAAGTGATAACCCCCACACCTATCCATTCCGGTTGGGGGTTTTCGGCCACTGCGATATTCACTTTCCTTACCTCACGGCATTTCAAATAATGAAATTAACTTTAAACTTTAGGCTTTAAGCTTTGAACTACCAACACCCAGTCCTGTTCGGTAGAAGGTGATGTTGCACTGCTATAACCTAACGCGTCTGCTATCAGTGTAAAGGCAGCCTGTTTTTCGCCGGTTACCGGGTTGAACCAGTATGCATTGTACTTACTACCAGCCACGAGCAACCGAAGTTTGATGTCGCCGGAAGTAAGAATGTAAATTACACGAAGGCGATCCCCATCGGCAGCACAGAGGGGCGCCAGGGTAGAATCACCTGTTACCCAATCAGTTTTTGGTTCCATCTTATTCCATGACGGTAATGACTCTATCAGTTTTTTTGCTAACCCGAGTTGACCTGATCCTGGCAAATGCATAGCATCCTCCCACGGTGTGACACCCCAATTATTGCCACCAGGTGACTTGCCATAAGGAACATCGCGCCCGTTCACCTGCCATACGCCGTTTGCGCCATAAGTGTGACCAGCAAAACCTGTATTGATCGTATGTGACCAAAAAGCCTGTCTTGCGGCGGCGGCTGGAAGTGGCTGTGGTATCGCCAGTGCTTCATAGCGCGACTCGCCGCTCATAACGGGCATCACCGGTTGCTCCCGGTAACCTTCCAACGCCAGAGCAGCCTGCTTCGGACCAGGTGATCCATGACCGCTTTGATGCATATCAAAGTCAAGTACTGCAGGATCTGTTACAGAGGCCCGGGCCGTTCTTGACGGATGAGATGTAACTAGCCGGTGAAACGGATCAACTTCATGCATATAGCGCATGATCTCCGTCCATTCCTTTTTCTGTTGGTCTTTATCAGCTTCTTTATTTTTTGAAAGATAAAAAGGCATGGTTGTTTCGCCGGCGGCAACCCAAACAACAGGTAGAGCTCCCCAGCGCGCGATAATATAACGCCAGTGCTTTTTTAATTTATCTTCCCCCAGCCATTCAAGATGATAACCCCAGGCACCCACTATACAAGGTACGAAGCCCTGTTCAGCAAGATATATGATGCGCTTATCTGCGGCGTCAAAATACGCTGGTCTTATAGAGGAGTAGTCTTTTTCCCATGGGAACCCTGCTTCATTTTCACCACGCTCATCAAAGGCCGGCATATCTGGATAGAGGCCGGCGACTATCTGGATAACATTGAATCCTTTTTTACTTCTGTCGGCGGCGAGTGCTTTAACATCTTCGGGCCACGCCAGTCTTTTGGTCAAACCCATCCACCAGGTATCACCCAACCAGAAAAAAGGCGTGCCATCAGTGTAGGCGAAGTGACGTTTATCATCCGCTATACGCAATGCTCCATGAACCATCAGTGGGTTCTTTCCTTTATAAGCTGACACTTCTACCTTCCCTGTAACACCGTTTAATCCTTTATCATCCGCTTCGGAACATACGCTGCGATAACTATGTGTTCCTAAAATTGAAGAAGCGTATCGAACCTTCCACTTACTATTTCCATCCCAGAAACCGGGCACTTTAAGTTCATGTCCTTTGGGATCCGTAAATATAGCGTCAAGTGTCACCTGGTTAAAGGGATCTGGGTAATTACGGCTAGCAGTAAACGTTAGTTCCACCATAATGTTCGCCTGAGTCTTTACTATTGTATCCTTAACCATTGCTTTTAATGAGCCGCCCAAAGGAAATAACAGAAATAACACAATGGCATTGATCAAGACAACGGGAAGGACTCTTCCGAGAAGTTTTTCTGTTACCGGTGGTTTTGTTTTAATAGCGTAGTCGTTGCTCATAATAGTTTGAAGTAAGATTTATTTTAAAAATGATAGCCCGACAGATAATTTATAGTACTATTCCTAATTATTGTTTAAAAAATTACTGACTGCACTGGTCTCGTTTGTCCTTCAACCCCGAAGAGGTGATATGATTTTATAGAAATTATTTGATCTGGTACGAAACCCCTAAGGGGATGGCATTATTGTTTGTGTTTAAGAAGCTATATATTACCCCTTAGGGGTTCGGTAGTCTAATGAATTATCTTAAATTATTGATTAAAGTCTTAAGCCATCAGCCACCTCATTTCTCATACCCCATAGTTCATACCTGTCTAATTTTCCTGCATATAGACAGTCTTCGTCTGAAGGTATTCTTCTAACCCATATTTTCCATCCGCGCCGCCAATACCTGATTTTCTCCAGCCCGCATGGAAGCCCTGTATCGCTTCGAAGTTTTCACGGTTGAAATAGGTCTCACCAAAATTGAGTTCTCTCGTCGCCCTCAGTACTTTATTTAAATCGTTGGTATAAACTGACGAAGTAAGTCCGTATTCGCAATCGTTGGCCAGGTTAAGTGCTTCATCAAAATCTTTCACTTTCATTACAGGCAATACAGGACCAAAGGTTTCTTTTTGTATGATCTCGAAATTTTGTTTTACTTCTAATAACACGGTTGGTTCGTAGTAATGACCTTTTAAAAAATCGCCATTTTTTTTTCCACCACAGGCAACCTGTGCGCCTTCTTCCACGGCTCTTTCCACCATCTTTGAAATTTTTTCTAACTGTGTTTTGTTGATCTGTGAACTCATGTCTATGCCTTCATCCTCAAATGCATTTCCTGATTTAACTGCCTTCATTGCAGGGATCAGTTTTGCGATGAATGCATCATAAATTTCGGATTCCACATAAACTCTTTCGGCGCAGTTACAAACCTGTCCGCTATAGATGATACGTGAAGCGACAATAGCTTTTACTGCCAGGTCGAGGTCGGCATCTTTACATACAATAGCAGGTGCTTTACCACCAAGTTCAAGTGAAACCTTTGTAATGTTTTTAGCGGCGGCAGCCATTACCTTGTGCCCCGATTGCACGCTTCCTGTTAAGCTGATGATTCCTACATCTTTATTATTTGTAAGCGCCTCACCTATCTCTTCACCATAGCCGCAAACAATATTCAACACCCCCTTTGGCAAATTTATTCCTGATAGCAATTTTGCAAATTCAAGGCTCGTTAACGGTGTTTCTTCACTTATTTTAATAACAGCGGTATTACCTGTCAGTAGTGATGGAGCAACTTTTCTTGCCAAAATAAAAAATGGAAAGTTCCATGGGCAAATGCCTACTACAACACCTATAGGAAACTTATGTAAAAATATTTGTTCACCCGGACGGTCACTAGGTATGATCTCACCTTCGTAAGAACGTGCCAGTCCGGCATAGTAGTCAAAATATATAGCTGTAAAATCAATTTCTACCTGCGCCAGCCCTTTAACTTTGGCCTGTTCCTTAGATAATGTAGCAGCAAGAAACTCCCGATTTTGTCTGATTACATCAGCCATCGCTTTTAAATAAGAAGCACGGTCAACAGAGGTCCGCCGGCTCCACGCGACCTGGGCCTTTTTGGCTGAAGCAACAGCCAGGTCAGCATCTTGTTGCGTTCCCCGGGGAACCCTGGCAATTAATTCTTCGGTACAGGGATTAAACACTTCAATATAATCAGCATCGGGTTTGCTTTTTATAAATTCCCCGTTTATATATTGGCCGTAGGTTTCAACCGCTACATCCTTTAAGTTGTTGTCACTGTCCATAATATTGAGTTTTGTTTATTTAATTAACTAACAAATTTTATCGCTGCCATTTATCTAACACATCCATATTTACGATGCCATCCGGTGTATTACCCCGGGCTATCTCTACTACCTGGTGGCAGGCTTTGCGACCTATTTCACTAAACATGTCATGCGTCCAGGCAATACTATGTGGAGCGAGTACTACGTTTTCTAACTTAAACAAAGGATGATCACCTGGTGGCGGTTCGGTTGCAAATACATCAGTGGCATAACCGGCTATCGAATTATTTACCAACGCTTTTATCAACGCATCTTCATTAATAATACCACCCCGCGCAGTATTGATTATATAAGTTTCTTTTTTAAGCAGAGATAATTCATGTTCACCAATGAGGTTACGGGTTTCATCTGTGAGCGGACAGTTAATGGAGATAAAGTCTGAATGCTTCATCAGGTGATCCAGGTCTACCAGGTTAACACCTATTGATCCGGCTCTGGCTTTATCAGCATAAGGATCAAATGCAAGCGGCTGTGCCATACCAAATATCTTAAGCATTTCTACCAACCTACCGCCAATGCCACCGATACCAATAATACCAAGGGTACGTCCGCGTAGTTCAGTTCCCATGTAATTACTTCGTTGAGCCCAGCCACCGTTTCTAACAAGCCTGTTTTTTTCCAGTAGCCGATGTGAAAGCGCCAGCATCCAGGTAACAACCGCTTCCGCTACTGAATAATTTACCGCACCTTTAGTTATGGTAACCAATACACCTGCGCCGGTGCAAGCTTTTAAGTCAACCATGTCATATCCTACACCAAACCGACAAATTGCTCTTAGTCCGTTTATACCTTTGAAACTCTCAGCGTTGTAAGCGGGCGCAAGTGAAATGACGGCATCATATCCTGCAAGCATATCTGCGCTTACAGGTGAACGGTATTCCTTCATAAATTCATAGTTAATACCACCAGCCTCTTCAAGTATATTTAACCCGATATCATTATAGGTAAGATCACCTTCAGGTGTCAAAAAATCTCCCGTTAAACCTACACTGAACATAGTTTTACATTTTTTCGGGTTCTTGTTCGATGATTTTATTACCATAGAGACACAGAGTCATTATTAATTTAAATAAACTTAGTATTCCTCCATGCCACGCCGCCTCTGTGTTTATAAAAACTTTCATTACCTAATTCTTATAAATCAGGGGATTCTGCACATCATAATCCAGCGCATCACCAATATGGATTTTGTTAAGATAACTTTCAGGTAAAATGTTTGGCTGACCGTTAAACACATTTCCATCAGGCATATATGCACAGGTCATAGCCCTGCGAAAGCCCGCTGTCATATTAGAGTTTGCCCCATGAATTGTCAGACCGTTATGAAATGAGCAACTGCCCGCCTTCATCACTGCCGGAACCGATCTTGAATTTTTGAACTGGGGATAAGCGTTGAATATATCGTTCATATTCTTCCCTATAAAAGGGGAATCGAAAGTGGTTTCTTTATGAGAACCAGGGATGAAAAACATGCAGCCATTTTGAAGCGTAACGTTATCAAGGGCAACCCATATTGACAACGCCTTACGATCTGAAAAAGACCAGAAGGGAGTGTCTAAATGCCATGATGTTGGATTAGCCCATGGACGTTTAATTAAAGCCTGGTCGTGCCATATTCTGATGCCATTGACACCTGACAGATCAGCCGCCATTTTACCGATGCGTTTGTCGAACATCAGCTCCTTCACCTTACCGTTAGTTTGCCATAGGTTTAATATCTGGTCGAAAACATTTTTAAAATAGTCAGCATCTTTATTAATACCATCATCCTCACCAACCTTTATAGCTTTAGCGGGAATCTTCTGGCCCTTTCTATCATCCACAGCTTCCTTAACACTGATTCGCCAATGATCCAGTTCTTCTTCATTTAAAAAATCTTCGATAATGAGGTATCCATTATCATTATAAAACTGAATTTGATCGTTGTTAATTTCAGATTTCATATCGCTCGCTTTGAATGTAATGGAAAATAATCTGTTAATTCAAAAGTAACCTACCGCATAAAAAATAAAAATGGTCAAAATCAATCTTTTTTTGTACTTTTTGACATATTTTAATTGTCAGTTCTTGCCTAAACTCACCATGCGATATGAAAAACTTCTGCCAATATTTCAACATAAGCCCCATTGAAGAAAATTGGGGATTGTATGTGAACACGGTTGGGTATGATAGAGTTGATCCTAACCAACATTATCCCAAAAATGAAGAGCATCCCAAAAACCATTGTTTTACCTGGAACCAGGGCAGGATACTTAGCGAATATCAATTAATATTTATTTCTAAAGGCGAAGGTGTATTTGAATCAGAATACACCAAACCAACTACTGTCATAGAAGGCACATGTTTTTTTTTATATCCGGGTGTGTGGCACCGTTATAAGCCAAATTTAAATTCAGGTTGGGAAGAATACTGGATAGGTTTCAATGGAACTTATCCGAGTCAGTTAATGAATAAAAACTTCTTTAATGTTGATATGCCTTTTATTAATGTTGGTTTATACCAAGACCTTCTTCATCTTTGGCATAACCTTATCAATATAGTTCAAACTTCTCCATCAGGATTTCAGCAGGTGATCGCCGGCGTTACATTACAAATTCTGGGAGTGATCAACGGCCTTTCAATGAACAAAATACAGGAGAAAGATCCGATGGGAAGGATGATTACGAAGGCAAAATTTCTGCTGGAAGAATCCATTGAAAAGCCTGTGGATATGGAAATGCTTGTAAAGGAATTACCGATGGGATATTCCGCCTTTCGAAAAGCTTTTAAAAAAATTACCGGTGAGTCACCCAATCAATACCACCTCAATTTACGTTTAAATAAAGCCAAAGAATTACTTACTTGCAGCACGCTTAATATTAATGAAGTGGCTGAACAAACCGGGTTTGATTCAGTGTTTTATTTTTCCAAACTTTTTAAAAAGAAAAATGGAAAATCACCAAAATTTTACCGGTCTGAAACTCCACAATTGTCTTTTAATCAGTATTCTCTATCCTTAAAATAGCCTTTGCAAGTTTTTCCGTTTTGCGGTATAGATATATTATTTATAAATTCAGTAGATATTACCCTATATAATGCCTATAAACGTATATGAAGATCGTTAATTGTTAAAAATCCTACCTCTTGGATTTCCATCCAGGTTTATATAAACAGCCAAATCTGTTATCACAGGCGGCAACTGCAACTTCATCATACATTCATTCATGCATTGATACTTATCAATTACCGATCCTGATAAAGTATCCCAAAGCGTTACATTATATTTTCCGGGTTGCAACAACGGAATACAAATTTCAAACGCTTCGGCCCTGGCATCTTTTCGCAACATTTTATTTTTACCTTTAGCATTCGTACGCAACAACCAGATAAGCGTTTGCTTTTTATCACCACATGCAAACACCGTGAGACCAGGATCACCAAGTTTAATTTCCTCATTTAAGTTTACGCGGTCGAATTGATTCCAGGAAATTAACGGTAGAAACCCGGCAAGTGCCAGTTGCGCATTGCGCATGCCCTCTGTTAGTGCATGAGGATGTCTGTAAGGCCAGCGCATGCCGCCTCCCGCACCACCGGAAGCAACATGCGCCCATTGAATATGGCGAAAATATTCATTATCAAAATCTTCCGCCAGCGTTTTACCATGACTGTTAAATGTCTTGATAGGTCCGTGTTCGCTGTCAAAGAAAGGACGTTTGTCTTTTAAATGATTTATAACCTGTCGCGTTAACATGCCGGTGGCAATAGCAGCATCCACAGTATTTTTAGGGTTGTCGATGCTGTTGAGCCCGTAAAGATGAACAGTGGCAAAATCAAGCGCATCATGATTGATAACGCTTTTCACTATGCGCTGGTTTTTTTGCAATAGCGGGGTGAACACGGAAACGGTTTGCAGATGCGCCCTGCCATGCAGTTCCATTTCCGCCTTGTGCAAAAAACTTCCGATGTCGTTTATAAATTCCGTAAATGGATTGGAGGAATTACCGCTGTGTGCAGGTCGTATTTCATTCCATAGATCCCAGGCAAATAATACACCACTACCGCCCCATCGCCTGGTTGCAAAATATAAACGTTCTTTGATAGCTTCGCGCATGCCGGCACAAAGCAACCATTGCGAACGTTTGATGCATGGCCCGTTATTAATATGATTATATGGATGATGAGACCAGCGCCGCCACATCCAGAAAGTATCGTAAGGAGTAAGAAGGATACGAAGTGAATATTTTTTACAGCATAAAAATATATCATCCCATAATTGCACCATATTGTTTTGAAAAACACCTGCCGGTTTTTCGAGATAGCGATTTTCACTTTGGCAGTATTCAAGCATCAACCTTAAACAGGTTACGCCCTGCGCTGATAACATGCTCATGTAGGCTTCAACAGCATCCATATTTTTACGGCGAAAGGCACCCGTCAGCTCCGGCCAGGTGATGGCGTCGTTCTGACCAATAGGAATCCAGGAGTCACCGTCATCAGTGATAAAATAAGGGATACCCCTAACTACCTTAATCCAGGGGATATTACTATCGTTGGCCAGTAGGTGCTTTTTTTCTTCAACTGTAACAGGTGTATCAAAAATAAAACTTCCCTGCAGGCTCACTGATTTTTTTAACATTGCGAATTCATCCTGGTATTATGTCAACTTAACATTGACGTTTTTGCTATCAGCCATAAGCTTCCAGTAACTTTATATATTGTAAACTTTCCTCCTGATAACTAAATGCTGACTGCTGACAACTGACAGCAAAATTCCTCAGACATTTAATGATCGGCATCTCGCTAATCATTTAGCGCCGTCTTT
>Ga0209724_1004237_pt1 | contig 11361 bp, 11 predicted proteins | sample grotaG_FD_184143 | JGI IMG/M metagenome (GOLD analysis project Ga0209724, IMG submission 184143) | Glacier valley bacterial and archeal communities from Borup Fiord, Nunavut, Canada, to study Microbial Dark Matter (Phase II) -... | ecosystem: Environmental > Aquatic > Freshwater > Ice > Glacier ... | reverse complement strand
ACCGGCCGCAGTCTAAGCGCAGGCTCGAAACCGAGCAGCGCGCTACGCCATCGCCTCCGGGCCCAGGCTGGCGAAGCCGCGCCGGCCGTCAAAGGCTTCGAGGCGCGCGAGGAGCCGGTCGAAGTCGGCGCGGCGCTCGGCCGGATTGAACGACTCGGTGTCGAGCGTAAACACCGGCGCGCCGTCGTACGACGTGAAGAACTCGGCGTAGACGGCGCAGAGCCGTTCCAGGTAGCCGAGCTCGATGCCCTGCTCCATCGCCACGCCGCGGCGCTGCACGCGCGCCAGCAGCGTCTCGGGTGCAGCCTGCAGCAGGATCACGAGATCGGGCTCCTGCACCTGGCTCTGCACCTGAGCGTGCATCTGCGCGTAGAGACGATGCTCGTCGTCGCTCAGCGTCAGGCGCGCGAACAGCGCGTCTTTGGCGAACATGAAGTCGCTGACCACGCCAGGCGCGAACATGTTCGGCTGCGCGATGGCCTGCAGCTGCTTCTGGCGCTGGAACAGGAAGAACAGCTGGGTCTGGAACGCGTAGCCGGGCATGTCGGCATAGAAGCGGTCGAGGAACGGGTTGTCGGCCGGCAGCTCGGGCAGGAACTCGCTGCCCAGATGCGTCGCGAGACGCCGACCCAGCGAGGTCTTGCCGACTCCGATGGGGCCCTCGATCGCGATGTGGCGAAAGCGCGCGAGCGGGCCGGTCATGGTGCGGAAAACGCGAGAACGGTGACGGGCACGGAAGGCATCACGGCAGTCTATCGACTCGCTGATCGGCAACCGATGCCTTCAGCTTCAGCCCGGCGATCGGCCCGAGGCCAGGGACCACGAGCATCGGCGCGACTTCTGCGAGCGGCAGCACGACGAACGCGCGCTCGTGCAGGCGCGGATGCGGCACCACGAGGCCGGGCTCGTCGACTTGCCGCGTGCCGTGCACGAGCAGGTCGAGGTCGAGCGTGCGCGGTGCGTTGGGTGCGCTGCGCGTGCGTCCGTGCGCGTGCTCGATGGCGAGCAGATGATCGAGCAGCTCGCGCGGCGAGAGCGCGGTGCGCAGATGTGCGACCGCGTTGAGGTAGTCGGGGCCGGGCGCGCCCATCGAGGCCGAGCGATAGAAAGACGAGCCCGCCACGAGCCGCGTCCCGGGCAGTCGCGCCAACGCTTCGAGCGCGGCGGCAAGCGTGGCCTCGCGGTCGCCGAGGTTGGCGCCGAGCCCGACATAGGCATCGTCGATCGCCATCGGGCGAACCGGTGCTGGCGCGAGTGTGTATGGGGTTGAGTACGAGAAGGCTCAGGCGCCGGCGTCGCCGCTGCCGTGACCTTCGCCCGAGGGCGTACCCGACTCGCCGGCCCCGCCCGACCCGGCCGGCTTGCGGCGGCGGCGGCGACGCTTTCGCGCCGGTGCGCCTGCGGCATCCGCCGTTCCTTCGGCGCCGTCGTCGTCGCTTTCGGTCTCGGCTCGCTCGGTCGCACCGGCCGGTGTGTGCGCGCCCATCGAAGGTTCCGGCTCGCCGGCAACCGCCGGCTCCGATCGCGCCGGCGACGCCTTCTTGACGCGCCGCGGAACGCGCGGCTCGCGCAGCGCATCGAGCAGCCGATGGCGTTCGTCGTCGCCTGCTGCGTAGACCTGCTCCCACCAGGCGGCCAGCGTCGCGTCGGCCTCGCCGACCTCGCCGCGCAGGCGCAGGAAATCGAGGCCGGCGCGAAAGCGCGGCTGCTCGAGCAAGGTGGCCGCCGAGCTCGGGGAGCGGCGCTCGAGGCGCGGCTGCAGCATCCAGATCTCGCGCATGTCGACGGCGAGCTTGCCGCGGCCGGAGATGTCGCCGATGCGCGCGTCGAAGGCGGCGTCGATGGCGTCCTGCAGTGCCGGGAAGGTCGAGGTGCCGTCGGCCTGGCGCTTCGTCCAGCCGTCGAGCACGTCGTGCCAGAGCATGGCGGCGAGCATGAAGCTCGGCGCCACCGGCTTGCCCGCCTCGACGCGCGCATCGGTATCGGCGAGCGCGGCACGCACGAACTTCTCGCGGCCGTCGTGCGCCTGCGCTTCGTCGAGCGCCACGTCGAGCACCGGGAATACGCCGCGGTGCAGGCCGAGCTTCTTCAGCTCGACGATCGAGGCCAGCGCGTGGCCGGTCTGGAGCAGCTTGATCATCTCGTCGAAGGTGCGCGACTGCGGCACGTTGTCGAGCAAGGCCGCCATCTCCTTGATCGGCGCGCGCGAGTGGGCTTCGATCTCGAAGCCGAGCTTGGCCGCGAAACGCACGGCGCGGATGATGCGCACCGGGTCTTCGCGGTAGCGCGCCACCGGGTCGCCGATCATGCGCAGCAGCTTTTTCTTCGCGTCTTGAATGCCGCCGTGGTAGTCAACCACGATCTCCTTGACCGGGTCGTAGTACATCGCGTTGACGGTGAAGTCGCGCCGCGCCGCATCGTCGACCTGCGGGCCCCACACGTTGTCGCGCAGCACGCGGCCTTCGGCGTCGACCACGTGGCTGCTCTGGCCGCGGTCGGCGAGCTCGCGGCGCGAGGTCTTCTCGTTGCCGGTGACCTGATCGGCGGTGGCGGCGTCGAGCATCGCGCGAAAGGTCGAGACCTCGATGACCTCGGCGCGCGGGCCGTGGCCGAAGACGACGTGCACGATCCGAAAGCGCCGCCCGATGATGAAGGCTCGGCAGCCGCGGCGGAACAGTCCTTTGACTTCCTCAGGCGTGGCGTTGGTCGCCACGTCGAAGTCTTTGGGGCGCAGACCCACGATCAGGTCGCGCACCGCGCCGCCCACGATGTAAGCCTCGAAGCCGGCTTCGGCCAGCGTCGTCACGACCTTGACGGCGCGCTCGTCGACGAGGGTCGCGTCGATGCCGTGCACTTCCTTGCCGACCTCGACGCGCACGCCTGGAACAACGGCGTCGACCTTCGGTTTCTTGGCGAACAGGCGGTCTATGAATTTCTTGATCATCGTGAAGACTCAAACAGGCGAAGGACGCGCCAGCCGCGTTGCCGCGCCAGCGCTTCGAGCTCGGGCGAGGGATTGGTGGCCACCGGATCGGTGGCGCGCTCGAGCAGCGGCAGGTCGTTGGGCGAATCGCTGTAGACGCTGATGCGATCGAAGTCGCCCCAGCCGGCACCACGCCCAGCCAGCCATTGTCCGACACGCGCGACCTTGCCTTCGCGAAAGGCCGGCATGCCGTCGATCCGGCCCGTGAAAGCGCCGGCGGCGTCGCGCTCGAGGCGGGTTGCGATCAGGGTCTCGATGGCGAAGGCGGCGGCGATCGGTGCAACCACGAAGTCGTTGGTTGAGGTGACGAGTGCGAGCAGGTTGCCCTGCGCGCGGTGGTGCTCGACCAGCGCCCGCGCCTGCGGCTGGATCGCGGGCACGATCACTTCGCGCATGAAGCGCGCATGGCCTGCGGCGAGCTCGGCCGGCGAGCGCCGTTGCAAGGGTGCCGCGGCGAACGCGATGTAGGCCTCGATGTCGAGCCGGCCGGCCTGGTACTGCGCATAGAAGGCGTCGTTGCCGCGCCGGAACGCCTCGGGCTCGACCCAGCCGAGGCGCTGCATGAACTCGCCCCAGGCGTGATCGGAGTCGATCGGCAGCAGGGTGTGGTCGAGATCGAACAAGGCCAGGTCCATGGAGCCCCCGCGCTTGTCGCTGCGAACCTGCGCTGCCCCTCGAGGGAGCCCGGCCGCGCTCGGGAGCGGCCCGGCGCTTGGCCGGGACGTCTCGCGCCCGCTTTCGTCGGCCAGCATCTGCTTCAGCAATGGCACCGTGATCGCGCGGTGGGTCGAGAGCGAGAACGCGTCGAGCCGGTCGAGCTGCGCCATCAGGTGCTTGAGGTCGCGGGTGTAGCGGGTCAGCAAGTAGCCCGTCACCTCATCGGAAAGGAAGGTGCCACGGCGGTCGGCCTCGCTCCGCAGCGTCGCCCGCACCTCGGCCTCGCCGAGCGGCACGAGGGCGAACACATGGCCCCAGCCGAGCCGCGTGCGCAGGTCTTCGCGCACCGCCAGGTCGACGGGCGGCACGCTGCCGGCGGCGAGTACGGCGGCGCCGCGGCTGGTGGCGTCGACGAACAGCGCGAACGCAGCGTGCTGCTGCGCTTCGTCGAAGTCGTGGCAGTCGTCGAAGATGAGCCAGTCGGGCTCGTCGTCGGCCGGCCAGGGAGCGGCGTTGGTCGCCGAGAACCAGGCGACCTGGGCGCCCTGCAACCGCGCTTGCAGCTCGACCGCGTGCAGCAGGTGACTCTTGCCGCTGCCGGCCGGCCCCCACAGGTAGACGGGTGGCGCGCCCGGCGCGATGGCAATCAGGTGCGCGAGTGCGCCGGCGTTGTCGCCGGGCAGGAAGTTGCCGAAGCTCTGCAGCGGTTCGGGGCCGATGGCGAGCGGTATCTGCCTCATCGGGCGCCGTTGCGGCGCTTCAATGCAGCCGCGACGGGTCGCCGTGGCCGAGCTCGACCAGCCGCACGGCGATGGCCATGCGATCCGGTGCGTCGGGGGCGTGTTCGAGGTAGCTCGACAGATCGGCCACGGCGAGCGCCACGGCGCCGAGACGCGCCATGACGAGACCGCGGTCGCGCCGCTCCTCCCACGCATCGGGCAACAGCACGACGAGGCGATCGAGCACCTTGTGCAGGCGCTGCAGGTCATCGGTGCCGCGATGGATCTCTTTGAGGTTGCGCAGCACGCGCGCGAGGATGTCGCGTGGCGGCGCGGGTTGCAGGTAGAGCGCGAGCGGGATCGAGCCGGCGGCACTGCCGAGCTCGCCCATCGCCAGTGTCTGGCGCTGGCGGTAGGGCACGAGCATGGCGTCGAGCGCTTCGCGCGAGACCGAGCGGCCGGTGAACGGATCGATCACCACGTCGCCCTGCGGCATGCGCAGCTTGACGAGGAAGTGGCCGGGAAACGAGACGCCGTGCGCGACCAGGCCGGCCTGCGACGCAATCTCGATGTAGAGCAGCGCAAGCGTGATCGGGATGCCGCGGCGCGTGCGGATCACCGCATGGAGATGGCTGTTGGCGACGTCGTAGTAGTCGTTGACGTTGCCGGCGAAGCCGAGCTCCTGGAAGAAGAACCGGTTCATCAGGCGCAGCCGGTGCATCGGCGCCGCATCGCCAGGCAGGCGTGACGAGAGGCGCACCGCGAGCGCGTCGATCTCGCCGAGCACCCCTTGCACGTCGAGACCCGGCAGCTCGTCTTGCGCGACGGAAATTGCAGCTTCGAGCAGCGGCAGGGTGTGGTCTTCCGCGACGAGCGAGCGGAAGTACTCGAGCGGCGTGGGAGCGTGCAGCAGCAGCGGGCCGGGCATCGGGCGAGTTTAGAGCGTCGGCCTTGCACTCGTGCGCATCGGCGCGAGGTGCCGTCGCCTCAAACGCGGCGGGAGAAATCGCGTGGTCGCAGGCCGGCGAGATACAGCGCGCCGAAATAGAGGAACGCGGCGGTGGCGATGCAACCGGCCAGCGCCAGCACGCGCAGGCCCTGCCGATCGACCATGCCGAGCCAGTCGATGCGCGCTTCGGCCACGGCGAGTACTGCGCCCATCAGCGCGGTCGCGATGGCCACGGACGTCGCGAAACGCAGCCATCCGGGCGAGGGCTTGTACCAGCCGCCCCGACGCAGGCCGATGAACAGCCACACGGCATTGATGACGGCACCCAGGCTCACCGACAGCGCGAGGCCGGCGTGGCCGAGCTTGGGCACGAAAACGAGGTTCATCGCCTGCGTCAGCACCAGCACGACGATGGCGATCGTCACCGGCGTGCGCATGTCCTGCCGCGCGTAGAAGCCGGGCGCGAGGATCTTGACGCCGATGAGCCCGAGCAGGCCGGCGCCGTAGCCCTGCAACGCGACCGAGGTGCGCATCACCGCCGTCGCGTCGAAGCGGCCGTGCTGGAACAGCGTGGCGACGATGGCGTCGGGGAAGACGAGCAGGCCCACGGTGCATGGCAGCGCGAGAGCGAGCGTGAGCCGCAAGCCCCAGTCGAGCAGGCCGGCATATTGCTCGGCGTCGTTGCGGCCTTGTGCGGCGGCCAGCTGCGGAATCAGCACCGAACCCACCGCGACGCCGAGCAGCGCGGTCGGAAACTCCATCAGCTGCGCCGCGTACTGCAGCCATGAGACGGCGCCCACGCCCTGGTGCGACGCAATCTGCGTGTTGATGAGCACCGAAATTTGCGCCACCGAAACGCCCAGCAGCGCCGGGCCCATCTGGCGCAGCACCTTTCGCACACCGGGGTGCTGCCACGCGGCCCGCACGGCCTTGGCAGAAGCGCCGATGCGCGGCAGGCAGCCTGCCCGCGACAGGGCCGGGAACTGCACCGCGAGCTGCAGCACGCCGCCGATCATCACGCCCACCGCAAGTGCGTAGATCGGCGGCACGCCGCGCTGCTCGAGGTACGGCGAAAGCCACCAGGCGGCGCCGATCATGGCCACGTTGAGCAGCGCCGGAGTGGCCGCCGGGACGGCAAAGCGCTTCCATGTGTTGAGCACGCCGGCGGAAAGCGACACCATCGAGATGAAGCCGATATAGGGAAACATCACCCGCGTCATCACCACGGCCTGATCGAATCGCGCCAGCCCCGAAGCCATCAGCCAGACCACGATCGGCGAGGCGACGATTCCGATCGCGCAGGTGAGCAGCAGCGCGTAGAACAGGATGGTGGCAACGGCGTCGACCATGCGGTGGGTCGCCTCGTCGCCCTCGGCCGCGCGCAGGTGGGCCAGCGTGGGGACGAAGGCCTGGGCGAACGCGCCTTCGCCGAACAGGCGGCGCAGCAGGTTGGGAATGCGAAAGGCGACGTAGAACGCGTCGAGCGATGCGCCTGCGCCGAAGGCTGAAGCCATGACGACGTCACGGGCCAGGCCAGTGATGCGCGAGAGCAGCGTGAACAGCGAAATCGTCGAGGCCGCACGGAGCAGATTCATGGGCTCGAATGCTATACTCGCGCTCTTTGCCGAAAACAAGCTAAGCCGGTTTCACCTGCCGGTTCACACCCATGGCCACTGCCTCCAAAGCCAAGAAAAAAACCGTCCGCATCGCCTCGGGCCTGAAGCGCGCTCGCCAGGACGTGAAGCTCAACGCCGCCAACACGGCGCTGCGTTCACACTTTCGCACCGTGATCAAGAACGTGCAGAAGGCGGTCGACGCTGGCGACAAGGCGAAAGCCACCGAGGCACTCAAGATCGCCCAGCCAGTGATCGATTCCGTGGCCGACAAGAACCTGTTCCACAAGAACAAGGCCGCGCGCCACAAGAGCCGCCTCTCGGCCAAGGTGAAGGCACTCGCCACGGCCGTCGCCTGAGCGACTCCGACTGCCTCGAAGCCAGGCCCGCACTGCGGGCCTTTTTCATGTCGGCGGGGTATCGACCACGCCGGAATCGTACGGATCTTCGATCACGACAAGTTCGTTGTCGCGCGCGAAGTTCATGACGAAGTCCCAGGCCATGGGCTCTCGCTCGCGCAATTCGGCGTTCACGATCACGCCCTTGACGTCGTTCACGTAGCGCGGCACGCAGTAAGGCGAATAGCCGATGAAGGCTGCGCGCCCGCCGGCCGATCCTTCGGGGCGGAAGCACGACATGGCGCCCGCGAGGCGCTCGGCCCAGTCGCTCGGCCGGAAAGTCTTGCCGTTGCGCGTCGTGCCCTGGATGAAGACTTCTCGGGGCTTAGCCACGCGCCGATTGTGGCTTCGGCCGGCGCGGGTCGCTGCGCTGCAACGAGGCAGCGTTTCACGGCTGTGCCGCCTTTGCAAGCGCCTTTAGAATTCGCCCTCCCTCGCAGGTGGACCTCGCCCATGAACGCGCCCGAAAGGCTTCCCGCAGCACCGGCCTCTGTTGCCGGCCCCGCATCGGCCGAGCCGCACGTGATGAAGACGTACGCGCGATTGCCCATCGCGCTTTCGCACGGCAAGGGTTGCTGGCTGTGGGACACCGAAGGAAAGCGCTATCTCGACGGCCTCGGCGGCATCGCGGTGAACACGCTCGGCCACGACCACCCCAAGCTGGTGCCCGCCCTGCACGACCAGATCACGAAGCTGATCCACAGCTCCAACTACTACCTCGTGCCGCTGCAGGAGACGCTGGCCGCGAAGCTGGTCGAGCTGTCGGGGATGACCAACGTCTTCTTCTGCAACTCAGGCCTCGAGGCGAACGAGGCGGCCCTGAAGATCGCGCGCAAGTTCGGCCACGACCAAGGCATCGACCGACCGGAGATCGTGGTGTACGAAGCGGCCTTCCATGGCCGCTCCATCGCCACGCTCTCGGCCACCGGCAACCCGAAGGTGCAGGCCGGTTTCGGCCCGCTCGTCGAGGGTTTCGTGCGCGTGCCGCTCAACGATTCGGCCGCGATCGAGAAGGTCGCGACAACGAATCCGAACGTCGTCGCGATATTCCTCGAGGTGATCCAGGGCGAAGGCGGAATCCGGCCGGCGACGGTCGAGTACTTGCAGGAAGTGCGCCGCATCTGCGACCAGCACGGCTGGCTGCTGATGCTGGACGAAGTGCAGTGCGGCATGGGCCGCACGGGCAAGTGGTTCGCGCATCAGTGGGCCGGCATCAGGCCCGACGTGATGCCGCTCGCCAAGGGCCTCGGCTCGGGCGTGCCGATCGGCGCAGTGGTCTGCGGCCCGCGCGCCGCCCACGTGATGGGTCCGGGCAACCACGGCACCACCTTCGGCGGCAACCCGCTGGCCATGCGCGCTGGCGTCGAGACGCTGCGCATCATGGAAGAAGACGGCCTTCTCGCCAATGCGGCCGCGGTCGGCAGCTTCCTCCATGACGCCTTCGTACGCGAGCTCGGCAGCGTCGCCGGCGTGGTCGAGGTGCGCGGCCACGGCCTGATGATCGGCATCGAACTCGACCGCCCATGTGCACCGCTTTTGACGCGCGCTGCAGAGGCCGGCCTCATGATCAGCGTGACGGCCGAGCGTGTCGTGCGCCTGCTGCCGGCACTGATCATCACGCAGGACGAAGCGGCGCAGCTCGTCGCCATCCTCTGCCCGCTGATCGCGGCTTTTCTCGCCGAGCCCGTTAGCACGCCTTGAGCCTCGCGGCATGAAGCCCGGCATGGCGCTCAGCAAGCACTACCTGCAGTTCCGCGACTTCCGCGCCGAGGAATACGCGTATTTGTTCGAACGCGCGGCCGAGATCAAGAAGCGCTTCAAGAACTACGAAAAGTACACACCCCTCGTCGACCGAACGCTGGCGATGATCTTCGAGAAGGCCTCGACGCGCACCCGCGTGAGCTTCGAGGCCGGCATGTACCAGATGGGCGGCTCGGTGGTGAACCTCACCACCACCGACAGCCAGCTCGGCCGCGCCGAGCCGGTGGAAGACACTGCCCGCGTGATCAGCCGCATGGTCGACATCGTGATGATCCGGACCTTCGAGCAGAAAAAACTCGAGGCCTTCGCCGCCAATTCGCGCGTGCCCGTCATCAACGGGCTGACCAACGAATACCACCCCTGCCAGATCCTGGCCGACGTGTTCACCTGCATCGAGCAGCGCGGCAGCATGGCCGGCAAGATCGTCGCGTGGGTCGGCGACGGCAACAACATGGCGGCCACGTGGCTGCAGGCTGCCGACATCCTCGGCTTCACGCTGCACCTGAGCACGCCCGGCGGCTATGAGGTCGACGCAGCGGCGGCCGGCGTGAAACGCAGCGGCTGCTACGCCACCTTCCGCGACCCCGTAGACGCCTGCCGCAACGCCGACGTGGTGACCACCGACGTCTGGACCAGCATGGGCTACGAAGCCGAGAACGACGAACGCGCCAAGGCCTTCGCCGACTGGCGCGTCGACGCCGAAATGATGGCCGCGGCGCGCCCCGCCGCGCTGTTCATGCACTGCCTGCCCGCGCACCGCGGCGAGGAGGTCGATGCCGACGTGATCGACGGCCCGCAATCGGTGGTGTGGGACGAGGCCGAGAACCGAATGCACGTGCAGAAGGCGCTCATGGAGTACCTTCTCCTGGGCAGGATCGGCTGACGCCGAGGGCACTCACGCAATATCTGCTGCCGGCACGGATCGGCTGACCGGCATCGCCTGCGTCACCATCGCCACGCCGATGCAGGCGATGGCCATGCCGGCCCACATCAGCGGCGTCGGCACGACGCGGAACACGGCCCACTCGGCCAGCGCGGCGACCGGCGGCGTGAGGTAGAGCAGGCTCGTCACGCCGGTGGCCTGGCCGCGGCGCAGCAGCAGGTGGAAGATCGAATACGCACCGATCGAAGCCAGCAGCACGTGATAGACGAGCGAGCCGGCGATCTGCGGGCTCCACTGGATGTCGAAACCTTCGACCAGCCACCCGAGCGGCAGCATCAGGAGCGCCGTGGCCGCGAAATGAATGCACACCGCCGAGCGCAGGTCGACGCCGCTGCAGAACTGGCGCTGGTACAGCGTGCCGGCAGTCACGCACAGCAACGCCCACGACACCGCCATCAAGCTCGCGAGGCTGATCGCGCCGCTGTCGACCCGTTGCACCACGACGAGCGCCACGCCGGCGAGCCCGACCGCCACCCCGATCATCTGACGCGGCGCCAGCCGCTCGTGCAGCCAGCGCGACATCACCAGCGCCGTAGCAAGCGGTTGCAACGCCAGCACCAGCGCCGTGACGCCGGCCGAGAGCCCCCACCGCTGCGCATAGTGGCTGCCGCCCAGATAGCCGGCGTGGCTCAGCAGGCCTGCGATGGCGACGTGGCCCCATAACGCACGCGATCCCGGCCACCGCGCCCGCAGCCCGAACGCCAGCATGGCGACTGTGAATGCGATGGCGTATCGAACACCGATGTACGTGAAGGGTGCTGCGAACTGCAGCGCGTAGCGGCTGGCGACGAAGCCTCCGCCCCACACGATGACAAAGTAGGCCGCGAGCAGGCGCATCCGCATCGACACGACCGTAGCACGGCTCCGAGCCAAGACGGGCTATGCAGCGCCGGCGGCGAAACCTTCCTGCAGCTCGTCGACCCAGTCGTCGACGTCGGCATCGCTCAGCATCAGTGCGCCGGCCGCGCGCTCGCCGCCCTTGGCCCACTCGGTGCTCGCGTTCATGCGCGCGAAGCGCTGGATCGCGAGCTCGGAAACGAGACCCATCGCGATCAGGCGCGACACGTTGGCCGGCACCTTGGCATCTTCGAAGATGGCGTAGTCGTGGTGGCTGCGTATGGCCACGCACACCGTCTGCGAAAGGCCCCAGGAGCGGCTCATCAGCGCGCCGATCAGCGCGTGGTCGGTGTTGTGTGCGGCATGCTCGACCGCGGTAAACGAAAGCGTCGGCTCTTCGTTCGCGCGCATCAGCGTCTGCGCATAGTCGGGGAAGCGCTGCATCAGCAACGGAATGCCCACGTCGCAGAACAGACCGAACGACTGCGCGAGATCGGGCTC
>Ga0209724_1004234_pt1 | contig 11366 bp, 11 predicted proteins | sample grotaG_FD_184143 | JGI IMG/M metagenome (GOLD analysis project Ga0209724, IMG submission 184143) | Glacier valley bacterial and archeal communities from Borup Fiord, Nunavut, Canada, to study Microbial Dark Matter (Phase II) -... | ecosystem: Environmental > Aquatic > Freshwater > Ice > Glacier ... | reverse complement strand
TGGAGTTAAGCCCTTTGATATGACCGCCTGCGATGCCGGCATAAACCGACTTGATCTCGCAGCCGGCCATCAGTTCCGCTTCCTCAATGGCTTTACGGATGGCACCAACGGTACTCTCAATGTTGATAACAACACCTTTGCGCAGGCCGCTGGAAGGGCTGGTCCCGATGCCTACGATATCGATACCTTCTTCCGTGACGTTGCCGACGATCGCGCAAATCTTGGTTGTGCCGATGTCGAGGCCGACGATCAGGTTATCCCGTTTTATTGATGACATACCGCTCCCCCTGCTAAACAAGAATAAATATTAATATTAGCTCTTTTTTACGATAATTTTGTCGCTGTAATCGAGATCGATATAATGTATAGACGGCAGTTGCACCATCAGATCCCGGTAGATGCGGGCGAACCGCTCAACTTTTGCGGGGAAATCTCCCGATCCGACCTTGACCGGAAGTGCTCCGGAAGCGGTGAAGAGAGTAAAACCATACCCCTTATCGTAATGAATCTCTGATACATCCGCAAGGATAAATGCGCCGTTTTCACGTAATATCTTCAGGAGAAGGCAGGTTTCTTCAAGCGCCTCTCTGGTCCCTTTAGGGTCGCTTCCAAGCGCTTCCTCGCTGAAGCCGGTGACGATCGGGAAATCAAGTTTGTCCCCTTGGTTAAGAACCTTGAAGACATTCGCCTTGCCGTCAAGATAGTATATGAACCCCATGTTAACGATAGCTACCGGTTCCCGTTCGGTGATGACGATTGAGAGACCATCCGGGAAATATCGATTAATCTGCACCGTTTCCACCCAGGGGTTCTGCAGGATATGCTCACCCATCCGTTTCAGGTTCATGCGGAGCAGATCTTTACCCATCTCTACGCCGGCTAATCCGAGTATCTCGTCCCGGGTCAGGTGCCTGGCGTTCGATACTTCAATAGATTTGAGAGAGAACAGGGTAACCGTCTTGATGGCTCGATAAGAACCGTACAGGATGCCACCGGCCAGCGTAAGAGCGGTCAGTCCGGTTGTTATCATCTTCAGGAGTCTCAGATGCTTCTTAAGATCAAGCGGTTTGCGCTGGATCTTGATCTTGTTGGGCGCCACCTTTCTGCGCTGGTATGATGAATTTGCGAAGTCTCGCACTCGTTAGTTTACCTTTATGGAGAGTTCTGCCGATTCAATAATACGCGATACAAGCGCCTCAAACGGCAGCCCGGCCCCTTTTGCCGCGATTTCAGGGAGGAGCGACAGGGCTGTCATTCCCGGCAGCGTGTTGACTTCCAGTACATAGCAGTCGCCGGCAGTTGTCACCAGCAGATCTACACGGCTGTAACCTTTGCACCCCAGAGCGCGGTGGGCTGCCAGTCCGACCTGCTGGGCCTTTTCATACAACTCCTGTTCCAGTTGTGCGGGAAAAATATGTTCTGCCATGCCGTCGGTGTACTTAGCTTCAAAGTCGTAGAATTCATTTTTAGGGACAATCTCGATGGCACCGACCGGACGGTCGTCCAGTATACCGACCTGTACCTCTTGCCCCTTTATATACTGCTCAACCAGTACCTCGTCATCATGGCGAAAAGCCAGTTGGAGGGCCGCTTCCAACTGCTCCTCCTCCTTAACAATGGAGACCCCGACTGATGAACCTTCCTGAACCGGTTTGACAACCAGCGGCAGACCGAACGGCAGATCAGCCAACCTCACGGATTCACCGCGCCGGTAACAGCGGAAAGGTGCCGTCAGGATGCCACTGGCGGCAAAGGCCTGCTTGCTGTAAAGCTTGTGCATGGCCAGAGCGCTGGCCAATACGCCGGATCCGGTGTACGGGATCTGCAGCAGTTCCAATAGCCCCTGAACACACCCATCTTCACCGTAGCGGCCATGCAGGGCGATGAAGGCGGCTTCAACCCCTTCACGCTTCAGAACTTCAGCCAGATCCCGTCCGACATCGATTGCCACCGCGTTGTACCCCTGCGCAACAAGCGCCTGGTGAACGGCGGCACCGCTCTTCAGAGAAACCTCCCGCTCCGCCGAAAGCCCCCCGAGCAGTACGCCAATTTTTTTTGATTTCATCATGCCGGGAACCTTTCTGGCCTTGATAAACAGGATAACTTCTAACTAAAGCGTGCCCGAACTAATTATGTTAAATTTCGCCCACTATACGTACTTCTTCTTCAAGTGTCACGCCCGATGTTGCGAAAACAGCGTTTATTACAAGCGCCGCTAGATTCAGGAAATCCTGAGCGGTCGCGCCTCCGGCGTTAACCAGGAAATTGCTGTGCACCTCGGATACCTGTGCGCCGCCAACTGTTACGCCACGCATCCCGGCGGCTTCGATCAATCTCCAGGCGCCCTGTCCGGGCGGATTCTTGAAGAACGACCCTGCGCTGGGGTAGCCGACGTTATGTTTCGTACGCCGCAGTTCCAGATCTTTGCGGATCTCTTCCTCGGTATGGAACGGGTCGCGCTCATCAAGCTTGAATGCAGCTGCCAGCACGATGTCACCATCTTCAAGTTTCAGGTGGCGGTAGCCGTAATGGAGCTCCTCGATTCGGAAATCACGAATCTTGCCGCCACGGAGCAGGGTAATGTGATCGGTGCGTGCCAGGAGCCCCTCGCCATATGCACCGGCATTCATCTTTATCGCCCCGCCAATCGTGCCGGGAATGCCGGAGATAAATCCGATCCCTCCCAGACCCAGTCTCTGGGCAAAACGCACCACCGCCAGATTTTCAGCCCCTGCTTCCGCCTTGATCAGCGACCCTCCGATTGCGCTGATCCGGTCGAACCGTTCCAGCGAGATAACCGCACCCCGGATCCCCTTGTCCCGCACCAGCAGGTTGTAACCCCTGCCGATCGGCAGCCAGGGGATGTTCTGCTCTCTTAACCATAACAGCAGATGGTGGAGATCCTCTGCATCTTCCGGGATCGCATACAGGTCCGCCGGACCCCCTACTTTAAGCGAGGTGTGGAGGCACATCGGTTCGTTCTGCCGCAGCTGACCACGTATTTCCGGCGCTGCAGCTTTCAGCTGACTTCACCTATCAACCGGACTAACGTTTCCCCCTGCTGCCAGATATTCCCGGCGCCAAGCGTAATGACAATATCACCTTCGCGGACAATTTCGGCCAGATGCTTGGGAATCAGTTCGCGATCGGCGATCCAGGTAACATCTTTCTGCCCGTGGCGGTGAATTTCAGCGGCGAGTCGTTCCGCGGTGGCTCCTTCAATTGGCTGCTCACCGGCGGCATACACGTCCGTCAGGATCAGTACGTCGGCGTCATAGAAAGCGGTCACGAAGTCTTTGAACAGTTCATGGGTGCGGGAGTACCGATGCGGCTGGAAAGCGGCCACAATGCGCCGCTCCGGCCACCCCTGCCTGGCTGCGGCCAGTGTCGCCTTGATTTCTGCGGGGTGATGCCCGTAGTCGTCGACCACCATAATCCCTTTCGGCTCACCTTTGACGGTGAAACGTCGCCCAACGCCGCTGAACGTGGCAAACCCTTCCTGGATGGCGTTGAACGGCACATCCAGTTCAAGAGCAACGGCGATACAGGCCATAGCGTTCAGAACATTGTGCGGCCCCGGCATCGGAAAGGAGATCTCGCCCAGTCGGTACCCTTTGAAATGGGCAACAAATGAAGTCTGAAAGCCGTCATGCCTGATATGGGTAGCACGGATATCAGCCTGAGCCGAGAGTCCGTAGGTGGTGTATCGTCTTTTGACCCGCGGCAGAATATCACGGATATTTATGTCATCAAGGCAGAGGACGGCCAGACCGTAAAAGGGGACCTTGTTGATAAATTCTACAAAAGTATCCTTGATCTCTTCAATGCCGGAATAATGATCGAGATGGTCGGCGTCGATATTGGTTACCACGGCGATAGTAGGCGAAAGAAGCAGGAAGGATCCGTCCGATTCGTCCGCCTCGGCGAGCAGGAACTTCCCCTGCCCGATCTGGGCGTTGGTGCCGATGGCATTCAGTTTGCCGCCGATTACAACCGTCGGATCGATACCGGCATGTCCCAGAACCGCGGCGGCCATCGAGGTGGTGGTGGTCTTCCCGTGGGTTCCAGCAATGGCGATGCCGTATTTCATCCGCATCAGCTCGGCCAGCATTTCAGCGCGCGGGATGACCGGCACATGCAGCCGCTCGGCCTCGATCACCTCGGGGTTGTCGTCGTGCACGGCGGAGGATATCACCACGACATCGACATCCTTCAGGTTTTCTGCACTGTGACCAATGCCGATTTCGGCACCTAGTCCGGCAAGGCGCTCGGTGATGTCAGAGCCGCGCAGATCGGAACCGGAGACTTTGTAACCAAGGTTAAGCAACACCTCGGCGATACCGCTCATGCCGATGCCGCCGATACCGACGAAGTGGATCTTATCTATTTTTCCGTACATAGTGGTGCCCTCTTGATTTATTTAGCTTTCATCATCTCATCGACAATAATCCTGGCCGCGTCCAGACGTGCCAGACTGAAGGCCAATTCGCCGGTGTGGCGTACAAGAATCGGGTCTTCTGACAGCGTGCAAATGGACTCCGCCAGGGTTTTACCTGTAAGTTCCCGCTCCAGCATCATGAAACAGGCATCCTTTTTGAGCAGCGCCTCGGCGTTGCGCCGCTGGTGATCATCCACTGCGTGCGGAAAGGGGATGAACAGGCATGCCTTGCCGCAGGCGGTTACTTCGGCGATGGTCGTGGCGCCTGCCCGGCAGATGATCAGATCTGCTCTGGCGTATTCAGCAGCCATGTCGCCGATAAAAGGGGTTACCACTGCCTCAACGCCTGCCGCGCGGTATGCAGCCGTTACCTCGCCGCACTCCTTTTCACCGGTCTGATGAGTGATTGACAGCATAACCGGGCAATCCTTTAACAACGGGAGCGCGTCGATCATCGCGGCGTTGATGGCGTGGGCACCCTGGCTGCCGCCGAATACGAACAGCCGGAATCCCCCCGTTCGCTTTGCTTCGCACCCCCCTTTGACAAAGGGGGGTTGGGGGGGATTTGCCTTCTCCACCATATCCAGAATCTGCCGCCGCAACGGGTTGCCGGTCAGCATGGTTGTATCCGAAGGAAAGTAACGGGCCGATTCTTCCAATGTTATGAAAACCTTGCTCGCAAACCTGGCCAGCAGGCGATTAGTCTGGCCTGGAATGGCATTTTGTTCGTGGATGAAACGTGGAACCTGCATGCCACGGGCCGCCAGCACCATCGGCAGCGAGGCGTAGCCACCGACACCAAGAACCATATCCGGTCGGAACCTCTTCAATATTTTCCTCGACTGGGCGTAACCATATACCATCATGGCCGTACCCTTGAGCTGGCTGAAAGTCCCTTTCCCGCGAATGCCGGCTGCTGAAATCAGCTCCAATGGATAGCCGGCCGCCGGTACGGCCCGTGCTTCGATGCCGCGTTCGGTTCCGACAAACAGTACCTGGTTGGCCGGGTCACGTGCCAGAAACTCTTCTGCAACGGCGATGCCGGGGAAGAGATGCCCGCCGGTGCCGCCGCCGGCAATGATTAGTTTCATTTTTCCTCCTTGAGTTTGATGGAAGAGATCTTCAGCCCCGATGAAATATTGAGCAGAATACCGACGGCAAACAGGCTGACCAACAGCGAACTGCCGCCGTAGCTGATAAAGGGGAGGGCCAGACCCTTGGTCGGGAGCAGTCCGGTCACGACCCCCATATTGACCGAGGCCTCAATCCCGAATAATACGGCAATTCCCAGGGCCAGAAAGCGACCGAACGTGTCCGGCGCGGCTACAGCGATACGCATGGAGCGCTGCACCAGCAGAAAGAACATGCCGGTAATAACGATCACACCGAGAAAGCCGAGCTCTTCACCGACAACCGCGAGGATGAAGTCGGTGTGCGCTTCCGGCAGATAAAAGAGTTTCTGTTTTCCTTCCCCCAGCCCCTGTCCGAAGAGCCCGCCTGTTCCCAGGGCCAGCCAGGATTGGATGATCTGGAAACCGCTGTTCTGAGGGTCCTGCCACGGGTCGAGAAACGCCAGGATGCGGCGCTTGCGGTAGGCGACGTTCATTACCAGAAAATAGATGAACGGCATTGACATCAGCACTATCGAAATAATATAGACCAGCCGTGTCCCTGCGGCAAAGAGCATAATGATCGCAACCGCCGCCAGTGTGAGGGCCGAACCCATATCCGGCTGTTTGAGCAGGAGCCCCAGCATCACGAGGAGGATCAGCATGTATGAAACAAAGCCGGGGCCGAGCTGCTTGATCTTGTCCTGTTTTCTGTCCAGTGAATAGGCCATGTACATGATCAGGGCGATCTTGGCTATCTCCGATGGCTGAAAATTGAAGCCGGGGAGTCTTATCCAGCGCGACGCCCCACCGGCGGTCCCTCCTATTCCGGGGATCAGCACCAGTACCAGCAGCACGACGCATCCAAGCAGAATCGGGACAGCCAGTTTGCGCCAGAACTGGTAGTTGATCCGCATGGTTACCAGCATGAGTGCAAAGCCGATCAGCGCGAACAGCCCCTGGCGCTTGAGGAAGAAGAAGCCGTCGTGAAATTTTTTTGCGGCCATAACGGAAGAAGCCGAGTAGACCATTACGACCCCGAAACAGGTCAGGGCAATGGCCATCAGCATGATCACGAGATCATATTCTTCGAGTTTCTTGAGCATTTACAGAGCCTTTACTGCTGCAATGAACTTTTGCGCCCGCTCTTCGTAATCACGGAACATGTCGAAGCTGGAACAGGCGGGTGACATCAGAACGGTACCACCGGCGGTCGTTACCTCCGCCGAAATCCGCACAGCATCTTCCAGAGTTGCCGCCCGGCGGGTGTCGGTCAACGCCCCCAATTCCAGCTCCATCCGCTCAGCCGCTTCGCCGATCAGTATCAGGTGCCTCACGCGTTCTCTTAACGGCGCTGCCAGCGGCGCGTAAGAGCCACCCTTGTCCTTGCCGCCGGCAATGAGCGTGATGTCCGTAAAACTTTCCAGCGCCTTCTCGACGCTTCCGACATTAGTCGCCTTGCTGTCCTCGTAGTAGCCGACACCGTTAACCGTGCGCACAAACTCCATGCGGTGGTGCAGCGCCTCAAAGCAGAGAATAGTTTCAAAAGTCTCATCCGGACGGCAGCCGAGCAGGAGAGCGCACGCCGCTGCGGCCATGATGTTTTCCAGATTGTGTACCCCCTGAAGCCGGATGGCTGCGGTAGGGAAGCACTCCTCGTGGCCGTCATGGCGATATGTGATGATGCCGTCCTTGAAAAAAATACCCTCTTCAAGTTCGATTTTTCTGCTGAAGGGGAATAAGGACGCCTTGATGCCCTGGGCATGCTGCCAGACAAGTGGATCATCCCGGTTGACCACGGCGAAATCGTCCTCAGTCTGATTTTCAAAAATGCGCAGTTTTGCGTCTATATAAGCCTGGAAATCAGGGTAGCGGTCGAGATGATCTTCACTCAGGTTCAACAGCGCCGCCACGGTCGGACGGAACGAGGTGATCCACTCCAGTTGGAACGAGCTGATCTCTGCCACCACCTGATCCACGATCTGGTGGGATTCCGCCACTTCTACCAGCGGATTGCCGATGTTGCCGCCAACAAAGGTGTGATAGCCGTTATGCTTGAAGATCGCTCCCAGAAGGGTGGTCGTGGTGGTTTTGCCGTTTGTGCCGGTGATCGCCGCCAGCGGAACATCGATGAAACGCGCAGCAAGTTCGATCTCGCTGATGATCTCCACTCCTGCCAGCTTTGCTGCAACCAGTTGCGGCAGTTCCATCGGCACACCGGGCGATACCATGATCAGATCACTGGCGATGAAAGTCGCTGCATCATGCCGCTCCAGCTCACGGATGATATCGAATTCCGCCAGTTCCGCCAACTGTGCCGTCAGATCAGCTTCATTCCGCATGTCCGTAACGGTTACCCGTGCTCCCTTTGAAGCGAGGAAACGGGCACAGGCAACGCCGGTTTTGGCAAGGCCGACGACGAGGATGTTTTTATTTTTGAGATTCATGCGTCAGTCCTTGATTTTTATAAAATATCAAAAAATCGCTTGGAGAAAATACCGCAACCCCCATACAAAGGTGTGGGGGGAAATGGACATGGTTGCCGGTTACGATACATGCCCCTTTTGCTGCAATTGCAACCTCAAGAAACGCTTCGTCATCAAGATCAGGCAACGATTGCTGGAGAGGAGTCGATGCAACTGTTTGACCACGGTACTCTATGTAGTCGATCAGTGCGTCAACCTTGTCCTGATCAAATCTGAATTTTGGCCGCGCAAGCACTTCCCGGTATTCAGTAAGTATGCGAGCATCAAAAGCAAGTGTCAGCTCGGATGACGAGACCATTCGGACGATTCCTCCGCACGGCCCAAACGGTGTCAAAAGCCCGGATACAAGAATATTGGTGTCCAGCACAATATTCATAAGGGCGCAGAACGTTTTTTGCGGACAGCCCTGATCTCTGCGTCAACGTCATCCATGCTGATTGTGTCGGTGCCCTGACGCGCGGAGAGGAGTTGGAGGCTGGCAACCGCCTCAACAGCTCTCGCTTGCCGAAATGCCGTCAGTGACTCTTCAAGATTGGATTCGTTTATAGCCGCAAGAATGGCTATTGGCCTGCCATTACTGGTTATGATCAGTTCCCGCTCCGCTGGCAGATCCTGCCAAACCTGTGCGGACTTACTTCTTAAATCACGTACACTTAAAAATCGCATGGGTTATCCTCCAGTTGTGTATTCAATTGTGTACACAACTGGTTTTGAAGTCAATGGTTAATCTTGTTTTTGTGTACATCTGGTTATAACGGACATGGCTTTGACCGTCGAAGGTTCCCTCTGGTTAGGAGTTTAAATCGTAAAACACTACACAGGCTTTGCTCCAGAGAGAATTAAATGTTTCCCAGCTCAGTCGTCCATTGTAACGTTGAAAACGAATTGACGAAACTTCTTGAACATCTTCGTACAGTAGCTTTTTACGGAGCTCGTCTATATTCTTGATAGCATATTTTTTGACCCACCCCTTGCCAAAAGTAGGCACTTCTAAGCGAAAGGGAGGGAACTTTTTAAGGTCGCAAATTGTGAATTTAGCTCTACCTCATCTTCAATGTCGAAATCGCTACCAGTGCCAGGATGATGGTGATAATCCAGAAGCGGACGATGATCTTCGGTTCGGCAACACCTTTTAGCTCGAAATGGTGGTGGATCGGGGCCATGCGGAAGATGCGCTTGCCGCGATATTTGTATGAACCGACCTGGAAGATTACCGAAAGTGCTTCGACGACAAAAACGCCCCCGACAATCACCAGCAGGAGTTCCTGCTTGGTAAGCACCGCGATGGTACCCAGCGTTCCCCCCAAAGATAGTGAGCCGACGTCTCCCATAAAGACCTCGGCCGGATACGAGTTGTACCAAAGGAACCCGAGGCCGGCTCCCACCATGGCTCCACACAACACGGCCAGTTCACCGGCACCCACGACGCGCGGAACCTGCAGGTAGGCCGACAGGGTGGCGTGTCCGGCAATGTATGAGAAGAGCATGTAGGTGGCGGCATTGATAGTCACCGGACCGATGGCGAGTCCGTCCAGTCCGTCGGTCAGGTTGACGGCGTTACTGGCGCCTACGATGACCAGAGTGGCAAACGGGATGAACCAGATCCAGAGGTCAGGGTGAAAGTTTTTGAATAACGGGAAAAAAAGCTGTTCACTGAACCCCGGCTTGAGGAACAGGTAAACGGCCACCGATCCGGCCAGCAAGACCTGCCAGAACAGTTTTTGCCGGGCAGAGAGTCCCTTGGTGTCTTTCTTGAGCACCTTCTTGTAGTCGTCCACAAAGCCGATCAGGCCGTATCCGACCGTAATGAAGAGTGTGATCCAAATGTACTGGTTGGTGAGATCGGCCCAGAGCAGGGTCGGGATGACGATTGCGGCCAGAATTATCACGCCACCCATGGTGGGGGTTCCCTGTTTCTGCAGGTGCGATTCCGGGCCGTCGGTACGGATCACCTGGCGGGCCTGCAGTGATTCCAGTGTGCGGATGACCCAGGGGCCAAGTATAAAGCAGACCACCAGCGCTGTGATCATGGCGTAGATGGAACGGAAGGTCAGGTACTTGAATATGTTAAACAGTTTGATGTCAGTCGCAAGCGGATAAAAAATGTGGTAAAGCATCGGTCATTCCCCTTTGGCGTGCTGCATCAGGTCCTTCAGTTCAGTTGCCACTTTTTCCATAGTCATCCCGCGTGACCCCTTAATCAAAATTACATCACCTTCCGTTACCGTTTGCTGCAAAAGTTTGGCAATCTCCGTCTGGCTTGTGCAACAGATGATCGATCCTGCAGGCATATCGGCCAGCAGGGCCCCCTCGGCAGCGTATTTCACCATCAGTTTGCCTGTCAGGTAGAGGCGGTCGACATTCCGTCCGGCCACAGTTCCGACACCCAGATGAGCCTCACCCTCGTGTTCCCCAAGTTCCAGCATATCACCCAGTACTGCGATGCGATGCCCCACGGCTGCTATCTGAGCCAGAGTTTCCAGGGCGGCTTTTGTTGAGGCGGGGTTGGCGTTGTAACTGTCGTCAACCAGCGTGATGCCCCCCAGTCGCTCGATCTGGAAGCGCCCCTTGTATGGGGTGAAGGCTTCCAGTCCGGCGGCGATGGTCGGCAGTTCGACCTTTTCCAGAAGTGCGGCGGTTGCGGCGAGAGCGTTATAGATATTATGGCGTCCGCAGGCTTTCAGGTGAATGGTGGCTTCCCCTCGAGGGGTGACGAGCAGGAACTGTTGCCCTTCCAGTCCCATTGTCTTAATCTCGCGGGCGCGTACTTCGCCCCGGTCGATGCCGAAACTGATCCGGCGGGCTGATGCGTTCTGGGAAAGCGATGCGACACGAGGGTCATCTGCGTTAACGACCGCCAGGCCGCCATCATTGATCCGATGCAGCAATTCACCCTTGGCAGCTGCCACCGCCTCGACTGTCCCCATGCTCTGCAGGTGAGCAGGGAGAGCGTTCAGTACAATACCGACACGGGGGGCGGCAATCGCCGCCAGGCGGTCGATCTCATCCCCATTTCCAGCACTGCCCAGCGATGCTCCGGTCGGAGCTGGAAGAGCATCTGAGGCAGGCCGACCAGGTTATTGAGGTTGCCGGCTGTTTTGAGACCCGGGCCGGTTAGCTCCAGAATAGCCCCCAGCATCTCCTTGACCGTTGTTTTACCGTTGCTGCCGGTCACGGCAATGATCTGGATTTCGAAACGCCGCCGCCACTCTGCCGCCAGGTCGCCCAGCCCGCGAAGAGTGCTTTTGACCGCTATGCATGACAGTGAATCGGGAATTGAGTGCCCTTTTAGCCACTGTTCTTCGGCCAGGATTACGGTCACCCCCTTCTCTG
>Ga0209724_1004223_pt1 | contig 11385 bp, 12 predicted proteins | sample grotaG_FD_184143 | JGI IMG/M metagenome (GOLD analysis project Ga0209724, IMG submission 184143) | Glacier valley bacterial and archeal communities from Borup Fiord, Nunavut, Canada, to study Microbial Dark Matter (Phase II) -... | ecosystem: Environmental > Aquatic > Freshwater > Ice > Glacier ... | reverse complement strand
CAATCATCAGGTCGGTGTGCTGGAGCACGGGCAGAAGCGTGTCGACAATGCCGAGGCGCGGGCCGGAAAGAACGGGCATGTCTCGGCCGCTGAGCAGGCGAAGATTCAAGACCGCGAAAATCACCAGAGCAAACGCATCGAGCACAAGAAGCAGGATCAATAACGCGCGGTGAGTTTTCGATAGATCGGAAAAGGCAGGCCTGAGAAATCGGGCCTGCCTTTTTTTGGGGAAGAAAAATTCGAGGCCAGACGGAGGTTCAAGTCCCCCGCCACAATCGCGCTAACGCGCGCGCATCACGCGTTGTTTCTCGCGATTCCAGTCGCGCTCCTTTTCGGTCGAGCGTTTGTCGTGTTCCTGCTTGCCGCGCGCGACGCCGATTTCGAGTTTCACCTTGTTGTGTTTCCAGTACATCGCGGTAGGAATAAGCGTGAAGCCTTTTCGTTCGACCGCGCCGAGCAGCTCGTCGATCTCCTTGCGATGCAACAGCAGTTTGCGGGTGCGCCGGTCGTCGGTTATGACATGCGTCGACGCAGAAATCAGCGGCGGAATCGACGCGCCGAACAGGAACAGTTCGCCGTCTCGGAGCATCGCATAACTTTCGGCAAGACTGATTCTGCCTTCGCGCAGACTTTTGACTTCCCAGCCTTGTAATGCGATGCCGGCTTCGTAGCGATCCTCGATGTAATACTCGTGCCGCGCGCGTTTGTTCAGCGCGATCGTGCTGTCGACGGTTTTGGATTTTTCTTTACTGGTAGCCATGTGACAATAAGCTTCGTTCTAGAATGAGATCATCGTCGCGTGTTGCGGCGAATGACGGGGCATTGTTGCAGATATGAGCTACTTACGCGGAAATGATTCGTGATAAAAATCAGACGCAGCGCGCTGGTGCGTTACAGTCCGGAACAGATGTTCGATCTGGTCAACGATGTGCAAGCCTACCCGAAGCGTTTTTCGTGGAGCGCCGGTGCGCAGATTCTCGCAAGCGACGAACAATCCCTGACCGCGCGGCTAGAGCTGCGCATGGTCGGACTGACCCAGGCGTTCACCACGCGAAATATTCTCGAACGCCCCGAACGCATCACGATGAATCTGGTCGAGGGACCGTTTCGTCAACTTACAGGCATCTGGACTTTCACCGCGCTTGGTACGCAAGGCTGCAAGGTCGCGCTGTCACTGGACTTCGAATTTTCCGGGCGGTTGCTAGGCTCGGCATTACGACTCGGTTTTCAAGGCATTGCAGATCGTTTGGTAGACGACTTCTGCAGCGAGGCGGCGCGTATTTATGCGTGAAAAAACGCCGGCAATCATTCAGGTCGAAATCGCTTATGCCGACCCCCAACAACAAATCCTGCGTACGCTGGAAATATCTCTCGGCAGCACGGTGGCCGACGCATTACGAATGAGCGACATCGCCAACACGTTGGGCGATGCGGCAATCAGCGCAGATCGCATCGGCATCTTCAGCCACCCGGTGGAACTCGATGCGCGGCTGCGTGATGGCGATCGCATCGAAATCTATCGCGAGCTGCGCGCCGATCCGAAGGAGTTGCGCCGTCGCCGTGCCCGCGACAGCGCAATCAAACCTTAACTCTGGCCGGTATCACCGCCGCCGCCGCGTTTTTTCTTCTCTTCGTCGGGACGTTTTTCATCCGGATACTGACGCTTGTATTTTGTCGCATCCTTGATCAGCTGATCGGCGTCTTCCGAGAAATAATCGCCGTCGATACTGACCAGCGCATCGTTTTCGAAATGCAGCGTGAGATCCTTGGTTTCCATCTTGCTGCGACCGCGACGAATGCTGGAAATATAATCCCAGCGATTCTGCTCGAACGGGCTGACCAATGCCGGTGATCCCATGACCAGCGTTACCTGACGCTTGGTCATACCCGGCTTGAGCGATTCCACCAACGTCTTGTTGAGCAGATTGCCTTGCTGAATATCGAGCTTGTAGAGCAATCCGCAACCGGACAAGGAAGCGGCAATAAGGGTGCAGGCGAGCAGTCGGGTAAACGTTATCATCGAGAAGTCCGGGCAAGCGTCAAGCCGCGAATGATACACTAGACGCTCATTTACGCGAGGTTAACCGCGCAGCGCTGAACGACTTTTCCGAGGTGACTTGATGGAAACACAAGATCTGCGCAAGGCTGGCCTGAAAGTCACCCATCCGCGCATGCGCATCCTGGAGATTCTCGAAGAGTCCGACGGCAAACACATGACCGCAGAAGATATCTATCGGCATCTGTTGCAGCATGAAGACGATATCGGCCTCGCCACGGTTTACCGCGTGCTGACCCAGTTCGAGGCAGCGGGGCTGGTGGCAAAACACAATTTCGAAAGTGGTCAGGCGGTGTTCGAACTCGAACGCGGCAAACACCACGATCACATGGTCGATGTGGAAAGCGGCAAGGTGATCGAATTCGTCGATGAAGAGATCGAACGTTTGCAGCGTGAAATCGCCGAAAAACACGGCTACCTGCTCGAAGACCACAGTCTGGTGCTGTACGTGCGGCCGAAGAAAAAGAAATAGGCCGACGTTCTTTTTATCGAATCCGTCGCAATAAAAATGGCCGCTTGCGGCGGCCATTGATACTAGCTGGATCTTTGGAATTGGTCGGGGAGACAAGATTCGAACTTGCGACTTCTACCTCCCGAAGGTAGCGCTCTACCAGACTGAGCTACACCCCGACACGGAAAGATCTGCAGCGAGCCGCGAATGATACCGGCGAGCGCGATGCTTGGCAATAACGGACACATATCTTCGAGGCGCGGGAATCGCGAGCGATTTCGGAGCATCGCGGCAAAGCCAATCTGCTAGGCTATGCGCCCTCGGTCTCAGCGAGTCCTGCTTGCTTTGGCGAAGAGTAAAGGCGTCAGGTTCGAACCGACGCATTCCGCGCAGCGTTTGCCGCGCGCGGAGCGATTAAATTTCGTGGCGAAAGCCATTCAAAAACTGAAACTATCCAACGAGGATTGCATGGCATTGACCACCGCCCGCACCATGCCTGGTGTGATGGAGCTGTTACCGCTCGATCAGATTGCGTTTCAGGACATGCTGGATACGATCCGGCGTACCTACGAACGTTTCGGTTTTCTGCCGATCGAAACGCCGGTGATGGAATTCACCGATGTGCTGCTGACCAAAACCGGCGGCGAGACCGAGCGTCAGGTGTATTTTGTACAATCCACCGGCAACCTGAAACAGGGCGACGAGCCGGATCTCGCGTTGCGTTTTGATCTGACCGTGCCGCTGGCGCGTTATGTCGCCGAACACGAACGTTCATTGAGTTTTCCGTTTCGGCGTTACCAGATGCAGCGCGTTTATCGCGGTGAATCGGCGCAGCGCGGTCGCTTCCGCGAGTTCTATCAGGCCGATATCGATGTCATTGGCAAGGATGCGCTGTCGATTCGCTACGACGCCGAATTGCCGGCGGTAATTTACAGCGTATTCCGCGATCTCAAGATTGGTCCGTTCACGATCCAGCTCAACAATCGCAAGATCATGCGAGGTTTTTTCGAGGGGCTCGGCATCACCGACGGCGAACAGCAGACCCTGGTGTTGCGCGAGGTCGACAAGCTCGACAAGCGTGGTGCCGGACATGTGCGTGAAACCTTGACGGGTGAGTCGTTCGGCCTGAGTGCCGAAGTGGCACAGAAAATTCTCGATCTGGTGCAGATTCGTTCGCATGGTTACGACGATGCGCTCGCCAAGTTGATCGCGCTAGGGCAGGGCACCGATACGTTCAATCAAGGTATTACCGAGATGCGCGAAGTGCTCACGCTGATTCGCGCGTTCGGTGTGCCTGAGACACATTACATGCTGAATCTGTCGATCGCGCGCGGCCTCGACTACTACACCGGCACGGTCTACGAAACCACGCTCAACGATCATCCGCAGATCGGTTCGATTTGTTCGGGTGGCCGTTATGAAAACCTCGCGACGCATTACACCAAATCGCATCTGCCCGGCGTCGGTATTTCGATTGGCGCAACACGTTTATTCTGGCAGCTGCGCGAGGCCAAGCTCATCGGCAGCGCACAAAGCACGGTGCAGGTGTTGGTCACGCAAATGGAAGAAGCGTCGCTGCCGACTTACCTCGAACTCGCGATGCAATTGCGCAACGCCGGCATCAATACCGAAGCGGTTATGGAAGCCTCCAAGCTCGGCAAGCAGTTCAAATATGCCGATCGCGCCGGCATCCGTTTTGTGCTCGTGCTCGGCCCCGACGAGATTGCCAAGGGCGCGGTTACGGTCAAGGATTTGCGCAAGGAAGACCAGTACGAAGTCTTGCGTGGCGACTTGATAAAAACCCTGCGTGTCGAACTCGAACAGGCTGCGGTAATGCCGTTGAGCTGATGCACGCCAGCTTCTGAAAGCTGGCGGCGCTTTTGATCGTCTGTGCCACGCGATTTTCACTCGCGGCGTAAAAAATTCTGGAATCGATAATGTCTGAAGCGACAAAAAAAATTCTGCTGACCGGCACTGGCATGACGCGTCAGCAGCTGGTCGATATCGCCTGTCGTAACTTCAGCGTCGAGCTTGATTCGACTCAGCTCGCCAATGTGCAACGCACAGCCGATTTTCTCGCCGAAAAAGTCCGCTGCGGCGAGCCGATTTACGGCGTCACCACCGGCTTCGGCAGCAATGCCGACAAGCTGCTCGGCGCGCATCGCGCACGCGATGAATTGCCCGGCGGCAATCCGGAAAAACGCGAAGGTACGCTACTCGAAGAGCTGCAGCACAATCTGGTCATCACGCATGCAGTGAACGTCGGCAAACCGTTCTCGACCGAGGTCGTGCGTGCGATGCTGGCGATCCGCATCAATACACTGATGCGCGGACATTCGGGCATTCGCGCCTCTACCTTGCAGGCCTTGGCGGAGCTGCTGAATCGCGATGTGATCCCGGTGATTCCGGAAAAAGGTTCGGTCGGTGCGAGCGGCGATCTTTCGCCGTTGTCGCACCTCGCGATCGTGTTGCTCGGTGAAGGTGAAGCGTTTTACGCTGGCGAACGTTTGCACGGCGGCGAGGCGCTGAAGCGCGCTGGGCTATCGCCGCTGCGGTTGTCGTTCAAGGAAGGTCTGGCACTGAACAACGGCACTGCGCAAATGCTCGCGACCGCGGTACTTGCGCTCGATAAACTGGAAACCTTGCTGGCGACCGCTGATCTCGCCGCCGCGATGACGCTCGACGCATTTGCCGGGCGCACCAGTGCGTTCGCCGAAAAAGTCCACGCGTTGCGACCGCATCCGGGCCAGGTCGAGGCTGCGAAGAATATTCGCACGCTGTTGCAGGGCTCGACGCTGGCAGATATCCCTTACCATCTCGTGCCGCGTTTCCGCACGTGGCTGGCCGATTCGTGGACGCAGGCCGAAGACCAGCTGCATCGTTTCGATATCGCCTGGGATTACGTGCCGGTCGGTCAGCGTCACGGCAGGGAAGCGTTCTATTCGCGCTTCATGCCGTTCAAGGGCGGCAAAAAACATCAGCCGCAGGATGCGTATTGCCTGCGCTGCATGCCGCAGGTGCATGGCGCGGTACGCGATGCGGTCGATCAGGCATGTCGTGTGATCGATATCGAGTTGAATGCGGTCACCGACAATCCGCTGATTTTCCGGGATGCGGAGGACGCGCTCGTGATCGAGGCTCAGGTGATTTCCGCTGGTCACTTTCACGGCATGCCGTTGGCATTGGCGATGAGTTATATCAAGGCCGCCATTCCCGTGCTCGCGAGCATTTCCGAACGGCGTTTGAACAAGCTGGTCGATCCCGCGACGAACGACGGCTTGCCGGCATTTCTGATCGGCAACGAAGACGCCACCGATTCGGGTTTCATGATCGTCCAGTACACCGCGGCGGCGCTCGTGAACGATCTGGCAACGCGTGCGCATCCGGCATCGGTGTATTCGATTCCGACCTCGGCAAATGCCGAAGATCATGTCTCGATGGGCGCCAACGAGGCGCGACATGTGCTGGAAATGACCGAGGATCTGAGCCACGTTCTGGCGATGGAACTGTATACTGCGGCGCAGGCGCTGGAATACCGCCAGGACATGTTGAATGCAGCGCGCACGCTGGCCGCGCGTGGTGACTGTGAGGCTTTGATCAGCAAGATTCATGGCGCGCCAGCGCCGGGCCATGCCTTGTATGTGCAGTTTGAATCGGAGGTGCGGCAGCTGATGCAGGCTTTGGCGAACGCCGGAGAATTCCATGCGGGCGCTGCGGTGCAGGCGGCATTGGCGCGCATTCGTCAGCAAATTTCCTTCATGCCGCGAGATCGTGCGATGGATGGCGATATCCGCGCAATCACGGCATTGGTCGCTTCCGGCGAACTGGTGCGCTAAAGCGCAGGTTCGACTGCCAATGGTTGCGATAGCAGATTGGCTCCCCGGTGCAGGATCGCCATATTTGTCGAATAATATTCGCCGATGAAAAGCGGTCTGTCCGTCGTATTTGAAACCAGTCGGGCAGATTGCGCGCGCTTCATGCGATAATGCCCGCTTTTGCGGTGTCGGCATTGGCTCTGCAGCACGTCGACACATCATCAGGTATACATGGAACATATTCGCAACTTCTCCATTATCGCGCACGTCGATCACGGCAAATCCACGCTGGCGGATCGCATCATTCAACTCTGCGGCGGGCTCGAAGCGCGCGAAATGGAAGCCCAGGTGCTCGACTCGAATCCGATCGAGCGCGAGCGCGGCATTACCATCAAGGCGCAGAGCGTTTCGCTGCCGTACACCGCCGACAACGGCAAAACGTATCTGCTGAACTTCATCGATACCGCCGGACACGTGGATTTTTCCTACGAAGTCTCGCGTTCGCTTGCAGCTTGCGAAGGCGCGCTGCTGGTGGTCGATGCGGCGCAAGGTGTCGAAGCGCAAAGCGTGGCGAACTGCTACACCGCCGTCGAGCAGGGGCTGGAAGTCATTCCTATCCTCAACAAGATCGATCTGCCGACCGCCGATCCTGAAAAGGTCAAGGAAGAAATCGAAGCGGTGATCGGCATCGACGCCACCGACGCGATCGAGATCAGCGCCAAGACCGGCCAGAACATTCGTGCGGTGCTTGAGGCGATCATCACGCGTATTCCGCCGCCGAAACCGCGCGATACCGACAAATTGCAGGCGCTCATAATCGACTCTTGGTTCGACAATTATCTCGGCGTGGTGTCGCTGGTGCGCGTGATGCAGGGCGAGATCAAACCTCGCGACAAGATGCTCGTGATGTCGACCGGACGCTCCCACGAGGTCGATCAGGTCGGTGTATTCACGCCGAAACGCAAGATCAAGGACAAGCTGCGCGCGGGCGAAGTGGGTTTCATCTGCGCCTCGATCAAGGATGTGCACGGCGCACCGGTGGGCGATACCTTGACGCTCGCTTCCGATCCGGCGCCACACGCGCTGCCGGGCTTCGAGAAGATGCAGCCGCGTGTTTTTGCCGGATTGTTTCCGACGGAATCCGATGCGTATCCCGCCTTGCGCGAGGCGCTCGACAAACTTCGGCTCAACGATGCTTCGCTGACGTTCGAGCCGGAAAGCTCGGAGGCGATGGGTTTCGGTTTTCGCTGCGGATTCCTTGGCATGCTGCACATGGAAATCGTGCAGGAACGTCTTGAACGCGAATACGATCTCGATTTGATTACCACCGCGCCGACGGTGATTTACCAGGTGCTGCTGACTTCGGGCGACATCCTCAACCTGGACAATCCAGCCAAGTTGCCGGTCGGATCGAATGTCGAGGAAGTGCGCGAGCCGATCATCGTCGCGAACATTCTCACGCCGCAGGAGTACGTCGGCAACGTGATCAAGTTGTGCGAGGAAAAACGCGGCGTGCAGCGCTCGATCAGTTACCTCGCGAGCCAGGTGCAGATCAGCTACGAAATGCCGCTGGCCGAAGTGGTGATGGATTTCTTCGACAAGCTCAAATCCACGAGTCGCGGTTATGCTTCGCTCGATTATCATTTCCTGCATTTCCAGGCGGGCCCGTTCGTGCGTCTGGATGTGCTGATCAACGGCGATCGTGTCGATGCCTTGAGCCTGATCGTGCATCGCTCGCATGCGGATCGGCGTGGGCGCGATCTGGTAGAACGCATGAAGGAATTGATTCCGCGACAGATGTTCGACGTTGCGATCCAGGCCGCGATTGGTGCGCAGGTGATCGCGCGTTCGACAGTGAAAGCCTTGCGCAAGAATGTGCTGGCAAAATGCTACGGCGGCGATGCATCACGCAAGCGCAAGCTGCTGGAAAAACAGAAAGCCGGCAAAAAGCGCATGAAGCAGGTCGGCAATGTCGATATTCCGCAGGAAGCATTTCTTGCCGTGTTGCAAACCGATAACAAGTAAAGTTGGGCGTGTACCGGATCGCGTCGATTAAACGTAATCCCGCATCGTAGGAGCAGGGAATGGATTTTGATTTTGCCTTATTGCTGGTCGTGCTGACCGGTGTCACCGGCGTGATCTGGGCAATCGATCGATTGCTGTTTGCGAAGCGTCGCGAACGTATTGCGCTAGCCGCAAACGATGTACCGCACGAGCCGATCATCGTCGAATACGCGCGTTCGTTCTTCCCGGTCATCCTGCTCGTGCTGGGGTTTCGCTCGTTCATCGCCGAACCGTTCAAGATTCCATCCGGCTCGATGATGCCGACCTTGCTGGTCGGCGATTTCATCCTCGTCAACAAGTTTGCGTATGGCTTGCGTCTGCCGGTGCTGAACAGCAAAATCGTTTCATTCGGCGAACCGCAACGAGGTGACGTGATCGTATTCCGTTATCCGAAGGATCCGAGCAAGGCGTATATCAAGCGCGTGATCGGCTTGCCCGGCGACGAGATCACTTATCACAACAAAACAGTGCAGGTGAACGGCCAGGAAATTGCGCAATCGGATGAAGGTATTTATGCCGGTTCGGGCGACGAGGGCCACAAGATGTCAGGCGCCAAACTCAAGATTGAACACTTGCCTGGCGTCGATCACCAGATTTTGCAGATTCCGAATATCGACTCGCACAAGGAAGGTCCGTGGACGGTGCCGCAAGGTCACTATTTTGCCATGGGCGATAATCGCGATAATAGCGAGGACAGTCGGTTCTGGGGATTTGTTCCGGAAGAAAACCTGATCGGCAAGGCATTCATCATCTGGATGAACTGGGATCAGGGCATTGATTTCAAGCGCATCGGCACGTTGATCAATCGGGGATAAGCATGAATAGCAAACGAACGCAGTCGGGTATTACGCTAATCGGGTTTCTTTTTCTACTTGCGGTTATTGGTTTTTTTGCGTACATGGGAATGATTTTGTTTCCGGTTTATTCCGAATATTCAGGCGTATCCAAAGCCGTGGAAACTCTGGCCAAAGAGCCCGGTTCGGCCGAAAAGTCACTCGATGTTGTGCGAACCGAGCTGATGTTCAAGTTCAGCCTGCAATACGTCAGCGATGGCTCGGTTCCAATTCAGGCAATTCGTGTATTAACTGTCAACGGTTTAAAAACTCTGGATGTGGCCTATGAGCGCCGGATACATTTTGTATCGAATATCGACTTTGCCATTTCATTCCACAAAACCGCGACGCTATCGCACGTGTCCAGTCCGTAAGTAGGTGGCTAAACTGGCACCGATTTATGAGTTTCGTGATGAGCGTCTGCTTGAGCAGGCGCTGACACATCGCAGTCACGCGCGGCACAACAACGAGCGTCTGGAATTTCTCGGCGACGCACTGGTGAATATGCTGGTGGCCGAGTTGTTGTACGAAAACTATCCCAAGGCCGATGAGGGTCAGTTGACGCGGCTGCGCGCGAGTCTGGTCAGCGGTTTGGCGATGGCGGAAATTGCGCGCAACATGGAACTCGGTGCGCAGATTCGACTCGGGCCCGGTGAAATGAAAAGCGGCGGTCATCGCCGTGACTCGATCCTCGCCGATGCGCTGGAAGCACTGGTGGCTGCGGTGTATCTTGACGGTGGCTGGGAAGCCTGTCGCAAGTTCGTGCGCGAGCTTTATACCCACGCGCTGGTCGATCTGGCCGATACCACCAAGGATGCAAAAACCCGGCTGCAGGAATTGTTGCAAGGACGCGCCTTGCCGCTGCCGGAATACGAATTGTTGAATGCCCACGGCGAAGATCACGCCAAGCAGTTCGATGTGAAATGTAGTGTCGCTGTCGCCAGTGCGGAAGCTGTTGCCAGCGCCCACAGCCGCCGCGCGGCAGAGCAGTTGGCGGCTAGCCAAGTTTTAACTCAAGTAGAGCACTGGTTGCGCCATGGACAATGAAGAATCAATACCGCAGCCGATCGAGCCGGCAAAATCCGATCAACGCTGCGGCCTGGTTGCACTGGTTGGACGACCGAATGTCGGCAAGTCGACCTTGCTGAATCGGCTGATCGGGTATCGCCTGAGCATTGTCAGTCCGAAACCGCAAACCACGCGACATCGCATTCTCGGCATTGCCAATCGCGGCCAGGGCCAGATCATTTATCTCGATACGCCGGGCATTCATCAAGCCGGCAAGAGTGCGATGAATCGTCAACTCAATCGCGTCGCGCAACAGGCGCTGGACGAGGCCGATGTGGTGATCCAGGTGATCGAAGCGATGCAATGGCGCGACGAGGATCAGCAGGTATTTCAGGCACTCGAAAATATCCAGCGACCGCGACTGCTGGCGATCAACAAGACCGATACGCAAAAAAGCAAACAGGAACTTTTGCCGTTCATCGCAAAGGTGAGCGGAGTGCATGCATTCGATGAAATCTATCTGATTTCGGCGCGTCGCGGCGATGGTCTCGACCGATTGGAGCAGGGCATACTCAAGCGTTTGCCGCAGGCCGAACCGATGTTCGCCGAAGATGAAATCACCGATCGCAGTGAGCGTTTTCTGGCGGCGGAAAGAGTGCGTGAACAACTGATGCGGCTGCTCAATCAAGAGCTGCCGTATTCGACCACGGTCGAGATCGAGCAATACCAGCGCGAAGGCAAGATGCTGCGTATCGGTGCGGTAATCTGGGTCGAGCGCGAAGGACAGAAGGCGATCGTGATCGGTTCGGGTGGCGAGCAACTCAAACGCATTGGCACGGCGGCGCGATTGCAGCTCGAAAGTCTGCTGGAAACCAAGGTGTTTCTGGGTCTGTTTGTACGTGTGCGCGAAAACTGGTCGCAACAGGATGCAGCACTGAAACAGTTCGGTTACACGGACTAGGTCGGCGCCATGCGCGTCGAGCAGCAGGCAGCGTATGTGTTGCACGCGCGCGCGTATCGCGAAACCAGTCTGCTGCTGGAATTATTCACTCCGGATCATGGCCGGGTCGGTGCGATTGCGCGCGGCGTGCGTGGCGCCAGTCAGCGCAGCTCGCGTGCGATACTGCAACCCCTGCAACCCTTGCTTTGCACGTGGAC
>Ga0209724_1004221_pt1 | contig 11387 bp, 13 predicted proteins | sample grotaG_FD_184143 | JGI IMG/M metagenome (GOLD analysis project Ga0209724, IMG submission 184143) | Glacier valley bacterial and archeal communities from Borup Fiord, Nunavut, Canada, to study Microbial Dark Matter (Phase II) -... | ecosystem: Environmental > Aquatic > Freshwater > Ice > Glacier ... | reverse complement strand
CGGACCGATTCAAGGCGGCCAAGGGTGGGCCGTCAAGCTCTCCAAGCCCGCGTTTCTCGGCCGCGATGCTCTTGAAGGGCAGCAGCGCGATGCCGCCTTACCGCGCATCGCGGGTCTCGTGCTCGAGGGCCGCGTCCCGGCACGCGCCGGCTATCGGGTTTTCCACGATGGTGTGGATGTCGGAGAGATCCGGAGCGGGTCGCTCGGTCCATCCCTCGGAAAAAATATCGCGACGGCGCTCGTGCCCCCCGCCGCTGCAACCCTCGGTGCGCGCTTGAGCGTCGAGGTGCGCGGGACACGACATGACGCGACCGTCGTCGAACTACCGTTCTACAAACGACCGAAAGTTTAAGGAGACATACACGTGGCGCAGCCGGCCGGGCTTCTCTATAGCAAAGAACACGAATGGGTGAAGATGGAAGGCGATGTCGCAACCGTCGGCATCACCGAATACGCGCAGAACTCGCTCGGCGACATCGTCTACGTCGAACTGCCGCGCGTTGGCGCCGAACTCCAACAGTTCGGTAACATCGGCGTAATCGAGTCGGTGAAAGCTGTCTCGGATATCTTCACGCCCGTCGGCGGTGAAGTCGTCGAAGTGAACGGCGAACTCGAAGCGGATCCGGCACTCGTCAACCGCGAGCCGTTCAGCGCCGGCTGGCTCTTCAAAGTAAAGCTTGCCGACGTGACGCAGAATCAGAATCTGCTCTCACCCGAGAAATACGAAGAACTCGTCGCCTCGGCCTAAGCGCTAGGACGCAACGTCGCTTCTGCAGGCGGCGACGTTGCTCACTTGCTCAGCAATACCGGGTCGCTCTCGGCCGGGTGATTCACCCGGACGATCGAGCCGAACGAATAGCCTCCACGGGCGTGAGAATACCGGATGATCTCGGGGTCGCCGATGCGGGTGCGCAGACGGTGGATGCTTACCTTCAGCGCATTCACCGCGACCCGCTCCTCGATTCCCGGAAGCACCATCGCTCCCAGATCCGCCGGCTGGAGGGGTTTGCCGTGAATCGCAAGCGCGGCGACGATCGTGAAGTCGCGGTCGCTGATGGGCATAATTGTGCCCTCGCGTGTAAGCTGTCCGAGCGCGAGGTTTAAATCGTAGGTTACCTTCGCCCGCCGTCCCAGGCGATCGTATCCATCCATGGCCGTTGAAGTGTAGCGCAAGCGTCCGCTCGTGAGAATAGGGATTTCCACCTATCTTTCGGGAACCTGAAACGGTTTCGTTCCCGCCGTCTGTCTAACTGAGGGTCATGTATACTCCGCACACGCAGCGCGATATCGAGGCGATGCTTCGCGTCGTCGGCGCCTCGTCGCTCGACGAACTGGTCAAAGTCCCCGACGCCGTCGCCATCAAGGCGCCGCTCGAAGTCGCTCCGGCGCTGCCGGAATCCGAACTCACCCAGCGTTTTGCGGGCTTTGCCTCGCGCGTCGGTGCGACGGACTACGTTTCGTTCTTAGGCGCGGGGGCGTACCGTCACTACGTGCCGCCGGTGATCGCGACGCTCGCGATGCGCGGCGAATTCCTGACAGCGTATACGCCGTACCAGGCGGAAGTCTCGCAAGGGTACCTTCAGGCGATTTACGAGTGGCAGAGCTACATCGCGCTCCTCACGGGTCTCGATGTTGCGAATGCCTCGGTATACGACGGCGCAACGGCGCTCGCCGAAGGTGCCATCATGGCGGTGAACGCGACCGGCCGAAAAGCCGTCTTGGTCTCGCGGGCCGTTCATCCGAACTACCGCGCCGTCCTGAAGACGTACGCCGATGGTCTCGACCTCGACATCGATGAACTGCCGTACGCGGCCGACGGCACGACCGATCTTTCGACGATCGATGCTGCGCTTGCGGATCAACGGTACGCCGCCGTCGTCGTCCAGACGCCGAACATATTCGGCGCGATCGATGCCTTACCGGTGGGCATGGCGGAGAAAATCAAAGCGACCGGCACGCTCGTGATCGGTGTCGTCGCCGAAGCCCTCTCGCTTGCGGCGCTGTCGACGCCCGCATCGTGGGGTGTCGATATCGCGGTCGGTGAAGGCCAGAGTTTCGGCGTTTCGCTCGCTTACGGCGGACCGTACGTCGGATTCATCGCGTGTACGACCGAGCATCTCCGCCGCATTCCCGGCCGCCTCGTTGGCAAGTCTCTCGATAAAGACGGCAAAGAAGCCTACGTGCTCACCTTGCAAGCGCGCGAGCAACACATCCGTCGCGAAAAAGCGACGTCCAACATTTGCACGAACCAAGCGCACTGCGCGCTCGTCGCGACGATCTATCTTGCGGCGATGGGCAAGACGGGCTTACGCAACTGCGCATCGGCAAATTTGAAGCGCTCGCGCGAACTCGAGAAGGCCGTGACGGCAATTGACGGGTTCACCACACGCTTCTCCGCTCCATACTTCAACGAGTTTGCGGTACGCGTTCCGGGCGGCAGCGCCAAAGACGTGCTCAAAGCCCTGCAAGCAAAGGGAATTCTCGGCGGCGTGGATCTCGGCCGCTGGTATCCCGAACTCGACGATACGATATTGATGACGGCGACCGAAGTCACGACGGATGCGGATATCGCTCATTTGGTTACCGCGCTCTCGGAGGTTCGCAGTCTTGCCGGCGTTCACTGAAACCCCGCTGATTTTCGACATCGGTCAAGACGGCCGGGCGAACAACTATTTCGCCGAAGGCGCGCCGCTTTCGGATTTTCTCCCGTTGGATGCCCTGCGCGACGAGTTGCCGCTGCCCGACAATAGCGAACTCGATGTCGTGCGCCATTTCACGCGGCTTTCACAGAAGACGTTCAGCATCGATACGAACTTCTATCCGCTGGGGTCGTGTACGATGAAGTACAACCCGCGCGTCAACGACGCGATGGCGAATCTCCCGGCGCTCCGCGACTTGCATCCGTTGGTTCCCGACGAACTCGCGCAAGGCGCGCTTGCGGTGATGTGGGAGCTCGAACGCAGCCTCGCATCGCTCTTCGGGATGGCCGCTTTCTCGCTCAATCCCGCGGCCGGCGCACACGCCGAACTCACCGCACTCTTGATCGCGAAGAAGTATTTCAAGAAATACGGGCAAGCGCTCACGCGCACGACCGTAATCGTTCCCGATACGGCGCACGGCACCAATCCCGCCTCAGCGGCGATGGTCGGCTTCAAAGTGGTCTCGCTCAAATCCGATGCGCGCGGGCGCGTCTCGGTCGATGAGATCAAGAAAGCGATCGGATCGGATACGGCCGTCGTGATGATGACCAATCCGAATACGCTTGGGCTCTACGAAGATCAGATCAAAGAAATCACGGATGCCGTTCACGATGTCGGCGGTCTGATGTATTACGACGGAGCGAACGCAAATGCGCTCATGGGCAACTCGCGCCCGGGCGACATGGGCTTCGATCTCATGCATCTCAATTTGCACAAGACGTTCTCGATTCCGCACGGCGGCGGCGGTGCGGGCGCCGGCCCCGTCGGCGTTGCGCGGCACCTCGTTCCGTTCTTGCCCATGCCCGTCGTTCGCGCGACCAACATCGTGAGCGAACCCGAAGGCTGGAAGTCGAGCGATGACTTCACATTCGCGCTCGATTTCAATCGCGAAGATTCCATCGGAACGATGCGTTCGTTCTGGTCGAATTTCGCCCATATGGTTCGCGCGCTCTCGTATACGTATGCAAACGGGGCCGAGGGTTTGACGATGGTGAGCAAGCTTGCCGTGCTCAATGCGAACTACATCCGCGCCTCGGTCAGCGATCTCATCGAAATCCCGTACGATGAGTACAACCGCCACGAGTTCGTCGCCTCAGCGCAAGCAATCAAGCGCGAAACGGGCGTACGCGCACTCGACATCGGTAAGGCACTGCTCGATCGCGGCTACCACGCGCCGACGGTGTACTTCCCGCTGCTCGTGCCCGAGTGTCTCATGATCGAACCGACCGAAACGGAATCCAAAGAAACCCTCGACGGCTTCATCGCCGCCTTCCGCGAAATTCTCATCGCGGCACGAGAGAATCCACAGTCGATCTTGGACGCGCCCCTCAACACGGTCGTCAAGCGAATCGATGAAACGCGCGCAGCACGTCAACCGGACCTTCGCTGGCATCCGCCGACCGGCTAGGGCGATATGCACTCGTCGCGCGCCTTTCTCGCGTTGGATGGGCGGCGCCCGGGATGGACCGCCCGACGCTTGAGGTTGGTTGTCGCCCTTGGAGCTGCGGCGACTAGTCGACGTTCGCCGCAAACGATGCCGTTCGACGTCGCGCTGGAAATCGTGACTGTGATCGCCGGTGTGACCGACGCGTGTTTAACGCCAATCGGCTATGACCAGGGCACAAAGCGGCGGCTTCTCGCCGCCGCATCCTGACGTTCATCAGGTGAAAACTTCATCGAACGGACGTTCGATGGGGTACTTTCTTCTTGGCCCCCATTGGTATAATCGAAGGTACCCCCGGAATGCGGGGAGCGCTCGGGAAAGCTACGATGCGGATCAAATACGAGGTATCTGCCGGGGGTCTGGTCCTCCGACGGAATGGAGCTCAGCTCGAGGCCCTGCTCATCGGCAGAGGCCAGCCTCGCGTATGGTCGTTGCCCAAAGGGCACGTTGAAAACCGGGAGACGCACGAGCAAGCCGCCTTGCGCGAAGTGCGTGAAGAGACGGGCTGCTGGGCCGAAATCCTGAGCAAGCTCTCGGATATTTCGTACTGGTTTTACCTGAACCGCGCCAAGCACAAGAAGTCGGTTCACTTTTATTTGATGCGCTATCTCTCGGGCGACACGGCCAACCACGACCACGAAGTCGATGAGGCCGCGTGGTTCGAGATCCGTGCTGCGAAGAAGAACCTCAAGTACGTCAACGAAAAGCGCCTGATCGACCTTGGCCTGGAATATCTCCAAGCCGAGGGCACCGGGCTCTTCGAGACCGAGACCGTCGCGCTCGTTACTGAGGCCCTCCAGGACATCAGCGCGAGTTGAACTCGGTCCCGGTCGAGGACGAGCGCGCTTGTCGCGTTTCGCTCGCAAACCTCTTTGACGGTCCACTGGACCTGCTTTTGAGCTTGGTCAAAGAACGGCAACTCGATATTGCGACCGTTCCGCTGGCGCTCGTCTGCGATCAGTATTTTGCCTTCATCGAGGCGATGGAATCGATCGATGTGGAGCTCGCCGCCGAGTATCTCGTGATCGCAGCGACCCTGGTATTCCTCAAATCCAAGGCGATGCTCCCGGCGATCCCGGCTGAGTTCGAGGATGCGGAGGAGTCGGCCGAGGTCGTCGAACTTCGTCTGCGCGAGCGGCTCATTGCCTACTCGATCTACAAAGCCGCGGGCGACGAGCTCAAGAGTCGCGCAGACGAGGCGCGGGCGTTCTATCTGCGCGACGCTGGCGATCCAACCACGGAAATCGAGCAGCGCTACCGGATCAGCGCCGCCAAGCTCTCGGCGGCGCTAGCGGCCGCGCTACGGGCCGCCAAACCCGAGAAGCGGACGATCGTGCGCGAGCGCGTCTCGCTCATCGAGCAGATGGAGCTGGTTGCGCGCACGGTTCGCACCCGGGGCCGGGCCTCGTTCTTCGATCTCTGCTCGGGCCTCGACCGGGGCGGCATTATCGTGACGTTCCTCGCCGTGCTCGAACTGATCCGGCGCCGACGCCTGGCGTTCGCACAGAGTAACGCGTTCGCCGATATCGAACTCTTGCCAGTCGTGGATGATCCAATCGCCCTCGCCAATGCAAACTGAGTCGATCGCGCCCTCCGCGGACGCCGTACCCGACGAGACCGTCTTCGCCGAAATCGTTCCCGATCACGTCCCGATGCAGACCGAACTCATCGAAACGGGTTCGCTGCAGCGCAATCTCGAGGCCGTCCTCTTCGTCGCCTCAGAAGCGCTCTCGATCAAGACGCTCGCCAAGCTGACGGGCTCCGAAGAGACGGAGGTCGCAACGGCGCTCCAACAGATCGCCGAAGAATTCGGCGATCGCGGCATCGTCTTACGCGAAATCGCAGGCGGCTATCGTTTTGCCAGCTCGCCTGCCGCGCGCCAGGTCGTCGAGGCGTATCTCTTGCCGCCCAAGACGAATCTTTCGCCGGCCGCGCTCGAGACGCTAGCCATCGTCGCCTACATGCAGCCCGTGACGAAAAGCGAAGTCGAAGGTGTGCGCGGCGTGAGTGCAGATTCCGTCATCGCAACGCTGGTCGATCGCCGATTCCTCATCGAGGGCGGGCGTAAAGAAGTAGCCGGTCGCCCGATTCTCTATAAGACGACTGCCGAATTTTTGGAAGCGTTCGGCCTACGCAGTCTCGAGGAGTTGCCGCCGATCGACGTCGATGCAGGCTTGCCGATCGAGATGTCGCTTCCCATTCCAACCGAAACCGTCGCCACCGCGATCGACGAAATCGTCGCCGATGAGCTTGCTGACGAAGAAGCTGCAAAGACCGAAGAGAGCGAGACACCGGAATCAGTACCCCAATGATGAGCGACGACGACGCGATTTGGGATCGTATCGACGCGAATTGCCAAGCCGTTGCGATCGCGCACGAACTCATTCAACCCGATGAAACCTTCAGCTTAACGGAAGACCAAGCAAAAGCGGTCGACGCGATTTGCGATGGGCTCGAAGACGGCGGGTTTGAGTTTTTACTCAAAGCGCCGACCGGCTCGGGCAAGACCGAAGTGATGATGCGCGTCGCCGTCGATACGATTCTCGCTGAGGATTCGTACGTCACGCTCATCGCACCGACGCGCGATCTCGTGCGCCAACACTTTACGTACTTCACCGAACGTCTCGAAGGTACGGGCCTCGGCGTTGCACAGATTCACGGCGGCATTTCGCCGGCTGAACGCAAGGCAACGATGGCCGGGCTTGCCGACGGTTCGATCCGCGTCGTCGTCGGCAGCGCGATGATGCTCGTGAGCGATCAGCTCTGGCGGATGATCGATGAGAGTTCGCTGCTCGTGATCGACGATGTGAACGCGTTTGACGAACGCGAACATCTGCGGTTACTCGAAGACCTGGATTGTCCGATGCTCTTCGCATCGGCGACGCCCGATGAGTTGCGCTCGTTCCTGCAGCGCGTCGGCGCGTACAAGAACGTCGTTTCGATGAAAAAGATGCCCTTCGATGTTATCCCGACCAAAGTTCATAAAGTCGAGGGCGTTTGGGGTGAGCCGCCGATCGAACAGATGTCGCGCGCGGATGAACTCATTCGCATGCACTTGGAGCGAAAGTCGCGTATCTTCGTCATCAGTCGCACGCGTCACGATGTTCCCAAACTCGCGCAGCGTCTCGAAGAAACCTACGGCTTCCCCGTGCAGCAATTGCGCGGTGATATGGCCGATACGGGCGAACACAAAAACCGTCACGCGCGGCGCGGCGTCAAGGTGAGCAACATCGGCACGCGCGTCGAGATGATGGAGGCGTTTCGTCGTGGGGCTCCGGCGATTCTCGCCGCGACGAATCTGGTCGGTAGCGGGCTCGATATCCCGGCGGCCGATTTGATCGTCATCACCGATGCCGATGCATTCGGCGAAGGCGAGACGGAACAGCTGATCGGACGCGTCGGACGTCGCGAACGACCCTCAGACGCGATTCTGCTCACCGGGACCACCTTCGAGAAGAACCCATCGCGTTCGCTTGCCAGCGGGCGTGCGAAAACGTTCATGCCGCGCGGCATGCGGGCCAATCAATTACGCTTCACTCGCCGCAAATAGGATCGATGGAAGGTTCGAATCGCGCCTCCTTCGATGACCTCGCCAAGGATTACGATAAATTCCGAACTGGGTATAGCACCGAACTGTTCGATGAGTTGGTCGATTTCGGTCTGAGCCCCGGCAAAATGGTGCTCGACATCGGCTGTGGCAACGGCATCGCATCGGTTCCGCTCGCCGCGCGCGGTAGCATCCTCGCCGGTGTGGATCCCTCAGAACCGATGCTCGTTAACGCACGGCTGCGCGTGCCTGAGGGCAAATTCGTGGTCGGCAGCGCGGAAAAACTTCCCTTTGCCGATCGCTCGTTCGACCATGCGATCTGCGCGCAAGCGTTTCACTGGTTCGATCAGTCGCGTGCATTCGCAGAAGCCATCCGCGTCGTCAAGCCCGGCGGTGTCGTCGCGGTTTGGTGGAAAATACTCACGCACGATGCGGCGATCCGCGCCATCCGCGATGCGGCTTGTGCCGATGCAGAACTTGCGCCGCCAAAAGACGTGTTGGGCGCGGCGTTCAAAGCGTTTTACGCCGCACCGTTTTTTGACCGTCGTCTGCGCGTGATGCCGTTCGTCTGGCGCACTACCGTCAAGACGTGGCTCGGCTACGAGCGTTCGCGCGCAAAAGCGCGCAATGCCTTTGCCTCCAAACGCGAAGCGTATCTCAAAGCGCTCGAAAAGCGACTCGTAAGAGAAGCGGGTGGTGCGGATGCGGCGATGATCGCACCGTACATGCAGTACGTTTATATCGGGCACCTTTGAGCATGCGACTCGGTCTTCATATCGGCGTGAGCGGCGGCTACGACGCCGCGGTGGACTACGCGCAACGTCTGGGTTGCACGGCGGTGCAGATTTTCAGTGGAAACCCGAAAACGTATCGGGTTGGCAAGATGAACGTTCCGGCACTCGAAGCGTTTCGCGATCGACGCAAAGCTGCCGATCTCGATCCGGCCGTAATCCACACGTCGTACTTGATCAATCTTGCAAGCGAAGATGAGAAGATGGTCGCGGGTTCGCTCGGACTGCTCAAAAACGATCTCGCTGTTGCAGCAGTTGGCGGCATCACGTATGTGAACACGCATCTCGGATCGTACGGAAAGCGCGATCGCGAACTTGGCTTCAGTGCCGTCTGCCGCGCGCTCGAGGCGGCACTCGAAGACATTGCGCCCGGCGTTTTCCTCGTGATGGAAAACAGTGCGGGAGCCGGGCAACTGTGCGGTGGGACGATGGAGGAACTCGGGCGCTTCCTACGTGCGGTTCCACACCCGCAGCTCGGCGTGTGCATCGATACGGCGCATTCGTGGGCGGCGGGCTATGCGATCGATGATTTCGATCACGTTAGCCGATTCATAGAACTCGTGGATGAGAACATCTCCTTAGGGAAGGTGATGCTCTTCCATTTCAACGACACGCAAATCGCGCTCGGTGGTCACCGAGATCGACACTGGCACATCGGCGAAGGGCTCATCGGATTCGAAGGGTTTCGCGCACTCGCATCACACGCGGGGTTGCGCGGGAAAACCGCGATTCTCGAGACCCCGGGCGACGAGGCCGACGACGAGCGTAACATGCGTGCGATCCGCTTGATTTTCGAAGGAGCCGCAGGCTGACGGACGACGATCGACACCGCCAAGGTAGGTGTCGTGGAGAACATTTCGCGAAGCGGGTTGCTCCTGGTTTCTACGGATGCACTGCATGCTACCGACACGATCGAAGTCACCTTTTCGGACCCCATTCGCGGAAACGCACACATCGTGGGCGGGGACGTCGTGCGCAGCGCGCCAGCCGGCCGCTCCGGCGTCACGTTCATCCGTGCGACGGCCGAAGCGCTCGACTTCGTGCGGTACATGGTCGGGTTTGCTGCCTGAGGCTTGCCGTTGATCGCACGTGGCGAACGAGTTGCCTTCGTCGGGCCGGGGGTCGCCGCCGATGAGGCGCTCGCCTCCGCGCTTGCCGAAGGACCGCACGGCCGGATCGCGATCGCCGGGCGCGATTTGCGTCCCTACCCCTACATGATCGTCGGTGGCGCCGCGCGCTTCCAAGCGGCGATCTCCAACGCGTGGGATGCCGAACGCTTCGCCGCAGTCTGCGAAGCCGCCGGGCTCGAGACGCAGCATGCCGTGCGTCGTCTCAAACGAAGCTACGCGCGGGCACTCATCGTCGCCCTGCTGGTGGCCGGCCTGCCGGACGTGCTGGTGATCGAAGGCGCCGAAGAGCTGGGCGAGGCGGCCGCCCGTGCCGTCGACCGCGCGTTCGAACTCGTGCCAACCGTCGTGCTCTCTTGCGCCGACGTCGGCACCGCCGAGCGCTTCGGGGCGCGGTCGGTTCCGGTCGAATCGCTCGCGGCGCTATCGTGACGCGCGCGTTGCTCGGTAAGGAATTCTTCGAGCGTCGCATCTATTTTGCGATCGGCTTCATCCTCGTGTGTGTGATCGCTGCGCTGATGCCGCGGTTCTTTGCGTTTTCGTACGCGCTCGCTACGACCAATTCGAAAGCACCGGCGGATATCGTCGCCGATATCTTGCATAACGTTCGCTCGTACTCGGCTTTCATCGAGACGCAGTGGTGCGGACGGGGCCTCGCGCGTGCGCTGATCATCCTCGCGCTCATCGCGGGCATCGGCACGGTTGCGACGGAGCGCGAGAGTCGCACACTCGGATTGCTCACGCAATCGGCGCTCGGACGCCCGACGATCGTCATCGTGAAATTTACGGTGATCGGCATGTGGCTCTCGCTCATCGCGCTCTCGAGTGTGGCGATCGTTGCGGCCGCATCGCTCGTGGATCATCGCATCATCGGCCTTGCGAGTCTCGCGCAACCCTCCTTCGTCGCGCTGCTCTGTGCCTGGGCCGTGCTCGCACTTGCGATGCTGGCGAGCGTCTTGTTCAAAACCTCGCTCAAAGCGACCGTATTTGCTTTGGGTCTGGTTATCTTCGTTGCCGCAGCGGGCGCGCCGTTCGGGTACAACCTCATCACGCTTCCGGAGAATGTGTTCTCCGCCGACGGTGCCTTTCTCATGGGGCGTTTCATTACCGATTGCGCGTTCGCGTTCGGCGTCGGTTTCGTCGCGCTCATCTCCGCGATCGCCGGTTTCCAAGAAACGTGATCGCGCACTTCGACCTCGATGCGTTTTACGCATCGGTGGCGCAGCGCGACGATCCGACTCTGCGTGGAAAACCACTCGCCGTAGCGGGTTCGAGTCGCCGCTCCGTGGTGCTGACCGCATCGTATGAAGCACGTCCGTTTGGCGTGCGCTCGGCCATGCCGTTGTGGAAGGCGCTTGCGGCTTGCCCGCAACTCGTCGTCGTCCCCCCGACCTTCGAGCGCTATAAAGAAAGTTCGTCAGCGGTCTTCGCGATTTTCGCCGATGGCTCGACGGCCGTCGAAGGACTCTCGCTTGACGAAGCGTTTTGCGCGCTGCCGACCGAAGATTTAGACGATGCGCGCGCCTGGGCGGAGCACGTCCGCGCGCGCATTTTTGCCGAGGTGGGCTTAACGGCGAGTGCCGGCATTGCACGCGGAAAGATGGTCGCGAAAATCGCGAGCGATTCGTGTAAGCCCAACGGAATCGCCGTCGTCGAGCCGGGTGCGGAAGCCGCGTATCTTGCGCCGATGCCGGTCGGGCGACTCTGGGGTATCGGACCCAAGACGCAAGTGCGAATGACGGATGCGGGCGTCCTGACGATCGGCGATGTCGCCGCGCT
>Ga0209724_1004220_pt1 | contig 11389 bp, 5 predicted proteins | sample grotaG_FD_184143 | JGI IMG/M metagenome (GOLD analysis project Ga0209724, IMG submission 184143) | Glacier valley bacterial and archeal communities from Borup Fiord, Nunavut, Canada, to study Microbial Dark Matter (Phase II) -... | ecosystem: Environmental > Aquatic > Freshwater > Ice > Glacier ... | reverse complement strand
AGGTGTAAGCCTGAAATTACGGCGGGCGTGTGGTGGGTATGTGTGCAGATAGCTTGCGGAATTTCTTGACTTTTTTGGTTACTTTTTGCGTTAAGGCAAAAAGTGACAAATCATAAGAACAAAAATGTTGTTTTCGTTATATAAAACGGCAAATTACCATTATAAATTAAACGCCTATTTCAATAAATTAATTTACTAATTAAAGCTGATCAACAAATATGTTGCTTAATAAATTTTTCAAAAAAATCACTTTCCTATTATCACTGTTCTTCATCAATTATTACACAAATGCCCAAAAAATATTTCCCGGGGCAGATGAAAAAACACCATCCCGTTCGCAATATTTTTCATGGATAAATAATACCAATGAAGGGGCTACCGAAAAACAAACACTGATAAACCTCGAATTTTTTAAATGGCTAAAGGAGGAATACGGTATGAATTTGGATATCTATGCTTTTGATGCAGGTAATATAGATGGCAAGCAATTTTACGGTAGTATTTATTCCGATAGGTTCAAAGAACAATTTCCAAATGGGTTTGATCTTATTTATAAAAAAGCAAAATCAATAAACACAAGGCTTGGTGTATGGGGAGGGCCAGATGGTTTTGGAAACACACCGGACGAAGAAAAAAACAGGATTGACCAAATGGTGAAGCTCTGTAAGGATTATGAATTTGAGTTATTTAAATTTGATGGGGTTTGCGGTAACCTAAGACCCGAAAAGGAAGAAACATTCATCAAAATGATGATCGAATGTAGAAAATATAGTCCGGATTTAATACTACTTAATCATCGTTTGCCTTTAACAAAAGGACTTGCCTATGCAACTACTTTTCTGTGGGATGGACAGGAAACGTATATTGATGTCCACACCTCTAATCGTATTACAGCTCCACATCATCGTGCAGGGGCTTTATCAAGAGGCTTGGTGCCGGGTTTACAAAGGCTTGCAGAAGACCATGGGGTTTGCATCTCATCCAGCAATGACTATTGGGATGATGATTTGATTTTGCAAGCGTTTAGCAGAAGTTTAATCTTAGCTCCTGAAATTTATGGAAACCCATGGCTTTTGAAAGATGATGAATTTCCAAAACTTGCCAGGATCTATAATCTTCATAAAAGATATAATGAAATATTGGTGAATGGAATGACACTTCCTGACCGATATGGCTCATTTGCTGTTGCCAGAGGGGATAAAAGTCAGCGGCTCATTACCTTAAGAAATTTATCCTGGAAAGATTCCACCATCACTATTCGTCTCAATGAAGAGATAGGATTGGCAATGAATGCTCAAATTGAAGTAAGGCAATTTCATCCGACTGAAAAAGTGCTGGGTTTTTATAATTATGGTGATACTGTTCATGTAAAAATTCCTTCATTTCATTCCATGTTATTATATGCCGGAAAAATAATAAAAGATGAACCTGCAGTTACCGGGGCTAATTTTAATGTGGTTCAGGATGTGAAGGGAAAACCTGTTAAGTTAGAGTTATTGGGACTTCCGGGAACCGTTGCAAAAATCAAATTAAATAATGCAGGCGATTATTTAAGTGCGAATTTAAATAATATAGCGATTAAGAACCTTATAAAAGGTGAAAATATTACTGTTAAATTTCCTGGTAAACAATTAAAATTACCCTATCACCGCAAAATAGCAGACCTGGAAGTGATTAAAATCCCTGCTGATGCCGGCCCACTCTACGAAGCTACCGTTTTTTCAGCAGATAATAATGCACTGGAAGTTCGCTCACTTCAAAGAAGCGGTTGGTCGATGGTACCAGATGTAAGAAAAGCCCAAGAAGCTTTTTTTAATCAAAACACATTTATCGACAAAGGTGTATGGGATAAAAATTTGTTTGACAATAACTTAAAAACCGGATTTTGGCCCTCTCAGAAGTTCAATGTCAACCAAACAGTTAAAAATGGTTGTTTACGGTTGGACTTAGGTGAAATATCAGAGATTGATGAGATTAGGATTAAGGTTCCTGATTATTTTTCGCTTCAGCCAATTCTTAAGGATGAGGGCAATTACGTAAATATCTCGAATGATTTAATACACTGGAAAACAATTAATTTTATTTATGATACTAATACAATTATAAAAATAAACACTTCTTTCAGATATCTAAAACTTGATGAATTCCCTAATCAAATCGTTGAAATTGAGGGATATAAAAACGGAAAGTTACTTAACAGGAATAAATGGAAAGCATCAAACTTATTTGCACCAACTTATAAAATGGAAGCAAAGAAAGTTTGGAAAACTACCTTTAAACTATCTGAAATACCTAAAGGAAGCTATTTATGTTTAGCCATTAATGGCGAACATGGGGCTGAGGAAGCCTATGCAAGTGCTAAAATTGATGGAAAGCTTATCGGTTTTCCAGATAGGGCATTGGCTTATCCATCTAATTCGTGGGAATATTATAGTTCAAACCGTTCAGGGAATTACACTTATTATTTACCCTTAAGTAAAGATATGGTTAATAAACCTTTTGAAGTTTATACATTAGCTTACAATGCAGATAAATTAAATATTAAACCCGAACTGTATATTACTTCAAACCCTGCACCTTACGAGAAAATAACCTTAACTCTACAGCGCAAATAAGTTTTTTAAATTTTTTAAGCTATTATAATAAAAGATCACATTAAATAAATTCAAACTATCCATTTCTTGTCGGGAGAGATAAATGACCAGTTTATTTGATGGGTTAGGGATTCAGATCGCTTTATGATGTAAACTCTGGCTCTTATAAAGAAAGTATAGAAATTCCAAAGCATAATGGTGAAGAGTCATCTAAATATATTGTAAAAATAGTAGTTAGTTTTGAGTATGAAACAATATCCTTTTACAATTTTGATATGAATAAATTAAAAATCGTAATTCTTTTTAACAGAAATTAATGATTCATGTGATAAGCTTTAATAAAAGTTTCTCTTTACATATACAAGATCGAAAATATTAGATTGCCCTAATTTTTGAAAATTATTACATCCTTATAAGTATGAAAAAATGGCGAAATTTAAAATGCAAGTATCTCATGACACTAAATAAAAGTTTCCTGGCTATATTTATATTTACATTTTACTCTTTTTCAGCATTTACCCAAGGAATGAATGAAAAGATATATGTAAATCCTTGGAATGCATTCTGGATATCACATCCAAATAGTCAAAATGGATATAACGTCTTCCATTTTAGAAAGATCATTAATTTGCAATCAAAACCATCCGAATTTATAATCCATATTTCTGCTGACCCACGTTTTCGGTTCTTTATAAATGGACAAAGCATTTGCACAGGTCCTGCCAAAGGAGATACTAGTAATTGGCATTTTAATACCATTGATATTGCCTCACATTTACAGAAAGGAAAAAATATTTTGGCAGCAGTTGTGTGGAATGACGGAGAGCATGCTGCTTGGTCTCAAATATCTTTTCAGACTGGATTTTTAATTCAGGGATATTCAGAAAACGAGGAGCTTGCTAATACTAATTCATCATGGAAGGTATATGAAAATATTTCTTACAGTCCATTATCAACTATTTCACATATCACAGGTGCTGGGGAGCAAATCTTTGGTGCCAAATATCCTTGGAATTGGGAATATATGGAGTACAATGATGATCAATGGACGTGGGCTAAGGAAACCGAAAAACCCGTGTTGAAACATGAAACTATTGAAAATTATTATAAAAATATTTCATCAGTTAAAAAAATTAAAATAAAAAAAACCCTTATTGATACGAATTCTTTAAGAAGGCTTATCCCTTCTATTTTACCTTTTCCCATCGAAAGAGAACAAAATTTTGCCAGGATCAGAAATATAAATGGGGCAGTTTTGAATGAGGATTTTATATCTGGCAAAGGTGATTTTAATGTTCCGGCATGGGCGGACGTGAAAATTCTAATAGACCAAGATTTTTTGACCACTGCTTATCCAAAGCTTTTGTTAAGTGGCGGTAAAGGTGCTAGGGTAACATTGACTTATGCGGAAGCATTATTTAACAAGGAAGGAAATAAAGGAAACAGAAATGATATAGAAGGGAAAACAATCCAGGGAAATCAGGATGTTTTCCTGCCTGATGGCGGGGAAAGACGATTATTTATTCCTCATTGGTACCGAGCATTCAGGTATGTGGAACTTCATATCGAAAATCATCAGGACCGAATAACAATCCATAAATTTAACAATATTTTTACAGCCTATCCTTTTGAAGAAAAAGCATTTTTTAATACCAATGAACCAATCCTAAAAAATATTTGGAATGTGGGTTGGCACACTGCCAAGCTCTGCGCTTATGATACTTATATGGATTGCCCCTATTATGAACAACTGCAATATATAGGCGATACTCGCATTCAGGCATTGATTTCGTTATATGTTTCGGGTGATGACCGGTTAATGCGCAATGCCATCCTGCAATTTCATCAATCTATGATAAAAGATGGTCTTACCCAAAGTAGGTACCCAAGCAATAAGATGCAGGTGATTGCCCCGTTTTCGCTATTTTGGATTCACATGATACACGATTTTTGGATGCTGCGCCAAGACGATGAATTTATTAAGCAGTTTTTACCTGACATCAAAAGGATTCTTCAATGGCATAAGCAATTTATAAATGGAAATAGTATGCTTGGAAAGATGCCATTTTGGAATTTTGTTGATTGGACTGACCAATGGATATGGAAAGGAAGGGAAGAAATAAGCGGGATACCGGCAGGTGCATTGGAAGGAAATTCTTCAATACTAACCCTACAATATGTCTGGGCGATGCAAAAAGCCTCTGAACTTTTTAATTATTATGGAAAAAAACAAGATGCGTTTTCACTCTTACAATTATCTAATATCCTGAAAAGAAAAACTTTTGATCAATGCTGGGACAATAAAAGCAGGTTCATTTCAGATACGCCTGATAAAAAAGAATTTAGCCAGCATGCCCAAGCCCTCGCAGTTTTAACAGGGACTTTTTCTCAGCCAGAAGCTAAAAATATAATTAAAGCTGCAGCAAATTCTAAAGATCTGATCCAATGTAGTTTTTATTACAGGTTTTATTTATTGCAGGCATTAAAGAAAGCTGGACTAGGTGATAATTATATTTCTAATTTGTACCCTTGGAAAAACATGTTAGAAATGGGGCTTAGTACTTTTTCAGAAAAGTCCGAGCCCACCCGATCTGATTGCCATGCTTGGAGTGCTAGTCCAAATTATGATTTTCTGGCCACTGTTTGCGGAATTGAGGCCGGAAGTCCGGGATTTAAAACTGTGAACATAGAACCGCATTTAGGTGACTTGACTTTTGTAGAAGGGAAAATGCCCCATCCTACAGGAGAAATATTTGTAAAATATAGTAAATCAAAGACATGGCAAGTTGAAATAATTTTACCTAAGGGGATCAAAGGAGATTTTTACTGGAAGGGGAAAAAGATAAGTTTACAAAGCGGAAGAAATTTTTTTAAGATGTTATAACAGTCAATTAGAAGATAAATATGCTCACATTATCAAATTAATTTCAAGAGTTACTTTACTAAAAAAACTACTATGATTTTATTAAACCTACTTGAAAATATAAATTTGAAGGAAAATTTCAATGAGTAAGGTGATCAATCCTCTTACTTTCAATGGCTTAACAATATAAAAAATAAGCAAATACCCCAAAAAAATTTCGGCACCGTATAATTTAATAATCTTTAATTAGCAAAACTAGCGGCATCATTTTTAAAATTTCGACATTAAACAACTTCTAATGCGAACAGTAATTAGGATTGTTATATAAAGCCTGTTTTTTAAAAATAAATGTGATAGTAACATATTCTTGGTAATATAAAGAACACAATGACATTGTAAGATAAAAAATATCACCGTTTTTGCTATGGTTCTCTTACTATTCAAAGGATATACATAAATTTTATTAATACAATTCATATATATTATAAATATAAATTTATGATATATTATATAGAATTTTGCGGTATAAAATTTAGTAATTAAAAATCGAATCAATGAATCAAAATAAAAAGTCTTCACAATCCTTTGAACATCAGAATAAAACAGTTCCTATAAATTTTATTAATAAGGCAATAAATGCTTTTTTATGGATCGGTTTTATATGTAACATCGGTTTTTTGGTATTGAATTTTAATGAGAGACTAGATTGGGGCTTTTGGGGCTTATTCCGAATAAATCGCTTCACAATCCTGATATGGACAATGGTTAGTTTTTTCAGCGCCATAATAGGCTCTTATAGTACTACATACCTAGGTGGCTTCAATTATCGTGGTCGCTTTACTGGTCTTTGTCTGGGATTTACCACATCAGTCATAGTGTTTGTCGCTAGTGACCATGTTTTGCCATTATTGCTTTCCTGGTTTTTAATGGGTTTTTTTATGGCAAGACTTATAGGGGTAGATTCAAATTGGGGTGAGGCTAAGGAAGCATCAAAATATGCCAAAAAATATTTTCTGACAGGTTCACTATTTTTAAATGTTGGGGTCTTATTGTTAGCGTTTTATTGTGGACGTTTTACTGTCAGTGGTATTTCGACTGCTTTAAACAGCATACCCCAATACATACTCCTACTTTCAGCCCTGTTCATTATAACGGCGGCTATAATACAATCGGCCATTTATCCTTTTCATCGCTGGTTACTTTCCGCAATGACAGCCCCTACGCCTGCCTCTGCCCTCATGCATGCCGGCTTTGTGAACGGTTCAGGCATTCTGCTTACACTATTTGCAAGCCTGCTTTTTGCCGCTCAAATGCTTACATTATTGTTCATCATTGGTGGACTTACAGCTATAACTGCCCAATTTACTAAACTACTACAAACAAACATCAAGCAAAAGCTAGCCTGTTCAACTATCGCCCAAATGGGTTTTATGATTATGCAATGTGGCCTTGGCTTTTTCAATGCTGCCGTTACTCATCTCATATTACACGGGTTTTATAAGGCTTACCTATTTCTTTCTTCAGGGGAATACATTGAGGCGTCTATTCCCAATAAACCCTTATCAATTCAGATCAAGCCATTACAAGCCGTTGTAGTATTATTATTTGGTATTTTAGGGGCAGTTTTTTTCGCCCTACTCACAGGTAAAGGAACATCACTTGATAGTGGTATTTTTCTCACACTTATAGTAGCAACCACAGTAGGCCAAGCTACTTACAATGTAGTAAAGCAAAATACATTAACTACATGGCAGAAGACTTTTTTACCATTTGTCTTGTTTTTTTTGGGGATTGGCTGCTACGCCTTTATATATAAGATTGTAACAGTATTAATGGCAGATATGTCTAAAGTGGAAGTCCCACTATCACTTTCAATAATCCAGATTGTATTTTATAGTTTATTTCTAACAGGCTTCTTTATTATGAAGCTGAGCATTTACAAAAGGGTGCCTTGGCTTTATGTTAAACTTTTAAACCTATCACAACCTTATAAAAAAACTGTTTTAATGTTTAAGAATAATTCATTATGATTAATCAAGATTTTAGTGAAAGTATCGAAGAAGCTGCTGCTGTAATAGGAAAAACATGGCCACTTTATAGTTTTGTTACCTCAAATCCCTTATCCGGATATGAAGGAATGCCCTTTAAAGAGGCAATCCAACTGGCAAAAAAAAACATGGGAAGCACTGTTCTGCCAGCAGCCTCAATGTTCTGCCAAGCCTGGAAGAATGGTGAAATAGATCAAAATTTGCTTCATAAAATGCTTTCGGAAGCAGGGATGCATCAGTCGCCAGAATTTTACTTGCAGGAAATGGAGTCGGAAAAGAGTTTTATTTCAAAAAACAGCAATCATGAACTTGACAGAATTGTCTCGAAATGGCTTTCGGTTTTTGTGGATGAGGGTTTAGCGGAATGGGAGATGCCAGGGAAATCTAATGGGTTTTTTACGGCTTGGCGCAATTTGGTTATTCATGATAAACAAATTAATGTGGGATCCGTAGACGAAATCCCTGCTACTCCTAATGAAGTGCTTTCCTTCGTTCTTGGGAATTATCCGCAACAAAAGCCAGTGGATATTTTTAGGTATCACTTGGCTGCATTGCCAGGTTGGGTAGCATTTATTAAATACCGTTTATCAGAAAATTCTACCTGGCAACAAAAGTACCCTATTACCCTGGAAGATTATCTTGCAGTTCGTTTATGGATTGCAAAACATATCGGGGCAGAAATTATGGTTACTGAAGTAGATCATAAATCATCTTTCTTTGAGCTTAGGTATATTTGGTTAAAGGCCTGGGAAAGAAGCTTTCAAAATAACTTAACAACGAGATTAAATGAAAACTTACAACAAATAAAGGATGTAAACCCCACTGAAACTTTACCACTTGCCCAAATAGTATTTTGTATCGATACCAGATCTGAATTGATCAGACGTCATATTGAAGCTAAAAATAATTATGAAACATTTGGTTATGCGGGTTTTTTTGGTCTTGCCATGGATTATGAAGACCCCATCAGCGGCTTGGTACGTAAATCCTGTCCGCCTATCCTTAACTCCAATTATATAATATGCGAAACTGCCCAAAACAATCAAGAACATAACTTAGAGCGTTTTAAACAGAAGGTGGGTTATGTAAAATTTGCAGATTTTCTTTCACAACGTTTGAAAAATATGCTTCCTTCAGCCTTTGGCTACGTAGAAGGTGCAGGGTTGTTTTATGGCTTCTCGTTAATTTACAGAACACTTTTTCCCAATTATTCTTCTATGTTAAAAGTTAACACCACGAATTATGAGAAAACCTGCCAGCCTGAATTACACCCCATTAAAAGTACCTTACCAGAAATTTCGGTGGACGAAAAAGTTAATATTCTGAAATCAGCTTTTGAATTGCTCGGATGGAAAACATTTTCCCGATTGGTTGTTTTTGCCGGACACGGAAGTCATTCATCTAACAATCCGTTTGGTTCAAGTTTGGACTGTGGAGCCTGTGCTGCAAGCCCTGGCCGTCATAATGCAAGAATGCTGGCAAAACTAGCCAACCTACCAGAAGTAAGGATGGCCTTAAAAGAGAAGTTTGAAATTGATATTCCAAAAGATACCTTTTTTATCGGTGCTGAGCATAATACTGCAACAGATGAAATTGTTCTTTTCGATGCTGAGATACCGCAATCTCACATTTTAATAATTAATCAGCTAAAATCAGATTTATTTAACATCCAACAATCTGCCATTTCAGAAAGGCAAGGAATGAAAAAAAACGGTCTTAAAACAGCCCTAAGAAAAGTTGGTAACTGGGCAGAAACTAGACCCGAATGGGGATTGGCAAAGAACGCAGCTTTCGTTGTTGCGCCACGCAAAATCACCAAGGATCTTGATTTGGAAAGCAGATGTTTTCTACATTCCTATGATTGGGAAATGGACGAAGAGGGGCTTGCCCTTGAAGCTATTATGCAGGGGCCAATGGTAGTGACCCAATGGATTAATAATCATTACTATTTTTCTACAGTAGATAATGAAAGATTCGGTGGAGGATCAAAGATAACTCACAACGTTACAGGAAAATTTGGTGTATTCCAGGGAAACGGCGGGGATTTAAAGATTGGTCTTCCGCTTCAGTCCGTCAACAGTTCTGATAAACTTAACTTTCATCAACCTCTAAGGTTATCGGTTATTATCCAGGCGCCTTTAAGCCGGGTTGAGAAAATCCTTCATAGAAACCATCAGTTAAAAAGCCTGCTTGATAATGAATGGATCTATTTGCTGATCATAGATCCTTTTGAAGCCAATCGAATTAGTCGCTATCAAGGAGGAACTTGGGTCTTAGTAGGTGATGAAAAGATAAATTTTAATGTTGCTATTTAAATTTATCTTTTCAAGCGTAGAACATAGCAAATAGTTTTAAATTATTCAGTTATACCATGAGCAATGTAGTTTTCAAACCAGGAAAATTTTTCTTTTATTATTCTTGTTTTTTCTTTTTGTAAATGCAATAAAAATGCAGCAGCTACGGGTGAAAAAGCCTTGTTTTTCACCCAAATCATATTCCAAACAGAACTTAATGGAAATCCTTTAACTGGAATAATAGATAGCTCTCCATTAATTAGTTCGTTTTTTATGCCAATTAAAGGCATTACAGAATATCCCAATCCGGCTATTACTGCTTGTTTAACTGCTTCATTTGAGGTTAGTTCCATTTTTTTTTGCACATGAAGATTATGCTGCGCAATATACTTTTCAAAGGTATATCTTGTTCCTGAGCCTTCTTCTCTATATATTATTGGCAGATTCTCTAAGGGGTTGTATAGATTGCTACTCATCTCTTTTGTTGCTTCACCGCCTCCCACTAAATAAAGTTTGTTTTGCATCAGCTCTATAGTATCTATCTGAAGCTTATTTGGCAGTACAGAAACAAGGGCAAAATCAACCTCATTTTTTTCCAGGGTTTCGATTACTTTTGCCTTATTAGTAACATCTAGTAAAAGTTCAATGCCTTGATGCTCCTTGAGGAACTCAGACAGAAAATAAGGAATAACGTACTTTCCTGTTGATACAACTGATAGCTTTAAGCGGCCTGTGAGTTGCCCCTTGAAGGCCATGGTCTTATAATTGATAGCATGAACTTCGACAAGTATCTTTTCAACTGCTATGGCAATTTCAGCTCCAAATTCTGTCACGTATAATTGGCGTCCAATAACTTCAGTAAGTGCAATTTCAAATTGATCCTGCAGCTTCTTTAACTGAATAGAAACAGCTGGTTGGGTTAGATGCAGTTCTTCCGCGGCCCTTGTTATGCTTCTGGTTTGTGTAATTTTTAAAAAGATTTGAAGCTGATGCAAGGTATAATGCATAAAAGTAATTTATGTTCTTTATTGCAAATATACTGAAAATATGAATTTTGAAAGTCGACTATAATTGTAATATTTATATTTATTGTCCTGAAATGCGTCGTCCTGAAATAAGTTGACATTTTTATTAATTATCCCAGATAAATAAAGTTGTTCGGAATTATTATAACCTAATTAGGGGGGATAATTGGGGTCTATATTCATTGAAGGCATTAATGATCTTAAATAATATATTAAAACCTGCATCAATATTTAAAGCTAAAGTTGTTTTTATACCCCTCCTTTGTGATTACTAAAGCTTATTATCTTTCCCATCATTAAATTAAGTTACAGTATTTTATATTACTGTGTTTGTTTGGTTTACTAGTATTATTTATTTAAAAGTAAGATACGAATTTAAATAAATAAACAAAGATTATAAGTAATTATTTATAATTGAAATAGGCGTTTAATTTATAATGGTAATTTGCCTTTTTATATAACGAAAACAACATTTTTGTTCTTATGATTTGTCACTTTTTGCCTCTTAAGTAACTAGACTCTAACTAGCTGTAAACCAAGCGTTTTTGCTTGTTTGTTCAATCTG
>Ga0209724_1004218_pt1 | contig 11390 bp, 5 predicted proteins | sample grotaG_FD_184143 | JGI IMG/M metagenome (GOLD analysis project Ga0209724, IMG submission 184143) | Glacier valley bacterial and archeal communities from Borup Fiord, Nunavut, Canada, to study Microbial Dark Matter (Phase II) -... | ecosystem: Environmental > Aquatic > Freshwater > Ice > Glacier ... | reverse complement strand
AACCTTCATTTAACCAAAATCGTCTCTCATCCTCTACTTTTTTAGTTTTAAGCCATTGCTGCAATCCTGATAATTCACCAGCAAGGTTTTCAGTATTCAAGTGCTTATTTTCATCATTCATTTTATCCCATTTTGCATCGTACTCACCAGATGAAAGTTGCTTAACGAATGAAGTTATTTTTTGGAGGTTATCAAAAAAAACATTCCTTACTTCTTCTAATTTAATTTTCGATTGATCTTCACCTGAATCAAATAAAAATTTCCGATTATTAGTTTTAAGAAAATTTATTAATGATTGAGATGCAAGCATAGCTTCCTTTGTATTCCTCAAAGTGAATATAAAAAGAGCTAGAATAATAAGGATTTGAAATATTTGTAGAATTATAGATACTCGAGGGAAACGAATACCATAAATATGGGTTGAAAAAATTATATTTAAAATAACTAAAAGCAATAAGGAAGCTAACAGAATCGTAAATAAATACTCTCCAATTTTATTTTTCATATATAATATACTTTAATAATATCGGGAAAATAATAATAAATATTAAGATATAAATAATTTATTATCTATATCTTAATATTTGAAGAATAAGTATTTTAATCTTAAATGATCTTTACAAAATAATATTTTCTTTAAGCGGGTTTTTCAAACCATACGCTTTACTAAAAGTTATTATCTTAGCTAATTTTGCTAATGCTGCTTGATGATTTTTAACATAAGGGTTATTTAAATCCCATACGTAGCCAGCCAAAACCGAGCAAATCATGTTTTTAATTTCCAAATCTTGTTCATCCGAAAAGAAAATAGTATCGAGGGTGCCTTCATACCAAGCCATCACATAAGAGCGAAAAACATTCACTCCCTGCATTACTTTCTCCATATATTCTTTTTCCCAATCTACCTTTTCACCTTTTAAGGTTTTAATAACCAAATGAGCTGCATTTTGGCTCGAAACAGTTGCAAGTGTAACACCAGAAGAAAATATAGGATCTAAAAATTCTGTTACATTACCAGTTAAAACAAAGCCTTCACCATAAAATTTATCAGTAGTTGATGACCATGATTCTAATATTTTGGGTTCAAACACAAATTCAACATCTTTAAATCTTTCACTCAAATAAGGTTCTGATGCAATTAAAGTTCTTAATTGCTGTTCATCACTACCCTCCAACTGTTTAAAAAATTCAGGATCTCCAACAAAACCCATTGAAGTGATGCCATTTGAAAATGGAATAACCCAAACCCAAACCCCTTTTTTATGCACTACCACAGTTATTCTATTCGGCTCATCAACCATTGATCTTTTCGTATCAACTGTATGAACAAATAATGCTTTTCGAGGTGATAAATTAGATGGCCTATCAAGGTTAAATAAACGAGGAATTACTCTGCCATATCCGCTTCCATCAATAATAAACTTTGCTTCAATTTGCGATTTATTTCCATTTATATCTTCAACTGTAGTAACAGAATCAGTTCCTGTAAATTTAATATCGGTTACTGTGGTTTGATAATGAACCGGAACTCCCATTTTTTCAACTGTATCTGCAAGTGTTTTATCAAATTCTCCTCGAGGTACTTGCCATGTCCAATTCCAACCTTTAGTAAATTGATCTTCAAATAAATAATCACAAACTTTTCCGTCTTTAACAAACTTAGCACCAAACTTTTGTTGAAATCCTTTTTCTTTAATAGCCTCTACAAAACCTGCTTCCGTTAAAGCTTCCATACAACGTGGCAACAAACTTTCACCAATTACAAATCTAGGAAATTGTAATTTTTCTACAATTTTTACTTTAAAGCCAGCTTTATTTACAATAGAGGCTGCAACAGTGCCTGAAGGACCAGCGCCAATTACCAATACATCAACTTTTTCTACATTCATCAGATAATAAAATTAATTTGAGGATTTCTTCAATTTTGCCAAGCAGAATGGAAGGCGAATATAATATAAAGTATAAAATAAAAATGAAAAATGAAAAATTATTAAGGTTTAAATTTAAATATATTTTTTAAAAATATTGAAAAATAGATATCTAAAGGTTAGATTTGGATGTACCTTCCGATACTCCTAATTTTTTAGCAATTTCCTCATGCGTAAATCCATCAATCACAAACAAATTAAAAACTGTTTTATACGCTGGTGAGAGTTGCTGTATTATTTTTATTAAATTTTCGTACGATAAATCATTTAAAACATTATTTTCATAATTATGACTTTGCGAATAATCGTTTATATCTTCATGATATTTATGCTTTTCATTTGCACGGAAATAATCTATTGCTGTGTAAATGGTAATTTTTTTTATCCAACTTTTAAAAACTGGATAAACTAATTTTTCTGGTACTGAAAATTTTAAAATATCTCTGAAAATTTTCATAAAAGCATCATTCACAACCTCTGTTGCTTCTTCATTATCTTTTGAATAACGCAAACTGATGTTCATAGCATAACCATACAGGTTTTTGTATAAATTTTCCTGACTTTTTCTATTTTGGTTACGACATCCTTCTAAAAGGATTATGAATTGCGCATCATTCAAATTGCTTTCATTTTTCTCTTTATAATACTATTCGGTTCTTTAAAAGAAAGGGTTGCCTCGGTAATATGAAAAATAAAAAAAGGTGATCCATTTCGTTGGTATCACCTTTTTTTATTTTTATTTTAATAATTATATTATTTTAAAACCAAAACTCCGCCTGTTAAAACGACATAAGGTTTATTTGGAAATTGTGCGTTTTTATATTTTATTCTCCAAGCATAGTTTCCTTCAGGCACATTTAATCCTAAAAATTTTCCATCCCACCCTACGTCTGTCATTTCATTAATATCTTTGGATTGAAAAACCGCTTGACCCCATCTGTTGTAAACCAACATTTCAAAATCATTTATATCAGTAATTCTTAATGGTGCTCCACTAGCATCTGATGGACTCACAAATACCTTTAAGAAATCATTTTTATTTCCATCATTATTCGGTGTAAACGCGTTAGGTACATGAATATCAGAATTACATTTATCAATAACCGTAATAGTATCCGAAACTACACAAGAAGTTTGAGGATCATCCTGCCTTGTTACAATTATTACATATTTACCAGCTTGTGTAACTGTTATGCTAGTTTGATCTACTCCATTTGAAAATGGTACACCATCTTTAAGCCATTGGTAAACAATATTTTTTTCATTCGACGCAGAAACAGAAAGGGTTGCTTGTTTTTTATCCTGCGCACATACATCAGCTGTTCTACTTGCCACACTTAAGTTTAACCTCGGCGTTACATCTACATGAGTAGAAGCCACTAAACTACAGTTTCCTATGCTTATAGTTACTTTGTAATCTCCACTAATGGTAGGATTTATTGTTTTTGTTGTCTGACCAGTATTCCATAAGTAAATAGTTTCTGGTGGGTTTTTATTTGCAGAATCCGCGCTAATTGGTTTTATACTGTTTATACAATATTTTACATTTTTAGGAAGTGATGTAACAGGTTCAGGATTAACTTTTAAAGAAACTGGTTGTACAATTGGTGTACATGTCCCATTTTGAACGCTTAAACTATAAAGATAGCTAGATACAACAGTTGGGGTAAATGTAAAAATACCATTATTGTTAGACCCTAATGTATTATTATTAGGATCTGATAAAACATAAGTAAAACTATTTGTTGGATCGTTGGTAGGATTTGCCTTAATGGTAACAGTTTCACCCAAGCAAATAATACTTTTAGTTATGCTTGCAGTAAAAATAGGTTTTACATTAACATTTACAACTGTTTGATCAGAAACAGGAGGGCAGCCAGTATTGTTTTGTGCTTTCACAGTATATGTCCCGCTTTGAGTTACCGATAATGTGGTTAAACCCAAACCTTGAGCTAGAATAGTATTATTTGCATCCTTCCATTGGTATAAAACTGTACTTGGGTCGTACAGGGGTGGTGGACTTGGATTTGCATTCAAAACTAATTTATCTCCTTCGCAAATAACACTTGTAGTATGAGGTAATTGCGCATATGCCCCTTGTTGTAATTGAATTATAGTTTGATCAGTGGCTGTACAAGAAGTAATCGGATCAGTATAAGTAACTGTTAAAACGGTTGTCGGATTTGTAATTATAGGATTAATATTTGAACCTGAATATGAATTACCAAATCCATCAGACCATGTATATGTACCTACTATTGGATTTAATATCTGTAAATTAATGGTGCTTCCACTTGTTCCACAAAATTGACGTACTGAATCTCCTGCTATTTGTACAGTTGGTTTTATAACATCTTTGATTATAATATTATTTAAAAATACACTGCAAGTACCTGAAGAAACCTTTACACTATATTGACCTTTTGGTTGATTAGATAAAACGTTTAAGGTTGGTGGTGCAACAATTGGCAAATTAGTTGTTTCATTGCGCCAGGTATAAGTATAAGCACCTGCTGAAGGATTTGGTGTAACTGTTATGGAACCATCAGGTGAAGTACAATTTGTTACATTTGTTGATGATGTTACTGCAGTAAAAGGAGCTGGATCAGATAATGAAACTAAATATGTTGTATCACATATAGTACCTGTAGCCCTGAAAGTAAAACTATAGCTACCCGCAAAAAGTGCATTGGCCTGATATCCACCTGAACCATTTGGAGTAACAACTACTGCTCCGGGAACATCTGTACGTTGACCAGTTGGAGTATTAAATGCACCTGGAGAAGTAAAAGTTATTGCAAAACTTCCATCTTGTGAACCACATACTGAAGGATTTGTTGGAACAATGGCAACCCTTGCCTTTTGTGTTACATTTACTAAAATAGTATCATACCCTATACATCCACTTAACGGATTTGTAACTTGAGCGATATATTCACCAGTAGTTGTTACAGTGAAAAACCTTTGATTTGCACCACCTATTGCACTTCTATTTTTTAACCATTGGTAATTAAATCCTGGGTTTTCAGCATCTAATATAACAGATTGACCTTCACAAATATTTTTATCAGAACCTAATGCTACAGTAACACCACTTAAACCAACCACAGTACTAGCAGTTTTACTGCAACTAGCTACAGTAACTGTAAATGAATAGGTGCCAGCAATATCTGCTATTACAGATTTTGTTTGAACAACACTTGCATCGGGTTTAATCCATACATATGTTGCACCAACTGGGCCAGGTTGATTTGGATACGGATCAATAATATTTGCAGAACCTTTACAAAAGGAATAATTTGTTAACAATACAGGGTCTGCCGGTGCACGTAATATTGTAATTTTTTGTGTAAAAACTTCCGTTGTACAACGATTTTGAATAGTTAATTTTACATTAAAAACTTGTGAATTTGTTCCATTTGTAATAGCATAGGGATGAAGAGGATTTTGACCAGCCTGACCGGAACTTGCTAAAGTTGTTCCATCACCAAAATCCCATGAAAATTGATTTTTTCCTCCCGGATCAGGTAAATCTGGGAAGGCATATAATTGTGTTGGCCCTCCTGAACATGTATCTCTGTATGCAAAACCTTGACCACTTGCAGGTTGGAAAAAACTCTGAACGAAATTTGGTAAGCCTAATAAACTTTTAGTGCCAGCCAATAATTGTATTCCATTTCTTTTATAACCGGCATTTTTTCCTAATAATGATGGACTGTTTACTACCGCAAGACTATCTTTACCATTCAATGCCATATATATTTTTGAATCGGCACCTACTTGAATGGCTCCAAACTGAACACTCTTTGTACTATCCAAAGTAAATCTGGATTTGGCAACGCTTGCGGAATCAAATTTTATGACATCATATTGATATAAAACAGATGCATTTGAATTATCACCTTTCTTTGAAACATATAAAACTGAACCATCATTAGAAAAATCTACTCCATAAACAGAAGGCAAAGCATTTCCTAAATTTAATTTAATTGGATTAGGTTTTATTTTACCAGTTGAATCCTCATATTGAAAAATTTCTACATAATTTGGTTTACCCGGTGCACCTGGTATGGTCACTGCCAGCTTTGTTCCATCAGCAGAAATTTTCATGTATCCTGAAGCATTTTCAGGGTCTGGGCCATGAACAGAGCCTAAATTATATTTCTTTTCCAGGGTAAAATCAATACCTTGTTTATTAACCGGAATAACTCTAAAAGTGTTCTTATTGAAATCATGAGTAATAACGTATGTTTTTCCGCTTTGAGATGTATATGCGGTTAATTTTTCAGTTGGTGAAGCAAAGGCTGAGGCACTTGGCACCAAAGGGATATTTTTTTGAACAATAGCACCTTTTCCTGCATTTAATCTCATATCAACAAGGCTATATTGGAGTCCACTTCCTCCAAGTAATTTACTAGTTGTAAATACATAATATGTACTTTGGCACCCCTTATCATCAGGTTGAGGAACAATTAATGCTGATTGTGTTGAGGCTGTATCTCCAGATAATGTTACAGGGTTTCCATTAATATCATTCATTTTTACACCTAGGCTGTCATAAACGTTTACTCCATCTGTATAAAATAATAAATGACCTTGAGAATCTGAAATTACAGAGCTTCCCTGAGAAGATTGTAAACTTCCAGTTACAGCTTTTGGTGGAGTCGGTTGAAAGTTTAAACCTGCTTTATCACCAAAAAACCATCTTGCACCTTCTTTTTTTGTTTCTCTATAAACTTTTACATTTATTTTTGAAGTATAATCACAACCGGCAACTGTATCAGTTACGGTTACTGAATAACAATTTGTTTTATTTACAGATATTGATTTTGTTTTTTCACCAGTACTCCATAAATATTTATATGAATTTGATGGTGCTCCCATAGGATAAGGATCCAAGGTAATCGATGTACCTGGGCATATAATTGAATCTTGAGGAATAAAAGAAAAAGGTTGAGGAGATTGTTTGATTATTATTGATGGAGTTAAATTTAAAGTGCTTTTAACGCCACCATTATAAATATCTACTTTTACATTATAAGTACCAGCACTTAAAAAAGCATGTGTTGGTCGCAAAGCCCTTGATTTATTTAATATCCCGCTCGTCGGATCACCAAAATCCCAAACAACACTATCTGGTGCTGGTGATGGTGCAGGAACGATGTCAAATAAAATATCATTTCCTGAACAACTACTACCGGTTGCTACAATAGCTTGAGCATATAAACTTTTTATCTGAAAAAAAGTGCAGGCTAAAAACGTTAATAAAACTAATAATTTTTTTGGATGAGGAATTGGCATTTTATATTTCATTTTGAGAATAAGGCATTTCTAAATTCACATTGTACTTAAAATTTGTTCTGAATAAATACAAAATGAAACAATATTTTGAAGAAGAAACTTTCGATTTAAAATTTTCTTTTTCTTCGCATATTTAAACTTTTCAAACAAAAATAAACATTTTGGTAAATGTTTTGATCTTTTTTATAAAATCACAATATTATTTATTATTTATTTTAATTTTTTTTTTTTAAATATTTTTTCAAGGCAACTTAGTGTAAATTTTACAAAAAGAATTTATGTTTGCATAAATTGAAATAATAATTAATAATACATTTCAAAAAAATATGAATTTAATTAGGGTAGCAGCAGGAGTACTTAATCAAACACCATTAGATTGGGAAAATAATAAGAATAATATTTTACAGGCTATCGCACAAGCTAAGGAAGAAAAAGCATCCATTTTATGTTTACCCGAACTTTGCATTAGCGGTTACGGATGTGAAGATGCATTTTACTCTCACAATACAACAAACGTATCTTTAGAAATTTTATTGGAAATTGTTTCTCATACAAAAAATATAATTGTATCCGTTGGCTTACCCATAAGATATTTAAACAGGGTTTTTAATACTGCTTGTTTGATGGCTGATGGAAAAATAATTGGTTTTGTTCCGAAAAAATTTTTAGCAGGAGATGGCATTCATTACGAACCAAGGTGGTTTAGTCCTTGGCAATCTGGTAGGCATGGAGAAATTGAAATAGCTGGAGTTTTTTATCCATTAGGAGATTTATTTTTTGACTGCGCTGGAATTCGAATTGGTTTTGAAATTTGTGAAGACGCATGGGTAGCAAGCAGGCCAGGTAGAAATTTATATAGCCATGCTGTTGATATAATTCTGAACCCAAGTGCAAGCCATTTTGCATTTGGCAAAATGGAAGTGCGTAAAAGATTTGTTATTGAAGGCTCAAGAGCTTTCGGCACCACATATGTGTATGCAAATTTATTAGGAAACGAAGCAGGAAGAGCCATATATGACGGTTCAATGCTTATTGCTTCTGGAGGAAAAATTATTGCCACCGGCGAAAGATTTTCTTATCATGATTTTGATTTACTCTCTGCAGTAATTGATGTAGATAAAACGCGTTTGCAACAGGTACAAACCAAAGCCCCATATTTCAATAATACAATAGATGGAAATGAAATTGCAGAAGGTGTTTTTGTTGATTTTGAATTCCCAAAACTTCAACCTGAAATTAAAAATTATGATGAAGCATTAGCCTGGGAAAATGGAAAATCTATTAAAGAAGAAGAATTTTCAAGAGCTGTATCTATTGCCCTTTTTGATTATTTGCGCAAAAGCCATTCTTATGGCTGGGTTATTTCATTAAGTGGTGGTGCGGATAGTTCAGCTGTTGCAGCATTATGTTATTTATCCTTAAAATTTGCAATTGAAAGCATTGGTTTAGAAAAAGTAAAAGAAAAACTAAACTATATTCCCAACGTAAATACTTGTTTATCATTGGATGAACTATCTAATATTTTAATTTCTTGCGTTTATCAATCAACAGATAATAGTTCAAATGATACGCGTCATTCTGCAGAATATCTTGCAAAAAGTTTGAATGTTAATTATTTTGAAATAAATATTTCAAGCCTTGTTAAAAATTATACTGAGTTAATTGAAGGTGGAATAAATAAAAAATTAAGTTGGGAAACTGATGATATCGCCCTTCAAAATATTCAGGCCAGGGTTCGGTCACCAAGTATTTGGATGCTGGCCAATTTAAAAAATGCACTGTTATTATCTACTTCTAACCGCTCAGAAGCTGCTGTTGGTTATGCAACTATGGATGGTGATACATCAGGAAGTATTTCTCCAATTGCTGGGATCGACAAAGCTTATTTAAGAAAATGGTTAAAATGGATGGAAACGCAAGGTGTTAACAACGATTGGAAATTGCCAGGTTTAAATGCTGTTAATAATTTACAACCCACAGCAGAACTGAGGCCGTTGGCTATGACACAAACTGATGAAGCTGATTTAATGCCTTACGATGTACTTGATGCTATTGAGCGTTGTGCTATTCGTGATAAAGAAAATCCTACTGAATGTTTTTTAATGATGAAAGCACAATTTGAAAACAATTATACAGTAGAACAATTAAAACTTTGGGTGGAAAGATTCTTTAAACTTTGGAGTAGAAACCAGTGGAAACGCGAACGTTACGCACCAAGTTTTCATTTAGATGACGAAAATCTTGACCCAAAAACATGGTGCCGTTTTCCTATTTTATCAGGTGGATTTGTAAAGGAATTAAAGGATATGAGAAAGATTTAGAAAAATGTATAGTATTATAAGAAGGAAATTTAAGATTTTTTCTTAATATCACAGTCAAATAATTTCATAATAAATTTTATATGAAGAAACTCCTGACATTTGTATTATTATTTACCATTTCTTTAACCTTCGCTCAACAAAATGGGAAAGTATTAGAAGGAAAAACAATTAAAAGCACTATTCTAGGTAAAGACGTTCGTTACACCATTTATTTACCTCCCGATTATGCAACTTCTGATAGAACTTATCCTGTAGTTTATCTTCTTCATGGCTATACTGATGACGATACGGGTTGGCTTCAGTTTGGAGAAATTGATAGATATGCTGATAAGGCAATTAATGATGGCACTATACCTCCAATGATTATTGTTATGCCTGATGGTGGAGTGAGTTGGTATATTAATTCTTATGACGGACAAACTAAATATGAAGATTTTTTCATAAAAGAATTTATGCCCAATATTGAGAAAAATTATCATATAAAAGCGCAAAAAAAATACAGAGGTATTGCCGGGCTTTCAATGGGTGGATATGGAGCCATGATTTATGCACTTAAATATCCTGATTTATTTGCAGCTGCTGCACCCTTAAGTGCTGCCTTCAGAAGTGATGACGATTTATCAAATGCTGGTAAAGAAAATTATGATAAAATATTTAGTTTATTATACGGAAGAAATTTAGAAGGGAAAAGCAGATTAACAAAAACATGGTATGATAATTCAATTTTTAAACTTACAGAAACCAAAACAGTTGAAGAATTAAAAAAAGTAAGGTATTACATCGATTGTGGAGATAAAGATTTTTTAATAAAAGCAAATTGTCAATACCATATGATGTTGTTGGACAAAGGTGTTCCGCATGAATTTAGAGTTCGAGAAGGCTTTCATAATTGGACGTATTGGAGAACAGGAATCACAGATGCTTTAGAATTTATTGGTGACAGTTTTCATCAAAAATAAAATTTCTATTTGTAAAATTAAAAAATCTTTTAATTATGAATATACTGATATTAGTATATTCATAATTAAAAGATTTTTTTAAAAATGAACCAAAAAACTTCTTATAAATAAATTATTATCGAAAAATTAAAATAAAAATTTTTAATTTTTATTCAAATCTGATAATTTAATCATTCTTGATTTATCTGCATCCCACAACTTTAATTTAAAACATTCATAAATTTCAAATGGATTCCAAGATGTAGTACTTACATTTTGCAATTCAGGTATACCCAACATGGCCTCTTTTAATCTATAAAAAGGAATTCTTGAATTTAAATGATGTACATGATGATAGCCAATATTACCTGTAAGCCAATTCATAATTGGATGCATTTTCATAAAACTTGTAGAACTTAAAGCAGCATCATCATACGTCCAATCTTGATTTTCCCTAAATTGCGCATCAGGAAAATTATGTTGACTATAAAATAAATATGAGCCTATCGCAAAAGCAAGAAAAAAAGGAAAAAACCAACTTAAAAGAAACCCTCCTAAACCATAAAAATAAAAAATTATAACTCCCACTGATACATGAAATAAAATTGCAATTAATGAATCTATGTGTTTTTTAGGACTTTGGATAAAAGATTTAATATTCAACCAATATAAAAACAAAGTAAAATAACCCATTATAACTGTTAAAGGGTGCCTATTAATTAAATAAAGTCTTTGTTCTTTTTTTGTAAGGTTAATAAATCTTTGTTTACAAACCGTAGGGTAAGATCCAATGCCACTTAATGTTAATTTTGAATTATTATTATGGTGATGATCGTGTGAACGCTTCCAAATCGTTTCGGGAGCTAAAATATAAATTCCAAAAATGGTCATTATTGTCTGAG
>Ga0209724_1004214_pt1 | contig 11397 bp, 14 predicted proteins | sample grotaG_FD_184143 | JGI IMG/M metagenome (GOLD analysis project Ga0209724, IMG submission 184143) | Glacier valley bacterial and archeal communities from Borup Fiord, Nunavut, Canada, to study Microbial Dark Matter (Phase II) -... | ecosystem: Environmental > Aquatic > Freshwater > Ice > Glacier ... | reverse complement strand
GGGCAGCAGGGCAAACAGCATCCCGCCGGCGATCGACGCCGGGAGTCGGCCCGCCAGCGAATAGCCCAGCACCGGAAAGTCGATCGCGCGAAATTCACGGGCGGCAGACATCGTCGACAGCAACCCGGCGAGAAGCAGGACCGGACCCGGGACGAGGTCGGGGTGGCCGATCGCCAGCACCGGTCCGACGAACATCCCGAACCCGATCCCTCCGGCGCCCTGGAGACAGGAGCCGATCATGACGACCAGGGCGATCCAGGAGTAGTCGAGCAGCGAAAAGGGCATGGAGGCGTGAAGCGAATGTTGCTTAAGAGTCGTTCAAGAAGGTATACAGTATACTTTTACGCATGCTCGTCGTGACGCTTCATCGAAATGGCCAGGCGTACGCCGGAGAGGTCAAGGAGAACTCAAACCTCGTCGTTCGCGCCGGCATCCGCCAGTTTCCCTATCCGCATCTGCGCTACGAGTGCGGCATGGGCAAGTGCGCCAAGTGCGCCTGCCGCGTGCTCAAGGGAGGTGAGGGGCTGCCCCCGCCGAACTGGAAGGAGAAAAAGCAGCTGGGCGAGCTTCTCGACGAAGGCTATCGACTGATGTGCCAGCTGTGGATCCAGAAAGACATCGAGATCCTGCAGGACGAGCGCGCTCTCGAACGGAACGCGTCGGCGTGAGCACCTCGGCAACCCACTACGTGATCCTGTCGGGCAAGCCCGGAATCTTCCACACCGAGATCGGCGCCGATACGCGTGCCGTCGAGTGCTACGACTACGTCTTCCATGGACGCGTCCGGGCCCGCTTCGTCATCGCGGTCCTGGAACGGGACACGAGAATCCTGGTGATCGACGAAGGGCAGCCACCGACCGTCAGCCACGTGCCATCGAAGCTACTGAAGAAGTACGCCTCGATCGCCGAAGCGCGCCGAGATCTCGAGCTGCTGGTCAGGTCGGAGCTGCCGGGGACCCAGCTTCTTCGCACCGACATCTGACCCGCCCATGCCGCTGATCACGTTCATCACCAATGGCGCCAAGGTCGTCTCGGCTCCGGAGAACAGCAACCTGCTTCGGGTGTCGCTGCGGGAGCGGGGCGGAATTCCATTCAAGTGCGGTGGCGGCCTCTGCGGCACCTGCAGATGCAGGATCGAGGTGGGCCTGGAGCACACCGACGCCGTCAAGGCGAAGGAGCGCAATCACCTGAGCGAGGCCGATCTGGCGGGCGGCTACCGGATGGCCTGCCAGACGTTCGTCAACGGCGATGTGAGCGTTTCCTGGGAGCCGCGCTTGCCAGGCCAGCGACCGGCCCCGCCCGGCCGCCCTGCTCAGGATGACTCGTCGCCGGCGCAACCGGGCTAGTCGCGTCGTTGGCGGCCGGAGACGCTGCATTGCGTGCTTCGGCCGACGAGGCGTGCGGCACCAGTTCGGCCGCGCTGTACACGTGTCGTGCCGCCAGCAGCCCGGCGAGCTCGGCGTCGCCCGCGACGACCGCGCGAACGATGGCCGCGTGCTCCTCCCAGTTCTGGCGCGCGCGCTTGCGGCTGTGCGGAGCGAAGATCGGCGCCGTGCGCTCGCGCAACGAGCGGACCATGTCGCGCAGGACCGAGTTGGCGGCGACGCCTGCGAGTGCCTCGTGGAAGTCGACGTTGTCGTCGTGGAGCTGCTTCGGGTCGGCACCCTTCGCGATCTCTGCACCCTGGGTCACGATCTGCTGCAGGCGCGCGACGAGATCCGGGTTGTGCCGGCGGGCCGCAAGCTTGGCATTGAGCGCTTCCAGCGTGGCACGAACCTCCACCAGCTCCTGAATGAGCTCCGGCGAGTAGACCGTCACCGAGGCGCCGCGGCGAGGCTCGATGGTCACCACGCCGTCTGCTGCAAGCGCTCGCAGCGCCTCGCGGACCGGCACGCGCGAGACGCCGAGCTCGTTGGAGAGGCGCGCTTCCACCAGGCGCTCACCCGCAGCGAGCGTGCCGTCGAGGATGCGCTCGCGGATCGTGCGGGCGATCAGCGAGGTGAGCGGCGCGTGCGCCTCACCAAGTTTCATCTGCATGGGTCATTCCGAATCAATTCGCACCACGATGTTGACATGTCGTAATGCAAGTATACAGTATGCAATTTGCACGGTCGCGCTGCCTCAGGAAACGAACATGACTACCTTGATGTCCCAAGACCTCTTTCGCGATGCGCTCGAGAACGCGATCAAGGGCAAGAGCGCCAACAAGGCGCCGTTCAGCATTGCCTGGGCAAGCGGCAGGCTGTCGCGCGCTCATCTCGCGCGCTGGGCGGAAAACCATTACCACTACGTCGGGCCCTTCGCCGACTACCTCGCTTACGTCTATGCACGCACCATCGACAACGGCAAGTTCACCGAGGCGAAGGACTTCCTTCTCGCCAACATGTACGAAGAGGAGATCGGCGGCGATCGCCACACCGATCTGCTGATCCGCTTCGCAGAGTCGTGCGGCACGACCCGCGAGCGCGTCGTCAATCCTGACAACATGTCACCGACGACGCGTGGCCTGCAGAGCTGGTGCTACGCCGTAGCCATGCGCGAAGATCCGGTCGTTGCGGTTGCCGGACTCGTGGTCGGACTGGAATCGCAGGTGCCCTCGATCTACCGTCGGCAGACGCCGACCCTGCGCAAGCACTACGGGTTCAGCGACGAAGAGCTCGAGTTCTTCGACCTGCATATCGTCTCCGACGAGATTCACGGAGAGCGCGGATACCAGATCGTCCTGCAGCATGCCGACACGGTCGAGCTGCAGCAGCGCTGCCTGCGCATCTGCGAGATCGGCGCCGAGATGCGGCTTCTCTACACGACGGCGCTCTATCACGACTACGTGGCGAACGACATCCCGCTCGCCGACCTGACGTCGTCCTCGACGGATCTCTCGCGACGAGACCTGGAACTGCTTCAGGCCTGATCCCGGCCTCGACCCGCGACCCTCCGGATCAACGCCATGTCTGCCGAAGAATTCAAGAATTGCATCGCCGGCGAGTGGGCGGCAAGCCTCACGGGTCGCACGTTCGAGAACACGAATCCTGCCGATGTCCGCGATCTGGTCGGACGCTTCCAGTCGTCGTCTGCCGACGACGCGAAGGCTGCGGTCAATGCTGCCGCAGCGGCCTTCGCCGGCTGGCGTGCCACGCCGGTCACGAAACGGGCGAAGGTGTTGCTCGCAGCCGCCGATCACATCGAGACCAACGCCGATCGGTTCGCCCTGGAGCTGACGCGCGAAGAAGGCAAGCAGCTGGCTCTGGCCAAGGACGAGTTCCTCCGCTCGGCGCAGACCCTGCGTTTCTACGCCATCGAGGGCCAGTCGTTCACGGGCGAAACTTACCCGCAGGACGATCCCGACATGGTGGTCTATAGCCAGCGCGAGCCGCTCGGCGTGGTCACCGTGATCTCGCCGTGGAACTTTCCGGTGTCGATCCCGGCGCGCAAGATCGCACCCGCGCTCGTCACCGGCAACACGGTCGTCTTCAAGCCATCGTCGGACGCGCCGCTGAGCGGCTATCGCCTGGCGGAGGCGCTGGTGCAGAGCGGCTTGCCGAAGGGGGTGCTGAACTTCATCACCGGCCGCGCCGCAGACGTCGGCCCGACGCTGACCGGGTCGCCCGCGGTGCGCGCAATCTCGTTCACGGGCTCGACCAGCGCCGGCGAACAGATCCACCGCTCGGTCGCGCTGACGACCCGCTCGCAGATGGAGCTCGGCGGCAAGAATCCGCTGATCGTCATGGACGACGCCGATCTCGACGAGGCCGCCGACCTCGCGGTCAAGGGCGGCCTGTCGCTGAGCGGCCAGGCCTGTACCGGCACCAGCCGAATTCTGGTGATGCGGGACATCAAGGAGGCGTTCACGCAGAAGCTCCTGGCACGCGTGCAAGCCCTGAAGATCGGCCGCGGCGTCGACAAGGGGACCGATATCGGCCCGCTCGCCACGTCCGCGCAGCTCGACAACGTCCTCTCGTACGTGGCCATCGGCAAGACCGAGGCGACCCACCTCGTCGGCGGCGATCGGATCGTCGATGGCGATCTGCGCCATGGCTACTTCGTCTCGCCGGCGGTGTTCACGGACGTCACCCAACGCATGCGCATCGCCCAGGAAGAGATCTTCGGGCCCGTGCTGGCGATCATCGAGGTCGAGAGCTACGACGACGCGATCGCCAAGGCGAACGACACGCCGTACGGACTCTCGGCGGCCATCGCCACGCGCAACCCGCGCCACATGCACCGCTTCGCAAACGACATCGAGGCCGGCACGGTGAAGATCAACCGCACCACGACCGGCAACCTCATCAACGCGCCGTTCGGTGGCCTCAAGCACTCGAGCACCAGCACGTTTCGCGAGTCGGGACGCGCGGGCCTCGAGTTCTATACCCAGATCAAGACCGTCTACCGCGGTTGCTGACGACGTCGCCCAAAGGCGAACGTCCCCCTCGAAGGAATTCTCTTGAAGACGTCGGCAACACTCGAGCTTCATGAAGCACGCCACATGGTCAGGGCGGCGATCGCGAAAGCCACGGAGATCGGAGTTCTCGAGTCGGTGTGCGTCGTCGATGCGGGCGGCTATCCGATCGCGCTCGAGCGCATGGACGGGGCGCGCATCACCGGGCCCCAGATCGCGTGGAACAAGGCGTTCACGGCCAGCGGCCACAAGCGCTCGACGCATCTGTTCAACACGCCGCCGAACGGCCCTGCCCTTCCGGGCAACGAGGCCTTCGGCATCCAGTGGAGCTTCGAGGGCCGATTCGCGGTGTTCGTCGGCGGCTACCCGGTCGTCGTCGACGACGAGGTGGTCGGCGGCATCGGCCTGAGCGGCGGCAACGGCGAGCAGGACACGGCTTGCGGCGTTGCGGCGCTCGCGGCACTGGCGGAGTTGCTCACGGCGCAGGGGCTGAGCGTCGTCGTCCACGCCGACATCAAGAAATAGCGGATGGGCTATCGGATCGAGGTGCTGGAGACCGGCGAGGTGTTCGAAGCCGGCGGCGAAGAGGCCGTTCTCGACGCGGCGACGCGCCAAGGCGTCAGCTTGCGCCATGAGTGCACCTTCGGCACATGCGGCACATGCCGCGTCAGGCTTGTCGAGGGCGACGTGCGCTACGACGAGCCGCCGATGGCGTTGAGCTGCGCGGAATCCGAGCAAGGCTTCGCGCTGATGTGCCAGGCCCGAGCCATGGGCCCCCTCGTCATCAGCACCGCCCGCGCTCTCGCGATCGTTGCCCCGGCCGAGCGACACGCCGCCGTGATCAAGGATGTCCGGCCGGTCACGACCGAGGTGTTGCATCTGAAGATCGAAATCCCCGGGCTAGCCGAGCCGGCATGGCGACCGGGCCAGTACATGAACGTGCATCTGCCCGACGGCACGCACCGCAGCTTCTCGATGGCGTCGTGTCCCACCGGCGGCATCGTCGATTTCCATGTGCGGCGCATTGCCGGAGGCCGGTTCACCGAAGAGCGACTCTCGGCGATGCGTCCGGGCGATGCTCTCGAGATCGAGCTCCCTCTCGGCGCCTTCGGCCTGCACAAGTCGGACTACCGGCCGCTCGTGATGGTGGCGACGGGCACGGGCATCGCGCCCATCAAGAGCATCCTCGAGTCGCTGCTCGATGACGACGATTGCCCGCCAGTGTCTCTGTACTGGGGCATGCGGACCGAAGCCGATCTCTACCTGGGCGACGTGTTCCGATCGTGGCGAGGCCGACTCTACGAGTTCGAGTACGTTCCCGTGCTCTCTCGCGCGGATACCTCGTGGCCTGGTCGCCGCGGACACGTGCAGCAGGCCGTGATCGCTGACTTCCCTGATCTCTCCGAGCACGGCATCTACCTGTGCGGATCGCCCGCGATGATCGACGAGGCGAAGAACGAATTCGTGGCCCATGGGGCGCTCCTCGACCATCTGCACATCGACGCCTTCACCTTCCAACAGGAGTTTTCGACATGAATCGTTCCATCCAACTCGCGGTATCCGCTGCAATGGCGCTGTCAGCCGCCATCGCATCGGCGCAAACCTATCCGGACAAGCCCGTTCGCGTCGTCGTGACGACAGTGCCCGGCCCGCTGGACGCCTTTGCCCGAGTCGTCACGCAACAGATCGAGAAGCGGCTGAAGCAGACCTTCATCATCGACAACCGCGCCGGTGCTGGCGGCAACCTCGGCGCCGATATCGTGGCCAAGGCACCCGCCGACGGCTACACGCTGTTGTTTGCGCTCGACACGACCTTCACGGTCAACCCTTCCCTCTACAAGAAAATGCCTTTCGACGTGACGAAGGACTTGGCCATCATCTCGGTGCCGGTCACCTACAGCCAGGCGCTGGCCGTGAACCCCAACGTCAAGGCCAACAACGTTGCGGAATTCGTCAAGCTGGCGAAATCGACGCACATGAGCTACGCCTCCGGCGGCAACGGCTCGCCCAGCCACCTGACGATGGCGGCCTTCCTGGCCACCGCGGGCATCAACATGACCCACGTCCCCTACAAGGGCACCGGAGCGTCAGTCATCGACGTGATGGCCGGCCAGGTCGATTCGGTGTTCGCCGTCGGAAGCGGCATCCTGCCGCAAGCGAAGGCCGGAAAGCTGCGCGCCCTGGCGGCGTCGGGCATTGTGCGATCGTCGGCTGCGCCCGATCTGCCGACCATCGCCGAGAGCGGCTATCCCGGCTTCAACGCCAGCTTCGCCTACGTGTTCGCCGCCCCTGCCGGCACGCCCGACGCGATCGTGCAGTTGCTGGCGCGCGAGGTCGCCCTGGCCATGAACACGCCGGAGGTCAAGGAGCTGAATCGCCAGGCCGACTACGCCGCGACCAATCTGACGCAGCCGCAGTCCGGCGTCTGGCTGGTCGACATGCGCAAGCATTGGGCCGAGGTGGTCACGAAGTCCGCCATCACGCTCGATTGACCTCAGTCACCTTGCAGCAATGCGGCACATCGACGATGCGCAGGTCGACGAGCTGATCGGCCCGCGAGAAGCGCAACAAGCGTTGCTCGCGGCCTTCCGCAGTTTCGGCGAGGGTCGGGCCTCGATGCAGGAGCGCATCCGCACGGAGTCCGGCGGGGTCAAGCTCTCGACGCTCGGCGCCGTCATGCCGGATCAGGGGTTCGTCGGCGCCAAGGTCTACACCACCATCGCCGGCCAGTTCCATTTCGTCATCCTCCTGTTCGATGCCGCCGATGGTCGGCCCTTGGCGTCGCTCGATGCCGGAGCGATCACGCGACTGCGCACCGCGGCAACGTCGGTCATCGCCAGCCGCTATCTGGCGCGGCCCGGCGCCCGGTCGATGGCGCTGTTCGGCGCGGGAGTCCAAGGCCGGGAGCACGCACGGCAGATGGCCGACGCCTACGAGCTCAGCGAGATTCGAGTCTGCGATCCGTTCGCGGCGCCGACGGTCTTCGGCGATCTCGAACGCGAGTGCGGCGTGGCGGTACGGCCGTGCACGGCGAACGACGCCCTGGCGGACGCCGACATCGTCGTCACCGCGTCGCGCTCCAGGATTCCGCTCTTCGACGGCGACCGACTACCTTCGGGCGCGTTTGTCGCCGCGATCGGCTCCAGTCTTCCCGACACGCGCGAGCTCGACGATCGAGCGCTCAAACGTGCCTCGATCGTGGCCGTCGATTGGGCGCAGCAGGCGTTGAAGGAAGCCGGCGATCTCGTCCTCGCCGACACGTCGGTTCTTCCGCGGACCAAGGTGGTCCAGCTGTCGGACCTGGTCACCGGCGCTGTGGTCGGCCGACGCGGCGACGACGACATTGCGATCTACAAATCGGTCGGCGTCGGCTTGCAAGACGTGACCCTGGCGGCGATCGCCTGGAAACGGCTTTGCAACGGTCCTTCTCTCGATCCACTGCAAAGGAGCGAGGCCAAAGCGCAACCCAACCGCTTGCCGTCGTGAATGGGCGCCTATGCTGGCGTCCATGAACGAACAGATCAGTCATATCCTGGCGCGGATGGCAGCGCTCGAAGGCGAGCTTCGCTCGGCAGTGCATGAGCAGGAAAGCCGCATGTTCTTTCAGCTCGACGGCAAGCGCGTGGAGTTCGAGCGCTCGGTGCGAGCAGCGCATCGCGAGCTGAGGATGAGCTTTTTTCGATGGCTGGTGACGAACCGTCCGCAGAATCTCGTCACCGGGCCGCTCATCTACGGAATGATCATTCCGTTGCTCATGCTCGATGCATGTGTGAGCTTTTATCAATGGGCCTGCTTTCCGATCTACGGAATCGCAAAGGTGCGACGTGCCGACTATCTCGTCTTCGACAGGCGCCACCTCGTGTATCTGAACTTCATCGAGAAATTCCACTGCACGTACTGCGAATACGGCAACGGGCTCATGGCCTACATGGCCGAGATCCTGGCCCGGACCGAGCAGTACTTCTGCCCCATCAAGCACGCTCGCAAGATCCTGGGGACGCACTCGCGCTACAACCGCTTCCTCGCGTATGGCGATGCCGAGGCGTACGAGGCCAGGCTGGAGCGGTTTCGCGTGGCGCTTGCAACGGCTGACTGACATGGCGTCACCGCGCAACCACGGCAAGCAGCTCCGCCGCCGATCGCCACGCCGTGTTCCCCGATCGATGCGCCCATCGCTGCTCCATCGAGGCACCGGAGACATCCACTGAATCACACCTCGGATCGGATTCTCCTGGCCGCACCTGCGCGACGAAGTCGCCGTCGACGAGGCGCGACAGCGTGGCCGGCGAAAGCTGGGTGATCTTGTTCATGTCCTCTCCAGTGCGCGCAACTGGCGCCGTCGCGGCCATGAGTTCGCCGCACGCTGCCATCAGGCTTCCTAGTCACGACCGCGTGAGCTGCCGGACCTGAAACTCGTCCGAGCCGGCGACGACGACACGTATTTCATCCATCAGGGTCTTGGCTCCCGGCGATGGAATCGCGCCCGCGCGCTGCGCGAGGCCGATCTCGCGCAGCGTGCTGTCGAGGATGACATCGAGGACGATCAGGCTTTGCTCGCGCAGCTCATGCCGCAACTGGTGGGCCGAGATCGCAGTGAGCATGTCGGTGTCGAGCAGCAGGCCCCGAAGCACTGCAAGGTCGCCGGTCTCGACCGCCGGCACCGGCGCCGGTTGCCGCGCCTCGGCGAAGGCGCGATTGAGCAACTCGCGCGATGGTGCGCCGTGGCGCGGCAGCACCCAGGTCGCCCGACGCAGCGTCGCGAAGCTGAGGCTGCGGCGACGTCCCGCGAGCGGATGGCCCGGGCGCGCGATCACTGAAAGGCGGTCTTCGAACAATGCTTCTTGGAGCAGGTCAGGAACGTCGGCCGCGGGCCTGAGCGCGCCGAGGATGAAGTCGACATCACCGCTGCGCAGGCCGGCCGCGAGGCTTTCGTATGGGCTCTCGACCGTCACCACGCGCAGCGCCGGATGACGCTGCAGCAGCGAGGCGATGGCCCGTGGCAATACGTGGGTGCGGCCGAGCGGCAACGCACCGACCGTGACGCTGCCGTGTAGCGTGCCTTCGGCCGCGGCGATGTCCGGGCCGATGTGGCGCAGCTCCGCGAGCACGCGCCGGAACGAGAGGGCGACGATCTCGCCCGCTGGCGTGGCGACCAGCCCGCGTGTCGTGCGCTCGACGAGCGCCACGCCCAGGCGATCCTCGAGATCCTTGAGCGCAGCGCTGATCCCCGGTTGCGTGATGCCGAACGAGCGTGCGACCGCGCCCATGTGGCGCTTTTCGACCAGGCTCGCGAAGACAGCGAGGCGGCGGCCGTTGAGGATCGAGGCAAACGCCGACCGCACCGACGCTGCCGAACCGGCGCCGCCGCGCGCGAGCAGATGCGCCCGCGCCTCGTCAAACTCGCGCTCGATGCGCTGGGCTCGCGCCAGCACCAGCTGGCCCTGGGAGGTCGGCAGCATGCCGCGGGCGCGCCGCTCGAAAAGTGGGACACCGAGTGCGCCTTCGAGCTCGGCGATCGAACGCGTTACCGCGGACGACACGCGATAGAGCCGCTCGGCTGCGCCGGCCACGCTTCCCGCCGCAGCCACGGCTGAGAGCGCGCGAAGGTGACGCAGATTGATGGCGGTCGCGCTGGCTCTCGGCGGCGCCTCGGCACGCTGGCGGTGGTTCGTGGCCATGTCGCGACCGTGCGGGGTCAGGACGGTGCCGTCCAGCCCGGGGTTACCCGGCGATAACAAACCCAGAGGTCGCAGCCAGGCGAATGCGTCCGGCGTCGTCGCATCCGCGCGATCATTTCGGCATGAGTCCGCCCCTCACCGGCCTGTCATCGATGGCAACGCGCAATCTGCTTCGGGAGGCCGTCGTGGACTGGCGGTCCCGGGGCGGTGGGGAGGTCGCGTTCGAGTCGGTTGGGGGAATCGACGCCCTGCGTCGGATCGAGGCCGGCGAGGCCCTCGACATTGCGGTGCTGGCCGCCGACGCTATCGAGCGGCTCGTCGCCGCAGGCCGCATCGTCGCCGACAGTACGAAGCCGCTTGCGCGCTCGAAGGTCGCCATCGCCGTCGCCGCCGGCGCGCCACGTCCCGCGATCGACAGCATCGAAGCGCTGCGCGACAGCGTGCTCGCTGCACGATCGATCGGCTACTCGACCGGACCGAGCGGCGTCGCGCTGCAAAGGATGTTCGAGCGCTGGGGCATCCTCGATGCGGTCCGGACGCGGCTGGTCGTGGCGCCGCCGGGCGTGGCGGTCGGCGACCTCGTCGCACGGGGCGATGCTGCGCTCGGCTTCCAGCAACGCAGCGAGCTGATGCACGTCGAAGGCATCGACCTCATCGGCGCCATGCCGACTGGCGCGGAGATTGACACGATCTTCTCCGGCGGCGTGCTCGCCGCATCGCGACGGCCGGTGGCTGCGCGCGCATTCCTCGACTTCGTCCGCTCGCCCGCGGCCAATGCTGCGCGGCAGCGCAACGGCATGGATTCGCCTTGAGAGAGATCCGGCCACTCCTTCGACATCCGTCGCCTCCTCGCAGGACATCCGCATGATCATCGACGTCCACGGCCACTACACCACCGCGCCGCCCGCGCTCGGCGCTTGGCGCGACCGTCAGGTCGCCGCACTCGGCGACCCGGCGAACGCGCCCAGGGCCTCCGAGCTGAAGATCAGCGATGACGAGCTGCGCGAGTCGATCGAGACCAACCAGCTCGCGAAGATGAAGGAGCGCGGTCACGACCTCACGATCTTCAGTCCGCGCGCGAGCTTCATGGCACACCACATCGGCGACTTCCAGACCTCGTCGACCTGGGCCGCGATCTGCAACGAGCTGTGCTGTCGCGTCGCGCGGATGTTCCCCGAGCACTTCGTGCCGGCGGCGATGCTGCCGCAGTCGCCCGGCGTCGATCCTGCCACCTGCATTCCCGAGCTCGTGAGGTGCGTCGAGCAGTACGGCAACGTCGGCATCAACCTCAACCCCGATCCGTCGGGTGGCCACTGGACCAGC
>Ga0209724_1004212_pt1 | contig 11399 bp, 4 predicted proteins | sample grotaG_FD_184143 | JGI IMG/M metagenome (GOLD analysis project Ga0209724, IMG submission 184143) | Glacier valley bacterial and archeal communities from Borup Fiord, Nunavut, Canada, to study Microbial Dark Matter (Phase II) -... | ecosystem: Environmental > Aquatic > Freshwater > Ice > Glacier ... | reverse complement strand
ACAAGGTTATAAATAGTGCCTTTATAAAAAATCATGTTTTTCTATGACAGATATCATAACCCAATAGTATTACAAGTGATACTTTTATTACGTTGGCAGATGGCTGTCGGTTTCAGGTTATAAAAGATAAAGCACTATTACAATTTCGATTAAATACACTCTTGCAATTTGTACCTTTTGCTTAAAATAATAACGCCCAATATCCTGTTAAAAGCACAATATCTGCTGTTGAAAATAAGTAAAAATATTTCCTTTTTTTAACTAAATACAAGTACCTGAAAAAGATATTGGTTCCTACAGACTTTTCAACAAGTGCTGACAATGCAGTTAATTTTGTAATTAAAACAGCCACCATACTACCTATGGAAGTTATACTGGTACATGCTTTTGAGCTAAGTGGTGATACGTATACTGACTATATGGGTATCAACAAAGAATTTAATCAATCTCAATTACATAAAGTAAATGATAAACTTGTCGCCTTAAAGGCAAGCATAGAAAAGAAAGAAGGAATTATTGCTGATACCTATATTTTTTCCGGTACAGTAAAAGAAAGTATTATACAGGTTACCCATGAAAAAAATATTGACCTGATTGTGATGGGTACAACAGGAGCAAGCAGTTTAAAAGAAAAAATATGGGGTAGTAAAACTGCTGATATTATTAGCAAAAGTCAGGTGCCTGTGTTGGCAATACCGCTTGAATATACCTGGAAAAAACCGCAGAAGATTTTATTCGCCACCAATCATTTTGAAAAAGATCCTGCGTTGCTGGATATTATTTTTGAAATGGCCGATTTGTTTAAGGCGCAAATGTACGTAGCAGTATTTACCAATGAAGCGAGTGATGAAGCTCTAACTTTTCTTGAGCATGACCGCAGCATTCCGGCTTATGAACACATGTTAAAAGAAAAATACAAAGACGAAACGATTATTATAGCCCATCTTTTTGGACATAATTTTGAAGAAACCCTGCAGGATTACATCAGGCAACAAGAGATTGATATTTTGGGCATGGTTACCCACAAAAGAAGTTTTGCAGACAGAATTTTTCATCCCAGCATTACCAGGCGAATGAGTTACCATACCAAAATTCCTTTGCTGGCAATTCCTGCTATTATTGAATAATAATAAGCAATACCGCTAGTTTACGGTAGGTTTATAAATTTTTTTTGATAGTCTTAACCAGGCTTGCCAGGTAATGATATCATATTCTCAATTGTTTCAGCAAACATCTTTTTAAAAAAAAGGAGCAAGAAATTAATCTTGCTCCTTCAACTGTATTATTTATGAATTAATCGAATTATTCTTCTTCGTCAAAACTCATCGCTTCCTTAGTTGTCATCAGCAATTCATATTCTTCCTTGCTTCCAACAATCATGTTTTCGAACTCACGTAAACCTGTACCTGCTGGTATCGGGTGACCCGTGATAACGTTTTCTTTCAAGCCCTGCATCAGATCCAGCTTACCATTGATGGCTGCACTGCTTAATACCTTAGTAGTTTCCTGGAACGAAGCGGCAGATATCCAGCTTTGTGTGCCCAATGATGCTTTAGTAATACCTAACAACAAAGGTGAAGAAGTGGCTGGTTTAGCATCACGGAATTCAACTAATTTTCTGTCTGCTCTTCTGAGGATTGAATTTTCTTCTCTTACATCACGAAGCGTAACAATTTGACCAGTTTTTAATTTGGTGCTTTCACCATGATCACTAACAACCTTTTTATCAAAGATGTTATCGTTCTCTGTGTTAAAGTCCAATTTATCTTCTGTATCTCCTTCTAAGAATATGGTATCACCAGCATCTTCAATGGTTACTTTACGCATCATCTGGCGAACGATTACTTCAACGTGTTTGTCATTGATTTTCACACCCTGCAAGCGATATACTTCCTGAATTTCATTTACTACATATTCCTGCACTGCGAAAGGTCCTTTAATAGAAAGAATATCTGCTGGTGCTGTCTGACCATCACTTAATGCAGCGCCGGCTTTTACAAAGTCACCATCCTGTACCAAAATCTGGCGGGTTAATGGAACTAAGTATTTTCTTACCACACCATCTTTTGCCTCCACAATAATTTCCCTGTTACCACGCTTGATATTACCAAAAGCAACTACACCATCAATTTCACAAACCACCGCAGGGTTACCTGGGTTACGTGCCTCAAACAATTCTGTTACACGAGGCAACCCACCCGTAATATCTTTCAGTTTACTTAATACCCTTGGAATTTTCACCAGCACTTGTCCTGCTCTTACCGTATCCCCTTCTTCCAGAACGATGTGACTACCTACCGGTAAGTTATAAGATTTGTGCTCCTTGCCTTCAATGATGATAGAAGGTAATTTAGTTTTATCTTTTGTTTCAATAACCACTTTTTCTTTGTGACCTGTTTGCTCATCGGCTTCTTCACGAACTGTTACCCCTTCAATCACAGCTTCAAATTTAAGCTTACCTATAATTTCAGAAACAATTACGTTGTTGAACGGATCCCATGTACAGATAACTTCTCCCTTCGTAACTTTATGTCCATCTTTTACATTAAGTGTAGCACCGTAAGGAACGTTGTTGGTAATTAATAAACGGTCATTTTTCACATCCATGATACGAACCTCACCGGTACGACCAATAACTACATTTATTTTTTTACCTTCTGCATCTTCTGTAGCAACTGTACGCAAACCATCAAACTGGATGGTACCATCAAACCTTGCAGGCATTGTAGATTCTACCGAAGCAGAACCTGCCACACCACCCACATGGAAAGTACGTAAGGTTAACTGTGTACCCGGCTCACCGATACTTTGTGCAGCAATGATACCAACAGCATCGCCTCTCTGTGTTGTATAGCCTGTGGCAAGGTTTTTACCATAACATTTTACACAAACACCACGCTTGCTTTCGCATGTTAGTACGGAACGTATCTCAACAGTTTCAATACTGCTTTGCTCAATAAGCTGCGCAATTTCGTGTGTTATTTCTTCATTGGCTCTTACCAACAATTTATCAGTGATAGGGTCAATTACATCATGTAAAGAAGTACGGCCTTCTATCCTGTCACTTAATTGTTCAATGATATCTTCATTGTCTTTTAATGCACTTGTTGCAATACCACGAAGGGTTCCGCAATCTTCATCTTTAATAACCACATCCTGCGCCACATCTACCAATCGACGGGTTAAGTAACCTGCATCTGCCGTTTTCAAAGCGGTATCCGCCAAACCTTTACGGGCACCATGGGTAGAGATAAAGTATTCCAATACATTCAAACCATCTTTAAAGTTTGACAAGATCGGGTTCTCAATGATCTCACTGCCAGATGAACCGGATTTACGTGGCTTAGCCATCAATCCTCTAATACCAGCCAACTGTTTAATTTGTTGCTTACTACCACGGGCACCTGAATCAAGCATCATGTAAACAGAGTTAAACCCTTGCTTATCTGCCGCTAATTCACGGATTAATGTTTCTGTAATTCTTGTATCAACACGACTCCAGATATCTACTGTTTGGTTATAACGTTCGTTATTGGTAATTAAACCCATATTATAGTTATCCCAGACCTCATCAACTTCCACAGTAGCGTTGTCAATCAGTTCCTGTTTGATTGCAGGAATGATTAGGTCATTTATATTAAATGATAATCCACCACGGAATGCCATGCGGTATCCCAATGTTTTGATATCATCCAAAAATTTAGCCGTTATTGGAACGTTGGTCCATTTAATAATGTCACCGATAATTTCTCTTAAAGATTTTTTTGTTAATAATGCATTGATAAAACCTACGCTTTTTGGAACATGCTGGTTAAAGATTACTCTGCCAACAGTTGTTTCAATTAATTTATAAGTTAATGAACCATCATCATTTCTATAGTTGGCTTTTACCCTAATATGTGCATGTAAATCTAATTGCTGTTCATTGTAAGCAATGATAACTTCTTCAGCAGAATAAAATGCTTTGCCTTCACCTTTTACTTTTTCTGTTTCGGTTGATTTTTTACCCTTGGTGATGTAATACAAACCAAGTACCATGTCCTGTGAAGGAAGGGTGATTGGTGTACCATTCTGAGGATTCAAAATATTGTGAGATGATAACATCAGCATCTGAGCTTCAAGTACCGCAGCATTGCTTAATGGTACGTGAACTGCCATCTGATCACCATCAAAATCCGCATTGAAAGCCGTAGTTACCAACGGGTGCAACTGGATCGCTTTACCTTCAATCAATTTTGGCTGGAAGGCCTGGATTGACAAACGGTGTAATGTTGGGGCCCTGTTTAACATGATCGGGTGACCCTTCAAAATATTTTCTAAGATATCCCAGATAACAGCTTCTTTTTTATCTACCAGTTTACGGGCAGATTTCACTGTTTTTACGATACCTCTTTCAATTAATTTTCTAATAATAAATGGCTTGAACAATTCTGCTGCCATATCTTTGGGTAAACCACACTCATGCATCTTTAATTCCGGTCCTACCACAATTACAGAACGACCTGAATAATCCACACGTTTACCCAATAGGTTCTGACGGAAACGTCCTTGCTTACCTTTCAATACATCCGATAAAGATTTTAATGCACGTCCACCTTCTGCTTTTACAGCATTTGATTTACGGCTGTTATCAAACAACGAATCAATGGCTTCCTGTAACATACGTTTTTCATTACGTAAAATCACTTCCGGTGCTTTAATTTCCAATAATCTTTTCAAACGATTATTACGGATAATAACCCTGCGATAAAGATCATTCAAATCTGATGAAGCAAAACGGCCACCATCCAATGGTACCAATGGACGTAATTCCGGCGGTATAACAGGAATGTATTGCATCACCATCCATTCAGGACGGTTATTAATTCTTGTATTGGCATCACGAAAGCTTTCTACAACGGATAGACGCTTTAAGGCATCTGCTTTACGTTGCTGAGATGTTTCATTGGCAGCAGAGTGACGAAGATCAAAACTTAACTGATCAAGGTCAATGCGCTGCAACAAATCATGCACCGCTTCAGCACCCATCTTGGCAATAAATTTATTAGGATCTTCATCAGACAGGAACTGGTTATCTTTTGGCAAAGTATCGAGTATATCCAGATACTCTTCTTCAGTTAACAAGTCTCCAAAATTTTGTCCTTTATCGGCACGGATACCAGATTGGATTACTACAAAACGCTCGTAATAAACAATCGTTTCCAATTTCTTGGAACTCATGCCTAACAAATAACCAATCTTATTTGGCAAGGATTTAAAATACCAGATATGAACTACAGGCACCACCAATTTGATGTGCCCCATTCTTTCACGACGTACTTTCTTTTCTGTTACTTCCACACCACATCTGTCGCAAACAATACCTTTATAACGGATACGCTTGTATTTTCCACAAGCACATTCATAATCTTTTACCGGGCCAAAAATCCTTTCGCAAAACAATCCATCTCTTTCAGGTTTGTAGGTACGATAGTTAATGGTCTCAGGTTTCAACACTTCACCGAAACTCTTTTCCAAAATGCTGTCGGGAGAAGCCAAACCAATAGTGATTTGAGAAAAAGTTGATCTGGGACGATTTTCTTTTTTGAATGCCATATTTTCTAATTGATAATTTTTAATTGATAATTGATAATTCTTTGGGAACGATCATTTAATCTTTACTCAACATTGTTATATCACTCACAATTGTACTTTTGCAGTTCTGAGCAACTTTCACGTGAATGACCAATGGTCAATGGTGAAATATTGACTATTCACCATTGACCATTGACTATATTATTCGAAAGTCAAGTCTAATCCTAAACCTCTTAACTCATGTACCAATACATTGAATGATTCCGGAACACCTGGTCTTGGAATATTTTCACCTTTTACAATTGCTTCGTAAGTTTTAGCCCTTCCAATGATATCATCCGATTTTAGCGTTAACAATTCCTGCAATATGTTAGAAGCTCCATAAGCTTCCAATGCCCAAACCTCCATCTCACCAAAACGCTGTCCACCGAACTGAGCCTTTCCACCAAGAGGTTGTTGAGTAATCAAACTGTATGGTCCAATTGAACGGGCATGCATTTTATCATCCACCATATGGTGAAGTTTAATGATGTAGATAATACCAACTGTTGCTTTCTGATCAAAGCGGTCACCGGTTTCACCATCATACAAATAAGTATGTCCAAAAGTTGGCAAGTTAGCATCCTTGATGTAACCTGCGATCTGGTCAACACTTGCACCATCAAAAATTGGCGTCGCAAATTTTACACCTAATTTTTCGCCGGCCCATCCTAACACAGTTTCGTAAATCTGCCCAAGGTTCATACGACTAGGTACGCCCAATGGATTCAATACGATATCAACAGGTGTTCCGTCTTCTAAGAAAGGCATATCTTCCTGGCGAACAATTTTAGCAACAATACCTTTGTTACCGTGACGTCCCGCCATCTTATCTCCCACTTTTAGTTTACGTTTTACCGCTAAGTAAACCTTAGCTAATTTTAATACCCCTGCTGGTAATTCATCACCAATACTGATGTTGAATTTCTCTCTTTTGTAACGACCTAATTCTTCGTTGAATTTAATGCTATAGTTGTGCAATAAAGTATTGATAAGGTCATCCGTCTTTGTATCGGCGGTCCATCCCAACGGATTAACATTGAGGTAATCAATATTTGATAAATTCTTCTGATTGAATTTAGCACCTTTGCCAATCAACATTTCACCAAAATTATTGCTAACACCTACAGAGGCTTTGTCCTTCAACAAAGTCTGTAATTTATTAACCAACATTTCTAAAATATCAATTTCATTTTTCTCATGCGTTTTCTCGATTTTATCCAGACTTGCCTTCTCTCTTACTTTTGCATTCTTATCTTTCTTGGCACGTTGAAATAATTTCTTATTAATTACCACACCTTCCGTTCCACTTGGTGCTTTCAAAGAAGCATCTTTTGCATCGCCTGCTTTATCTCCAAAGATGGCACGTAACAATTTCTCTTCAGGAGTTGGATCGCTTTCACCTTTTGGAGTTATCTTACCAATTATAATATCACCTTCTTTAATGTGAGCACCAATGCGGATGATACCATTCTGATCAAGATCTTTGGTAGCTTCTTCACTAACGTTCGGAATATCCGGTGTTAATTCTTCTTCACCTAATTTAGTATCACGAACCTCTGTTTCAAACTCACTGATATGGATGGATGTAAACAGATCTTCTTTAACAACCTTCTCAGAAATTACAATCGCATCTTCAAAGTTGTAACCTTTCCATGGCATAAACGCTACCTTCAGGTTACGGCCCAATGCCATTTCGCCACCTTTGGTTGCATAGCCTTCGGTTAAGAAATCGCCTTCCACTACCTTCTGTCCTTTAACAACAGCAGGACGAAGGTTGATACATGTTTCTTGATTGGTGCGGATAAATTTAGTTACTTTATAAATTTTTAGATCTTCTTCAAAACTTACCAATTGCTGCATTTCGCTTCTGTTGTAACGAACATGAATTTCATTACCATCAACATATTCAACAACACCGGTACCTTCTGCATGTAATTGAATCCTTGCATCACGGGCAGCTTTACCTTCTAAACCTGTACCCACAATTGGAGATTCCAAACGAATCAATGGTACAGCCTGGCGTTGCATGTTCGACCCCATCAAAGCACGGTTAGCATCATCATGCTCCAGGAATGGGATCATAGAAGCACTTAAACCAACAATCTGGTTTGGTGCCACATCCATATATTCCACTTCATTTTTATCAAGGATTGGGAAATCACCTGTTTGGCGACTCTTAATTTTATCTTCAATAAAGTTTCCTTTTTCATCCATGCCAATATTCGCCTGTGCAATCTTCGCTGTATCTTCTTCTTCTGCACTCAGGAAAATCGTTTTCTTCATATCCACTTTACCATCTGTTACTTTACGGTAAGGTGTTTCAATAAAGCCCATGTCATTGATTTTGGCATGTACACAAAGTGTAGATATCAAACCAATGTTTGGACCTTCAGGAGTTTCAATTGTACAAAGACGACCGTAGTGAGAATAGTGAACGTCACGAACCTCAAAACCAGCTCTTTCACGACTTAAACCACCCGGTCCAAGTGCCGAGATACGACGCTTATGCGTGATTTCACTTAATGGGTTGGTTTGATCTAAGAATTGTGATAACTGGGAAGTACCAAAGAATGAATTAATAACAGAAGATAAAGTTCTTGCATTGATCAAATCAACCGGAGTAAATACCTCGTTGTCACGAACGTTCATTCTTTCACGGATAGTACGGGCCATACGGGCCAGACCAACACCAAACTGAGCATACAATTGCTCACCCACAGTACGTACCCGACGATTGCTTAAATGATCAATATCATCCACTTCACTTTTACCATTGGTTAACTGAACCAGGGTTTTAATGATGGCGATGATATCGTCCTTGGTCAATACTTTTTTCTCAATCGGAAAATTCAATCCTAAACGGCGGTTGATTTTATAACGACCAACTTCACCAAGGTCATAACGTTTATCACTGAAGAATAATTTATCAATGATACCACGTGCTGTTTCGTTATCGGGAGCATCAGCACCACGTAACTGTCGGTAAATATGTTGTACTGCTTCAAGTTCGCTGTTAGAAGTATCTTTATTTAAAGTATTGTAGATAATGGCATAATCACCACTCACTTCTTCTTTCTGAACAAATACACTCTTTACATCCATATCAGAAATCATATCAATATTGCTTTCATCCAATACTGTATCACGTTCCAAAACAATTTCGTTACGTTCGATGCTTACCACTTCACCAGTATCTTCATCCACAAAATCTTCTACCCATGTACGTAATACACGTGCAGCAAGTCTTTTGCCTACATATTTTTGTAAAGATTTTTTATCAACTTTTACTTCATCAGCCATTCCGAACAACTCTAAAATGTCCTTATCAGTTTCAAAACCAATAGAACGTAATAAAGTAGTTACAGGGAATTTTTTCTTACGATCGATGTAAGCATACATTACATTATTAATGTCAGTAGCGAATTCCATCCAGGCTCCTTTGAAAGGAATAACCCTTGCAGAATATATTTTGGTTCCGTTAGGATGAACAGATTGTCCAAAAAATACACCGGGGGATCGATGCAACTGAGACACTACTACCCTTTCAGCACCATTGATAACAAATGTACCGCGTGGTGTCATGTAAGGAATATTTCCCAGGAACACATCCTGAACAATTGTCTGAAAATCCACGTGCTCTTCATCGTTACAGCTTAACCTCAGTTTTGCTTTTAATGGAACTGCATACGTTAATCCTCTTTCAATACATTCGTCAATAGTGTAACGTGGTGGATCTACGAAATAGTCTAAGAACTCAAGTACGAAAATGTTACGGGTATCTGTAATAGGAAAATTTTCCTTAAATACACGAAACAATCCTTCGTTGTTACGCTTATCTGGCGTAGTTTCCAACTGAAAGTAATCTTTAAACGACTGAATTTGTATTCCGAGCAAATCGGGTTGTTCTGCCAGAAGTTCAACCTTTCCGAAATTGATACGCTGAGCAGCGGGTGATTTTGTTGCAGACATATTGTTATTAAAACGTTTTAATGCTGAGAAGGTTCTTTACTTTAAGGCAGTAAACATGATGGATGTTATTAACCTTATATTAAAGGAGGGCAAAGGTAGGTATAAGTATTCAATTATAGAAATACTTCAATCAAATTTTATGATTTTTGGTTTGATTTTTGACAAAATTGTGTTTTTACTTCTTTTTTCATTTTTTCTTCCTATCTAGGCAAAAGAAAAGTTGAAGTAATTCGATTAACCATACGTTTTCATTTTTAATAAGCTTATTTTATTTTTAGAAATTTAGCTTATTGAAAGTTTTCCTGCCTCTTGAACTAACAAATTATTTTTTGTAAAAAGTAAATTTACTCATAAAATCTATTGGTTGAGTTTTTAATCATTAGAGTGAATAATCTTTACAGCAATGTTTTAAGTTTGTTATATATTTAATTCAAATTTAAACCCTTATTTATAACATTTACTTTTATACATTATACTAAAAATAGTACTTTTATCGTTGAAAGAGCATAAGATTCAATCAATTCAAACCATGAAAAAGTTTTTTCTCGTCCTTCTGGTGCTTGTTGGGTCTTATCGGTATTCAACAGCCCAATGTCCGTTAAATGCTTTTGCATTTATTAGTGTATATCCTCAATGTCCTCTTGGTTGTGGCGTATTACTGAAAGACTGGCCAGAAGGTGTTATAGTTAATATTTATGGTGGGTCTCCTATTGGAGTAATTTCATCTGTTTTAATACCCGGAACTTTTGGTGGTCCGGGTATAGGCGATGCCTTTGTTTGTGTTCCATGTAATACCACACTAATATTTGCCTCTACGGTTCCGGGAGCTACAAATGGTTGTGTTATAATTTCACTCGGCACAGTGCCTATCAAATTGACAGATTTCAATGTTAGTAGCAAAGGAAATAAATCATGTATTGTAAAATGGACCACAACTGATGAGCCAGGGGGATCCCGTTATACATTACAAAGAAGTACGAACACTCGTAATTTTGTAGATGTTTCAACCTATATTGGTAAGGGGAATAACTCAAACAATTATTCCTATGAAGATAATCAACTACAGCAGGGTAACATATTCTATAGAATTAAAATAATTGAAGTAACCGGAAAAATAACATATTCTGAAACTGCTTTGTTAAAAAATCAATCTAGCCTTGAAGTTAGCATTTATCCAAATCCTGCAGAAAATGCTTTTAAAGTAACAATACCTCCTCAATTTTTACCTGCCTCAATTGTTTTATATAATGTAGATGGTAAAGTTGTTAATTCAATAACTACTGTACAGTCCACCATAACAGTAAATAAAAAATTACCAAAAGGAGTTTATGCAGTAAGAATTACAGGAAACAATAATACAGCAGTGACCCAAACGCTTTTAATTAAGTAGACAATTAAAGGATATCTATTCCCTCCAATATTTCGTATGTAATCACCTTCTCCTTAAATTATGTTATACCAATTATCTTATATTAATCGTATTTTATTATACAATTTGAATTTAAAATAAATGCGATTTAGTAATTAATGATTTTTTTATTTTAAGGTATATCTGAAAATTTCAAATAGGTCTTACAATTAAAAAACTTCATATAATTGTAACTATTCAGTGTCTCTAAAAAAGGTGAAATGGCATTAATATTTTTGGATTCCTAAAGTTATGCACATTGCTTTGATGCATGCTAACATTTAATCGTTCTGGGTGCGGATTTGCGCCCTTTTATACAGGCATATTTTAATCTTGTAATTTTATTTTTTTGAATAACCTGTTCTCAGGACGTGGTTTTAAAAAATCGTCTTTTTACCTGCTTTTT
>Ga0209724_1004210_pt1 | contig 11402 bp, 9 predicted proteins | sample grotaG_FD_184143 | JGI IMG/M metagenome (GOLD analysis project Ga0209724, IMG submission 184143) | Glacier valley bacterial and archeal communities from Borup Fiord, Nunavut, Canada, to study Microbial Dark Matter (Phase II) -... | ecosystem: Environmental > Aquatic > Freshwater > Ice > Glacier ... | reverse complement strand
TCATGTCCATGGTGATCACTCCTCGTCCTCTGCTGCACAAAAAAGCAGCAGGGTAGGTTGTTCACCTAGCTCAGTTTTGGGTCGGCACTACCCGTAAAAGTGGCTCAGTTTTCGGTCGGCGCCAACACACCTGCCTCAACTTGGCGCGCCGGGGAGCAAGCAAAGGCTTCATGACGGACGCTCCTGACCGACGCGCAGGTCTGAAGCAGGCCGCTGCGCGCGGCCAATGCCCGCTTGTTGGCCGACGCCGTGGTGCTTTCGTAGGCGGACAAAGTGCGCCAGGCAGGGAATCAGCCTCAATGGCGATGAGTGGGCCGGCAAGCGGCAGCTCGCCGAACGCGGTGAAGTACTGCAGTCAGGCGCTTGAATGAGGCGGCCTGCGCTCGGCTCACGGCTCCTTAAGAACGCTCGGCGTCATATGAAGATTGGGCGACTGTCGCTACAGTTATCGGTCCTCTTGGCCACGTTCCACTGAAGCAGCGAACCCATGAACGACGCGACGACGCTTGTGCTGACCGATGTCGTCGACAGCACGCAGCTCAACTCCAGGCTCGGTGACCTGTCGATGTCTGCCATCTGGGCGACACACGACCGCTGTACCCGCGAACTGATCCGCGCGCACGATGGGCGCGAGGTTGGCCGAAGCGACGGGTTCCTCGCATTGTTCGAGCGCGTTGAGGATGCACTCGCCTTTGCCACGGGCTATCACCGCCATCTGGCCGGCATAGTGCCGCCCATTCAGGCGCGAGTGGGCATCCATACCGGTCGCGTAGTGCTGCGTGAGAACAGCCCTGAAGACCGTGCGCAGGGCGCCACGCCCTTCGAGGTCGACGGCGTAGCGCTGCCCGTCGCCGCGCGTCTGATGGCAGTTGCCGGAGCTGGACAGACGCTGGTTTCGTCCGCTGTGCGCGTAGGTGCCGAGCGTCTGCCCTGCCGCCACGTCAGTCACGGGCACTGGCTCTTCAAGGGCATAGATGAGCCGATGGAGGTCTTCGAGGTAGGCGAAGAGTCCTCACCCATGCAGCCACCGCAAGACTCAGCCAAGGGCTACCGCGTGGTGTGGGAGTCGGGCCGCTGGCTTCCGGCTGCACGCATTCCTCGACAACTCCCCGCCGAGCGCGACGGCTTTGTCGGTCGCCGCGACAGTTTGATCGCGCTGAGTCGCGGTCTGGAGGCGGGCGCACGACTGGTGTCGATCATCGGCGTTGGTGGTGGTGGCAAGACCCGATTGGCCACGCGCTATGCTTGGGAGCACCTAGGCGAATTTACCGGGGGCGCGTGGTTCTGCGACCTGTCGCAAGCGCGTTCAATGGAAGGTATTTTCTTCGGCGTCGCGCAGGGACTTCAGGTCCCGCTCGGCGAGGCCGATCCTGGCGTGCAACTGGGGCAGGCCATTGCCGGGCGTGGCGCTTGCCTGGTAATCCTGGACAATTTTGAACAGGTCGCGCGGCACGCGGAAGCGACACTCGGGCAGTGGATCGAGAAGGCGCCGTTGGCGCGCTTCGTCGCTACCAGCCGGGAAGTGCTGGGCATCGCCGGAGAGACCGTTCTGGCTCTTGATACGCTATCCAGTGTCGATGCTGCGGAGTTGTTCGTGCAGCGTGCGGCATCGGCCCGGTTTGGCCACGCGCCCGCCGCCTCCGACCTGGCCGCCATCCGGGAACTGGTCCGTCTGCTCGACGGTCTGCCACTCGCTATCGAACTGGCCGCGGCGCGCGTGCGCGTGATCTCACCGCAGGCCCTGGCGACGCGGGTGCGCCACCGTTTCGACCTGATTGGCGCGAAGACGGGGCGCCAGGACCGGCAGTTGACTCTGCGCGCGACCTTCGACTGGTCATGGGAACTGTTGAGCGAACGGGAGCGGGCAGGGCTGGCAATCCTGTCGGTGTTCGAGGGTGGATTCACCCTGACTTCGGCCTCAGCCGTGCTGTTGCCGGCCGGCGAGCCTGCCGACGATGTGGTCGATGTGGTTCAGGGATTGGTCGACAAGAGCTTTGTCCGCCGCGTCAGTGATGTGCGCTTCGACCTGCTGGAAACCGTGCGCGACTATGCTGGCCGGCGCCTCTTGACTGAGGGTAGCTTTCCCGGGAGTGGCGCGGCATGCGCCACTGCCGCCCGCGGCCGCCATTGGCGGTACTTCGCAGCTCTGGACGAGCGCACGGCTACCGCAGACCGCTGCATCGACGCGAACAACCTTGTCGCGGCCTGTCGCGCGGCGACCGATTTCGGGGATGCGCCATCCGCCGCGAACTGCGTTGCCGTGGCCTGGGCAGCGCTCAGGCTGACCGGTCCCTACCAGGTAGCCGTGCAGTTGGCGCAGGCGGCCTGCAAGCTACCCGGGCTCGAGGATGACGCAAGCGCTCAATTGCATGGCGTCGCGGGCGATGCGTTGGAACTCATGGGCGACGTGGAGTCGGCACGGTTGCACTTGCAGCGAGGGTTGGCCTTTGCGGCGCAGGCGCAGGCAAAGGCGGCCACTGCGCGCCTGCTCATCACCTTGGGCAGCCGCCAAACCTTGGACGGCGAACTCGAGCCGGCCCTCTCGAACCTGGAGCAGGCCCATCGGCTGGCCGTGGAGCTGAATGACCCGGACCTGCACATGCGGGCCCTGAACGCACTCGGCCTGCACTATGACCATCAGTCGCGTTGGCCGCTGGCGCAGCAGTCCTACGCCGCCGCGCTGGAGCTGGCACGCTCACTCGATGACCGCCATATGGAAGGCGGTCTGCTTGGCAACCTCGGGGGCCTGTACTTCGACTTGGGCGACCAGCAGGCCGCGCAGCAACACTACGAGCAGTCGCTGGCCGTCGCACAGGAACAGGGCGACCGCCGCTGGGAAGGCAACGCGCGCTGCAACCTGGGTCTACTGCACCAGGAGCAGGGCAGGCCAGTGCTGGCGCGAACCGAATTCGCCCTGGCCTTGGACACGGCCCGCCAGCTAGGGCATGTGCGGCTGGAATACACAGTGCTGTGCAACCTGGGCATTCTGCTAGCGAGCGAAGGGCTGCTCGACGAGGCTGGGCGACACTTCGAGCAGGCAGTTGCCGCCGCCGTGGCCTGCGCCGACAGGCGTGCCGAAGGCCAGTTCAGGGGTTACCTGGCGCTCAACCAGGCACGCCGCGGGCTCATGGAGCAGGCGCGCGCCTCGCTGGATGCCGGGGAACGGCTGCTCGTTGCCATGTTCGACCGCTTGAGCCACGGGCTGCTGCTCTGCGATCGCGCGGAAGTCGAATTGCATGGTGACAGCGTCGCTCAGGCGCGCCAAGCTTTCGACGACGCACTACGCATCGCCGAGAGCTTGGAATGCAGGAGCGACTCCGACCTGCGGCGGCGGCTGGCCACCCTCGCCCCGATGATGGGCGCGCCGGCTTGAAGCTCTCGGCCGGCCTCCATGCCAGTGTCGTGCTTCAGTTGTTGACGATCTTGGGATCGCCGGCAGCGCACAGTTCGGGAATGCCATCGAGAGTGCGGAAGATGATCACAGGCACATAGGTGGACGTTCCCTTCAGCTTGTGTTTGTTCGTCGCCTCGAAGACCGTTGGGCTGGTTCTGTGCGGATCGGATACGAACTGCTTCTTGCCATCGTCGACCTTCAGAATGCCGAAATCATCATGGAACTCTACGGTTCGACCGAGTAGGCTTCCTGTGCTGAGGGTCCAGGTAATCGTCTTCGGTTGATTGCCGGATGCGGTGTTGGCAAACTCCAGTGAGTCCGGCACCGTGGCGATGCAGTAATCCTTGTCGTCCACGTGGGTAGTCTTTAGCGTGATCAGAACCGAGCAGTTGCTACTGCATGGTTGTGATGTGCCCGTGAAGAACAGCGTCTGGTAGGCCTCTCAATAAGCCGTGAACAGCTGCTTCAGCCGCGCAGGGCTGATGTCGGCATTGCGGGCGCCGATGGCGGCACTGGGACTCTGCGTCTGCTGTGCAGTAGCGACAGAAACCAATATTACCAACAGAGAGCCCAACATGACCGAGGGAATGAGTCGCCTGTGCTGGATCATGGAACTTCTCCCCGTTATGGTTGTACGCGTAGGTTTGTAGTCTCGTCGTCCACGCGAGTCAATCGACCCGATTGAGGATGCGCCTGATCCGGTTCCAAGTCGTGCTGGCGTCGAACGCCATATAGGCCGGGCCGCCGATGAGCGAATGTCGGCATGGCCGTTGGCAATCGCGTCCATCGAATGTCGCCGAAGGGTCGATCAGCGCTAGTCGCACAAGTGGTTGTAGAGCCTCAAACCTGACGGCCGTTCGGACGGAAAGTCCAAGCAGCGGTCGCAGCGAGTCGGCGGCTTTCGCGCTGCCAAAACGCGGACCATTGCGGTTTTCCAGCCCACCGCGCCCCGCCGTCGCTGCAACAGCCAAAAAGTGATCCCTTTTCAACAGTTCGTCCGACTATGTCGAAAAGACAGCCATTGACACTTATCAACAGTCCACGAGATACTGACGCCACTTTTCGACACATTGGGGTGCGTCGTGTCTCGAGTCTTCGCCTATGCCCGCGTCTCAACCGTTGATCAGCTCACCGAGAACCAGCGGGAGCAAATCAACGCCGCCGGCTACAAGATCGAGACACGTCGATTCGTTGAGGAGAAGATCTCGGGCTCCGTGCACGCGCTGGCTCGGCCAGGCTTCAAGAAGCTGCTTGATCGGATGGAAACCGGCGACACGCTGGTCGTGACGAAGCTCGATCGAATTGGTCGTGATTCGATCGACGTGCAGAAGACGGTTGAGCTCTGCACCGGCCAAGGCATTCGTCTGATCGTCCTGCAGCTCGGCAACCTCGACCTCACCTCGTCATCTGGAGCACTGATGGTCAAGGTGCTTGCAGCAGTTGCCGACTTCGAGCGGGAGCTCATCATTGAGCGCACGCGCGCTGGGCAGGAACGGGCACGCGCCGTTGGAACGCATATGGGCCGGCCACTGAAAACGACTGAAGAACAACGTCGGAAGATCCGGGGGCAGCTGGCGAAGGGTCAGACCGTCTCAGCTGTCGCTCGAGACTTCAAGCTGTCGAGGGCGACGGTGATCGGCATCCGGGGTGTGCAGTAGGCCGACCGGGGACTCGGTGGCGCACGCGACTGACTGCGAAGGCCGAATGCGGTCATCTGGCGTCGGCCCGCCGAATACTGCACCCGACCAATTGCTGCCGGCGGCGGTTTTCTCAGCGAACGGCCGGTATACCTCGCAACTTGACCTTCGTTCAAGCCGCCGAGAAAGTCAGCGACGGCGACAGCGGTCGTTCGCGGCTGGCAACGTCGACCGGGACCGGATCAAGGCTGAATGACTGCATCCGATGCCCTCGAACTGGCGCTGCCGACCCAATCCAGGCGTCCGATCGGCGCAATGGGAAGCCTTGAAGCGGTCGTCCGAAAGTGCAGCTGAGGCCGGAGCAAAAGCGCATACCGGCGCTGCATGAACCCCACAGGCGACATAACGATATGCGCGGTGCCTTCGCGCCAAGACGTCTTTAGCCCGAGCGCCGACCACAACGTGACTGAGCACGTCGCACCGAACCCGCGCCAGATCCAGGCCAAACGGCACCGTGATGATGGCCCGCGGTGGCGTAAGCTCGGACTCCCGACGCGCTATCCAACGGAGCCCGCAATGCCCGGCCTGAACCCCGATGTCGACCCCGATGGCCTGCTTGAATACTCGGTCGTCTACACCGACCGCGCGCTCAACCACATGTCTAAGAAATTCCAGGGCGTCGTGCGCGACATCGGCGCGATCCTGAAGCAAGCGTACGGCGCGAAGTCGGCCGTGATCGTGCCCGGGAGCGGCAGCTTCGGCATGGAAGCGGTGGCACGCCAGTTCGCGACCGGCCGCAAGTGCCTGGTGCTGCGCAACGGCTGGTTCAGCTACCGCTGGACGCAGATTTTCGAGATGGGGGGCATCCCGTCCGAAGCGATTGTGCTGAAGGCGCGGCGCAGCGGTAGCGGCCCGCAAGCCGCGTTCACGCCAGCGCCGATCGACGAGGTCGTGGCCCACATCGCGCAGACGAAGCCCGATGTGGTCTTCGCTCCGCACGTCGAAACCTCCTCCGGCATGTTGCTGCCCGACGGCTACCTGCGCGCCGTGGCCGATGCGGTACACGCAGTCGGCGGCCTGATCGTGCTCGACTGCATCGCCAGTGGCGCCATGTGGGTCGACATGCGCGCCACCGGTGTCGACGTACTCGTCAGCGCTCCGCAAAAGGGCTGGAGCGGTTCTCCCTGCTGCGCCTTCGTGATGCTCGGCGAGCGCGCCCGCGAACGCATCGACTCGACCACCAGCACCAGCTTCGCCTGCGACCTGCGCAAGTGGCTGCAGATTGCCGAGGCCTACGAAGGCGGCGGCCACGCCTACCACGCGACCCTGCCGACCGATGCGCTGGTGCGCACCCGCGATGCGATGCAGGAGACCCAGGCGCGCGGCTTCGAGACATTGCGCAATGCGCAGGTCGCGCTCGGCCGCGGAGTGCGCGCGATGCTTGTGCGCAAGGGCTTCGCCAGCGTCGCGGCTGAAGGCTTCCAGTCGCCGAGCGTGGTGGTCAGCTACACCACGGACCCGGAGCTGAGCAACGCGAAGAAGATGCTCGCCCAGGGCCTGCAGATCGCGGCTGGTGTGCCGCTGCAGTGCGATGAGGGGGAAGACTTCCGCAGCTTCCGCGTCGGCCTGTTCGGGCTGGACAAGCTCGGCAACGTCGAGCGCACCGTTCGCTCGCTGGAGCAGGCGCTCGGCCTGTCCATGGTTCTCGCGCCCGGCACCACGCCGCAGCGGGAGGCTGAGCGGGCCGCCTGAGGGCCGACGAGTCGGTCACGCGCTAAGCGCTCAGAACAGCCCGACGATCCGCCCGTCGTCGGTCACGTCTATGTTCTCTGACGACGGACTGGCCGGCAGCCCCGGCATCGTCATGATCTCGCCGCAGACCAGCACGATGAACTCGGCGCCTGCCGCGAGCCGCACCTCGCGCACGTCGATCACATGGCCGGCGGGCGCGCCGCGCAGTTTCGGGTCGGTCGAGAACGAGTACTGGGTCTTCGCGATGCAGATCGGAAAGTGGCCGTAGCCGGCCGCCTGAAGTTCGCGGATGCGCGTGTGGACCTTGGCGCTGGCGGTCACTTCGGCGGCGCCGTAGATCGTCTTGGCGACTTTGTTGACTTTCTCCCAAAGCGTGTCGGCATCCTCATAGACGAAGCGGAAATCGGGCGGTGTCGTGCGTCCTAGCCGCACCACTTCGCGCGCGAGGTCGACCGCGCCGGCCCCGCCTTCAGCCCAGTGGCGCGCGATCACGACCGGCACCTCGTGATGCGCAAGCTTGCGCTGCATCAGCTCGAGTTCGGCTGTCGTGTCGTGCACGAAGTGGTTGACCGCGACCACGCACGGCAGCCCGTAGTGGTTGCGCACGTTGTTGAGGTGGCGCTCGAGGTTGGCTAGGCCCTTGCTCACAGCCGCGAGGTTCTCGCCAGCGAGGTCTTGTCTGTCGACGCCGCCGTGCATCTTCAGCGCGCGCACTGTGGCGACGATCACCGCCACGTCGGGCCGCAGGCCAGACTTGCGGCACTTGATGTCGACGAACTTCTCGGCCCCCAGGTCGGCGCCAAAGCCGGCCTCGGTGACGACCCAGTCGGCGAGCTTCAACGCCGCGCGCGTCGCAATCACCGAATTGCAGCCGTGCGCGATGTTGGCGAACGGGCCGCCGTGCAGGATCGCCGGATTGTTCTCGATTGTCTGCACGAGATTGGGCTTGATGGCCTCGCGCAGCAGCGCAGCCATCGCTCCATGCGCCTTCAGTTGCGCTGCGGTGACCGGCACCCCGCCGCGCGTGTAACCGACGACGATACGCGCCAGCCGCTGCTTCAGATCGGCCAGGTCGTTCGCTAGGCAGAGGATCGCCATCACTTCAGATGCGACGACGATGTCGAAGCCGTCCTCACGCGCGAAGCCGTTGGCCGGGCCGCCCAGACCGATCGTGATGTCGCGCAGCGCGCGGTCGTTCATGTCGACCACCCGGCGCCAGGTGATGCGCCGCGCGTCGATGCCAAGCGCGTTGCCGTGGTGGATGTGGTTGTCGATCAGCGCTGCGAGTAGGTTGTGCGCTAGCGCGATGGCGCTGAAGTCGCCAGTGAAGTGCAGGTTGATGTCGGCCATCGGCACCACCTGCGCATGGCCGCCGCCGGCCGCGCCGCCCTTCATGCCAAACACCGGTCCGAGCGATGGCTCGCGCAGGCACACGATCGCCCGCTCGCCGATGTGGTTGAGCGCATCGCCGAGGCCAACTGTCGTCGTCGTTTTGCCTTCGCCGGCCGGTGTTGGGCTGATCGCGGTCACGAGTACGAGCTTGCCGTCGGGCCGCCCCTTCAGCGAGTCGAGGTACGACAGCGAGATCTTGGCCTTGTAATGGCCATACGGTTCAAGGTGCTCGTCGGCAATGCCCAGACGATCGCGTCCGAGGTCCGTGATGCGCAGCATGTTGGCTGACTGCGCGATGTCGATATCGCTCCGCACGACTTCTCCTGAGTTGTGATCGATCGGCGCACCGTCAGGGCGCGCTCGTGACAGTCGATCGTAAAGGAACCGGCCGCGAGCGCCGAGGCCATGGCCGCCGTGGCGTGCAAGCTGCCGACCGGAGAGGAGCGGCAGCGCTCGATCCAATTCGGCGGGTCTCGAGCCGCGCACGCACGAGCCCGATCACGATCTTGAGCGGCGCGATCGCAATGACGAGCTTCAACATGTAGATGCCACGATGCCACGCCGAGTCAACGCCGCATCGAAGCGCCGACACCTCGGCGTGTCGCCGCTGTTGTCCCCATACCTGAAGGTGGACGACGATCCGAAGCGCATGGCCACGTGCGCGACGAGCGACGCGGCCACGGTGTTCGAGGTGCCTGCGTCCCTCTTCGCCAATATCGCGCCGGGCCCTTGCAGCTACTCCCTGCTGACCAGTGTCAGCAGCCTGGAATGCCGTGAACTGATTCTGAACTCGGAGTTCCGGCCGGTCCCGGCCCCAGTATTACGCGCCTTCCTGGCCGACGTCGGCATCGCCGATATCGACGCCGGCTTCTACTTCCGGCTGCTGCTCTGATTCACGACCGACTCAGTATGACGACCGACGAGTACATGCGGAAGAGCTCGGAGGTTGCGTCTGCGACCGACGTCGCGCAGCGGGCCGAGGAGGCCGCGATGATTTTCTATCCGGAGGTGGCCACAATGTTCGTCTATGGCGCGGCCGCTCGAGAGGACGTCGAGGCCGCGTTGAAGGCGAACGGCCAGAAGGCATTCCTTCCGCCGCAGATGAAGCTGATCGAGCCGCTGCGCAAACACCCAGGCAACGGTGCCTGCGGCCTCAAGTGGATGTACGCTGGCTGGTAGTTTGGCGCCCAGATAGCTGACGGCCGTCAAAGACCTCTTTTGGCCGGGACCACTCCATCTAGGTCGACGCCTACCGACCCCAAGCGGAAATTTGGCGCGCAGATTTGTGCGCCCGGAAGCAGACGTTCAGCACGTACGAGCTCGTCCAGTTGGCCCAGGCCAACGTGGCGGAGACTCGGCGAGCTCAAGTCTGAAGCACGCCGGCGCTCCAGCATGTCTCGCTCCATCTCCACGCGCGCCGGCTCGGAGCGCGGTCGGGCAATCTGCATCTGCTCGGTGCTCACGGGGCGCGTCCACGGAGACGGTTTCCGGTGGCAGCGTCGACCATTGGCCGCAGGCTGCCAATGCCGCAAGGCGCCATGCCACCGTCGTCTTGTCTTACAACCACTTTGGCCATATTCGGGCTGCGTGCTGCCCCATCGCGAGCTAACTTGTAGTGCACGGCGCAAAGCGCGTTGACTTTGCGCCCCAACGGCAGTTGACCACGCTAGCGACAGCCCGGGTGAGTGCTGCGCGGCGGACGCCTGCGGGCGGCCGCCAACAGCCACCAACCACAATCACAAGGACCCCTCATGAACATCTTGATTGTGTTGACCTCGCATGACCAACTCGGCGATCCTGGCGAGAAAGCCGGTTTCTGGCTGGAAGAGTTTGCTGCGCCGTACTACGTTTTAAAGGACGCAGGCGCCAAGGTGACGCTGGTGTCGCCCAAGGGTGGCCAGCCGCCGCGGGCAGCGAGCAATTGCTCAACAAAGAGCGGACGCCGCCTCGTTGGTCGAGGCATGAGGATCACATGAGCAAGAGCAAGCCCGTCATCGAGTTCGACGTCGCCGTGATCGGCGCTGGCCAGGCCGGACCGACCCTGGCCATGAATCTGGCTGGGCGCGGTGAAAAGGTCGCCCTGATCGAAGGGGGACTGGTCGGCGGCTCGTGTGTCAATTACGGTTGCACGCCGACCAAGACCCTGCGCAAAAGCGCGCGGGTCGCGCACCTGGCGCGTCATGCGGGCGACTTCGGCATCCAGGCCGGGAAGGTCGAAGTCGACTTCGCGGTCGCGATGGGGCGGATGCAGCAGCGGGTCGACGAGTCGCGCGCGGGGCTGGAAGAATCGATCACCGGCCAGGACGGCCTGACCTTGCTGAGGGGCTGGGGCGCCTTTGCGGGCCGAGCCGGTGACCGGTTCGAGCTGACCGCCGGTGACCAAGCGCTGCGGGCAGCGCGGGTCTTCCTCAACACCGGCACCCGCGCGTTCATCCCGCCGCTGCTGGGTATCAATGACGTGCCGCACCTAGACAACGTCAGCCTGCTCCAGCTGCGCGAACGTCCGCGCCATCTGATCATCATCGGCGGCAGTTACATCGGCCTCGAAATGGGGCAGATCTTTTGCCGGCTCGGCAGCGAAGTCACCGTGATCGAGACCGCCCCCCGCATAACCGTCCGCGAAAACGAGGCGGTCTCGAAGGCCATCACCGAGATGCTGCAGGCAGAGGGCATCCGCTTCCTCAACGGAAACGAGGTCGAACGGGTGGAGAAGAGTTCCGATGCCGGGATTGCCGTGACGGTGGGTGGACAGCGGGTCGAAGGCTCGCACCTGCTGGTCGCCACGGGGCGCAGCCCGAACACCGAGCGCCTCAACCTGGCGGCGGTCGGGGTCGAGGCCGACGAGCGCGGCTTCGTGCCCACCAATGGCAAGCTGGAAACCAATGTGCCGGGCATCTGGGCGGTCGGCGACATCAACAAGCGCGGTGCCTTCACCCACACCAGCTACCAGGACGGCCAGATCGTGCTGGCCAATCTCAAGGACGGCGCACGTTCCGCCGACGGCCGGGTATCGAGCTACGCGATGTACACCGATCCGCCGCTGGGCCGGGTCGGCCTGTCGGAGGCGCAGGCCCGCGAGTCGGGCCGCGCCACGCTGGTGGCGAATTTTCAGATGAAGGACGTCAGCCGGGCCAAGGAGGAGAGCGAGACCGCGGGCCTGATGCAGATCCTGGTCGACCAGCAAAGCGAAGAGATCGTCGGTGCGTCGCTGCTGGGGTTCGGGTGCG
>Ga0209724_1004208_pt1 | contig 11405 bp, 12 predicted proteins | sample grotaG_FD_184143 | JGI IMG/M metagenome (GOLD analysis project Ga0209724, IMG submission 184143) | Glacier valley bacterial and archeal communities from Borup Fiord, Nunavut, Canada, to study Microbial Dark Matter (Phase II) -... | ecosystem: Environmental > Aquatic > Freshwater > Ice > Glacier ... | reverse complement strand
AGCACTGTTTTTCACCATCAGCAATGCTGTAGATGGTAAGCCTGCTTCGATCCCAACCTCCTTTGTAAGAATTGAAAATAAGGTCTATATACATGGTTCTTTATTAAGTCATTTTATCAGGCAATTAGAAAAGGGTTACTGGTAATATCCTTTATGGTGGTAGAGTCACTGATGGCTGTCACTGATGGCTGCCAATGAATAAGGTAGATTTCATCTCTGATATTTTTGCACCTCATGCGAATAATTAAGAAAATATTTCTCTTAACCAATATCGCATGTGTAGCCTTTTAATAAAGATAGTCCGCTTGATTAAAATTAATGATTTTCAGATACACGCCCAAAATCACAGAAGTCATAAAGAGATCGCTGAAATAATGGATATCTCAATATCAATCGTTGCCACAAAAATTGCAAGACTAAGGGCCTCAACGCTGTTGAACGTGCGATTAATTTTCCTGGTGATTCCGGTCTTTATGACCTTTTACTCGACTTCAGACATGTTTACTAAAGAAAACACCTTATTATGGGTAGTACAAAGTGCAGTGACTATGTCATTTATATTTACCGGGATCTGGCTGTTTATTCATATTAATTATGATAACAGGGATAAGAAATGGTTTAAGTTACTATTTAGCGGTAGAGAATGGAATCCAATTATCAAATCTGTTGAACTATTGGACGAGATAAAAGAATATAGAATAGAATAATGGAAGAATAATTTTACACGCACAGGCTCAGGCTCAACTTTCAAGAAGCAAAGAAAATTCTTCATCAAGTTGCTGAAAAGAAGAAAGCACAATGTCTATAAAATGAGTTGTAATTTTAGCTTTGAAAGATTCAAGATCTCCTGTATCGCTTTCGCTGGCTTTAAAGGTTTGCTCCATCTGACCCATTTCAAATTTTAAAAAAAACTTTCCATTCCAACTCAAAATACTAATACGGCAGGAAGGATGGGGAATCTGAGCAACTAAACGCATATAATAAACTTAAAAAATCGAGGTAAAAGAATTACTGATAGACCTTCAATGATAATAATGCTGACAGACCTTAAACAAAGACCTTATCACACTTAAAAAATTCCCAGTAAGAGCTTAAAATTAATTCAAAAAAAATTATAAGCAAAAAAAAGGCTTTCCAATTTGGAAAGCCTTGAATGATTCATAGGGGTCTATCTACTTAGTAGCAGGTAAATTTGATGGGCTTGTAAGCTGATCAGTAGGGGCCGGGCTAGTCGTGGTTGTTTTAGATTTTTTAGTCTTTTTTGGTTTATCCCAGCTATTTGGAGTATTAGTTTTCTCTGTACCTACTGTTTTTGCTGGATCAATACCCAAAGTATTGTTAGAATTTCCAGATTGATTACCATTTACTGTACCGCTACCATTCAAATCATTTGTAGAACCTGAACCTGTAGCAGGACTATTGATGGGTGCAGTTGGTGAAGGTGGTGTTGTTGAAGGTGCTGAAGTTGAAGGATAATTAGCACCTGGAACAGTGGAAGCTGGCATTGTTTGTGGCAATGGACTCGTTGTTGCTGGTTTTGGAGATGAAGGTGTAGTTGACTGATTAGAAGGAATTGTGGAAGTTTGCGCCTGAACGGAGTTTATTCCGGCTACGATAAGTGAAGCTCCTAATAAAAAAAATAATTTTTTCATAATTGATCTTTTTTTGTTTGGTTTTACTATTTCACTAATAGTTGAACAAGTAATGTACCGTAAAACATTTCCAAATTAGCAGATATGACAGTCAGACCATAAAAAGCCATTTTTCTAATCAGACGGGCAGGAAAGCTTGATTTTAAGACCTTAAATTAAATGCTGAGAAAATAAAACAATTTTGATTTTGGGTTTAATTGGGTAATACTATCACCACAGTTGGAAAATGGTTCAACACAAAACAAGTGAAAGCGGTTAAATAGTGTTGAGTTCTAATTGCTAATTTTGACAAATACTTCAATATGGCAGAAGACCTTAAAATAAACGGAGAAACAAGAGAAGAAATTTATAAATCACTTTATCCGCAGATACAGGCATTACTTGAAGCAGAGCCAGATATGATTGCAAACATGGCTAACTTTTGTGCTGCGATTAATGAAGCCTTTAATTTCCTCTGGGTCGGATTCTATCTTGTTAATGATAAACAACTTATTCTTGGCCCTTTTCAAGGCCCTGTTGCCTGTACAAGAATTGATTTTGGCAGGGGTGTGTGTGGCACTTCCTGGAAATCGGAAAAAGCAATAATTGTTGATGATGTTGATTCATATCCCGGGCATATCGCCTGCAGCTCATCATCTCGGTCAGAAATTGTCATTCCTCTCTTCTTTGGCGGTTCTGTTTGGGCAGTCCTGGATGTTGATTCGGCCATTCTGGCTGATTTTACAAAGATCGATCTTGATTGGTTAATTAAAATGCTGTTTTTTATTCAGCCAGTAGGGACCACTCTGCTTAAGTGATCTAAGCTTCCTGAATGTTTCTGGAAGTTTTTCCTGGCCTGATAATCAACATGAGACTACGCAAATGAAAGTACCACCTGAATTTTATGTCAGTAATGATGTTGTTAGCCTTAGCAAACTCGTCTTGGGGATGTACCTTTTTACCAATATTAATGGCATAATTACCGGTGGTAAAATCGTAGAAACAGAGGCCTACTGTGGGGCTATTGACAGAGGAAGTCATGCTTATAAAAACAGGAATACCCCTCGCACACGTATTCTATTTGAAAATGGAGGCTTTTCCTATGTTTATCTCTGTTACGGAATACACAATTTATTTAACCTTGTGACAGGTGACCAGGATCATCCCCATGCAGTTCTTATCAGAGGGTTGGAGCCAGTTACGGGTTTGTCATTCATGCTTAAAAGAAGAAATTTTTCAACGCTTACACCAGCACTAACTGCCGGACCAGGTTCATTGGCCATAGCTCTGGGAATCAAAAAAGAGCATAATGCACTTTCACTCTTTGGTAATACAATCTGGCTTGAAGAGCTTGATGAGAGCAAACCCAAGGATGAGGAGATTCTGGCAAGTCCAAGGGTCGGGATGAATTTTGATGGTCCCTGGCATACTGCACCGCTAAGGTTTAGTATCAGGAATAACCCCTATGTAAGTAAGGCAAAATAGAAAATAGATTAAGGATTGGAAAAGGGTAAAAGAACTATTTCACCTGGGTAGGGGCAACCTGATTCTTACCAGCAGGTGAACTTTGATTTTTAGTAGCAGGAGATGCCTGGTTTTTAGGATTACCCGGAGCTGACTGAATTTTAGAAGCAGATTCTGTTAGAGCTTCTGGTTTAACCATATCTGCTTTAACAATGGCAGCACTTGTTAAACCACTCAACTGAGGCGTATCTGTATATACCTTAAACTGCTTTGGCGTTAAAATTTTACTGTATCCATCAACCCGGCTATGGTCTGCTTCCTGAAGTCCTAGTTGAAACTCAGCGGTATTTTTCGATGACTTACTGAGTTTATCAATCTGCTGAATCAGTGCCGTATTTATTTCTATCATTTTATGACTCTGGTCGTCACTCAGATTTAGCACTTGTTTTAATGCATTCGTATATTCTTTTGAGCGTTCAATAGCCGTTGTCAGTGGAATACCAGACCCATTATTCACTCCAGCATTACTACGATTATTATTTTCGGCCCCAACTGTAGATTTTATTCCTGTTTTTGGTTTATTGTTTCCTTGCTCGGTGTTACCTAGTGTGTTTTGGTTAGAAATGGGGCTAGAACCCCCAATTTGCCGCTGTTCGTTCACCGGGTTTTGTAGGGGTATCTGGGCTAATACCAGACCCGTAAAAACAGTAAAAAAATAAGCGGTTAATAGGATTATTTTCATGAGAGGGTTGTAAACAAGATCTGGTTTCTCAATTTCTGTACCATTTGGTATAAAATTAAGCTTAAAAGTTGTGATTTTGCAAAATTACAAATGTTGACGACTTTTCCATTGAAAACGTTTAAAAAGCAAAATTGCTGCGAAGGCAAGACCAAGTAACAAACCTATCCAAATTCCATTCGGACCCAAATGAAAATTAAAACCCAATACGTAACCTATTGGAAGGCCAATTACCCAGTATGCTATGAAGGTAATCAGTGTTGGCACTTTTACATCAGACATACCTCTTAAAATACCAAGCCCTACCACCTGAAAACCATCAAAAAGCTGGAATAACCCTGCTATGACCAGCAATGGAGAGGCAATACGAATAACATTCAGATCATGCAGGTATAAAAGTGGCAAAACATGATTCAGGCTTATGAAAAATAAACCGGTCAGGCCCATAAAAATAAATACCAGATGATAGCTTGAGATAGCAAACTCACGTAGGTGAAGAAAATCACCCTTGCCAAAAGAATGTCCTGTTTGAATCGTGGCAGCAGCAGAAAGGCCACTGGCCATCATATAGGTGATTGCGGCCAGACTTAATGCGATTTGGTGTGCTGCCAGCTGGTTAGTTCCCATCCATCCTACCATAATGGCAGCTCCGGTAAATGCACTTACTTCAAAAAGATACTGCATGGCAACTGGAACACCAATTCTGAGAATATTTATAATACGTTCGAAAGAGAGTCTGGCGGCCCTGAATTTCACCAGGTAATTTTTGAATCTTCTGGCACAAAGTACATATATCGCCATGGTCAGGCCCATTAACGTTCTATCGGTCAGAGTACTGATACCTACGCCAATCACACCAAATGACCTGAAACCAAATAGTCCGAATACGAGTGTAATACCCAAAAAAATATTCAGCACATTTCCGATTATACTGATTCGCATTGCTTGTTTGGTAAAACCAAGACCTTCGGCAAATTGCTTGAATGTTAAAAACAGCATCAGTGGTATCACAGAAATACCCAGTAAATTCATAAACGGCTGTGCCAGCAAAACTACTTCCGCCGGCTCACCCAGGTGACCTAAAAAATGACTTGCTGTAAGGGTCAGGGCACAGAGAAACAGGCTTGTAAGCATATTAATAAACAGACTGTTTTTAAGTAGTTTTCCTGTTTTATCCAAGTTGTTTCTTCCGTTTTCCTGGGCAATCAAAGGTGTTAGCCCAAATGATATTCCAATGCCAATCATCATGATTACGGTAAAAACTGCATTTCCCAGAGAAACTGCTGCAAGGGCAACACTACTCTTATGACCCACAATAAGACTGTCAGAAAGAGCTACAAGGGTATGTCCAAGCTGAGAAATAACTACTGGGTAAGCTAATTTAATATTTGAACGATAATGACTGCGGTACTTTTTGAGCATGTAATAGGTTAAACTGCCCGGTAAATTTCGCTCTTTTCTGTGGTATGTGCCTTAATTATTCCCATCAGAATCATATTAACCAGTATCCGTGAAGCCAGTTTACGTGGTACCCTGATCAATTTTGCATATGCTTCAAGGCTTATTGATTCGTTTTTATCAAGAAATGCCAGTAAAGCTTGTTCTTTAGGCGTATACTGGAGAACCACATTTTCGCCTTTGGTTTCTTTTTTAAGAACTTCAACGATAATAGGGCTTGCTAGAACACTTTTATCCTTAATTCTTACGTACACCCACCATTTATTATCTTCACCAAGTGCATAATGTGGTTTGGTATCACTTTCAGGAATATCAACCACAACAACGGTTTTATCATCTACAGTCACATCTGTAAAAATGGGTTCAATCTGCGGTCTGCAAAAGAAATGGGCAGCCCGGGTAATCATATATCTTTCTTCCTCCTCAGACTTGACCCCTTTAATTTTTCCATCATCTTCAACCCCGATCAATAAGCGACCACCTTTATTATTTGAAAAGGCAACCAGGGTCTTTGAAATCTTCTCAAAGCTGGTGATGGTTTTTTTGAAATCAAGTATAACGTTTTCACCGGCGAGTATCTGCCTCTTTATATTCATAATTTACCCCGATATTTCTTGCGTAAACTTCTGTATTCATTTGAGCGCATACTATTCCATTCACATCCTTTACATCAATGGAAAAAGACTGAATATATTTTCCATATTCCAGTAGATCTTTTTCAGCCTTATTAACCTCGTCAGGAGTAATTCTAAATTCAACAAAGAGGTCAGTATGTGCAGGTTTTAGAAATTTAATGGTGGCGCTTTTTAGCCAGACCTTCACCTTATAATTTTTTTTATTGAAGATACCCCAAACCAGCAAGGCAAAAAACGGATCGCCGGCAGAATAAATAGTACCTCCAAAAATTGATCTGTTGAAATTTGAGTTTAAGAAACTCTTTGCTATTTTCACCCTTGCATGCGTAAAATCATCACTTATTGTAATAACCCATATTCGGTTTATTAGTAAAGGTGGATAAAAACGCATGAGCCACTTCAGGCTTTTTGCCGACAAACGCATGTGCTATAATAAGCTAATTAATCAATAGATTCACAGTTAAAAAAAATGAAATCTACTTCAGGACGCTTAACCCCAGCTGTATTTTTTATCGTCCTGGTAGCCGCACTTGGTTATTTTGTAGACATCTACGATCTGGTACTATTTTCAATAATCCGAATTAAAAGTCTTCAGGGTATCGGTATCACGAATCCTTCGGAGCTTACAAGCCTGGGTTTACTACTGCTGAATATTCAGATGGGAGGCATGCTTATAGGTGGATTTGTCTGGGGCATCATTGCAGATAAAAAAGGCCGGCTAACAGTTTTGTTTGGATCTATTCTATTATATTCTGTAGCCAATATTTTAAACGGGCTTGTACATGACATCTACAGCTTTGGCGTACTAAGGTTTATTGCAGGTTTTGGACTTGCGGGTGAACTTGGAGCAGGTATTACCCTGGTTAGTGAAACTATGTCAAAAGAAAACAGGGGATACGGTACCATGCTCGTTGCAGGTGTCGGTTTACTGGGAGCTGTTGTAGCTTCACTGATAGCAGGGCATTTTAACTGGCAGATTTCATTTTTTGTGGGTGGCGGTCTGGGTATTTTTTTATTGATCATGCGTATTGGTGTTGCAGAATCAGGAATGTATAAAAACCTCAGTAATGAAAAAATCAGTAAGGGAAATCTGGGTTTGTTATTTAGCTCAAAAGAGCGGGTTAAAAAATACCTCTGTTGCTGTAGCATTGCTCTTCCTTTATGGTTTATGGTAGGAATTTTAATAACACTTGGTCCTGAATTTGGAAAGGTTCTGCACATTCAGGGTTTAGTTTCAGCTGGAAAAGGTATTCTGTGGACGTATATGGGAATTACTGTTGGCGATATACTGACCGGTTTATTGAGCCAGTTTATGAAAAGCAGGAAAAAGGTTGTCGCCCTGTTTCTTATTTTTACGCTCCTAGGTTTCATTCTATACGTAAATGCGTTCAATCAAACCCTCGAAGTTTACTACTGGATTTGCTTTGCGATGGGTGTTTCTACTGGATTCTGGGTGATTTTTGTTACCCTGGCAGCTGAGCAGTTTGGTACTAATCTTCGGGGAACAGTTACCACCAGTGTACCTAATGTCATAAGAGGTTCAGTTATACCCTTAACAGCAGGATTTCAATTATTGAAAACCTGGTTACCATTTCAACAAGCAGCATTAGCTATTGGTATGCTAACCATCGTGTTAGCATTTCTGGGACTGAGTGGTTTAAAAGAATCGTTTGGAAAAGACCTGGATTATGTGGAAGTTTAGGAATGAAAACACCAGATAAAAATTCTATTTCCAGGTATTTTCAAAGCCTACAAGATTCAATTTCTACTAAACTTCAGCAACTTGACGGTAAGTCATTATTTAAAGAAGAAATCTGGGAACGCAAAGAAGGTGGGGGTGGGCGCTCGAGAACAATTCTTGATGGGTTAATCTTTGAAAAAGGCGGTGTTAACTTCTCTGAAGTTTCGGGTCCTTTGCCTGATAAACTCAAGCAATCATTTCAGGTTGACCAGGATGATTTCTATGCAACAGGTATTAGCCTTGTACTTCATCCTCAAAACCCACATGTTCCTATTGTTCATATGAATCTGCGTTACTTTGAAGTAGGTGAGCAACATCGATGGTTTGGAGGTGGTATTGATTTAACGCCTCATTACGTCGTTGATCAGGATGCACGTGCTTTTCATGCCAAATTAAAAGAGGTATGTAACCGGCATCATCCCCGGTTTTATCCGGATTTCAAAAAATGGGCTGACAATTATTTTTACATTGGCCATCGAAATGAAACACGAGGTATAGGGGGCATTTTTTTTGATCAGTTAAAAGATTCTCCAGAAACGAGTCTTGATGCGATTTATCTCTTTGTCAAAGACATCGGCGATGCATTTACAAAAACATATATACCTCTGGTTGAAAAAAATAATTTCTTGCCGTTTACACCTGAAGAAAAAGATTGGCAATTACACCGCAGAAGTCGGTATGTAGAATTTAATCTTGTTTATGATGCTGGTACCAGGTTTGGTCTTGAAACAAACGGTCGTATAGAATCTATTCTGATGAGCCTGCCACCACTGGCAAGTTGGAGACCTGATCGTTTACCAATTTCAGGTAGCAGAGAAGAATATACGCTTTCTATGCTCAAAAAAGGCCTTGACTGGAGTTAGCAAGAAATCTGGTAATAATTAGTTAAAATCGCTTAAATCGAGCCAAAAGGCTAAAAGACGACAAATCATCGTAAAATTTCTTAAATTCGACTCTTTACAAAAAGTTTATGGCAGAAGGAGAAAGAATAATTCCTATTAATTTAGAGGAAGAAATGAAATCAGCCTACATCGATTATTCGATGTCGGTGATTGTTTCAAGAGCCTTACCAGATGTACGTGACGGCTTGAAGCCTGTTCACCGCCGGGTTTTGTTCGGTATGCTTGAACTTGGTGTAAGTAGTAGCAGACCGCCTAAAAAATCGGCTCGTATTGTCGGTGAAGTAATGGGAAAGTTTCACCCTCATGGTGATTCATCTGTGTATGAAGCGATGGTTCGAATGGCACAAAGCTGGTCACTCAGGTATCCAATGGTTGAGGGTCAGGGTAATTTTGGTTCAGTTGACGGTGATAATCCTGCCGCAATGCGTTATACTGAGGCTAGATTAAATAAACTGGCTGAAGAAATGCTGGCTGATATTAATAAAGATACGATTGATTTTCAGTCAAACTTCGATGATTCACTTGAAGAACCAACAGTTCTGCCTGCAAAAATACCAAACCTGCTGGTCAATGGAGCTTCTGGTATTGCTGTAGGTATGGCAACCAATATGGCCCCCCATAATCTGGGCGAAGTCATAGATGGTATTATACAATATATTGAAAATAAAGACATTACTATAGCTGAATTAATGCATTGGGTTAAGGCGCCTGATTTTCCTACAGGTGGTATTATCTACGGTTATGAGGGGGTGAAATCAGCTTTCGAAACTGGTCGTGGTCGTATAGTAATCAGGGCCAAGGCTGAAATTGAGACTCTTGGTAATGATCGTGAGGTAATAATTGTAACTGAGATTCCATATCAGGTAAATAAGGCATTAATGATTGAGCGTACTGCTGAACTCATTAATGATAAAAAAATTGAAGGTATTTCTGCTTTACGTGATGAATCAGACAGGGATGGTATGCGGGTGGTTTATGAAATCAAACGAGATGCCAATGCAGCCATTGTGCTTAATAATCTCTACAAGTACACCGCTCTTCAAACATCATTCAGTGTAAATAATATCGCCCTGGTTAAGGGAAGGCCGATGTTATTAAATTTAAAAGAACTTATACATTATTTTGTAGAGCATCGTCATGAAGTAGTCGTTCGCAGAACAAAATACGAACTTCGGGAAGCTGAGAAACGGGCACATATACTTGAAGGCTTATTAATAGCGCTTGATCATCTTGATGAAGTCATTGCACTTATTAGAAGGTCAAAAACACCAGAAGAAGCTCGCGAGGGCCTGATTACAAATTTCGGGCTCTCAGAAATTCAATCAAAAGCAATTCTTGAATTACGTTTACAGCGCCTTACAGGTCTTGAACGTGATAAAATACGGGAAGAGTTTGCAGAAATAATGAAGACTGTTAAACGTCTGCGTGAGATTCTGGCCAATGAGGGTTTACAACTTGCCATGGTGAAAACCGAATTACTTGAAATCAGGGAAAAGTATGGTGATAAACGCCGTACAGAAATTGTGATGTCAGGTGACGATATGCGTATGGAAGACTTCATTGTTGATGAAGATGTCGTCATTACTATATCACATGAAGGGTATATTAAGAGAACTGTAGCTACAGAATATAGAAGGCAGGGTAGAGGAGGAAAGGGTGCTATGGGTAGTTCTTCGAGAGATAAAGATTTTATTGAACATCTCTTTGTTGCCTCAACCCATAATTATATGCTATTCTTCACCGAACAGGGGCGATGCTTCTGGTTACGGGTGTATGAAATTCCTGAAGGTAGCCGCACCTCAAAGGGACGGGCAATTCAGAATATGATCCAGATACCGAAAGAAGATAAGGTAAAAGCATATATCAACGTGACCAGTCTAAGTGATGAGGCATATCTGCAAGAAAATTATATTGTAATGTGTACCCGTCAGGGAACAATTAAGAAAACCAGCCTCGAGGCTTATTCAAGACCAAGGGCAAACGGAATAAATGCCATCACTATTCATGAAGGAGATACACTACTTGAAGCTATTCTCACGAATGGAACAAGTGAATTACTCATGGGTTTGAAATCTGGGAGGGCCATCAGGTTTAATGAAAGCACTGTCAGACCTATGGGTCGTACTGCAGCTGGTGTTCGCGGTGTGAGACTTGCAAATGCTGAAGATGAGGTGATTGGTATGATTTCTGTTCGTGATAATTTATCAACGGTACTGGTAGTTTCGGAACAGGGATTTGGCAAGCGTTCTGAAATTGAAGACTACCGTGTTACCAATAGGGGCGGCAAGGGTGTCAAGACGATTAACATTACTGAAAAAACAGGAAATCTTATAGCCATTAAAGACGTAACGAATACCGATGATTTAATGATCATTAATCGTTCTGGAATCACGATTCGAATTTCAGTCAATGAAATGCGTGTCATGGGCCGGGCAACACAAGGTGTTAGATTAATTCGTCTGGGTGATACAGATAAAATAGCTTCAATTACCAAACTTACAGAAGGTGAAGAAGTGCCTGATACCGATAGTGAGGGTAATTTGATAGACAGTGATGGTAATGTCATTGTAGCTGGTAATAATGAAACAGGAATAGAAGCTTCTGGTACTGCTCAGACAGTAGCAATGCTTGAAGATGCAAATTCACACGAGGAGCTTTCTGATAATTATGAAGATGAAGAGGGAGAAGATGAAGCAGACGATGATGATGCCGAAGACCCCGCCGATGATGATGCAGAAGATGAAAAATAGAAATTAATACAGGCGGACCTGATAACAGGCCAATTTGTAGTATAATTAAGAGATTTTCATGCCGCCAAAAATTATTGCACACTAT
>Ga0209724_1004205_pt1 | contig 11409 bp, 9 predicted proteins | sample grotaG_FD_184143 | JGI IMG/M metagenome (GOLD analysis project Ga0209724, IMG submission 184143) | Glacier valley bacterial and archeal communities from Borup Fiord, Nunavut, Canada, to study Microbial Dark Matter (Phase II) -... | ecosystem: Environmental > Aquatic > Freshwater > Ice > Glacier ... | reverse complement strand
CGGATCGTCGTAAACGGCAAAATAAATGTTGCGTTCGGATAAAAAGGCATACGCTTTATTCGACTCCTGATGGGGGACGCGATCGACAGCAGTACACTAGGCCGTATAGCAAGCCGTTTGGTAGGCCATGCATCAGGTGCCGCTCGTGGCTGACTGGGCGGCTGATTGGGCGGCAACCTGCGAATTGGTTTGCGAAGTGGTTTGTTCGGCACGCACGCCTGCAATCCAGCGTGGCAGCAAGTCTTTGCGGCGGCTGATGTCGGTCGGGATCACCAACGGTCGGCCACGCCCATCAAAGACGATGCCAGCCGCGCCGCCTTCAACGGTGAGCGTCACTTTGCGCCGTCCATTCAGGGTCAGGCCGCGCTCGCATTGTACTGTAACGGTCGCTTTCTGGCCGGATGGCAGCTCGATTGCGCGTAAGCCACCGCTTTCGACCGTCCGCTGAACGGTGCGCCCGCTGGCATATTTGACGGTCACCGTCATCGCGTTAGCCGCACCGGGCTTTCCATCCGGGCAAATAGCCGTGCCCAGTGAGAGTAAGCCGCCCGCTTCCAATACCTGAACGAGCGCTAACGGTTGCAAATAAGCAATGCCGCCGAGCGCCGCGATCACGCCGTACGGATCAAGCCGCAAATCGGTTACGCCGCTTGGTTGGAGCGCGTCCAACAGCAAAAGCGCCGAAATACCCGGCTCCAGCACCTGTGATAACACCGCACCCGCGCCGATGATCGGGCGCATGGTAGGCAGCGCCGCATTCCGATCGACGCCGCGCCACGATTGCCGTGCCGTGCTGAGCGCCGTGCGGATCACTTCGCGGGTGAGCGCGTATTCCATTTCGAGGTCTTCGGGACTTTGCGGGACGGTTGCCGGACGCAGCGTTTTATTCCAGACATAGTTAAGCAGATCGTTTTCAGTAGCCGGGTAAGTCAACCAGCGCAGCACATTTTGTGCGCCGACCTGTTCAACGCTGCTGACCGCGCTGTGACCGAGTCCCAGATCGGGGCGGATGCTGATGTACGACTCTTTGCGAAGCGCCGCGCAGATCGTCACCGTGCTGCTGCCCACGTCCACGAACAAGACGCCCGTACCTGGGTCAGACAATTCACCCAGATAGCGGATCACATTGGCGTAGCTGTTGGCCGTCGGCAAAACACCCAACCGACTCATGCCTTGTACGTCGCTGAAACCGCCCGCGTTGTTCGATTTATACGCGCCATAGACGAGCGCTAATTCCAACTGCGCGCCGTTGAGCCGCTCCTCAGTGAGCGTCGGACGCACATTGGCGGCTACGAATAACTGCACTTCATCATCCGAAAACAGCGCCTTGACCTGTTCATGCAGCGCTTCGTTGCCCGCATACAGGATCACCGGACGTGCGCCCAACGGCAGCAGTGATACCGCTAGTTTGACCGTATTGAGCAGGCCGAGCATCGACTCACGCGCGCCGTTATCAGTGCCGCCCACGATCAGGATCAAGTCGGGGCGCTGGCTCAGAATGGCGTTGACCTGCATCTCTTGCGCGCGGTCGTCACCCAGGCTGAGCGTATCCACCAGATCGATGTAAATGCTGCCGAGCGCGCGCCGTCCGCTGGCAAGGCTCACATCCGGGGTGAGTCCGACCAGCACGCCGCGCATGGGGCGACCACCGCTCGCGGTAGCGGTGAACAGATCGATCCCGCTCCGATTGTTGCGCTCGTTCATGAGCAGCTTGTTCCCCGTGAGCAGGGTACGCCCGGTTGAAGCGCTCAGTTGTTCGATCGCGCGGGTCATGCCGATGCTGACATCATCGAGCGGCGGCGTGGCTGTGGTCAGTGCTTGCGCCCGCGATACCAGGCGGAACTGTCCGGCTACCTGATCGAACAGCACCACGCGAGTCGTGACGCTGCCAAAATCGGCGGCAAGAATGGTGTTGATCGGTGCAGTATTCGCACTATTTGACAGTTCGATAGCCATAAATCAGCCCCCTCTATTCAGCAGCGGCAGCAGGCGGTTGACGATCACGCCCGTAAAAATCGTCAGTGCCGAAAGGATCACCAGTGCATAAGTCGCGCCGAGCGTCACGATGATGAAGCCTTGCCCGATGCGCGCCGCAAACGTGATCGGCAGCGCTTGCACAATCTGCCCGGACGGACGGCGCACGCCCACATAGGTAAAGTAGATCAGTGTACACACCGTGCCGATCAGGATGATCAGCCCATCGACCACGTTGGCAGGCGTAAACGCGCGCGCCGCACCACTTGCCAGAGGCAGCAGCGTTCCGGTCACCGCGCCCCAGATGGCGACCGCGCCGCCAATGCCGAGCACGAACGCTAAACCCAGGTTGCCGAAGCGTGAGAGCCGTGGCGACACTTTGAACAACAGCAGCACGCCGATCAGAATCGGGATCAGGCCAATCAAGAAGTTCGAATTGCTGAAACCGCCGATCAGCGTCAGGTTCACCCACGGGATCAGCACCGACTCGACGCTGACGATCAGGATGTACGCCGCTGCCGCACCGACGAACACATGAATCGCGATACGATATAGAAAGTTGTCGCCTAGCAAATAGCTGAAGATCATCAGCGTGAGCACAGCGGCGACCACCAACGCGATATTCGACAACGTAAGCGGCGATGTTGTCGCTGCTTGTGCGGCTGCCTGCCCTACGAATCTTGAGAACGGAACGTTCAACGCGCTACCCCCCGACGGCGGACGGCCTGGATCAAGCTGAACATGCTGCCCAGGAAAATAATGACCCCTGCCAGCAGCGCACCCAATCCGGTGCTTTGCCAGCGTTGATCGGCAAACTTAACGTCGTTACTGGCGCTGACAGTCGTGCTGGTGCTCGCGGGTTGGCGGATCGCGCGGTACACGGTCGCGTCTCGCAAGCCGATCAACGGGCCGATCAACGTTTGAGGCAGTGATGCGCTGTACGTGCGCGCGGTAGCATCCGCAGCTGCAGCCACGGCCAATACAATCTTGGGTGGATTCGCATCGCCTAACGCGCGGTACTGCTCTGCCCAATTGCGCACATCTTCGGGCGTTTCGGCCAGCACGATCACGGGCGATTTTGCCAGCGCCGATACATTGGTGTCCGTCAGACCGGACGGCTGCCCTTCTACATCGGTGATGAAGTCATTCTGGATTTGAAAGCCGCGCTGATAAATCGCGCTGTACACCGATCGCACGCCCGCTGCACCCGCTGGCAAGTAACGCAGCACCACATAATCGGCACGCGCCACCAGCGGCTTAGCGGCACGGTTGAGCGTGTTCAGTGTGGCCGCGTTATGGCCGAATACGGTCAGCAGCGACTCCGCGTGCATCACGCCGGATGGATTGGTGCTGACGATCACTGGCTTTGCGCCCTTTTTGAACAAATCGGTGAGCAGCACGCGCGCCAGATCATCCAATTCACCCGCGCCCGTCGGCCCATATTCAAAAGCGACCAATACCGGCTGACCGCTTTGCAGGCTGTCCATCGCGCCAAACACAGCCGTTTGCGCAGGCGTTGGATTCGCCGTATCGGGCAGTGCAACGAGGTTCACCGCGTCAGTCAGGAACGGGATGATCAACGCTGCCAACAGCGCAACTGTGATCAGCAGCCGATCGATTTTGACGCGCACGCCTTGCTGTTTAGCAGGGGCAGCTTTGGCTGCCGTCTCGTTCTCGTCAAGATCGAGCAAGCGCTGCACCACCCGCACCCGCCGCGCTTGCATATCGCTGATCACGGTTTGCGCGACGGCTGTCGGCAGCGCGGCGGCATTGAACACTGATGGCCCTGCGGCTAATGTGCCCTGTAAATCGGACAGAACACCAGACCGTACTTCGGATTGTGATCCGGCTTGTGCTGCTGTAGCGGGTGGCGGTGCGTTTTGTACGGGATTGAATGCTTGTGAACGATCGCGCAGTTGGCGCATTTGATCGGAGAGCTGATTGAGCGGCGCTTCATCCACTTCACGCTGTACGCCGCCGATATTCAAAGCGACCGGCCCGGCGCGCAAATCTTTGATATATTCCGGCACTTCAGCCCGCGCCAAATCTGGCGCTTGCGGCATTGTCGGCACGGCTGGCATCGGGTTTGGAATGGCGGGCTGCTGTGGCGTCAGCCGACGTAAAGCGCCGCTTGCTGACGCTTGCTGTCCAGCCGTGGCCGGGCGTGACGGCAGCGGCAGCGCGTTTGATTCGGACGACTCAGCGGTGACCGACGGTGTTTCGGGCGGCATTTCGGGCGCTGGTCCCAGAATGGTATCCAAATCGTCGAAATTGGCAACGGCGGCGGATGCCAGCCGATCGTCAATATCTTTAGGCGGCACCATCAGCGTTTGCGATGCAGGCATATTCAGCAGCGCGTCAATATCGCTGCTGCTGAAATTGGCTTTCAGATCGAGTTTGACCTCCGCACTGCTTGCCGAGCGGGGCGCATTTGCTGCCGCAGCCTGCCCCGGTTCAACGGACGACAACCAATCGGGCAGCTCGCCAGGGGTCAGCGACTCCGCAGGCGACTCAGCACTGGCCGAAGCGTCGCTGAACCAATCCTGCGCCGATTCAAGCGCTTGCGGATCAGCGATCGGCGTCGGTTCGGCGGGCGCCATATCGCGCATCCAATCTGGCACCTCAGCCGAAATATCCGGCGTGGCAGATGACTCAACTTGTGCCGATGGAGCGGGCGGACGGTTCAACAGGTTGCGCGGAATGGGCGTATTGGTGACGGGCGGCGGCTCGATCCCCATATCGCGCATCCAATCCGGCAAATCCGCAGCCGAATTAGACGCGATGGGTTCGGCGGGCGCAGCGGATACCGACTCGGTTTGAGCCGGTGTGCTTGATTCGGCGGATGAATTGAAGTCACTCATCCAATCCAACGGATCGCTGAGCAGTTCATTGTCCGACTCGGTCTCGGTGCTTGCTGATACTTGTGGTAGCTGCGAAGTTTGCGACATTCCGGTGGGTGTGCCGAACAGCGCATCGAAATCGACACCACCCGTATCGTCGCCCAAACTGCCGCTCATCCAATCCGGCTGATCGTTAGCGATAGGTGCGGCGGTTGAAGGTTCGGCAGGCACTCCGCTGAGCGGCGTATGAGTGACTTCCGCTGCATCGAACCAGCTAGGCGCGGCGCTTGCGGGTTCACCCGTGCCAGCGAACCAATCGGGCGTAAATGCAGCCGGACTGTTATCGGTGGAAGCGTCCGCTGGCGTCTGTTGTGATTTAGCATCCAACGTGGTGTTCTCGAACCAGTCCGGCACAGCATCCAACAGCGCGTCATTCGGATCGCGGTTGGCGGCTTGTTCCCGTTCAAGCTGGCTGCGCTCCCACTCGTCATACGTCATGTTCGACATATCTGCTTGCGGCGCAGCGGCTGATGGTTGGACTGGTGGCGGCGCGGCGGGCGGTTCGCCAGCGATCGATTTCAACGATCGAAGCGATGGTCTGGCGGTCGTTGCAGCGGACGGCGGCACGGCGGCAGGTGGTGCTGTCGGTGAAGCAGGTACTTCCGGCGCCAACTTATTCAGCAGCTTTTTGAGCGTTGGCGCAGTAGAACTTTCAGACGGCTTTGGCGCGTTTTCCGCTGCCGCAGACGATTTGCTGTCCAACCAACTAATATCAGTGGCCGCCGGGATCGCAGGCTCGCTGTTCGGATCGCTGACTCCCTGTCGCCAGGGCAGCGCTCCGGTGGTGCCAGGAGTGGCCGGACGGTCGCCACCCATGTTCGCGGGCATCGCTGCCTGCCAATCCAGATCGTCAAAATCGGGCAGACCAATATCACCCATACCGCTTATATCAGCATTGGCGTCGGTCGATTGCTGCATCCAATCCGGCACATCGTTAGCGGTGTTCGTGGATGATGCAGCGTTCGTATTTGAAGCGGCTTTATCGGGTGTATTCATCCATGGCAGCGCGCCGGTAACGCCTTGCTTCGGCGCGTCGGTTTTTGGCGCAGCGGACGAATCAGCAGGCGGATCGGCTTCACGCATCCAATCGGGCAGTTGATCGTCCTGTTCATTATCAGCAGGCGGACGTTTATCGGGCATAGCAGCCTCGCGTGCCTTGTGGTATATAGCCATGCGTCATCAGTTGCAGCATATTGACCTGTAACCTGTCTGGGCGTTTACTCACGAAACGATTGATCCTGGCCGAGCAGCAAACGCACGCCCACCGTGATTGTACCCAATGCCACGCCGATCAAGATACCACGCGTTCCGGCACTGACCGGTACTCGCAGCAGCCATTCGCGGATCGGCGTCAAGAATCCGATATATGTCAGCGGAATGTATCCGAGCAGCACGATCAACAGCGTGACCACGAACAGGATGCTCCAGATCGTCACACGGCGGCGCATCAGCCGATAAGCGGCGTACACCAGAAAGAACAACAGCAGTCCGGCCAACGCGGACTCGATCGCCACCTGAATTGCATCCATCAGCGTGATCGATACCAGCGGCGTATCCCCCGCTGTGTAGCCCGGCTCAAGCGCTTTGAGCAAGCCTGCGCGGTCGGCCAGATGTACAACGACAATCAGGATCGCTACAAGCAGCGTGATCAGGTTGTATGGCGCGGCACGACCACCCGCGCGGAGCTTGTTCCAATGGACGGCAAACAGGTTGATCACGCCGATGATCACGGCGATCGCGCCAACGACGGTCACGAGTTGAATCAGAATGCTGCTCAACTGCGAAAGGATCGTGCTTGCCGACTCCGGGACGCCGGGCAGCGGAGCCAGGCCAAGCAGCGTGATCAGTGCCAGCGCGGTTGCCAGTGCCGACAGAATTGCGGTGGCAAGGCTGATGCGGCGGCGTGGTGGCCGCGCATTAGGGACATTCGGATTCGGGGCGCGTCGATTATTCAGGTTATTGACCGATCCGCGATTGGCAGCCATCAGCGTCCCCCCGTAATAAAGCTATAAACGGCAGCCAGGATTAAGGCACTGATGGTCAGGTAACGCAGCACGTCAAGCGCTACCACGCCACCCACCGCCATTGGACGACCGCCCAGATAAGCGCCGCCGACATACAGTTCTTCACCGATCAACGGCGTCTGACTGATCACGTAGGCGACAGCTTGCCCTTCGATCCGATCGCTTTGCGCGATAATGCTGCGATCGGTACGGATCGCGTTTTCAGCCAGCAGCACCAATTCCGAACCGAAACGCCCGACCAGAATGTTCGCTGAGGCGTCATCATCGATGATCGATTCGCCCGCGCCTGCCGCAAAAGCCAAAGACAGCGGCCCCTGCGGATACCAACGCGCCAGAATCGGGCGGTAGCGATCGAGCCGATTACGCGCTTTGTAGGCGCGGCGCAGCGTATCCTGAGCAATGCCGAGCGTGACCGGATCGCTGAGCGTGATGTACGTAGGACGATCGCCAATAGCGGCGCGCTCGGCCATGTGATACAAAATTTCGGCACTCGCTAACGCAGACAGCGTGCTTTCATCGCGAATGGCGCTGCTGCCAAACGACACATGGATCGCTCTATCAGCCTCGACCGCTTCATCGATCACGATCGGCATCCGCTCATAGGCCGCGATTGGGCGCAGCGGAATATTACGGGCGCGCACGGCTGCGATCAGTGTGAACAGACCGCCAAGCAACAGCAGCAAATAGACGATCAGGCTTTCGGTTACGGTGGTCGTCATGATTCGTTCTGGTCCTCGTCAAGCCCCAGGTGCCAGCGCAGCCACGCCACGCCCTCCGGTTCTTCCAACACATCCGCCAATTGGCTGATCACGCGCGGCGACAGTGCCAATCCGAGCGTCGGTTGTGCCACATACAGCAGTTGCGCGCCCAACGGAGCGAGCGGTGCGGCAGCATCCAACAACGCGCCAAGCAGCCCATCCAGGCCGAGCGCGTGCAAGCGCTGCTTACAGGTGGCGAGCCACGGTAACAGCGGATCATTCTCGGCGGGTTCAACGGGAAGTGGATTCATGTTTGCCAGTATAACAACAATCCAGGATCGCGCCACAGATACCCAAAAAAACTAGCGCACCTCATCAACGCGGCAATCTTCGCACACGCCGAATAATTCCAACAGGTGACCCTCGATTTGTACGTTGTACTCTTGCTCCAGGCTGGCGATCAGCGTGCTCAATCGGCATTCTTTGAATTCGATCAGCTTGTGACAGTTGGTGCATACAATGTGGTGATGGTGGCCGCCGGGCATTGACATATAATGAATGGTCGATCCACCTTGCACGCTGCTCCAGATGATGCCGAGTTTGGTCATGAGATCGAGCGTGCGAAAAACGCTGGCACGTCCGATCGACGGGTCGCGCTGCTCTACCAAAGTCAATAATTCGGTTGAGGTGAGATGACCGTTGCTATCGTCTAAAATTTGAAGGATGGTCAGGCGTGGGCTGGTCAGCTTGTAGCCTGCTTTGCGGAGCGCTTCGACGCCTGCGCTGTAATCACTCATAATTGATAATCGGCTTCCTTGCTTCATCTGAATTATAGCACAAGCGTTTTATGCTTATTACTCAGAACTAATCGCGCGCGTGAGCATGAGCAGCGTCGAACCGTCCGCTTGTACGGCGAACCAGCTCAACGCCAACACCTGATTACTATCAGCGGCGAGCATTGTATGGGATACCGTACCCGTTTCGGCAAAGCGATCGAGCCGCACGGTTTGCTGATGGTTCACAATTGCGACAGCGGGTACTGTATGTCCCTGATCGCTTAATGTCAGAGCTATTGCCAGCGTATCCGTCGGCATCACGCTCACGGACGGCCAGCGCGCGTGCTCAGCGACTAAAAACTGTACAATTTGTGTGGGTTGATCGGGCACAAATGAGAGTGCCCATACCGTGCCATCCGCATTACGCACGTCACTTTCGCCCCACAGCGCATAAACGGTGGCGCTGTCCGTCGCAAGCGCGAACGTTTCGAGCGCGTGATCGGCCTCGACTTGAATCAAACCGATCGATGTGGGGGTGGGCAGTGTACTGGTTTCGTCCGGCTCACCCGTGATTTGCAAAAACCGGATCGCCCATAGATGGCTTGACAACGGCTCAAGCCACGCCATATCGATATGACCAGTGCGATCACTTGCCAGCACTGGATGTGCAGCGTTTTTGGCAATCGTGCGAGCGGGGCGTGGTCGCCCAACCGGATCGATGATCTGCATCGTGAGCGTGGCGGCACTGTTCGGATCGGATAGCACGCGGCTCGACCACAGCGTCAGCAGCGCGCCGGAAGGCAGCGGAAGCGCGGCATAATCCAACGTTGCCGCCGTGCTGATCAGCGTCGGACCCCGCAGCAGTGTCAGGTCGGATGCAAGGTAGGCGGAAAACAAACGCGTATCGGTGGGATGTGCAAGGTCAGCCTGATCAAGCCAGGTCATGTGCAGGGTATCAGCGTTACCGCCATATAAGGCCAACTGACGAACATCATGGCCGAGTGGCAGCGCTTTGGCCGGGTTGCCACTGGTGAGTAAGTTGATCGTCGGTGAATGTTCCGCCACGATCTGCCTTTTGTGTCCTATCCATAATGCGGGCTGTGTTTGTGGCGATGTATCTGCCAACGCGATCGGGGCTTGCCAACCTGTCGGAGTCAGCGCCGTGACTGCGCAGCCGCTCAATCCGACGAGCAATATGAGCACGGCGCACGAACGGCTCAGCCGCTGCCAAAAAGCGCAAGGCGTGCTACGATTAACCGTAACGCTACCTTTGGCGCATTTTTGATCACGTACAGGCACGACAAACATAGGCAGGACAAACATGGCCGATCCCTTCATTCTTTCGCATATTACGCGGCTGCCGCTGTTTGCCAATTGTAGCGCCCCACAGCTTGACGTGCTGGCAGGTGCTTTTCAGCAGGTACATTTTCACAACGGCGAATTAATCTATCGACAAAGTGAAAACTCGCACGCGCTGTACCTGTTCATCTCAGGCGGCGGCCAGGTACTGCGCAGTGACAGCGGCAATGCGCCGGTGGTGCAAGGCGAAGTCAAAGCGGGCGAATATGTGGGCGAATCGTCACTATTCACGACCACGCCGCGCGAATTGAGCGTGATCGCCACGGCGGAAAGCATTGTGCTGATGCTGTCGGGTGCTCATCTGGAAGCGATCCTGCGCGCTCGTCCTGATATTCAGGATGCGCTGAGCGGACGTCCCCGCACGCCGATTGCTGCGGCGCCGTTGCCAGTATCGTCACCACGCCCGCCGCCAGCTTCTCAGGCCACCGTGCCGCAGCAATCCGTTACACAGCGTCCTTATGCACAGCAGCCCATTGCTACGCAGCGATCATTTGGGACTCAAACTGCTGCGCCGCAAAATCCCACGATGAACAGCAGCATTGTCAACACCAATGTAGGCGGCGGTGAGGCGATCATTCTGAACACACATCGCCATTCGTGGGTGTTTCTGAGCAAAACTGTTCGGGCAGCACTGTTGTTCATCGGCTTGATGATCCTGAGTGCTTTTTCCAGCCGTTTGCCCGCCTCAGCCAGCTTTATTCCGCTGTCGTTGTGCGGCGTGGGCTTCATCGTGCCGGGACTGATAGTGCTCTACTATTTTCTGGATTGGCGCAACGATTACTTTATGCTGACCGATCAGCGTGTGATCCATGAAGAACACTTCTTGCTGACCGGACGCGAACAGCGCTCGCAAATGCTGCTGGAAAGCGTGCAAAACGTGAATCTGGTGCGCGAAGGCTATCTGGCGGAACTGCTCAATTACGGCAACATCGCGCTGACCACAACCGGCAATCAGCCGCCGCTGATGCTCGATCGAGTACCGAATCCGGTGGCCGCACAGCGCACTATTTTCGAGCAAGTGCAGCGCGTGAATGCGCCAGACAGCCGCACCGGACGTGCTGCGATGGGTGCTGCGCCATACCCAACGAATTCGCCTTCGCCAGCGCCAACCATGCAAAACACAGCGCCTGCCGAGCTGCATTATGGCCGCGCTTTTTTTCCGGCGATGCGCACTATTCAAGGCACACGCATTATCTATCGCAAGCATTGGATCGTGATGTTCGGTCATATCTGGCGACCTTTATTTGGCGGTCTGCTGCTGGCGTTCCTGATTCTGGTGCGCCTGTTCGTGCACAATGCGGTAGTCGATGCGGTTTCGCCGTCAGTAGCTGTGGTGATCATTCTGGTCTCGTTGGCGATCACTTCATTCTGGACGTTGTGGGGCTATATTGCGTGGCGTGAGGACGTGTACATCATCGACACCGAAGCGATCGTGGACATTGTGCGGAAGCCGTTCGGCTTGCGCGAAGAACGGATGCAAGCCGGATTGCGCCAGATTCAAAACGTGACCAGCGAGATCAAGAGCTTTTGGGGCAGCTTTTTCAATGAGGGTAATGTGGTGATCCAAACGGCAGCCGATCGCGGTCAGATGGTCTTTTATAATGTTTCCAACCCATCGCGCGTAGCTGAGGAGATTTTGCAGCGCGTGCATCAGTACGACTCGCACTATCGCGGGTGA
>Ga0209724_1004203_pt1 | contig 11411 bp, 13 predicted proteins | sample grotaG_FD_184143 | JGI IMG/M metagenome (GOLD analysis project Ga0209724, IMG submission 184143) | Glacier valley bacterial and archeal communities from Borup Fiord, Nunavut, Canada, to study Microbial Dark Matter (Phase II) -... | ecosystem: Environmental > Aquatic > Freshwater > Ice > Glacier ... | reverse complement strand
CCGGTGTGACGGCGGAGACCGATCTGCACGAGTCGTACGGCGCCCGCACTTGCGACGTCGTCATCGACTCGGCGCTCGCCTGGGGTGCCGATCTCATCGTCATCGGCACGCATGGCCGCCGCGGTGCAACCCGGCTGCTGCTGGGCAGCGACGCCGAGCAGATCCTTCGCCTCGCGTCCGTGCCGGTGTTGCTGGTGCGATCCGACGAAGCCGCGCACACGCATGCGTCCACGGAGCGTGGCGCAAGCGAAGCAGCGCTCGAGGCGGGCAGCAAGACAGCGGTCGATGCCGGCGGCATGGCGGCCGTGGCGAGCGTGTTCGAGCGCGCCTGAAGCGGAAGCCTCGCGCACGCTGGAACCCGTTCAGTGCGCCATCCACACGGCAACCGGCAGCCTGGCCAGGGCTGCGCGCGTCACGCCGCCGAAAATGCGTTCGCGAATGCGGCTGTGGCCGTAGCAGCCCATGACGACGAGGTCGATGTCGTCGTCTTCAGCCATCGAGGCCAGTGCCTGCACGACCTGTTTAGAAGGCGGTCGCAACTGCACATGCGAGGCGATGCCGTGGCGCCGCAGCCAGCCTGGCAGGTCGAGCCGGCTCAGCGGTGCGGCCGGGCACTGCCGGCCCCAAGTGACGACCCGCACGCGCTCGGCCAGGCGCAGCAGCGGCAAGGCCGACCGCACCGCCCGTGCGGCCTGCAGCGAGCCGTCCCACGCCACGAGCACGCGGTTGCCGATCGCCAGCTTGCGATGCGGGTACGGCAAGACCACCGCCGGTGTGCCGCTCTGCAGGATCACCGCCTCGACGAAGCCGGCAGGCGGCCCGCCGGCTTCGCTCTCGTCCTGCCGGCCGAGCACCAGCAGATCGGCATAGGTCGCCTCGGCCACCATCGCCGCGACGAGCGCGTGGCTGGATGCCTCGCACCACAGGCTCTCGTGCGGGCGCAGCCGGTCTTGCAACAGGTCTCGCTCGCGGGCGTGCGGCTCGGGGCGCGACTCGGCGGCAGAGAGCGCGGCGCCGGCGGAGTGCGCGAACGATGCGTCGACCGTCTCGCTGCGGGCACCGAACAGCGCCGTCACGCTCGCCTCGTGGCGATCGGCCAGTGCGTGAGCCAGCGCCAGCCGCTCGAAACTGCCGGCGGTGGCGTCGAGGTGCAGCAGGATGGAGCGGATGTCGTCGGTCACGCGCGCCTCCGTCAACGCACCAGCAGCATCGGCACCTCGCAATGGGCCAGCACCCGCGTCGCGACCGAGCCGAGCACGAGATTGAGCACCTCGCCGTGGCCATGCGAGCCCATCACGACGAGATCGAAGCGCCCCTCCTTGGCCAGGCCGGCGATGGATTCGGCCACGTGGCCGACGGTGTGCGTGTATTCGGCTTCGATGCCCTGCTGCGCGAAGAAGGCGCGGATCGGGTGGAACACCGCTTCGGCATCGGAGTCGTAGAACCCCTTCAGCGTCTGCTTGCTCACGAAGGCCGCGGCGCGCGAAGGCACCGCGAGCACGCCGTGGATCACGGTGTACTGGTGCTGCTTGCCGAACCATTCGTCGTGGGCGGCCAGGTAGGCCAGCATGCGCTTGGTGTAGTCGCTGCCGTCGACGGCGAGAAGAATCTTCATGGTCGTCTCCGAGGTGGAGCCACCAGTCTCCGGCCATCGTCACGCAGAGCACTTGACGAAGATCAAGCGTGCGCACGATGCGGCCGTCCATCATCGGGCCGACCCTTCCCTTCGCGCATGACTGCCCTGCTCACGTCTGCTCCCGTGGCCATCCTCGCAGGCGACCGCGCCGACGCTGCCCGCGCCGACGACGCTGCCCTGCTGGCCGGCTTCACCACCTGGGAGCGCACCGCCGACGGGCGCCGCGTCGCGCGCTCGCACCTGCGCCTCACGGGCCTGTGGTGTGCGGCCTGCAGCGGCCTGATCGAGCAGGCACTCATGGCGCAACCCGGCGTGGTCGCAGCCAGCGCCAGCGCCGCATCGGAACGCGCCTGCGTGGTGTGGGATCCGGCGCTCACCCGCGTGTCGCGCCTGATCGATGCGGTGCAGCGCGCCGGCTACGGCGCCACGCCCGATGCAGCGGCACCGGCACGTGCGGCACGCCAGGCCGAGCAGCGTGCCGCGCTGTGGCGGCTCTTCGTGGCCGTGTTCTGCATGATGCAGGTCATGATGTACCAAGCGCCGCTCTACATCGCGGCGCCGGGCACGCTCGACCCCGACCTGCGCTCCCTGCTGCTCTGGGCCGCCTGGGTGCTGACCGTTCCCGTGGTGCTGTTCTCGGCCGCGCCGATGTTCCGCGGCGCGTGGGCCGGCCTGCGGCAGCGCCGCGTCGCGATGGACCTGCCGGTGGCGCTCGCCATCGCGATCACGTTCATCGTCAGCAGCGCGGCCACCTTCGCGCCCGGTTCGGTGTTCGGCAGCGAGCCGTACTTCGACTCGCTGACGATGTTCGTGAGCTTCCTGCTCGGCAGCCGCTATCTCGCGCTGAAGCTGCGCCACCGCACCGCTCGCGGGCTGGAGAACGCGCTCGGCACGATGCCGGCCACGGCCCGCGTCGTCGCCGCCGACGGCTCGAGCGAGACGCTGCCCCTGCACCAGCTGCAGGAAGGCGACCGCGTGCGCGTGTTCGCCGGCGAAGCGTTCCCGGCCGACGGCCCGCTGCTCGCAGGCGAGACCGAGGCCGACGAGTCGCTGCTCACCGGCGAGTCGCGCCCCGTCGCCAAGCGGCCGGGCGACACAGCCATCGCCGGCAGCATCAACCTGCGCGGTGCCGTGCTGCAGCGGGCCGATCGCGTCGGGCCCGACACGCGCTACGAAGAGATCGTGCACCTGGTGCGCTCCGCCGCCACCGCACGGCCGCCGTTGCTCGGCGTGGCCGATCGCATCGCGGCGCCGTTCCTCGCCGTCGTGTTGCTGCTCGCCGCCGCGGCGGCCGCGGTGTGGTCGACGATCGATCCGTCGCGCGCGGTGTGGGTCGCGGTCTCGGTGCTGGTGGTCACGTGCCCGTGCGCGCTGGCGCTTGCCGCTCCGTCGACGCTGCTCGCCGCCGCGGGTGCGCTGGCGCGCCGCGGCGTTCTGGTGCGCCGCTTCGAGGCGCTCGAAGCGCTGGCCTCGATCGACACCGTGTGCTTCGACAAGACCGGCACGCTGACCGAAGCGCGCAGCGCGCTCGCGGCGATCGAGCGGGGCGAAGCCGCCCGGCGCGACGGGCTCGACGATGCCGGCATGCTCGCGCTGGCCGGTGCCCTCGCTGCCACGTCGACGCATCCGCTCGCGTGTGCGCTGGCCGAGGCGGCCGGTGCCGGCGCCGGGCCGGCACGCGCGGCCTGCTGCATCGAGCGCTTCACCGAGTACCCCGGCCTCGGCATCGAAGCGCTGTGCGCGGGAGGTGGCGTCCTGCGGCTGGGCTCGGCCGCGTGGGCCACCGGCGCGGTCGATCCTGTTGCCAGCCGCGGCGACGACCTCCACACCTGGCTCGGCGACGGCACCGAAGCGCTGGCCCGCTTCACCTTCGGCGAGGCGCTGCGCGGCGACGCGCGCGCAAGCGTCGAGCGCCTGCGTGCCGAAGGCGTGACCGTCGAGCTGCTCTCGGGCGATGCGCAGGCGCGCGTCGATGCCGTCGGCCATGCGCTCGCCATCACACGCGCACGCGGCGCGCTCACACCCGCGGCGAAGCTCGATGCCGTGGCCTCGCTGCAGCGCGAGGGTCACCGCGTGGCGATGGTCGGCGACGGCCTCAACGACGCGCCGGTGCTGGCGCGTGCCGACGTCTCGTTCGCCATCGGCAGCGCTGCGCTCGCGCAGGCCGAGGCCGATTTCGTGCTGCTCGGCGGCGCGCTCGCCGACGTGGCCGAGGCGCGCGCCGTCGCCCGCTTCGCGATGCGCGTGGTGCGCCAGAACCTGGCCTGGGCCGCCGTCTACAACGCCGTCTGCGTGCCTTTGGCCTTGCTCGGCCTGTTTCCGCCGTGGGCGGCCGGCCTCGGCATGGCGGCGAGTTCGCTCGTCGTGATGCTCAACGCGCTGCGCGTCGATCGCGCCACCCGCTCGCGTCGTTCATTCTCAGGAGCTGCGTCATGAGCTTTCGGACCATCGCCGTACATGTCGGCGCCGACCGGCGCTGCGCGGTTCGCATCGACCTCGCCGCACGCCTGGCCGTGCAGCAGGGCGCGCACCTCGTCGGCATCGCACCGACGGGCCTGCCCGACGTGATCGTCGCCATGAACAGCGCCGCGCCAGACGGCGTCGAGTTCATCGCGCTCTCCGTCGCACACCTGCGCAGCCAGGCAAAGGCGGCGATCGTCGACTACGAGGCGCGCTGCCGTTCGCATGCCTTGCCGGAGTGCGCTTCGCGGCTGGTGGTCGACGAGCCGATCGACGGCATGGTGCGGCACGGCCGCTGCACCGACCTCGTGGTCGTGAGCCAGACCGACATCGGAGCGCCGGTCGAGGGCGTCGCGGCCGATTTTCCGCAGCAGGTGCTGCTGCATGCCGGCCCGCCGCTGCTGCTGGTGCCGCGCACGGGGGCGTTCCCCACGCTCGGCCGCCGCATCGTCGTCGCCTGGAAAGACACCCGCGAAGCCGCGCGTGCGATGCGTGATGCGTTGCCGCTGCTCGAACGTGCCGAGAAGGTTTGGCTGGTCGCCGTCGGCGACGTGCCGGCACTGCCCGGGGAGACCGAGGGATACGAAGCCGCTGCGGCCTGGTTGCGCTCGCACGGCCTGGTGTTCCAGGCGCATCGCGAGGTGGCCATGGCGTCGGTGGGCGAGCAGCTGCTGGCGCGCTCGGCACAACTCGGCGCCGACCTGATCGTGAGCGGCGGCTACGGCCACTCGCGCCTGCGCGAATGGGTGCTGGGCGGCGTCACGCGGCATCTGCTGCAGCACGCTGCGGTGCCGGTGCTGCTCTCGCACTGAACACACCAGCGAGCACGCGTTGGACATCCTGTTCCTGCTGATTCCGATCTCGGTGCTGCTGGTGTTCGCGCTGATGGGCGTGTTCGCATGGGCACTGCACGGGAGCCAGTTCGACGACCTCGGTCGCGAAGGCGAACGCATCCTCGGCGATCACGAACCCGAACGAGACACTCGCGAACCTTGACATCGATCAAGCCCGGCCCCGAGGCCGCGCTCGACACTTCTTGCATCGCCCGAGGAGTGCCACCGATGGATATCGCTTTACCCGCCAACGCCGCTTTCGCGAGCGCCCCCGCGCCGCGCCTGGCCGCCACGGCTGCCAAGCCCTACGACGACGGCGCGGTGCGCATGTTCTCGCTCGCGGCGGTGCTTTGGGGCGTGGTCGGGATGAGCGTGGGCGTGTTCATCGCTGCCCAGCTGACCTGGCCGGAACTCAACTTCGGCATCTCGTGGCTCAGCTATGGGCGGCTGCGCCCGCTGCACACCAACGCCGTGATCTTCGCGTTCGGCGGCTGCGCGCTGATGGCCAGCAGCCTCTACGTGGTGCAGCGCACCTCGAACGTCTCGCTGTTCGCGCCCAAGCTCGCGTGGTTCGTGTTCTGGGGCTGGCAGGTGGTGATCGTGGCGGCCGCGATCAGCCTGCCGATGGGCTACACCCGCGCCAAGGAATACGCCGAGCTCGAGTGGCCGATCGCGATCCTCATCGCCGTCGTCTGGGTGGCCTACGCGGTGGTCTTCTTCGGCACGATCGGCATCAGGAAGGTGCGCCACATCTACGTCGCGAACTGGTTCTTCGGCTCGTTCATCATCGCCGTCGCGTTGCTGCACATCGTCAACGCCGCGGTCATTCCGGTGGGCTGGATGAAGAGCTATTCGGCCTACGCCGGCGTGCAGGACGCGATGGTCCAGTGGTGGTACGGCCACAACGCGGTGGGCTTCTTTCTCACCGCGGGCTTCCTGGGGATGATGTATTACTTCATCCCCAAGCAGGCCGAGCGGCCGGTGTACTCGTATCGCCTGTCGATCGTGCACTTCTGGGCGCTGATCTTCACCTACATGTGGGCCGGCCCGCACCACCTGCACTACACCGCGTTGCCCGACTGGGCGCAGTCGGTGGGCATGGTCTTCTCGCTGGTGCTGCTGGCGCCGAGCTGGGGCGGAATGATCAACGGAATGATGACGCTCTCGGGTGCCTGGCACAAGTTGCGTGAAGACCCGATCCTCAAGTTCCTCATCGTCGCGCTTTCGTTCTACGGCATGGCCACGTTCGAGGGGCCGATGATGTCGATCAAGACGGTCAACGCGCTCTCGCACTACACCGACTGGACCATCGGCCACGTGCACTCCGGTGCGCTCGGCTGGGTCGGCCTGATCTCGATCGGCACGCTGTACTACATGATCCCGCGCATGTACGGCAAGAAAGCCATGTACAGCGTTCCGGCCATCGAGTTGCATTTCTGGATCGCCACGCTGGGCATCGTGCTCTACATCGCCGCGATGTGGATGGCGGGCGTGATGCAGGGCCTGATGTGGCGCGCGGTGAATGCCGACGGCACCTTGGTCTACAGCTTCGTCGAGGGCGTGAAAGCGACGTTCCCGTTCTACGTGATCCGGCTCGCCGGCGGCATGCTCTACCTCGGCGGCATGCTGCTCATGGCCTGGAACACGGTGATGACGGCGCGCACCGCCGCCACGCCCGCGCTCCTACCCGGGTCCCTGCCCGCGCCTTTGCCGGCGCCCCTGCCCGCGCCCCTGCCCGCGCTGAACGTCGGGAGGCTCGCATGAGCGACAGCCACGCACCGAAGGGTCACGAGCGTATCGAGACCAACAACTTCCTGATGATCGTGCTGATCCTGCTGGTGGTGGCCGTGGGCGGACTCGTCGAGATCGTGCCGCTCTTCTTCCAGCATTCGACCACCGAGCCGGTCGCAGGCCTCAAGCCGCTCACGCCGCTGCAGCTCGCCGGACGCGACATCTACACCCGCGAGGGTTGCTACAACTGTCACTCGCAGATGATCCGCGCCCTGCAGGCCGAGACGCTGCGCTACGGCCACTACTCGATGGCCGGCGAGTTCGTCTACGACCACCCGTTCCAGTGGGGCAGCAAGCGCACCGGGCCCGACCTGCACCGCGTGGGCGGCAAATACAGCGACGAGTGGCATCGCCTGCACCTGAACAACCCGCGCGACCTGGTGCCCGAGTCGAACATGCCTGCGTATCCGTGGCTGTTCACCACCGCGGTCGACGACGCGACCATCGCTGCGCACATGACCGGCCTGCGCCGCGTCGGCGTGCCGTACAGCGAAGCCGAGATCGCCACCGCCGCGGCCGACGTGCGCGGCAAGACCGAGATCGATGCGCTGGTGGCGTATCTGCAGGTCCTCGGCACCTCGGTCAAATAGGAGCGCCGAATGGATGTCAACGGTCTTCGCGTGATAGTCACGGTGCTGTCGCTGGGAGTCTTCCTGGCGCTGCTCTTCTGGGTGCTGCGGCCGAAGAACGCAGCCGGCTTCGACGAGGCGGCACTCATCCCGTTCACCGCCGGCGGCGACGAGGTGCAGCCATGAGCGACTTCTTCTCCAGCGGCTGGTCGATCTTCATCGCAGCGGCCACGCTGATCTCGCTCGCCGCCTGCCTGGCGCTGCTGCTGTTCGCCAGCCGCCGCGCACCGATGGCCGCCGACAACAGCACCGGCCACGTCTTCGACGAAGACCTGGTCGAGATGAACAACCCGCTGCCTCGCTGGTGGGTGGTGCTGTTCGTGCTGACGGTGCTGTTCGCGTTCGGCTATGTGTGGGCCTTCCCGGGCCTCGGCGCCATGGCCGGCCAACTCGGCTGGACCAGCCGCGGCGAGCTCGCCGCCGATCAGGCGCGCAGCGCCGCCGCGGTGGGCCAGGTCTTCGCCGTGTACGCAGCCGTGCCGGCCGAGAAGCTCGCGGGCGACGAGCGCGCGATGGCGATCGGTCAGCGCCTCTTCATCCAGAACTGCTCGGCCTGCCACGGCTCCGATGCGCGCGGCAGCAAGGGCTTCCCGAACCTCACCGACGACGACTGGCTGCACGGCGGCTCGCCCGAGAAGATCGAGGAAACGATCACCCTCGGCCGTACCGGCGTGATGCCGCCGATGGCCGCCGCGGTGGGCAGCCACGACGACGTACGCGAGGTCGCCCAGTACGTGATGAGCCTTTCGGGCAGCGCGCACGACGCCATCGCCGCTTCGGGTGGCCGCAGGAAGTTCGCCGTCTGCGCGGCCTGCCACGGTGCCGACGGCAAGGGCAACACCGCCATCGGCGCGCCCAATCTCACCGACAAGGTGTGGCTGCACGGCTGGGGCGAAGCGGCCATCGTCGACATCGTCGAGCACGGCAAGATCAACGTCATGCCGCCGCAGGGCGGCCGCCTGCCCGCAGCGCAGATCCACGTGCTCGCGAGCTATGTGTGGAGCCTCTCGCACAGCCGGCCGACGGCGTCGCGCTGATGACCCGCGCCAGCGTGCCCATCGTCGCCGTCGCGGCCGGGTCGGGCTCGCTGTACATCAGCGAGGCGAAGATCCAGCCGCGTGCGGTGAGCGGCTGGTTCGCGACCTGGCGCTGGCTGCTCGTCGGCCTCACCCAGGCGCTGTTCTACGGCTTGCCCTGGCTGCAGTGGAACGGCCGCCAGTCGGTGCTGTTCGACCTGGCGGCCCGGCGCTTCTATGTCTTCGGCATGGTGCTGCATCCGCAAGACGTGATCTATCTCGCCGGGCTGCTCATCCTCTCGGCCTACGGCCTGTTCCTGTTCACCGCCGTGGCCGGGCGCCTGTGGTGCGGCTACGCCTGCCCGCAGACGGTCTACACCGAGATGTTCCTGTGGGTCGAGCACCGCTTCGAAGGCGACCGGCAGGCGCGCATCCGGCTCGACGCGGCGCCGTGGTCGATGAACAAGCTCGCGCGGCGCGGCGGCAAGCAGACGGTGTGGCTGGCGATCGGCCTGTGGACCGGTTTCACCTTCGTTGCCTACTTCACGCCGGCACGCGTGCTCGCCGGCGAAGTGGCGGCGCTCGCGGTCGGCCCGTGGGAGGCGTTCTGGATTCTTTTCTACGGCCTTGCGACCTATGGCAACGCCGGCTACATGCGCGAGCAGGTGTGCAAGTACATGTGCCCCTACGCGCGCTTCCAGAGCGCGATGTTCGACCGCGACACGCTCGTCATCAGCTACGACGAGAAGCGCGGCGAGCCGCGTGGCTCGCGCCCGCGCGGCGTCGACCCGGCCACGATCGGCCGTGGCGACTGCATCGACTGCACGCTCTGCGTCCAGGTCTGCCCGACCGGCATCGACATCCGCAAGGGCCTGCAGTACGAATGCATCGGTTGCGCCGCGTGCATCGACGTCTGCGACAGCGTGATGGACAAGATGCAGTCGCCGCGCGGGCTCATCCGCTACGCCACGCAGAACGGCATGGCGAACGGCTGGTCGCGGCGCGAGATGTGGCTGCGCATCGCCCGGCCGCGCGTGCTCGGCTACGCCGGCGTGCTGGCGGTGATGGCAGTCGCATTCGTCGCCAGCCTGGCGATGCGTGCGCCGCTCGCCGCCGACGTGGTGCGCGACCGCGGCGCGCTCGCCCGGCTGGTCGAGGGCGGTGCGGTCGAGAACGTCTATCGCATGCAGCTGATGAACGCCACCGAAGAGACGCTGCGCGTGCGCGTCGACGTGGAAGGCTTGCGCGGGGCGACGCTCGTCGGCGGCGCGGCCGTCACGCTGGCGCCGGCCGAGGCGCGCTGGGTGCCGCTCGCAGTGCAGTTGCCGACCGAGGCGGCGCAGTCGCTCGGCGCCGGCGCGCACGCGATGCAGTTCCGGGTGGCGCGTCTGGGTGAAGGAACCGGCGCCGACGCGGTGCTGTTCGAGCGCCGCGAGAAGTCGACATTCGTGATCCCGCGCTGAAAGAAATCCGCATGGCCCCGATGACCGAAAACGTGGTGGAAGCGGCAGCGCCGTGGTGGCGCTTCCCGATGGTCTGGTTCGCGCTGTCGGGCCCGGCCATCGTCGTCGTCGCCGGCTTCGCGACGATGGCGATCGCGTATCGCAACGCCGACGTCGTGATCGTCGAGACGCCTTCCGGCACGAGCGCCCGGGCCGCACGCAGCGGCGCCTCGGCGCCCGCGCTGGTTGCCCGCAACCACGCCGCCACGCCGGCGCGCTGACATGTCGTTCGGCCACCGCGTCGTCGCCATCGTCTGGCCCGCGTTCCTTTCGGCCGCGGCGCTCGAGGGGCTGGTGTTCACCGTGATCGAGCCTTCGTCGCTGCGCTGGTTCGGCGGGCCGGCCATCGACTGGAGCCCGATCTCGATCTACTCCGTCACCTTCCTGATCCTGTGGGGCTGCGTGGCCGCCGCCGGCGCGATGACCACCCTGCTCTTGCGCGAAGAAGTCGAGACACGCTCGCCATGATTTCCGCGCTGGTCGCGGCGGCCTTCCTCATGGGCCTGGCCGGCGCGCCGCACTGTGCCGCGATGTGCGGTGCCGCCTGCCAGGCGCTCGGCGCACCTCGCTCACGCAGCGCGCAGCAATGGGTCGACGCGCGGCCGGTGATCGCGCTGCATGCCGGCCGAGTCGCGAGCTATGCGCTCGTCGGCGCACTGGTGGCCGGGGGCGTGGCCGGGCTCGGCAGCCTGGCCGCCACGGCGCCGGTCGTGCGGCCGCTGTGGGCGATGCTGCACGTGGGCGCCATCGTTCTCGGCGGCTGGCTCGCCTGGCATGCGCGCATGCCAGCCTGGTTCGCGGCCACGCCTGCGCGCCTGGCGCTCGCCGACGGATCGCACGCGGTGCGCGTGTTCCGCCGCATGCCGCCCTCAGCACGCTCGGCCGCCGCCGGCATGCTGTGGGGCGCGATGCCGTGCGGGTTGCTGCAGGCGGCACTGCTGGTCGCGGCGCTCGCCTCGAGCGCGGCCGGCGGTGCGCTCGTGATGGGCGCGTTCGCGATCGCCACCACCACCGGCCTGCTCCTCGCCCAGGGGCTCTGGCATCGCCTGCACAGCGAGGCACCGGCGCAGCGGGCAGCGGTGTGGTCGGTGCGTGCGGCTGGCGTGTTGCTCGCCGGATCGTCGGCATTCGCGCTGTGGCAGGGCCTCGGCGCGGCGATCTGCGCCGCGGTGCTCTGACGCCTTCGGCCCGCCTCAGCGCAGCGCGTCCACCAGGACAGCCTCCACGATGAGCTGGCGCCTGACGTCCAGCGACTCGACGCCACCCAGCGCAGCGTCCAGCAGCGCCGTGGCGTGGTGCTCGCCGGAGAGGCCGTCCCACACCGGCACGCCGGCGTCGCGGCGCACGCCGTCCACGGCCGCAGCCGCGAGGCCCCGGCACTCGATGCCGTCGTAGAGCCGGCCCAGCGTGCGGGCGGTCTCGCGCAGCACTGCCGGATGCGCAGGTTCGTCAAGCCCGGGTCGCACATGGGAAACCTCCGCGCCGAGCGCCCACGCAGCGCGGCAGAAGAGGTCTGCAACCATGTCGGGCTCGGTCTCGCACAG
>Ga0209724_1004201_pt1 | contig 11411 bp, 9 predicted proteins | sample grotaG_FD_184143 | JGI IMG/M metagenome (GOLD analysis project Ga0209724, IMG submission 184143) | Glacier valley bacterial and archeal communities from Borup Fiord, Nunavut, Canada, to study Microbial Dark Matter (Phase II) -... | ecosystem: Environmental > Aquatic > Freshwater > Ice > Glacier ... | reverse complement strand
GACAGTGGAGGTGGCGGGCTAGGCGCGTACGACACGGAGCCGCACTATGCATGATCGTGGGTCGGTTGCGGCGCGGTCTTGACAGCCGGCGAGTGGTCCAGTACCTCTCTGTTCTTCTTTGACGACGCAGTACGCGCGGATGGCGGAATTGGTAGACGCGCTAGCTTGAGGTGCTAGTACTTAACCGTGTGGGGGTTCGAGTCCCCCTTCGCGCACGAACGAGGCAGCCGTAAAGGCTGCCTTTTTCATTTGTGCAGTCGTGTCCGCTGCCACGTGGATGCCACCTCGCACCGGCCATCAGCATGATGCGCCGAACCAGACACTCCGCGGCTATCCCGAGGGCCGCACGCTGATTCAACTCGCGTCCGAGCTCGAAGTCAGCACGTGAACGGTTCGGCGCGACATCGCCGAGCTGACAGATGCTCACTTCAAGATCGATTGTTCGCCGATTGAAGGACGCTCCGCGACGCGTCTCGAAGACATGCCTCACGCAGCGGTTCGTACGACGTAGCCGCCCATCACCCGGCACGAAGGACTCGTCATGAAAATTGCCGCTCTCGTCATCGCTTTTGTTGTTCTCTTTGTCGCTGGATTTATCGAGCTCAAGAATGCTCGCGACTGCTATCGCCTCGCCGGTGCCGTTGCTGGCTTGCGCGCCGAGGTCGGTGACACCCGCGGTGCTCTATCCGGCGATGGATGCCGGCCGTCATCACTTATCGCCGCGCCAGATCGCGTTGATGGGTCTGCTCATGCTGGTCGTCGGCATCGGCTGCGCGCTCCTCGGCGTTCGGTCGCCGAATCGCAGCTACCTGGGCGCGAACGTGTCGGCCTGATCGAAACCTCTACGTGCGCCGCTTGCCGCTCGCGGATCGAGATCACGCGCCGTTCTCGCCGCGAGGCCGCATCCTTTCGATGCGTCGGTCGCGGTGTTGCGGGACCTGTTGCACGACGCCGGCCTCGAGACCTGCGGAACGGCGCTAGACGGTCGTGATTTCGTCGAGCAGACGAAGCGGTTCAAGCGTCAGCGCAACGGCTCGCAGCCGCCCTTTCGTAATCTCGGCGATCGAAGACGACCGCAGCAAACGACCGCATTCGCTACGGGACAAGAAACTGTGGACTCTCGAAAGGTTGGCGAATGCGGTGGCTTTGATTGCGACCGGCTCGCTCGCCGTGGCTCACTCATGGCAATGGACGCCAAACAAGAGTTGAGTGACGAGCTTCGCCGGGCGAGAAACTGGATCCTCGGAGTCGGCATCATGATGTTCGTGATCGACACGATCATGATCCAAGGCGTGTACGGCAACCGCCTGCCATCCGAGTGGAAGATGAAGTTACTGGTGATCGACCTGGTGATCCTCGGCGTGTTTATCGGGCTCTACGTGCTCGCGCGATCGCAGCCGAAGCTCGCCTGCGTGCTCGCGCTGGTCGGCTACTGGGGGCTGCAGTTCGGTGTCGCCGCGTGGACCGGTGACATCACCTCGCTGTTCACACAGGGCATCTTGATCAAGATCATGTTCACCGCGGCGTTGATCCGTGGGCTCAAGTCTGCGAACCGCGCGGTCATGCTGCAGAGCGAGCTCGAACGCGTCTTCGGGTAGGTCGAGGCTGGCCACTACACCGAAGACGGCGCCGCCAACTACATCGCGAGGGGCACAGACGAGCGCCAAGATCACGGCGAGCGTCAGGTGAAGTGCGGGCACGCCACCGAAGCCACGACCTACATACAGACGACCTCGCGAACCGGATCGGGCGAGCTGATCGAATGCTCGCGATGTGCGACTGTCGTGCCGTAGTAATCTCATGGCGACGCCGACCGCTGCGAAACCCCTCGCCCTCGATGCCCGCCTGATGAGCGTTGCCGAGCTCGCGGCCGGCACGTCCGACCTCGATGCTGCCGAGCTCGTGCTCCTCTTGCGCGATGGTCGCGAGATCGTCCGCGCGAACGCGGCCCTCGGCCTCGCCGCGCTCGGCCATCCGAGTGGCGACCTCGTGTCGCTGTTGCGCGATGGTGACCTCCGGGTCGCGATGGCGGCGGCGGAGGCACAACTCGAGCTCGGCGTGAAGCAGCGCGAGCACGTCGTCACGATCGCGGGCGCGCTCGTCGGTGCGCGCCCGCCGGTCGTCGCGATCATCGAACGCATGTTCGCTCAGCTCGTCGGCCTCGCCGATGCCGAGCTGGTCAGCGCGCTCGATACCGGTCAAGAGGTCGTGGTCAATACGATGGTCCACGCTTGCGCCCAGGCCGGTGTGCGCGGCCTCCACCTCCTGCACCTGGCCGCTCGCGACGAGCGCACGCGCGTCCGGATCAATGCGCTTCGCGGCATCGCGCAGCTCGGCGATCTCGAGTCGTCGCTCGAGGTGCTCGATCGCGTCGAGCGAGATGATCGCGTCGCCGATGTTCGTGCGGTTGCACGCAACTCGCTCGGCCGGCTCAAGACGCGCCGGCAGCAATCGATCGCAGCGCACCGCCGGGCGTCCACCCCCGCCGCGCTTGCCGTGCCCGAGCTCGTCGAGCGGTCGTTGACCGCGACCGAGCTCGCCAACGCCTCCGCGAACGCACCTCTCGACGAGCTCCTGCACGCGCTCGAACATCCCCGCGTCCACGTCCGCCTCAATGCCGTGCGCGTGTTCGCGGAGCAGGGTCCCAAGGCTGCCGCGAGCGCGCGCGCGATCGCGGTGCTTTTGCGCGATCAAGATCCCGAGGTGCGGCGCGAAGCAGCGCGGGCCCTCACGGCGCTTGGCACGGTCGTGATCACGCCTGATCTCGTGCGTGCGCTCGGTGATCGCGACGCGACCGTGGTGACGGCCGTCGAAGCGGCGGTCGGTAGCTTCGGCGACGCCGCCGGTCCCGCACTCGTCGCTGGACTCGAAACCCCGAACGAAGCGCACGGCATTCGCGTCGCCACGTTGCTCGCGAAGCTCGGTGATGGTCCGTCGCGGCTGCTCACCGCACTCGCGAGCACCTCGCTCGATGTCGGCGTGCACGCGGCGTACGGGCTCGCGGCCGCCGGCCGCGCACGTGCGAGTTCGAACCTCCGAGCGCTGCGGACCGCCGTGCTCGCCGGCAATCCACGCTTCCGCGTCGCGGCGACCCGCGCGCTCGCGGTGCTCGATCCGCGCCCCGATACGCAGCCCCAGCGGATCACGATCCCCGATTTCTACGAGAAGCTGCTCGACGAGGTCGTGCTCGGCAACGGCATCTCCGCCAAGGACCTCACGGCGCACCTCGCGGACGCCTTTCCCACCGTGCGCGCGAATGCCGCGACAGCCCTCGGCGCCCTCGGCGCCCTCGGCGCCCTCGGCGCCCTCGGCGCCCTCGGCGATCCGACGGTCGCGGCCCTGCTCGCGGTATCGCTGCGTGACGATGCGCCATCGGTCCGACTCGCGGCTGCGCGTGCGATCGATCGCCTGGGCGCACCGGCCGTTGCGATCGTGGTCGGCGATCTGTTGATCGCGTTGCGTACCGCGGAGGGGGCGCTGCTCGCGCAACTCACCAAGACCGTGCAGGCGCATCCGCGCCCCGAGATCGATGCGGCGCTGATCAACGCGCTCGTCACCACCGACGATCGTCATCGCCAGCGCCTCTACGAGCTCGTGTGTAGCCTTCCGAACGTCATCGAGCTGTTGTGCGAGACGTTCTCGCGCTCGGCCGGCGCCGCGACGAAGGGCTTCGTGATGCTTGGCCGCGATCGGCTCGGCAAGGGCCGCGCGATGCTCGAGGCCGCGTGTGCGAACGGTATCCATGCCACGCGCGAGCTCGCGCGCGCGACGCTGCGCGCGATCGACGGGGATCCGCCCGCTCCCGCGATCCCCAAGACGCAGGGCTTCGAGACCACGCTGCTCGACTTCAAGGCCTTCATCGCGGGCCCCGATCTCGCGATCCGCGACGTGCTCGGCTGCTTGCTCGACGGCCGCGCGATCGTGCGCGCGAATGCGATCACCGCGATCGGAGCGCTCGGGGCGAAGGCGGCCTCGCTCGCGAAGACGATCGCGGCGCTCCTGCGCGACGATGATGCGCGCGTGCGGATCGCTGCGGCGCGCGCGATCGATCAACTCGGTGACGACGCGGTGGTCGCGACTGCGGCGGATCTTGTCGGCGGCATGCGCGGTGATGCCGAGGTCGCCGAGGCGTGTCGCGCCGTGCTCGCCGCGCGCGGCGCAAAGGTCGAGCGCGCGCTCGTGGTCGGGCTCGAGACCCCCGACGAGGTCCACGGGACGCGGATCGTGAACTTGATCCTGGCACTCCCGAATGCGCGCGAGACGCTGTTCATCGCGTTCGATGGGCCCGCGCAGAACGTCCAGCTCAATGCCGCGACCGGCATCGGCCTGCTCGGTGACAAGGCCGGGCTTGCTGGCTGGCGCCGGCTCAGAGCGGGCATGGCCGGTCCTTTGACCCGGCGGCGCGAGGTGATGGTCAAGGCGCTCGCGATGCTCGGTCCCGAGCCGACCAAGTAGCTCGGGATTCAGGCTGGTTTCGCGATCGTCACGTCGAGTGGCTGCAGCCCTTCGATCGTCACGCGCAGCACGTCGCCGACGGTGACCGCACCGACGCCCGCGGGCGTGCCGGTGAAGATGAGGTCACCGGGGTACAGCTTCTCGAACGCGCTGAGCTGCGAGATGATCTCGTTGGGATTCCAGATCATGTCGGCGATGTCACCGCGCTGCTTGGTCTCGCCGTTGACGGTGAGCTCGATCGCGCCCTCCACGACGTGACCCTTGGCGACCGGCCGGATCGCAGCGAGCGGCGCCGAGAACGCGAAGTTCTTGCTCGTGTCCCACGGGTAACCCTTGTCCCGCGCCGCCGTTTGCAGATCGCGACGCGTCATATCGAGTCCGACCGCGTAGCCCCACACGAGGCTCGGCGCCTCCGCAACCGAGACTGCCGCGCCGGCCTTGCCGATCGCGATCACGAGCTCGCCCTCGTAGTGATAGTTCGTCGACTTCGGCGGATACGGAAGCGCTCCGCCGCCAGACACGAGGGCCTGCGGAAACTTCGTGAAGAAGAACGGTGGATCGCGATGAGGGTTTCCGCCCATCTCCTGGGCGTGCGCCTCGTAGTTACGGCCCACGCAGAAGATACGCCCGACAGGGAATCGCTCTGACGATCCTTCGACGATCGCGGTGGGTAATGCGGCGAGCTCGATCATGGGTCGACCGTACCGTTTCGGTTGGGGTGGAGCATGGATCTCGCGTCGCGGTTACTCGTCTAGCTCGCGGCCGCGGGTCTGAAGTACGCTGACGCCGTGCCCGGTCAGGAACGCCGCATCCTCTTCTTGCTCCAGCGCGCGGCACGCGCCGCGCTCGGCTACGCGAACAAGACCACCTACGATGCGCTCGGGGTCTCGGCCACGCAGTTCGCGACGATGATGTACCTCGCGAAGCACCCCAAGGCGACGATGACCGCGATCGCGAGCTTGTTCGATCTCAACAAGTCCGGTGTCAGCGGCATGATCTCCCGGCTCGAGCGCGATGGCTTTGTCACCCGGACTGCCGATCCCGAAGATGCGCGCTCGAACCTGGTCGGCCTCACCCCGTCGGGTGACGCGGTCCGTGCGAGCACCATTCCCCTCATCAAGCGGGTGACCGCACAGGTCACGGAGGGTTTCTCCACGGCCGAGATGGAAGTCATCTACCGCTTTCTGAACACGGTCGTCGAACGCTGCGCGGTTGGCGATGCGGACCAGGACTGAGCTGACAGAAAGTCGCCGAAAACAACGACGCGTATGTCAGGTCTTCCCCGTATCACCAGCTCCGGTCTCACGATTGTCTCGCCGTATCGGGGGGTTATAGCCGGCACGCCGTTCGCTTAGGACTGTCGCAATGACCGCTCGTCTCGCCCTTCTCTCGTTCGCTGTTCTCCTCCTTGCCCCAGCGTTAGCAGCCGCGGATGACGACGACGCTCCGCCGCCGCAGCAATACCCCCAGCAGACGTATCCGCAACCCGTCTACCCGACGCCACTGACGCAGACGACGCAGGGCACGTACGTCCCGCAGAGCGTCGCGATGTCGGGGCCTGAAGAGATCGAGGATGTCGATGACGATCGCCGCGCGCCGGCCGGTTACACGCAAGTCTATCGCACGCGCAAGCACCTGATCGTGGGCGGCGCGGTGACGTTCGCCGTGCCGTATCTGTTGAGCGCGTTCACCGCCTCGGTCAGCCAGGACTGGAGCAACAACGGCCACAACGATCTCGCGTCGCTGTTCATTCCCGTCGCAGGCCCGTTCATCGAGATGGGCAACACCGGTAGCGCGACCGCGAAGTTCTTGCTCGCTGGCCTCGGCGGTACGCAGCTCGCGGGTGCGATCATGCTGTACTACGGCGTCACGTCGAAGCAGCGCGTGTTCGTGCGCAACGACCTCGCTGGCAGCCTCCAGATCAAGCCGCTCGCCGATCGCAACATCCAAGGCATCGCGCTCTCGGGTTCGTTCTAGGCGCGATCACTGGCGTGTTAGGTTCGCGAAATGAGTCGCATCGCGCTGCTGTTCCTCGCCGCAACGGCGTGCTCGTCCAAGAAAGCAACGCCACCAGATCCCATGCCGGTGCTGGTGCCCGAAACGCCGCTGCGTGGTGCCGAAGGCGACAAGGACATCCGCGCGCTCGTCAATGATCTGATCGCTGGCAAGGTCTGCGATCAGATCAAGAATCACTTCAGCGGGCTCAAGACTGCCAAGCGCCCCCAGACCCTCGTCGGCACGATGTGGATCCAGGGCTGCACCATCGAGAACGAAGGCTCGCACCTCGCGATCTCGGCCTCCGGGATGGGCTGGGAATGGGTAGACCAGACCCAGAAGAAGGCGGGCGGCACGTTCGTCGTGAAGCAGTACGTGAAGTTCGCCGTGAGAGCGAAGCTCGTAGGGATGGTCGACCTCGCGTACGATCAAACTGATCACGTCGCATCGCTCTGGTACACGCCGACCGGCCCCGCCGACGTTGAATTCAAACCGATCAACGAGATCGAAGTAGATCGCGATGGCGCCTGGTCATCGATCATCGCCGGCGTGGGCTCGCTGGTCGGCTCTTCGCCCGAACAGCTAGCGGACAAGACCGCGGTCGTAAAAGGGACCGGCGCGATCGAGCTCGCGAACGCGAAGGGGCTCTCGATCGCGGTCGATCTGTGTACGAACACGGTACGGATGAGCGCGAAGCGGCAACCGAAGGGCAAGATGCCGAAGCCGAGCATCGGCGAGAGCGAGCGCATCGAAGCCGAGGTCCAGAACTTCGGCGTGATGATCTTCGGGCCCTATCCCGCGACGGCTGGAATGACGATCAATGTCGACGTCAAAGGCGGGAGCGCGCAGATGTATCTCGCGTGTCTCGACCAGGGCGACGTGGTGGCGCAGGCCTTCCTCGACGCCAGGCCAAACAGCGCAAAGCCGCTCGCCGGCGAAGTCATCTCCGGCAAGGGCGTGCTGCACGCACCGAAGGAGCGCTGTCCGGTCGTCGTGATCGCGCGCAGCATCCAGCCGACACCTGTCACGCTCACGTTCGTCCGCCCCGCCGCGGAGGCGCTCGCGTCCAAGGGCGGACCGCTCCTCCACTGCGCCAAGTAATTACGCCGCGGGGAGCGCGATCGTGAACGTGGTACCGATGCCGGTCTGTGAGGTGACATCGAGCGTGCCACCGTGCTTCTGCACGATGATCGAGCGCGCGATCGCGAGGCCCTGACCACTCCCTTTGCCGACGGGCTTGGTCGTGAAGAACGGATCGAAGATCTTGTCGAGGATCTCCGGCCGGATGCCACTGCCGGTATCGCTGATCGCGACCTTGACCCACTCGCCCGCGAGCCACGTCTTGATCTTGATCAGGCCGTGTTGGTTCGTGTCGCCGATCGCGTGCGCGGCATTGACGATGAGGTTGAGGAAGACCTGGTTGAGCTCGTCGCCGTGGCACATCACATCCGGAATCAGGCCGAGCTCTTTCTCGACATCCGCGACACCACCGGTCTCGTGATGACAGATCACGAGCGTGGTCTCGATCGCGGTGTTGAGGTTCGCGGGCGCCTTCGCCTCCGTGCGATGCGAGGCAAAATCTTTCGTGGCACGTACGATCTTGGTGACCCGGCCGAGCCCCTCGAGCGAGCGCGCCGCGGCTTCGCCGAGGTTCTCGCGCAAGAACGCCATGTCGTGATCGGCCTCGAGCTTGTCGGCACGCGCGATCGCCTGGTCGTTCGGCACGCGAAGCCACGCGAGGTCTTCGACGAGCCGATGATAATCGATCATGCCGGCTTCGAGCTGGCGGATCCCGTCGGCGATGAACGTGCAGCTATCCGTGATGAACTGGACCGGCGTGTTGATCTCGTGCGCGATGCCGGCGGCGAGCCGACCGATCGCTTCGAGCTTCTGCGCCTGTCGGAGCTCGATCTCCATCTGCAGGCGCTGCGCGATCTCTTCTCGCAGCTGCTCCGCGACGCGCTTCTCGGCGGCGGCGGCCTCGCGCAGCTGCTCGTTCGCGGTCACCGTGTTCCAGAACTCGCGACCCGCGACCGTGCCGAGCAGGAGTGTGTAGATCAGGAAGATCGCGTGCAGCGCCCCGAACGCGGGCACGACGTAGCCGGCGAGCGCCGCGAACATGCCAGGCAGTGTCAACACCGCGACCGCAGCGCGCTGCATTCTCGCGTGAGGTGCGAGTGCGGTGACACTGCCGGACGCGATGCCGCATAAAAAGAACGCGTAGATCACGGACGACAGGCTCGCGCCCGCCCGCACCTCGACGCCCGCGCCGGAGAGGCCCCACAAGAGGTTGCAGCCGACCGAACCGATCGCGAGGAGCGGGATGTTGCCGCGCGCATCGGGGCGTGCGAGCGAACGATGGCAAGCGTAGATTCGGATCCCGATGGCGAGCGCGAACATGCTGCCGACCAAGGCGAACGGAAGTCCGAGCGCGTTCCGCGCGAACAGTTGCGCTGCGGCCAGCATCAGCACGTGACCCACGGTCCCCGAAACGGACCTTTTCGCTAGCTCGGTCGACACCAGCTGCGCACGTGGTGACCCTACCATCCGATCGTTATATCGACCGAAACGGCTATTCGTTGACGTGCGTCGCAGGTCGAGCCCACCACCGCCACCGATATCGGCGGACCCTGACCCGTTCGTGCCATGCGTTGGCACACACGCGGGCCTCGCGATGATCGCGGGCGGTGTTGGCGTGTACTACTTCGCACCGCGCGCGCACGAGCTCGAGGTCGTACCGACCAGCGCGGGCGCTTCGGCGCGAGTCAGTGCGCGTGCGGCGACTTGGCGCGCGGCTGCGCCTCGAGCTCGGCCATCTGCTCACGCAGTAACCAGGTCGGCTCTTCGAACACATCTTCGACCATCGAGCCGAGCTCCGGCGGCCCGGCCGACTCGGCACGCGCGATCGCTTCGCGCACGTCCTTCTCGATCGTCTCGGCCAGCGCCTCGCGCTCGCCCTTCGCGAGCCAACCCTTCCGGGTCAACCACACCTCGGCGCGGCGCAACGGATCACGCTGATGGCGCCAGACTTCGGTGATCTTCTCGTCGCGATAGCGCGTCGGATCATCCGAGCTGCTGTGCGCGCTGACGCGATACGTGAGCAGCTCGATGAACGTGGGGCCATCACCGCGGCGCGCTTTTTCGGCCGCGTGCGAGACCGCGTCGTACACGGCGAACACGTCGTTGCCATCGGCGCGCAGCGGCTCGATGCCGTAGGCGAGTGCCTTGATCGCGATGGTCTCAGACGCGGTCTGGACCGAGCCCGGCGTCGAGATGGCCCACTGATTGTTCTGGCAGATCAGCACGACCGGGACCTTCATCACGCCCGCGAAGTTGAGGCTGACGTGGACATCGCCTTCGCTCGTGCCGCCATCACCCATGTAGCCGAAGCACGCGCGGTCCTTGTCGCCTTTGATCTTCATCGCCATCGCGATGCCGACCGCGTGCGGAACCTGGGTCGAAACGCAGGAGCTCATCACCACGTAGTGATGCTCCTTGTCGCTCGGGTGACACGGCATCTGGCGACCCTTGGTGGGGTCGGTCGCGCAGCCGAAGATCTGCGAGATGTAACTATCGAGCGTCATGCCGCGATAGAGGCCGACGCCGGCTTCGCGCAGCGCGGGCACGATCCAATCATCGGGCTTGGTCGCGGCAGCCGAACCGACGACCGCAGCTTCCTGGCCCATCGCTTCACCGTAGAAGCTGATCCGACCCTGACGCTGGAGCGCGATCATGCGCGCATCGGTGACCCGGATCCGCAGCATCGCTTCGAACATCTTGCGAGCGAGCGGTCGCTCGAATCTCCCGAGTGCCGCTTCGTCGACTGGCGTGCCGTCCTCGCCGAGGAGTTGGTGAAGGCCGCGCGCCTTCGCGATATCGTCACCATCGAAGTAGCTGGGCTTTGTCAGACCATCTCCATGAACATGGTCGTGGGGTCTTCCAGGAGGCTCTTCACGTCCTGGAGGAACATCGCGCCATCCCAGCCATCGGCCAGGCGGTGGTCGACCGAGATCGACAGGTTCATCAGGTGACGGATCACGATCTGACCGCCGCGGACCGCCGGCTTCTCGTCGATCTTGTGGACGCCCACGATCGCGACTTCCGGGAAGTTGATGATCGGCGTGGCGAGCACGCCGCCGAGCTTGCCGAGCGAGCTGATCGTGAACGTCGAGCCCATGAGCTCCTCGCGCGTGGCGGTGCCCGCTTTGACCGCGGCGCCGAGCCGATCGATCTCTTTTGACAGATCGAAGATCGATCGCTTGTCGGCATCGCGTACGACCGAGACGGCGAGGCCATGCGGACCCTGCGCGGCGATCCCGATGTGGTAGTAGCGTTTGCGCACGATCTCTTGCGTCGCTTCATCGAGCGACGCATTGAGCATCGGCCACTTCTTGAGCCCGCTCACGACCGCCTTCACGATGAACGGCAAGTAGTTGAGCCTCACGCCGCGCTCGGCCGCACGCGGCTTCGCGCGCTCGCGCACCGCGACGAGCTCTGTCATATCGATCTCTTCGACGTACGTGAAGTGCGCGGCGGTGTTGACCGAGCGCGACATCGATTCGGCGATCTTCTTGCGGATGCCGCGCAGCGGGATGCGCTCTTCATCGCTCTCGGCCGGGCGTCGGTCTGCCGCCCGCGCAGTCGTCATCGACGCATCCCGCGCATCCCGCGCATCCCGCGCATCCGGCGCATCCGGCGCGCTGCCATTCTGCGCGCGCTTCACATCTTCGGTCGTGACGCGGTTGTGCTTACCGGTCGGCGCGACGCCGCCGATCTCGACACCGAGCTGGCGCGCGAGCCGGCGCGTTGCCGGCGTGGCGAGCACGCGCGAACGATCGCGCGTCGCATCGACGACTTCAATTGCACTCCTGACCGGAGGGGCGGGAGGGGCCGTTCCCGTTCCGACCGCGACCGCGCCTGGAGCCGGAGCCGGAGCCGGAGCCGGAGCCGGAGCCGGGCCG
>Ga0209724_1004200_pt1 | contig 11414 bp, 12 predicted proteins | sample grotaG_FD_184143 | JGI IMG/M metagenome (GOLD analysis project Ga0209724, IMG submission 184143) | Glacier valley bacterial and archeal communities from Borup Fiord, Nunavut, Canada, to study Microbial Dark Matter (Phase II) -... | ecosystem: Environmental > Aquatic > Freshwater > Ice > Glacier ... | reverse complement strand
GTAACCTGCTGCCTTAGTAACTTGCTACGAGCAGTCATAAGGTCCTTTAATTCTAGTAGAACAGGATTTAATGCAGGTGTGGCCTTGATTTCATCAGCGTGCTTTGCTGCATAGTTACATAACCGCTTACTGTCTATGACATCATTCTTCCCCCTAACCAAGCCAAAGCTCCGTTTGATATGGGTAGCATTGCCGATATACAAAGGCAGGTGATATTTACTACAAAAGCTCCAGATCAGCCGGTGATATACACCCGTATTTTCTATAACCAGCAGCGTTGTTTCATCAAATTGGACATCCTGCTTTTTTAAGAACTGGTGGAAATATTTGATTTAATCCAGTGTGTTATCAAACCGCTCGGTTACCATAGCCTGGCAAATGTGGTTTATCTCCCGCATCAGGGAAAGATCGAAATAGGGCTTTGAAACATCAATGCCCAAGTAATACTTGGGTTGGTTTGTCATTACTAGTATCTTTAAATTTGATTAATCCTAACCATTTGCCCCATCGTCCTAGTCCTTAATAATGGGTCTTAAGCCCGAATTGCTATCTGGACACTAAGGGAAAAAAGCAGCAGAGGATTTTATCAGAATATGGGTATCAAACCCTACCGAGGAAGTAATGCGCCTCTGCTGCTGGTTAGGTTTATAAACATATTAACACAGGCAGAAAAGAAAAAGTAGCAAAAAGGAAAACTGCAACAATAACCACAACCATAGTTAATAAATTACCTTTTCAAATCTAAAGGACCGGGGCAGTCAGTATGCAGGAAGAAAATATCGCCTGCTCTTGAAGGACTTGGGCGGCATCTGCAGCATGAGCAGGAAAGGAAACTGCTGGGATAACGGAATAGTAGAAAGCTTCTTTGCCACGCTGAAAAAGGAGCTTCTATATCCACGGACGCAGTTCAGCACACACGATCAGGCCCAGGAAGAGATTTTCAAGTATATCGAAACCTGGTACAACCGAAAACGCCTTCATTCAACCCTGGGGTATCTTTCACCTAATCAATTTGAACAGCAGATGAATCCACAGAAACTTAACGCGGTGGCGTAAATCGCCATCACTAAAGGCCGACGTGTGGCCGAAGGCACACAGGCCGCAATTGAGCACAGGAATAGTTGCTTTAAAATAATGAAAAAATATATTTTTGTAGTACTTCTAAACCTCATGTCCTAATTTCTTAGACAGTTCCATAGAATGGGGAATGGTTTACCCATGATGATATGGTTAAATAGAAGTTGCTTCTATAAAGAAAGTAAAGGAAAATATTGCACTCTATAATGATTGCTATGCTTTAATTGTGCATTTGAAGTTTATCAAAAATAAACTTGATAATTGAGGTTTATTTTCTTGTCCTTTGAATTTGTGAAGTATTGCGATAGGGTGGCACAAAACCCCATGTTGAACCAACACCTACGGTGAATTTTACCAACAGAATAAAAGTACGACCTTATAGGTTCATTAAAATAAACTAAGATGCAAAAAAAACGACTACAGTAAAGTAACGCTTTTAACAGAAGCACAGGCCTTTCTTCAGCAACTGCACAACACCCTGCAGGCAAAGGAGTATGCCACCCGTACCATCCGCAATTATATGCAGGAGATACGTTTTCTTTTCGCTCACTATTACTAACGGCTGCCCTCACAGATTAGCCAGCAGGATATCATCAGCTACATTTGCTTTATCATTAAAGAACATGGGGTGGGTCGTGAAAAATGCCACCAGGCAGCACAGGCCTGCAGTTTCTTTTTCAAACATGTTTATCCATCGCCTTTTATTATTCCTGTTGCTTTTTATCCTCGTAAAACCCATAAGCTGCCACAGGTATTTAGTGTATTGCAAATACAACAATTACTATATGTGATCACCAATCAAAAACATTTGATGATGGTGAGTTTATTTTATGGCACGGGCTCAAGTATGAACGAACTGCGCAATGTGAAGCTCAGCGATATTGACAGCCTGGGTTACCAGCGAAAAGTAGTTGCGGTCAAAGGCGGTAAAGACCGGTTTACCATTCTGACAAAACATTTGTTAGAACCGCTTCGTAACTATTACAAAGCCTGCAGGCCATCCCTTTATTTGTTTGAAAGACAACGTAGCGGGCAGCCCATGCACGAGCGCAGCATTCAGGATTTCATACAAAAATATATTGCCAGTATCGGACTCGGTGGCAAAGACTATTCAGCCCATACCTTGCGCCATTCTTTTGCAACACACCTGCTCGATGCAGGCACCGATATACATACCATTAAAGAATTGCTGGGCCACAGTAGTCTTGCCACCTCTCTAATTTACCTGTATCTGCAGCAATCCAAACGCTCGGCCATTGTATCTCCCCTTGACGCTGTAATGTAACGGGCAATATGAGCAGCCACGCTGTTCAATGGGACTGCAGCTACAGCGCATATTTAACCATTACAGCATATAGAACGGCAATGCATACAGCAGCCATATTTTTAACGTAACCGTTCGGCCAAGGCATATTGATTATGATTTCTTGATGGTATATGTTTGCTAAATAAATAGCAACCTAACGATGGAACCAAGTATTCATGATTATATAGCTAAGTACATTGCCAGCGGCCGATCAAAGCGAATGGAATTTTGCAGAGAAAAAAGTATTGCTTATCATTATTTCAAGTACCACTTTATGCGTCAGCATAAAACGACTACAACTGTGAAACCTACCGGCTTCATTGGCCTAAAAGTAAAGCAGTCGAGCCCCGCTACTTTTCCCGTAAAACAAATAAAAGAAATTCTCACGGCCAGGCTTTTTGCTGACGGCAAACTTAAGCTGGAAGTCCAGGGTGAATTTCCGGCAGACTATAGACATTGCCTTTGTAAGAGATCTTGTTGTCTTTATGGACAGCATAGAATGGGTAGGCTTCCGTTTCTAATACTACCGGTTGCCAGGGCGTAAGAAATGACCTTTCTATTTCGAATTCCTGAGCGGGTATTTTCCGCGTCGTACCGTGCTCCAGCAGGTCTCCCAGGTTTTCCGCTACCATCAATACCCGATCCTGGTCATAAACGATCATGGCTGTACAGCCGCCGATGGCTGCAAAGGCAAGTTCATGTGCATCAATAACTGTTGCCGTGGTAAACGGCGTGTCGGAGAACAGGATAAACTTAAACCGGGACCGGGAAAGCACAAAGGTGAAGAACTGCACTTTCCTGGTTTTACCCTGCTGCATAGTTGGCATATTGTAGAAACCAAAGTCTACTTGCGCCTGAAGACCATAATCAAGTTCTGGAACGCAGAAATAATCCCGGACATGTTCTGTTTTGGGGATATTGAACTTCGTTCTGATGATCAAAACGTAATTAAAAACAGTCTTGGGTGTTACTACTGGAAAATTCGTATAAGTTTCTTTTAACCAGTCATGCATTTGAGCAGCTGGTGTTTCCGGATATTTGACCAGCCTGTCTTTTACAAAGAGTTCATACTCCTGAAGTGACTTTCTTCTTTCAGGTTTTGAGGCCTGCTTCTCGATAAATACGTCTTCTTCGATTTCAAGGAGCGCTTTAGCAGCACGCCAGTCAAGATTCAGTTCTGCTGCAATTTTACGGATGGAGAATCCCTCCTTGTTCATTTGGTGAACTGATCGATAGGTCATAATTTTGACGATTGAATAATTCATGGTAACCCTGCATTTAGTAGATGACAAGGTTATTATTCTTTTGGGGGCAACTGCCCCCAAAAGAGAATTATAGATTCAATCCCTCAGATTTCTCGCTTGGATCTTTCAAGAGTTCTGCCTCTTAATTACCGAACGTTCAACATCTTATTTACCGATTTTGAAGCTTCTTATTTACCGAAAGTGCTGCATCTTAATTACCGAAAGTGCTGCATCTTAATTACCGAAAATGCTGCATCTTATTTACCGTTCACACAGGCTCGATAATTTCACGCTCCCTGGGCAGGTGTGCAGGAAAAGTCATCCGTCCTGGGTGCGCTATTTTCACGGCCTTATCTGCCGGCTTATTTCGCTGGTAGCTGACCGTTTCCGGTTCGGTGACAGGGGCTGCCGCCGGCTCCACTTCCAGTAAGGTAGGCTGTACTCCGTTAACACTTTCTGCAGGCACGAACCGCTCAGACCGGGATCCATAGATCAGCCGCTTGAGCTGCTCTAATTCCTGATCCATGCGCAGCATATGGTAGACCATATCTTCTCGGGAGAGTGCGCTAAGTGCTTCAGCAGTAGGAATCATGACTCTAAAATACCCGTTTACAGGTATATCAAAGGCATATTTTTTTCCACATTTATGGAAAACAATATCGCTTGCGGTGCCGGATACTTTCCAGCTGAATGCCTTTCAGTATCCAGTTAAGTTCATCGGAACTAGTTAAAATAGCCTGGCCAGACGGCTCTTTCTGGGGGAATTCGAAGGTGCCCCGTTCTAGCCGTTTCAGGTACAGCGCATAGCCGTCACCCTCAAATAATAAGAGCTTGATCTGTCGTCGTCTCCGGCATAGAAAGATGAAGATCTCGCCGCTCATAGGATCCCTGTTCATTTCTGCACGCACAATACCCGACAGGCTATCAATCCCGCGGCGCATATCGCAGATACCCGGATATAAATAGTACCGAACGGTACTAGCCAGGAACAGCATCTTAACTTAGTAATACCTTTAGAAATGACGCCTGAACAGGGCTGTTAAACTGTATCCTGGCGCCACCTGGAAAAATAACTTCTACAGGGGCAGAATCAGGCGTAGCCGGTTGTTTAGGGGAAAGTTGTAGCGGAATAAAGCCCGCTACGCTGGCACTTACACTTTTCTGCTTTTTAGCTGCGTAATATGACCGGTAGTCTTTTAAAACTTCATAAAATCTCCAGGTCGGGATATCATATTTCTTGCAGAAAGCAACCTGGGTAGAGCCACAGGCTTCCCAACTTTCAATCCATTTAAATTCGGGTGGTAAGGAAGCTGATCTTTTCATGATGAAAGGAATTAGTCTTCCAAAAATCAACCACTAAAACCATTATTCAAATATGTAGTTGCTCGTTGGCTTACGGTGCTGGACAGGCTGGTGAAAGGTAAAAGTGTCCGGGGCTGGATATGGGCCTATCATTCACCCACAAAAAGGCTGGTCATGTTTGATTATGCTGAAGGCCGCGGCAAAGAGAATCCGGTGAAACACCTGAAGAATTTTCAGGGCTATCTTCAAGTTGACGGTTATGCCGTCTACGACGGGTTTGGGCTCCTTCCGGGCATTACCATGGTAGCCTGTTGGGCGCATACAAGGCGTGAAGTGTACGAAGCAAAGGATTATGACCTGCCACGGGCCGAGCATATCTTACATGAAATTGGCTTGCTTTACAACCTTGAACGAACCATAAAAGGGCTTTCTGATGCGGAGCGAAAACACCGGCGTGAAGAAACCGCCATCCCTATTCTGGACAGGCTTCATGCTTATATGCTTCGGGAATATGAAGCGGTATTACCTTCAAGTCCTATGGGTAAAGCCCTGAACTATGCATTAAAACGCTGGAAAAAGCTGCTCACCTATACACAGTCTGGTGAGCTTGAAATTGATTCAAATCTGATTGAGAATTCAATACGTCCTATTGCTGTAGGCCGCAAAGCTTTCCTGTTTGCTGGCAGCCATGAAGGAGCCCAACGAATTGCCATGCTCTATAGCTTTATGGGTTCATGCAAGAAAAATGATGTTGAACCCTTTGCCTGGTTAAAGAAAACATTAGAAATACTGCCATCCTGGCCTGGAAACCGCATTCACGAGCTGCTTCCTAATTATAAGCCAGAATAAATCATACTGATTTTTTGGCTATGTCAATATGCGTTCCCCGAAAGCATACAATACTTCACCTTTTAGTGGATCTTTGCCTAGCTCCCGGGATACCAGGCCGGCTAAAGAATAAGATCCCTTTCGCATATCTACAGCTCCTGCGTACAGGTAATACTGAAGACCGGTATGATAGGCTAGCATCCGGCAAGCTCACGTAGAAAATGAGCACTAAATTCACCCTGGACTTCCAGCTTAAGTTTGCCGTCAGCAAAAAGCCTGGCCGTGAGAATTTCTTTTACTTGTTTTACGGGAAAAGTAGCGGGGCTCGACTGCTTTACTTTTAGGCCAATGAATCCGGTACGCTTCATAGTTGTAGTCGTTTTATGCCGCCGTGTAAAGTGGTACTTAAAATGATGATAAGGAATGCCATTTTCTCTGCAAAATTCCATTCGGTTTGATCGGCCGCTGGCGATATACTCAGCTATAAAATCATGAATACTTGGTTCCATCGTTAGGCTGCTATTTATCTAGCAAACATATACTGTCGAGAAATCATAATCAATATGCCTTGGCCGAACGCTTACGAATAACATCCTTTGCCCATGTCTACAGCTCCGGCATACAGATAATACTGCAGGCCGGAATGATAGGCTAACATCCGGCAAGTTCGCGCAGAAAACGGGCGCTGAACTCACCCTGAACTTCCAAGGTCATCTGGCCGCCAGAAAAAAGCCGGGCTACAGTTGTTTCCTTGATAGGTTCCGCTGGTTTGACCTTCGAAATTGGACCGTCAAGTTTTAGACCTATAAAACCGGAACGTTCGGGTGCTGCCTTCTTGATCTGCTGACGTTTCCAGTGGTACTTAAACTTATGATAAGAAATGCTGTGGCGTTTACAGAAGGCCATCTGACTGCGTTCGCCACTGTCTTTAAAGCGGGAGATAAATTCATGAATACCTAGTTCCATAATATAAAAGCTAATTGACATAGCAAATTTATACCAGGGCAAAATCACAATCAATATGGGTTAGCCAAGTGGATACAATATAACCATACGGGCGCTTGTGGTCCCAGTCTTACATCGGGAGTCACACATAGGAGCCTGAGCTTAATGATTATCGAGGTGTTTGAGGAGCAATAATTTAGTCCCCGAATGTCCATTTTTAGGAATATTTAAAATGAATCATTAACTTAATTCTAGCAAAACTGCTTTACATTGGAACCCGTGTTATTGGCTGTAGCTTTGTCTTTCAGTCCTTTTTTTATTTTTTCTAATTTGTCTCTCTAATTCATTTCTTATGGATTACAATAGTCGCAATAAGTTGGGTCTTCTGTAGTTTTTTTATTTGGATACATTTCTTCTTTTGTGAATAGACAATGTTGGCAAACATAAATGTAACTCAATGTTGAATTTGTTGGTGAACCGCATAAACTGCACTCAAGTCCCTTTCTGACGTCCGTTATCCCAAAACCAGGCATTTGACATGTAGGGCAAGTACATTTAATTTTTTGCGCCAATTTTTGTGTTGCCTTTTCAATCACATTCATTCGTGTAGGGTTATACATCGCTCTCATATCTGTTTCTGCATATACAGAATTGTATTTTGAGTATAGCTGCTCAAATGATTTCTTTAAATCTTCAATATTGGTTATCCCTTTATGTATTTCTGTATTTTCATCTTTTGATTTTCGAAGAATTAACCCATGAGTAGGAAACCCTACTTGGTCGGCAAACTCAAAAAGCTCTTTTTGAGTTTGAATTTGTTTTCCATTAAAATTAGTGGAAGTGCTTAATTCTCGAACCACAACTTCTAGGTTATTTTTTGTATCTACAAAAATCAAAAATTCATCATCTGCATTAACAAAAAACATAGATGGATGTGGGCCGAATGAACCTTCGCTTGCAATTCCTAAATCATAGTTGTTTATTTTCATTGCTCGCAAACACTTTTCTCTTGCAGTTGAAATTGGGTCAAGCTCTCTTTCTATCTCTCCTGTAAAAGTTCCTAATGCGTCGGTATCAAAAGTTTCATCTACAAAACAAGTAACTCCTAACTCTTTTTCAAAAATGGGTGCAATTACGTTTTCTTTTTGGTGTTTAGTAGCAATTATAACTTTTCTGCCTTGAAACAGGGTTTTCATTTTTTTAATTTTCAACTTATTTTCTGTCATAAATTAATTTGTTTGGCGTATTTTAATATGATTTGTTTATCAATTTGTTTTTCCATATCCATTCGAAATAATAGCGGAAGTTGGGTGTATTGAAGAATAAAATTTTCGGTTTGTGGCGTATGTTCTCCATTAAATATAATTCCGATTATTGGAATATTTCTTCTGCGTAATTCTTGAATTGTTAAAAGCGTATGGTTTATACTACCTAAATAATTTCGCGATACTACTATTACACTCAAAGCAAAATGTGTAATTAAGTCTGCAATTAGTATCTTGTTATTTAGTGGAACCATTATGCCACCAGCACCTTCAATCACTAAATGATTATTGGTAACAGGTAAATTGAAATCTTCCAATTGGATTTCTATTCCGTCAATTTCTGCTGACGCATGCGGAGATAAGGGTTGTATTAATTTAAAACGTTCCGAATGAAATACGGTTTTATTATTAGAAATTAACCGTTTTACCTTCATAGTATCTGTATTGTCAAGTTCGCCTGATTGAACAGGTTTCCAATAATCAGCCTTTAAATGTTCGGTAATAACTGCTGATATTATTGTTTTGCCAATGTCTGTTCCATTACCTGTAATAAAAATTCTTTTTATGTCACGTGTATGTTTCATAAGTATTAAACCTCATTTTAGTTTAAATTTTTTATAATTTTGTAGCACGTTCTAATCTGTCATTTATTGTTTTCCCTAGTCCAAAATCCGGAAATCTTTCAGCAATAATAATATCTAAATTGAGTTTATCCAAGTTATGCAAAGCAGTATATAAGTTGCTTGCTGCTTCCTGTAAATCACTATTTTGTGATAAAATTTCTTGATGAATGATTTGTTGATTATTAATTTTTTGTGAGAATAATAGAAGTCCTATTTTTTTATTCGAAAATGATTTTATACTTTCTTCTATATTTGTTTCTAAATTAGTATTTGTACGTGGTGCATAGTGTCTCGAAAGCATACCTGGTGCAGCAGGAGTCATTTCTTCTTTATTTTTAATTTTAACTGAACCAATCACAGATTCAATATTTTCAATAGAAATTGCACCTAATCTATATAAAATGGGTTCATCTCCTTCAAATCCAATAATCGTTGATTCAATACCATTTATACAATCACCTCCATCAAGAACCATTTGAAGCTTTTTGCCAAAATATTCTTCTACATGATTTGCTTTTGTAGGGCTAATACAACTAAAGGGATTCGCACTCGGAGCTGCAAGTGGGTAACTTAATTGTTTTAATAACGCCAATGTTATAGGATGATTAGGCATTCTTATGGCAACAGAATCTTTACCAGCAGTTATTAAATCAGGTACTTGTATATTCTTTTTTAAAACCAATGTCAAAGCTCCTGGCCAAAAAGCATTAGCTAATATAAGTGCTTTGTCGGGTATGTAACTTGTTAATTGCTCCAATTGATTGATATTATGGATATGAACAATTAAGGGATTGAATAATGGGCGGCTTTTCATTTCGAAAATTTTGGTAATAGCAACTTCACTATATATGTTGCCAGCTAAACCATAAACAGTCTCTGTGGGAATAGATATTAAATCGTTTTGATCTAAAATTTCAATTGCTCTTTGTATATTATCTGAAATCATTTTTATTATTTTATTGTTTTAGTTTCAATGGTTTGCCCTTTTCGTTTTCGTAGAAATCTCCATTATCAAAAACTAAATTTCCATTCACAAATGTATGGGTCATTTTTGTTTGAAAAATTGATCCTTCTAATGGTGACCAACCACATTTGGATAAAATATTTTGCTTGCTAACTGTCCAGCTTGTATTTAAGTCAACGATAGTAAGGTCTGCGAAGTAACCTTCTCGTATGAAGCCCCTGTTTTCAATGTTGTAAAGTATCGCTGGATTATGACACATTTTTTCTGTGATTTTTTCTAATGATATCAATCCTTGTTTGTAAAATTCGAGCATAATGTTCAACGAATGCTGGACGATTGGTGCACCCGACATTGACTGAAAATAAGGCTTTTGTTTTTCGTTTAAGGTGTGAGGTGCGTGGTCTGTAGTAACGATATCAATTCTATCGTCTAACAAAGCATTCAAAAGTCCGTTTTTATCTTCTTCTGTTTTTATGGCAGGGTTCAATTTTATTAAAGTCCCCAAATGCTTATAGTCTTTGTCAGAAAACCACAAATGATGAACCGATACTTCGGTGGTTATGTTTTTCTCTTCTAAAGGAATGTCATTACGGAATAAATGTGTCTCTGCTTCTGTGGTCAAGTGCAGAATGTGAAGCCTTGCCTTGTGTTTATTGGCTATTTCAATTGCTCGTTTGGTAGCTTCATAACAAGCTTTTTCACTCCTTATGATAGGGTGAAATTCAATAGGTACATTCTCACCATATTTTTCTCTGTAAAGTTGCTCGTTCTCTTCGACTATTTGCTCTTTCTCTGAATGAATAGCGATAATACATTTGCAATTGGCAAAAAGCATTTCCATTGTTTCTGGATTGTCGACAAGTAGGTTTCCTTTTTTTGTAAAGTAAAGTCCGTCATCTGAAACGCCTAAAAGTTTGGATGTGTCGAGTTTAATAATGTCATCAAGATTGTCACCATTAACACCTAAAAAGAAACCATAATTGGCCAAAGATTTTTCAGATGCTATTTGACATTTTTCTTTTAAGATGTCAAAGGTTAAAGCATTCGGAAACGTATTTGGCATATCAATAAAAGAAGTTACACCACCAGCAATGGCTGCTTTGCTCTCTGTGTAAAGGTCACCTTTATGTGTTAGTCCAGGTTCACGAAAATGAACTTGTCCGTCAATGATGCCTGGAAATAAGTACTTTCCTGTTCCATCAATTACGCTTGCGTTTAGTTCGTCATTATGTCGTCCGATTTTTTGAATTACACCATTATTAATTAGTATGTCGGTAAGGATTATTTGTCCCTCGTTAACGATGCTTATATTTTTGATAAGAGTTCTTTTTGTCATTGTAAATTGTCTGTCTGTTTCGGATCGTATGCCGTTGCGAATTACGTCAGTTTATCTAAAAACCTAAAATAATTTTTAAATCTGACTACCGGCATCTAAATATAAGCGATATACAAGCATAAAAAAAGAATGGGTTCTTTGGATAATAGCATTGTCGACTTGAAAAACAACAGCCCAAAAACGCTTAAAATGAGTTACATCGTATGCTTTCGGGGAACGCATATTGACATAGCCAAAAAATCAGTATGATTATTCTGGCTTATAATTAGGAAGTAGCTCTTGAATGCGGTTTGCAGGCCAGGATGGCAGTATTTCTAATGTTTTCTTTAACCATGCAAAGGGTTCAACATCATTTTTCTTGCATGAACCCATAAAGCTGTAGAGCATGGCAATTCGCTGGGCTCCTTCATGGCTGCCAGCAAACAGGAAAGCTTTGCGGCCTACAGCAATAGGACGTATTGAATTCTCAATCAGATTTGAATCAATTTCAAGCTCACCAGACTGTGTATAGGTGAGCAGCTTTT
>Ga0209724_1004192_pt1 | contig 11431 bp, 4 predicted proteins | sample grotaG_FD_184143 | JGI IMG/M metagenome (GOLD analysis project Ga0209724, IMG submission 184143) | Glacier valley bacterial and archeal communities from Borup Fiord, Nunavut, Canada, to study Microbial Dark Matter (Phase II) -... | ecosystem: Environmental > Aquatic > Freshwater > Ice > Glacier ... | reverse complement strand
TCACGCGGCTCGAATGGGGTCATTATTGTAACTACCAAACAGGCTAAAACAGAGAAGTTCCAAATAACCTACGATGGATATTCAGGAATTCAAACTGCTTGGAAGCATTTGCCTTTAATGAATACGGATCAGTACTTGACTTACGGAAAAATGATGAATGATAACGCCGGATTACCTTATCCTGCCCGCTGGTCAAAAATGAATGAACCAATTTATAACGGAGCTACTCAAACCTGGGCTCAAACCAACACAAATTGGGAAGATGCCATGTTCCGTAGTGCAAATATTCAGCAACATTCGGTTGCCTTAACCGGTGGTAATGCCAAATCGAAATTCTATACCTCAGCTGCATACTTTAAGCAGGATGGTATTATGATCGGAACGTATTATAACCGTCTGAATTTCCGTTTAAATTCGAATCACGAAATTTCCAAGAGCATCAAATTCGGTCAAACACTGAATATTTCTCAGGATGCAAATCAGGGCGAACAACAAATCGGCGCGCGCCCTCAGATCCTGAATATGGAAAGAATGTTACCCTACATGCCACTTCATGACCCAACCCGTGATGGCGGATACCGCAGTCCCGACGGCGCTGACGGTACTGACCCTGACAATCCTGTACGTGCTGCCTTATTGGGCTCACGGGTATATCATTCATTCCGTATGGTTGGATCTGCTTTTGCAGAAGTTAAAATTCTTGATTACCTCAAGTATAAATCTTCAGTTGGGTTGGATTATACCAACGACAGGTATTCCGATTTTGGACCAACCTGGAATGAGGGTACTTTCCATTCCAGTTCAATGGCAGGAGTTTATGATTCGAGAGGAACAGGAGCTTCATGGTTATTTACAAACCAGCTTACCTTCGACCGCACCATTGGAAAACATTACATCAATGCAACAGTTGTGGCAGAACAGACAAAAAGTAAATATTTCGGACTATCAGGCGGCGGAGCTTTTCCGGATAACAGTCTCCAAGTATTGCAAGGTCCTATTCCAAGTACCATTTCAGTTAACAGTAGCGAAAATGAGGAATCCTTGATTTCGTATATCGCTCGTATCCAATACAGTTATGCAGACAAATATTTATTCAGTGCAAGCTGGCGTGCCGATGGTTCTTCAAAATTTGCTCCCGGAAACAAATGGGGCTATTTTAAATCATTCTCCGGAGGTTGGCGCATGAAAGAGGAATCATTCCTTAAAGACGTTGATGCAATTTCCGATTTGAAGATAAGAGCCAGCTATGGTGAAACCGGATTTAACGGTATTGGAAACTACGTTTGGCAAACCAATTTACAAGCAGGTGGCACATTCTACAATTTTGTAGGAAGTGATACGCAGGGATCATTCTTCAATCAGCTTGGAAATACCAACCTGAAATGGGAAACTACAAACATGACCAACATTGGCATTGATTTAAAGGTATTGAATTCGGTATCAATCACCGCCGAATATTACGACCGTCAGACAAACGACATGTTGCTACAGGTAGCTCCCGCACCTTCTATGGGATTCTGGAACAGTACCTATACCAACATTGGTAAAATGTCGAACAAAGGTTTTGAGTTGACTTTGGGATACAACAAACAATTGGGAGATTTAAACCTGAATGTTTCCGGAAATATTTCTTCGAACAAAAACGAGGTCGTAAAACTTGATTTGCCAACCGCTCAAATCTTTGCAGGAAATGCTGACGATTATGGCCATAACTATCCTATCACGCTCACAGAGGAAGGACTACCAATTCAGCAATTCTATGGTTTCAGAGTCGATCATATTCTACAGGCTGGCGAAGCACATCCAACCATGCCCGATGCAAACCCAGGTGATATCCTTTTTAAAGATATTTCAGGACCCGATGGAATACCTGATGGTATTGTTAACGACAGAGACCGTGAAGTTCTTGGAAGCTTTCTTCCTAAATTCAACTATGGATTTAATTTGTCTGCAACCTACAAAGGATTTGATTTCACTGCATTTTTACAGGGATCGTACGGGAATAAAATCTTCAATGCCAACCGCATTATTACTGAAGGTATGATTCGTCTGTTCAATGCCAGCCCGAATGTTTTGACTGCCTGGACTCCATCAAACACAGATTCAGGTCTGCCGCGCGCTATTGCCGGTGATCCTAATCAAAATGCCCGCGTTTCCGACAGGTGGCTGGAAGATGGTTCATTTGCCAGATTAAAAACACTTACTTTAGGATATACTTTACCAAAGGCATTCTTAAGTGCAAAAACCAAAGGCATTTGCCAAAATGTTAGATTGTATGTTACAGCTCAGAACTTACTGACCTTTACTAAATACACAGGATACGATCCTGAAGTTGGACAAAGATCGGCAGGTGGCAATATTACTGCAACTTATGGCGCTTTAGCACAGGGCGTTGACTATGGTCAGTTCCCTCAGCCACGCACTTTCCTGGTTGGTGTACAAGTTAGTTTTTAATCAATTTAATCAATAAAAGACTGATATAGTTATGAAAAATAAATATTTAATAATGGTGCTTTTGTTGGGAAGTACCTTTCTATGGTCTTGTAACGAAAAGATACTCGACCTTACTAATCCCAATTCCTTAACACCTGAAGTGTATTACAAAACTCCGGGTCAGTTGGATCAGGCTGTGGCAGCTGTATATTCTGCAGTTAGAGGTGACGATTTACTTGCTCTTGATTATTTCTTTCTTTCTGAATTCCAGTCAGACGATGCGGTTTCAGGCGGTGATCAATGCCCCGGATTTCAGGCGGATATTGTAACAGGACGTTATAATGCTTCGAACGACGAGATTTTCCATGTTTGGCGAGGTTGGTATGCTGTAATTATGAGAGCCAACGCAGTGATAGAAAAAGCTCCGCAAGTGGAAGGTATGGATGAAGCTCTTCGTAAAGAGCGAGTTGCAGAAGTTAAAGTGCTACGCGCATGGGCTTATTTTGAATTAACCATGAATTGGGGTAAAGTTCCGATTTATACCGAATATGGCAAAAGCATGGCCGATTATAAACCTCGGTCAGAAGTCGCTGATGTTTACAAACTGATTATAGACGATTTAACTGCTGCATCAGCCGATCTTCCGGCAATAGTAAGTACTGAAGGCCGTATCACGCAATATACAGCAACAGCTTTACTCGGAAAAGTTTATATGCAACGCGGAAATCAGGGCGATATGGCTCTGGCTAAAGCGCAGTTCGATAAAATCATCAACAGCGGAAAATATTCACTTTCAGCCAACTATCTCGATAATTTTGTTGAAGAAGTTGGAACCAACAATGAATCACTTTTCCAGATTAATTATGGTGGAGGTGCAGGCGAATGGAATATTTGCTGGGCACCGAACGGTGACTCAAAAACCGATGGCGCTCAACTTCGTCATCAGTGGATTGCTCCCGGAGCATGGAGAAACATGATGCCTTCGAACAGTTTTCTGGCTGAATTTGAAGACAATGATCCGCGATTAAAATATACCGTTTATTTTACCGGTGATAAAGCCAATGATAACTGGATCCTGTCCGATGACGACAACCACGGTTATAAAGTCACATACAAAGGCCAGCAAATCAGCTGTAGTTGGAGAAAATCGACCATTTGCTACAAACTTATTGAAGATTGGAGACGTGGTTATCAAGGTTCTCGTATTAATCAACGTGTCATTCGCTATGCTGAAATTATTCTTAATCAGGCAGAATGCACATACAATCTTGGTGACAATGCCGGTGCGATTGCTTTGTTGAATCAAATTCGCAATCGTGCAACTGTTAAAATGCCCAAATATCCAACAACCGCTTACCCATGTAACTCAACAACTGAGGTATTTAAAGCTCTTGCTCATGAACGCCGGGTTGAACTTGGATTCGAGGAAGTACGTGCCAACGATTTGAAACGTTGGAAGAAACAGGGAAAAATCACTAGCTTTCCTTATGTATATACTCCGAAAAATCCGGATGGCTTATTGCCAATTCCACTGGCTGAAGTTAATGGTAATCCATCCATAGGTATAAACAATCAAAACACAGGCTTTTAAGATATAGCTGAATTTTTTTCAAGGCACCGGAATTTTCCGGTGCCTCTGTTTATATAGATACTGTTTAAAATCGATAAGTCAAAATTTTTTTTGCCATAAGTTTTGTTTTATGATGATCAAAACTTTGGATGCATTTACAATTGTCCGAGGTAAAAAAGAATTAGGGATTGTCCAGTTTATTAATCAAACATCTTAATCCAACCCATGAAAACCATCTATTTTCTGATTGTTTGCAGCCTTTTACTTTCCTGCAAAAACGAAAAAACCGGATTAATTATTCATTCAGATCAGATTTCGATCATGGAGCAAGGAGCCAATCTTAAAAACATTGCTCCTTTTATCAATAGCCAAAAGTTAAATTTTACAGGTTCTGAAAGTTCTGGCGATAAAACAATCGCCCATTTTTCCGGTGAGGAAAGAAAGCAGCTTGACCTGATCATCAAAACCAATCAATCAGATTCACTAACCCTTTACCAGTTTTCAGCGAAGCTAAAAGCTGATTCGAAATGGCTTCCAACAGATACTTTAAAGCTGTTATTCGAAAGTGTCGACTCCATTCAGGCAGGTATTTACAGCAAATTATATAAACCGGTTTATGCCTGGTGCAAACCGGTTTCCTTCACAAATTTCAATCAGATCGATACGATTCGGGGTATACAGATTGCCTACTGGAAATTTGCAGACCAAACCTATTCTGCAGCCATACCATTGGGAGGCGCAGGATTTGGGTTCACCCTCGGAAAAGAAAAAAATGGTTTTGGAGCTGTAGGCATTACCCAGTTTCCAATTGAAATTAAAGAAGAAATTCCGGTATTGTCGATCGGCTTTTCGAAAGATATTTACAAACTTATCCCCGGAACCATCAGGCAATCTTTTTCAGCCATGGGCATTCGTGATAACCTTCGGGAGCTGAAGAAAAAACCTGAAATGTACAATTATCTGGGCTGGGCTTCATGGAATGCGTTCATGCAAAATTTGAGCGAAGAAAAGATACTTGCTTCAGCAAAAAGTTTTCAGGAAGCCAATATTCCGGTAAAATGGTTCCTTATCGACGATGGTTGGCTGGATGTTACCAACAACAAGCTAAACAGCTATAAACCTGACAAAAAGAAATTTCCGCATGAATTTAAAAGCCTGACTTCAACTTTGAAATCGAAATTCGGAATCAGCGATGTTGGCGTTTGGCATACCTTAAATGGCTATTGGGAGGGAATTAATCCTGAAGGCGAGTTGGCCAAACAACTTCCGGATCTCATTTCTTACAACGATTGGATTCCATGGCTGCCTAAGCCGAAAACAGAACTATACTTCGTCAATCCGATGATGCCCCAAGGACTTCAGTTTTACGACGACTGGTATTCCTACCTGAAAGATCAGGGAATAACCTTCGTTAAAGTTGACAATCAACTGGCCGTGAATAAAATTTCCAATGGGAACTTTCCAATTTGGCAAACAGGAGAAATGATGCTTGGCAATATGCATCAGGCTGTCAACAAATACTTTTCAGGCAAGGTGATTAATTGCATGAACATGACCAACAGCGATTTTTACCATTATTCCAAATCGGCTGTCGCCCGAACTTCCGAAGATTACAACCCGCACAGCAACCCGAAACTGTTCGAATGCACCTACATGGGAAATGCCGCAGCCCATGTGCTCGCTTGTATGCATAACTCGGTTTGGATGTCGAACATCGTTTGGTCCGATTTCGACATGTTCCAGTCAACCGACAAGGATGCCTGGTATTACGCCATGGCCAAGGTGATGAGTGCCGGTCCGGTTTATATTACCGACGAACCAAACAAGCACAACCCTGATTTACTGCACGCCATAACCCTTGAAAATGGGAAAGTCATCAACGTTGATATTCCTGCTCTGCCCACCGAAGATTCTTTCTTCCAGCTTTTTGAATCCGACAAACCATTTAAAGCCTTTTCGAAATACGGTGAAAATGGATTGATAGCTGCATGGAATGTATCCGACCGCGATTTAGTGTCGGGAAAATTTTCAACTTCAGAAATTAAATCCTTAAAACCGGGAGCGTTTGTGGTATTCGATTTCATAAACAAATCAGTTCAGGAAGTCAGTGAATCGAGTCAAATTCCGGTAAAACTTACGCGGATGAAAAGCAATCTTTATTCGGTAATTCCTTTAAAATCGGGAAAAGCCATCATTGGCGATGCCGGTAAAATTATACCGATGGCGGTAATTTCTGAAAGTTCTATCGATGAAAATTCAATTTCGGCCACCATTTCCGAAAAATGTACACTTTGGATTTACAGCCAGTCAAAACCTGACGAAGTGATGGTAAATTCAAAGAAAACAGATCAGTTCAATTTTGATAAAAACATTCTTTCGATCAGGCTTGCTGAAGCAAACTCGAAAATCGAGGTGATGTTTTAATATGAAAATTAAATCAATACGATATGAGTAAACATATTTTCTTTATTTGCATTTTTTGTTTTCTGATTTACACTCTGAGCGCCCAAACCCCTCTCCAAAATGGAGTTGAAAGCAAAATCTATTCAAAAGTTCTCAATACAGAGCGGACCGTTTGGGTTGGACTGCCTGACAATTACGAAAAAACCAAAAAAAGATACCCTGTAATCTACCTGGCCGACCCCGACATGAACATTATGAATGGTGTTTTGAGTGTTTTATCCGGTCAAAAAATAACACCTGAATTCATCTTTGTTTGTGTGCCGCACATTAACCGCGATTTTGATTTAACTCCAACACAGTATTCCGATTGCAGTGGTTGTGGCGGAGCATCAAAATACCTTCAGTTTTTTGAAGAGGAATTAATGCCGGAAATTGAAAAAAAATATCGCACTGCACCATACCGTATCATGGCCGGATCTTCGTACGGTGGTTTATTCACCTTTTATAGTTTGATCAATAAAACCAACCTGTTCGATGCATATATAGCATCTACGCCATCCTGCTGGTTCAACGATAATCAGATTATCAAACAAATGAAAACTTTTCTGGCTGAAGCAAAGCCCATCAACAAATATTTGTACATCACCATGGGCAACGAAACCGGGATGATGATTGATGAAATGGTTGACTTGTTAAAAGCTGAAGCGCCTGCGTCCTTACAATGGAAATATGTCCATTATCCTGAAGAGGTTCATGGTACCATGCCCTATAAAAGTTTTTACGATGGAATGAAATTCGCATTTAAAGATTGGAAAGCCTTGTCGGTCGATATGAAATACACCTTAGAGCAAGGTAAATTCCTGCTTTCCATGAAAGGAAATCCCGAAGGAACGGTTCTGTATACTACTGATGGAACAGATCCTGGATATGACTCGAAAATATTTACTGCTCCGCTTGAGATCACTCAAAATACAATGGTAAAAGCCCGGCTTTGCAGTAAATACAGGCAGCTGAGTCCGGTCGATTCTGCTTCTTACAGTTTAATGACGGCTGAAAAGCCCACTAAACTGAAAGGAAATGTCAAACCGGGTTTGAATTATTCCCTGTTCGAAGGTCATTGGGAAAAGCTTCCTGAATTTGCAACTTTAAAACCTGCGGAATCAGGTGTGGCTGAAAAAATTGACCTGAGTCATTCAAAAACAGCAGACAATTTTGGTTTAACATTTACCGGACTTTTTAAAGCTCCGGCCGATGGAATTTACACTTTCCATCTTGCATCCGACGACGGTAGCCGAATGATTTTCAACGGAAAGTTACTCATCGACAACGATTTCAACCACGACATTCTCCTGAAAAGAGGCAGCGTTTTACTGAAAGCCGGATATTATCCCATTCAAATTCAGTTTTATGAAGCCGGTGGTGGCGAATTTCTGGAATTGAAAGTCAGCGGTCCGGGAATCGAAAAACAAAATCCGGATACGACTTTTTTATATCATCAATAATTTTAACAAATTAACAGTTTTTAAAGATATAAACCAGAATGAAAGATTTCTCCAGATTATTTAGTCGTTCGTTTGTCATTTCGATGATCAGTTTTTTGCTGATTGTTCTCATTTGTACAAGTTGCAGTCAGGACCAAAATGATCTTCAGTTAAAAACCGAAAACGGCACCATCGAAGGCATTCGGGACAGTATTACCGGTGTAAAAATGTATCTGGGAATTCCCTTTGCCAAACCGCCTGTAGGTGAATTGCGATGGATAGCACCGCAACCTTTGGATAATTGGCAGGGTGTAAAGGAAACCAAAAAATTCGGTCACCGGCCAGTTCAGATTAACGTATGGGGCGACATGGATTACCGCTCCGATACCACCAGCGAAGATTGTCTTTTCCTGAATGTGTGGACAACCGCCAAAGTGAATGAGAAACTTCCGGTGCTGGTTTATTTCTACGGTGGTGGTTGTGTTTGCGGCGATGCTTCGGAGCCAAGGTACGATGGTGCAAGCATGACGCAGAAAGGAATTGTGGCAGTCACGGTGAACTACCGTTTAAACATATTCGGCTTTTTTGCCCATCCCGAACTGAGTGCCGAATCGCCAAATAAGGCATCAGGAAACTACGGATTTCTCGATCAGAACATGGCTTTACAATGGGTTCAAAAGAACATTGCAGCTTTTGGTGGCGATCCACAGAGAGTGACCATCGCAGGCGAATCGGCAGGTTCCGAATCGGTTTGCGCACAAGTCATTTCACCGCTATCCAAAAACCTGTTTGCTCAGGCCATTGGCGAAAGCGGTGCGATGGTCGGTACAACTGAGCCTTTAATTCCGTTGCAGGAAGCTGAAAAAACCGGTCTTGAATTTGTACAAAAAGCCGGATATCAATCATTGGCAGAACTTAGATCGCTCTCTACCGAACAGATTTTTGCAGCCTACCAAAAATCCGGACGTTTTGGATTTCCTACGGTTTTGGATGGCTACTTCTTTCCAAAAACACTGACCGAAACCTACAAGGCTGGTGAATGCAACAAAGTGCCTCTGCTTTTGGGCTGGAATTCGGCAGAAGTTCCCGGCAGTTCGATGATGAGGGGATTGCCATACACGGAAGAGAATTACCGAAAAATTGTGCAGGAAATGTATCCTCAGGATTATCAGGAAATTTTAAAACTTTACCCGGCCAACACGCCTAAAGAACTGAATTATTCGGCTACCGCATTGGCTTCGGATAATTTCATTGCTTACAGTACCTGGAAGTGGTTCGACATGCACCGGAAATACAGTGGTCAACCGGTTTATCGCTACCTGTATTCCAAAGTCAGGCCTCCGTTGATTGATCAAAATCTGACTACCGGATTAGCTGGCGGAACAATGAAAAAGGATGACGCGAAACATGCTAAAGATTTACCAATCGGCGCACCTCATGCCTGCGAAATTCCTTATTGCATGGGTAATCTTCCATTGGTAAATGTATTTGCCTGGACGGAAGACGATTACAAAGTATCGGAAGCCATGCAGCAATATTTTGCCAATTTCATCATCACCGGAAATCCAAACGGAAATACCCTTCCTGAATGGCCATCTGCAAAGCCAGAAGAAACCTCTCCTTCAGTAATGGAAATAAATGTTGTAACGAAAACTTTTCAAGCAGATGATGAGCGATATCGCTTATTGGATAAGATATCTGGCAATCAATAAAAACAGTTGATCTTTAGAAAAAATGATTATGAATAACATCATGCAATCTTTGAAGAAATGCATTTTCCTTTTAGTTGGAATATGCTTGGCGTCTATGATAAATGCCCAACCAAAAAATGATTATGGCCAAAGGCAGACATCTCTGGCACAATACGATTGGAAATTGTGGCTCGACCCCAAAGCTTCGTATGAAAACGATAAGCTGTTTCTACCTCCGGTGAAACTTTCAGAAATTCCAAGCAATCAACCAACAGGTGGTTGGAATAAACTTAACGAAGGCAAGACAATTCATTTACCGGCAACTGTCGAAGAACATTTCTGGGGACAGAACGGAAATCCATTTGGCGTTTCTGGCGATTACATGGGCGTTTCTTGGTTTACTACTTCTGTTTCCATTCCTGCCTCGTTGAAAAACAAAAAGATACAACTTTACATCGAAAGTGCCAGAGTTAGAGCAGAAATCTATGTCAACCAACAATTGGCGGGTTATAACCTGGTTGACGGAACTCCATTTTACACCGATATTACCTCGTTCCTGAAATATGATGAAAGCAACAACATTGCCATTCGCATTACCGACCCAAATGGCGACTTTACCTGGTGCGACTGGCCACTGTTTAAATGGGGCGATTACAAAATAATTCCCAGTCATGGATTTGCAGGAATTACCGGCGATGTTCAACTTCAGGTAACCGATCCAATTTATGTGGAAGATATTTTTGTGAAAAACAAACCCAATCCGAATGAAATTGGAATGGAAATCACCATGAACAATGGTGAAGACTCGAATTCAAAAGGAAAAATCACCTGTTCCATTTTCGACGCTAAGAACAATCAATTGCTTGCCACAAAGAGCAAACAGGTTGATCTGGTGAAAGGCGAAAACCTGATTACTGAAGATTTCAAGGTGAAAAATGCCAATTTGTGGTCGATTGAAACCCCAAACCTCTATTACATGCAGGTGAAATGGGAAGGAGACAATGCAACCACCGATGAGCAAAAAGTCCGGTTTGGTTTCCGCTGGTTCGAAGATCGTGACGTGAATGGCGACAAACAATTTTACCTGAACGGAAAAAGAATTGTAATCCGAACCAGTATTTCGTGGGGATTCTGGCCAGTAAACGGCATTTTCCCAACCGATGAATTGGCCGAGAAACAAATCGACATGGCCAAATCTCTTGGCTTGAACATGCTGAATTTCCACCGCGCTATTGGGCAGGAGAAAATTCTCAATCTTGCCGATGAAAAGGGTTTGCTTTATTACGCCGAACCAGGTGGTTACAACGATGGCGAATTCGACAAATTTTCGCACACATGGAAAAACGCCAAAATTACCCGGATGGTGAAACATTTCCGTAATCATCCTTCGCTGGTTATTTACAACATGTTGAATGAGGCCAGTATCGATCCAACTAAAGAAGCAATGAGCGATATGAAAGCTTGTCATGAACTCGACGAAACTCGCATCATTACTTATACTTCACAATATTACGGTCCCGATTTCTACGGAGGTAAGGCACCAATTACACCTTGTCCTTCCAAACTGCATATGTTACCTTATAGCCAAACGCAATTGGATTTTGGCTGGTACGACGAGCATCATGCCGCTGGACCTGGAGTTTATTACGATTCGATATATCAAAATCCAACAAAATATCTTCGCTATTCCAATCATGCACCAGAAATCATTTTTTATGGAGAAGAAGGAGCCATCGGCACTCCGGGGCGCTTGCAGTTGATTAAAAATGAAATTGAAGCGAAGAACCTGAAAGGTTGGGACAGTGACGATTATTTAAAACAGTACGAAGCATATAACAATTTTCTGGATGAAA
>Ga0209724_1004181_pt1 | contig 11453 bp, 13 predicted proteins | sample grotaG_FD_184143 | JGI IMG/M metagenome (GOLD analysis project Ga0209724, IMG submission 184143) | Glacier valley bacterial and archeal communities from Borup Fiord, Nunavut, Canada, to study Microbial Dark Matter (Phase II) -... | ecosystem: Environmental > Aquatic > Freshwater > Ice > Glacier ... | reverse complement strand
CTGTCTTCTCCGCTTTTGCCTGCTCCGTCTCGAACACCACCTCGAGCAACGCGCTGGGAACAAACCGGGCGAGCACGTCGCCCACGCTGTACCGGCGTCGTATCGAGCGGCTGGAGCAGCTGCTGGCCGGTGCGCCCGCGCTCGCAAACGGGAATGCCGACGCAGCGCCGACGCAAATCGCTCCTGCAAGCCCAGTCCGTGACGCCGCCGGTCGAGGTTCACAAAAACGCGCTCCGTGGTGATTTTGGAGGCGAGTAGTCACCGCAAGCTTCAGGCCGTGACGAACGCGGTGAACTTCACATGACGATGCGGCCCGAGGCGACTAGTCCAAGATAGCGTCCCTTATCAGTCGTGAATAAGGCTGTCGCTGCGACTTCTCAGCAGCGGTCGCACAGCCTGCACAGCATGACGCGTGTGGTGCCGACCATGCCGTCGGTTCGAAGCCCTCAGCAGCCATTCGACCAACGTTGCCAATTCGAGAGATACCTTCCTGGCCATCTTGGGCCATGACTTGCGGACTCCGTTGGGCGCGCTCAGCGGGTGTCTTCATCTTCTGCGAAAAGCGGAAGGGCCAGCCGACACCAAAGAGCGGGCGTTCCAGATAGCCACCCGCAGCATCGTGTCGATTGACCAGATGATCACGGACCTCTTGGAATACACGCGTACGAGACTGGGCCGTGGGATCGAAGTTGTTCCGGGTCGCGGAGACTTCGCCGCCCTGTGTCATGAAGCTTTTGAGGAAGTCCGCGCTGCCTATCCCAGGCGAGCGCTGGTTTCCGCTATTTCTGGCGACCTGAGCGCGATGTTCGATGCGCCCCGCATGCGCCAAGTCCTGATAAATCTTTTGACCAATGCCGTTCAGCACAGCGACCATGCATCGCCGGTGTTCCTTGTCGTTAAGAAGGTGGGCGATCGAATCGAAGCAGTGGTGAAAAACCGCGGAACACCCATTCCCCCCGATTCACTGCAAGTCATCTTCAACCCTCTTGTCCAAGTGGCCAGAACCGAATCAAAACCGCATGAGCGCCCCGCCACAAGCCTCGGCCTGGGGCTGTTCATCGCGCGGGAAATCGTGACTGCTCACGGCGGCAGCATCGAGGTGACATCGTCGGCGGCCGACGGCACAGCGTTTGCCGTCCATTTGGATCGCGGCACCTTGGATCATGGGTCCGACGCCGAGTACGCTGATAACCGCGTTCAAGGACGCGCGACTTCGGCCGAGCGGCATGCAGCGCAGGGTGACGAAGTTGGCGCGCAGGTTCGGCGCCTCGTTGAATCTCGTCGTCTATGAGCACGCAGGGTTCGTGCACGTTCCTCTTCCGTCTCTAGAAAAGACAATCCCCACACGCGCTCAGGCACACTGCCGTTTGTGAGGCTCTTGCACGAGGGAAGGCGGCACAAATTCGCAGACGCCTCGTCGCGAGGTTGGGATGGCGCTCACGCACAGTTGGCGTGACTCGACGGCTGCCAACCATCAATTCGTGCTACTTGGGCCCTCGACAGTTGTCGCAGCATTTCCTATAGCCACATTCTGAGAGTTTCCGTTTCGATAGCAGCCACCTGAGACGGCTTGCCCGCTGCGGCACCTCGTAGTGCGAGAACTGCACAAAGTTCCAAGCCGGCCCTGACGCAAACTTCACGAACCTCGCCCGATCCAGCAGCGCCTCGATCCCCGAGACCATCACCGCATCGCTTCCCGTAGGCTGCGCCCATTTTGGTGGCGCTGGCGCCGCACCCGCGCGACGATCACTCTCGCTGCCCCGAGATGTAGTGCTCCAGCTGCTCGATGATGAACTTCTGCTCGGAGATGATGTCCTTGACCAGGTCGCCGATCGAGACGAGGCCGATCAGCTTGCCGCCGTCCATGACCGGCAGGTGGCGCAGCCGGTTCTCGGTCATTAGCGCCATGCACTCCTCGCTCGTGTGGCGCGGGTGCACATACATGACCGGGCGGGTCATGATGTCGCGCAGTGACGTGTCTTTCGATGAGCGAGCCATCAGCACGACCTTGCGTGCGTAATCGCGCTCGGTCAACATGCCGACAACCTGGTCGTGCTCGACGACCAGGAGCGCGCCGATGTTCTTCTGCGCCATTAAGCGGACGGCTTCGAAGACCGACGCGGCGGGACCGATGGTGTGAACGGCAGGGTCTGCTTTGGATTTCAGGATATCAGTGACGGTGGTCATGGGCTTCTCCGCACTCAAGGGATGAAAGACGCTATTAGGGTCGTACCGGCCGATGCTTCGCTCGCCGCCGCTATTCGACGAACAGCGTCGCCGGATGCTCGATCTCGCGCTGCGAACCGACGCCGACCGTCTTGAGAAACTTGCGAATACTGAGATTGAAGGCTTCCTGGTCCATGACGACCTCCATGTGCAAAAGCGACCGACGCGGCTTCACAGCAGTGTGATGCCGCTGAGCCAATCCGCAGTGTGCTCCCGGAGAGCCGTCATGCCAGCCGCAGTGCGCGAGGACGCTGCAGGGTGCCCGCCGTGTGGTGCCGTGAGGCATGCGCGGGAGATGCGTTATTGCGCTAGATCAAGCCACATCGCGACCAGCTCCCGAACAATCGGTTGTCGCCGACATCGGCGAGCACCATGACTTACCGCAGCCTCCTCGTCTTCCTCGATCGAGATCCGCCGTGCGCCGCGCGCACCCAGATCGCGATGCGGCTCGCCAAGGACTTGGACTGCCACCTCGTCGGCATCGCGCCCATCCGCCTCATCAATCTGCCCGTGTCGCCCGAAGCGGCAGCGTCATTTGCCGATTTCACCGCGCTCGCGTGGGACACGCTGCGTGATCGGGCCGAGCAGACCACGCAACGCTTTTCAGGACGCAAGTCTCTGATGCAAACCAACCCGGGACAACTCCGTGAGCACCATCCGTTCCGTTCTGCTGCATCTCGACGCGACACCCTCGAGCGCCACGTCGCTCGAATTCGCGTGCCGCTTTGCGCTGCGGCACGAAGCCTCCCTATCCGCCATGTCCGTCGCGCCGCCTTCGCAATGTCCGTTGCAAATCGCCTTTACCAAAAGCCCCGGCGGCGCTGCCGCAGCCGATGGCCTGACCGCCGTGGCCCGCGTCGACACTTCCGAGGCCAAGTCGAAGATGACCAGTCGCGATGTGCTGATCGGCTGGAACGCGACGCCGCAGGCTGCCCGTGCCGTTACCGCATCGTCGGCAGTCGCCGGCGACACCTTGTTGTCTTTCGCCAGTGAAGTCGGTGCCGATCTACTGGTGATGGGCTGCTATGGCCACAGCCGGGCCAGTGAACTCATGCTGGGCGGCGCATTGCGTAGCGTGCTGAAATCAATGACGCTACCGGTGTTGATGGCGCGCTGACCACACCGCGCCCGGTGCAGACCCATGACGAACTTGTGGAGCGTCGACCCGTCACAGGTGATCGGCCTGCTGCTGGCCCTGGGCATCGGGCTGTTGATCGGCCTGGAGCGCGAACGCCGCAAGGGCGAGGGGCTTAACCGGCGCGCTGCCGGGATCCGCAGCTTTGCACTCGTCGCGGTCAGCGGTGCATTGGCGCAGCTTCTGCCCGAGCCGGGGCTGGTGGCCGTCGGCGGGTTGTTCGTAGCTTTGCTTGCGGCAATTTCGCATTTCAAGAGCCGCTCTGGCGATCCGGGGCTGACCACCGAGCTGGCGCTGTTCGTCACCTACCTAGTGGGCGTCCTGGTCGCCACACAACCCTTGCTCGGCACCGCCTGTGGCGTGGCGCTGGCCCTGCTGCTGAACACCCGCACCCGACTGCACCGTTTCGCCACCCAGGTGCTCACCGAGCAGGAGCTGCACGACGGGCTTCTGCTCTGTGCGGCCGCGCTGATCGTGCTCCCGCTCATTCCCAATCGGCCCTTGGCGTGGTTGGGCCAGATCAACCCCCGGCCATTGGCTGCGATCGCCGTGCTGATCCTCTCCCTGCAAGCCGCCAGCCATGTGGCGGTGCGGGGGCTGGGACCGCGCCTCGGGTTGGTGGCCGCGGGCTTCCTCGCGGGTTTTGCATCGAGCACCGCAGCGATCGCCTCGCTGGGCAGTCAGGTGCGCAAACAGCCCGAGCGTGTTGGGTTGCTGGCCGCCGCGGCCGCTTGGTCCACTGCGGCGACCTGGGTTTTGGCGATGCTGATAGCAGGCACCTTGTCCATCGATGCCGCCCTCGAGTTGGCGCCGGTCGCAGGGGTAGGGTTGGGGTGCACGCTGGCGGCCTGCGCGGGGTTGTTGGCCTTGGCGCCCGCGGATTCGGTCAAGGATCGAGGATCGCCCCTCGGGCAACGCGAGGCCATCCGCATTCGCGAGGCCATCGCACTGGCGTTGATGCTTTTTGTGATCACACTGACTGTGAGTTACGCCCAGCGCCGGTTTGGACAGGCGGGCCTGATGCTGAGTGTGGCGGTGACCGGTCTCGCCGACGCTCATTCGTCGGTTGCATCGCTTGCCGCGCTGTTCGCCGGCAGCCGATTGCCGCGCGCCGATCTGATCCTCGGCGTGCTCCTGGCCATCACGGCCAACAGCGGCACACGCCTCGTGGTCGCACTGGCGGCAGGCGGCTGGGTCAACGGGCTGCGCGTTGGCGCAGCGCTCGCGTGCGGACTGGCCGGTGCCTGGACGGCATGGGCTTGGTGGCCTTGATGTGCAGGCATCGATTGCCGGCTTTTAGTCTTGCTCAATGCAAAACCGCAAGCGCTGACCAGACTTGAATTCGCCGATGTCGAAATGCCGGCATGGGCTACCGATGCCCGAATCCACGCTGGCATTTCGCGCAAGACTTCAGCGCACTAGCAGCCCACCGGCGCCTTCACCGGCCCGCTGAAGTGGGCCCAAAGGGTTGACTTGCCGCTCTGTTCGATCGGTTCGCGGCACCCCGCCATGGCTGCGGAAGAGGACGACGCCGTCGCGCACGGCCAGCAGGCCTTCGAAGCGCCAGCCGGTCACCCGCGTCGTGCGACGAAAATTGAGGAAGTCGGAAAGGAAACCACCTTCACGGTGTGTCGTTTCACGGCCGAGTTTGAACTCGTACGCCTGGCATGCCAGCCGCGCCACGATGCAATCACGAATGCCCGGGTCGATCGCCTCGAACGGAACGCCGCGATCAGGCGCCAAGCGCCCGGTCAGTTGCGGATACGAGATCAAGGTCACGTTCGGACTGGATTGCAAGTCGAATCCGAGTGCCCTCAATTGCTCGACCGTCGTGCGGTAGGCCACGATTTTGTCGAACGCTTGCGCCGCTGCCTCGAAGCTAGCGAACCCGGAGGGCTGTTCGCTGTCGCCGCGTGGAAGCAGGTTGGCGCAACTGCAGAGCAAGAGGCAAGTGCAAAAGCAAGCGATACGGCAGGCAATCATGCAGTTGACTCCTTTGTGAAGCACGTTGCGGGCTGGAGCCGCCCAAGGGATGTTCGCACGCCGCCTGGCACGGTGCGGGGCACTGCGCCACGGGTTGCACCCGCAGACGCTGCGGGGAGATCGATTCACCGCCAATCCGCGCAGTAGCCGTACGTCTCGCTGTCGAGCCGCTGCAACGCGGCTTCCAAATGGACCATCTCACCGAAGTAGCGCTGTTCAAGCGCGCCACGAAGGTCCGAGAACAGCCGCCGCGCCGCCTCATCCTTCAGATCTGTCACCTGATGCGCGGCCTCGACGGTCGGCTCGTGCTGGGCCTGGTCGGCGGCGTGGACCTCGGCGCGGGGGTTTTTCTTCTCCTACAGGGACGCGGCGTTCGCCGAGCTCACCCTCGGCAGGCTGTTGTCCTGGCCGAAGACCGATACTCCACCTCGCCACGACATTGGAGACTACCGATGATTGACCGTTTTGTTTTCCGCTCCTTGAGCGCCCTAACTGCGGGTTTGGCAATCGCCCTCCCCGCGCTGTCGGAGCCGTACGCCGATGAGGCCAGGGACTATGGCGTGTCCTCAACAAAGAGCATCAAGGGCGCACCGTACAACGTCTCGACGCCGTTGCAGATACCCGGAGCCCGGACTTTAACGACCGATGAGCTGAAGCAGATGCTGGCTCAAGACCCGAAACCGATCGTCATCGATGCGCTCGGACGCCCGGAGATGATCGAATCGGCGGTTGGCATGGGCACTGGGATCGGTGAACAGCGCATGTTCGGCAAGGACCGCACGGCGTTCCCCAAGGCACTGGAACGTCTGACAGCGGGGGACAAGGGCCGGCCCCTGATTTTCTATTGCCTCAGCAGCATGTGCTGGCATTCGTACAACGCGAGTCTGCGGGCGCTGGAAGAGGGCTATACACAAGTGATGTGGTACCGCGGTGGCCTCGACGCTTGGAAGGCCTCCAATGGCCCGACCGTACCCTTCCGTCAAGCCATCGAATGGCAGTAACAATCTGACCCCGAAGACTGAACAGTACTGTGACGTCCTTCATAGAGCTCGTGGAATCGTTGCTTCCCCTTCACGTCAATGGTGAGAAGGTACACGTACGTGTCGCAGGGCTTTTACCTTCACGGGAGGTCGTCCGACCACGGCATGTAAAAAAGATCGGTAGTAGTACGCGAGCTCGTCGACAGCGCCGAGCATCGGAATAGCGAAGTTCGCTGGCATCAGCGCAAACGCCAGTCGCCCGTCAGCGGTCGATGCCCGGCTCCGGGCAGCACCGGAATGTCACGCTCGGCTGCTTAGTGCCGAGCCGACGAAGAGTCCAGTCTTGTGAGCCCTTGGTCGTGTAGCTGCCGATCCGCAGTCGGCTAAAGGCCGCCGCCGCTAACGAACGCTTTTGCGAACGCTAGACCGTCTGGTTCGACAGTGACATGTGGGCCAACAAGTCGGCGAGGAAAACTCGCTGGAGCGCCAATCGAGGCGACCAAGGACGCTCCGCATCTGATTTTGCGGGACAGGACACTGGCCGGAGCGGGTCGGCTCGAGCGAGGTCTAGACGTGATGACGCATTTGCCCACATGTTGACGAGGAGACCCCATACAAGAGCAGCTCCCTCACGCTCAGCGCGCAGAAGCGGCCGATGCCGGCGCACCGGGCGAGGTCGGCAGCACCACGCCGGGCCCGAATGGCACCTCTGCCATCGCGCTGACGCCGGTCACGTAGTACCGGGTCTCGCCGAAGCAGGTGGTGGGCAGGCCCACCTTCTGCTCATAGTGCAGGCTGACGCGATGACCGACCATCGTGTTGATATTCGCGGCGACTGACTCATCGCGCAAGGTAAACATGAACTTCTCGACCGATGTGCCGGGCAGCGACACCAACGCGAGCTCGCCTTCCCAGGTCTTGCACAGCCAGCCCTTGTTCGAGAACTTTTGCACCCAGCCAGCGCGCTCCCCGGTAGCTTCGAACTCTGGAATGATGACACCAAGGCCCTGCTTGCACCCGCTGTTCCAGCAGGATTAAAGCGATGCGGTCGGCGTAGCGTGGTGAGCTCATTTTGTCGTGTGCCGCGCAGATGCGGTTGAGACTCCGCATCGCGGCGCGCTTCAGGGAGTTCGCTCTACGCCGAGCTCAGCTAGGCCGGTCCTGCGAGGGAAACAGGCCGAGCGGCCAACGCGGGCGGTCTGTGCAGCGATCCGCCCAAGGCACTGTAGCGCCCCGGCCCAGGTACACGCGCTTTGGACCGGGATACAGGGCGAAAGCGGCGTCTTAAAGCGACCTGGCCCCGCATCACGGGGCGTCTTTAATTGAGCGGGTCGGGGTTGCGCTACAGCGCGGCGTCCTTCAGCTTCTTGAGCGACCGGACCTTCAGCTTGACCGATGCCGGCTTGGCCGCGAACTCGCGCTCGATCTTGGTGAACGGGTCGATTCCGCGGCGCTTTTTCTTCGCCGCGACTTGAACAGCCGAGATTTTCAGCAATCCCGGGAGCGTAAAGGCGCCGGCGCCTTTCTTGTGCACCGAGGCGAGGATCGTGGCCTCGAGCGCAGCCATCACGCGCTTGACAACTCTCGGCTCAGTGTCCGTCTCGACGGCCAGGTGGGCGATCAGCGAACTGCGTCCGAATGCCTCCTTGATCGGCTTCATCGAGCTGGCCGCCTTGGCAGTCGAGCTCGAGGCGGACTTGGCGGATGCCTTCTTTGCGGGAGTCAGAGATTTCTTTGCAGTTGCCATAGGTGGTCGGTTCGTTGATTGGTCATGTCGGCTCGCGATGCGGCCTGGGCGGATTGTAGGGACCTAGCTCCGAACGGGCCGCTCGCCTGGCGAAGAGGGCGCGTGGTCTGCCTAGAACGATTTCGGCCCCCGATGGGGAGCACTCTTCTCCGACGATCCGAGGAAAACCGGTCTCGACCACGAGCTCATCGCGTTCAAGGAGCCGCACGAAGTGCGGTCGTGGGGCAAGTCTCTTGGCAAGGAGAGGCCCCGCAGCCATCCAGCGAGCGGCCGATGAAATAGGCGCTGCGCCCGCGCGCACCTTCGGTGGCACCAGGTCGGTTCACCCGAGCCTTTGCGTCACGGTCTCAAGGCGCTTGGCCGCCATCGTCAACCGATGCCTTCGGCGATCGGGCTTGTCACAGCAGCGGTGAGCGTGCGGACGCAACCTTCAGTCTTGCGCTCCATGTACCTGCCGATCGAGCTTGTCCGACGATTTCAGTATTGAAAACTTATGTCGTCTGATCTTTTGTCCGCTGCAAGTACTGATTTAAGGTCTGTGACAGTGAAACGAAGTCCGATGGGATCATCAGTACGGTCGTGCTGTTGTTCTCAGCGCCAACCTCGGAGATCATCTGCATGCGGCGGAGCTCGAGCGCAGCAGGGTTGACCATCATCTCAGCAGCGGCAGCCGACAGCTTCACTGAGGCTTCGAACTCAGCCTCGGCTTTGATGATCCGCGCCCTCTTCTCGCGGATCGCTTCTGCCTGCATGGCCATCACCTGCTGCATCGCGACGGGCAATTCGACATCTTTCATCTCGAATCGCTGAACGTCCAAGCCCCAGGCGACCGTCGAGCCCACGATGCTTTCGCGCAGGAGGGCGTTGATCTTGTCGCGCTCCTGCAGGACTTCGTCCAGGTCATGCTGGCCAATGATGTTGCGCAGTCCTGTCAGCGCCAACTGGTACACAGCAAGCTGGGCGTCAGCGACTTCAATCACCGACTTGGCCGCGTCGACGATGCGATACCAAAGCACCGCGTTGACCTTGATCGTGACGCTGTCGCGCGTGATGGTTTCTTGCTGCTCGGCAGAGACTGTGCGCGTACGGATGTCGATCGTGACAGCGCGCTCGATGCCGAGGGGCGCGATCCAGTAGAGTCCCGGCCCGCGTAGGCCCTTGTATCGTCCAAGTCGAAACACGACACCCCGCTGGAACTCCTGTGCCACACGCAGCCCGGAAAGAAGGACGGCGACCGCGACGGCGACGGCAATGAGAAAGGCTTGCATGCTCTAGTTTCCTATATCGGTTGGCTGCTTTCGAAATGCACCCTCACGCAATTCAGTGGCGGCAACCTTCAACCTCCCGAATTAGCGTCAAGTGCAACGGCTGCAAGACGGCGCGCCAGCAGATTGCCTCGTACCTGTCTTCTTTGTTCGAGCCCGTATGGTGGTGGATTTTGGATCGGTTCGCAACGCGTCTTCCACAACGATTGGAGGCTTCCGTGAAACTCAAGCGAACCAGGCAAAGTACTTGGCCTCCCGTTCTTCGCTGACAGCTCTTCAGCCAAGCGCCCGGCAATACGTTTGCGCGTCGTTCCAGAGCAAAGTTCAACGCGGCCAAGCCGCTGCCAGCAGCAGCTTTCAAAGGCGCGCCGCGAGTTTGCCTCTGCATCATTCATCTGGTTGCTCCTGAAAATTCTCAGTCCACCCGCGCATTGCGCAATGCGTTGGTGGAACCGGTCGCCCTGAACAGCATGCCAACGTCCATGACGATGGCCTGGTTCCCAAGAGCGTCCTCTGGCGCCATCGAAGACTCGGGAGGCCAATTGGGGCTGAAGCCACGCAATCAAGATTTCCCTCTGAGCGCGCGAAGTCGGACACGCATAGCTCGACCCAATTGCCGTCTGAATTGCGGCAGTAGAGTTTGGTTCTGGCGCCGCGATCGACGTGCCAGAACGGCAGCAGGTCGTTCCATTTGAGCCTGAGGCTGGTCCGCCCAGGTCGTGCACGTTTGCGACCCCAAGCGGCAGGTGGTGAGCTCAAGGTCGCTGCTCGCGGCTTTCTCTTGCCGGGCACATCAACTACGATTTTGCTGAGCGCGGCCATGAAGCGCTTGCGCCCATCACTGAGGACTCGGATGCCGCCCAGGCCTGACGGCCGAACGATCTGGGTGACCCGAACCTGTCCGGGTCATCGAACCAACTGCGCTACTCCAACACCCGGGATCAGTAGTGCGATGGCTCTTGGAATCGCAGCACAAGACCACGCTTTCGGCAGACGAGGCAAAGCTTCGCTGGCTCGACCACTACCTTGGGGGAAAGCATCTCGGCGGGATTGACCGGACACTGATCGACCAAATCAAGTTCGACCGCTTCAAGATCGCGTCCGAATCAACGACCAATCGATACCTTGCCCTCATTCGCGCCATCCTGAGGCGTGCTTGCGGCGACTTGGAATGGATCGATCGGGTCCCGAAGTTCAAGCTGTTTCGCGAAACCGAGGGACGGGTTCGATCGCTGACATCGCGCGAGTTCGACGCGCTGCGACGGGAGCTCCCGCCGCATCTCGCCGACATGGCAGTGTTCCCGGTCACCACGGGACTTCGACAAGGCAACGTCAAGGGACTGGAATGGAAGTACGTGGACCTGGAGTGCAAGCACGCGTGGATCCCCGGCAGCAAGCACAAGAACCGAAGCGCGCACGCGGTGCCGCTGAACGATATCGCCTGCACGATCCTGCGCGAGCAGATCGGCAAGCACTCCACGATGGCGTTCACGTTCAGGGACGAGCTGAACACCTTTTAGACGAGCACGAAGGCATGGACGGCGGCGTCGAAGCGCGCGGGAATCGAGGTTGTGCATCGTGTTCCGCGGCGCGGCCACCCTGGGGCTGTTCCTGTATCGGAACTGGCGTCTCATTGTGGCGGTGCTGCAAGTCGCAGGCGCTCGCGGTTGTCGGCCGGGGTCAGCATGGTCACGCGATTCTCGGCACGACAACTCAGTGCATGGACTTCGGCTCGCCGCAAATGCGCCGGTAGGCAGCCACGACGCCACCGTAGCCCGGGCGATCGCGCATCTGGCGCTCACGTTCGGCCGGCTCGGCCAGCTGCGCGACCTCTGCCTGGACGTCGACATGCAGTTGCTCGAGCACGGCCGGGGTGCGCCCATCACCCAAAGCCTCGAGCACTTCAACGCACATCCAGCGCACGCCGATCGTTTCGGCGGCACGCACCTTGACGAGTTCGCCGTTCAGTGCGCCGAGTACTTCATTCACCGTCGCCAAGGCCGCGTCGCGCCGACCCAGCTCCAGTTCGAATTGCGCGGTGCGAACTGCGCACTCCCAGGCTGGCAACGGGTCATTCAGAGCCCTGAACTTTGCCTGGGCCTGTTGGTGCAACGGCA
>Ga0209724_1004175_pt1 | contig 11460 bp, 9 predicted proteins | sample grotaG_FD_184143 | JGI IMG/M metagenome (GOLD analysis project Ga0209724, IMG submission 184143) | Glacier valley bacterial and archeal communities from Borup Fiord, Nunavut, Canada, to study Microbial Dark Matter (Phase II) -... | ecosystem: Environmental > Aquatic > Freshwater > Ice > Glacier ... | reverse complement strand
ACCGATTGTCGCGGTGGTCCAGAAAAAGCCCGGTCTTCTGGCCCTCGTACAGGTTGGCGATGATTTTGAGATTGTTTTCAAAAATGGTGAGTTCGGGCGGCGGCAATTCGCCCCACAACGGCTCGAGCACCTTGTCAACGCGCCGCACAATCCCCTTGAGTTTCAAGCTCGAGGTGAGTCCTTTGACCACTTCGGGAATCAAGCGCTCGAGGGCGTTGGCATAAGTGGCCAGCACCGCGTAGCGCTCGTACTTGTCCACCGTGATACCCGGTAGAAAGTCGCCCTCACCATTGAGGAGTCGGTAAGCGTTGGTGGCTTTGGGGTCAAACAGGCTGCCGCGCAGCTCGAGGGCCGACTCCACCCGCCGGGTAATCATGCCCGCTCGAGGCTCCTCGGGGCCGAACATTCGCAGCGCGATGGGACTGGAAAGGTCGTACAGGCCGTAGGCTTCGGCGCGGCCTGCTTCGACTTTGACCCACTCTCCACCCTCGAGTTGGCCACCCTCGAGCGTATTTTTGGGCAGATGGTCGCGGTAAATCCAGGGGTGGCCGCTTTCAATGGCCCCCTCGAGCTTGGGGTTCAGGGTGAGGGTGGGGTAGGACATGGCTCGAGTATAGGGCGGGGGAGAGGTGGGTAGGGTGCTCGAGGCAGGTGAGTGGGTCGGCGGAAACTATTTTTTATTTCGGGACGAAGGATTAGATATTCATCAATTATTTATCGGTAGAGACCTTGCAAGCCGAAAACCCAGGTCGTCAATCTCAAACGTGGGGTGGCTTTTATGGCGGCACGATGCACGGCATCCTCTCGGGGAATCAAACCAGCCTCCACCCCGAAAAACCCGGTAAGGACCGTAGACCTCCGAATCGAACAGGTCCCAGCACCATTCCCACACATTCCCTATCGTGTCATAAAGGCCCCAGTCGTTGGGTATTTTCAGTCCCACGGTATGAACCCGGTTACCAGAGTTCTCTTTGTGCCAGGCGATAGAATCTAGTTCACCATAGCTCACTTCGGTTGTGCCTGCCCTGCACGCATGTTCCCACTCTGCTTCCGAGGGTAGACGATACCCATTGTTTTCCCAATTGCACTCAATTTCCTCACTATGGAAGGTGTAGCACGTTTGGAGGCCCGCTAACTCCGACAAGAAGTTGCAAAATCGAATAGCCTCGTACCAGGTAACCTGGGTGACAGGATTTTTTTGGTCTGTGATGGCCTGGGTAGGGTTGAACAGGGAGTAAAGCTGCTCGGTCACAGCAAACTTTGCTATTGCGAACGGCTTCAAGGACACGCTCCATTGCCGTTTGGTTTTTTCATCGTGCAAAGTGATTTCACCCCCTTTCAGCACAATCATTTCACATTTGATTTGCTCTAGGGAGCGTGCTTTTGACGTCTGAGTCATTTTAAAATTCCCTTAAGGTCGGAGATGTGTTGAACTCTGCAACATTCACGGTTTTGAACTCTCTCGAGGTCACATCAAAGCCATATCGTCCTCGAGCACGGCATCCAGCACGCGTCGTGCCTCTGCCGCCTTCACCCGGTCCGTCTCGAGGTGTTGCTCCAGGGTAATGAGCGCCTTCCACAACGCCCAGCCACGCCCTCTGGCCCAGGTTTCAGGCTCGAGCGGAAGCGCGGCGCGGAACGCTTCCCGGCTTTTCCCGAAAAAGAGCGTCCAGGCGATGACTAAATCGCAGGCCGGGTCGCCCACGCCCGCGCAGCCGAAGTCAATCACCGCGCTCAGCTTCCCATCTCGAACCAGCAGATTTCCCGCTGCAACGTCGCCGTGAAACCAGACGGGTTCGCCCTGCCAGGAACTCGAGAGGGCCGTCTCCCACACCTTTGTGGCCGCTTGCGAATCTATTTCACCCTCGAGCATATCAATGGCTTGCCGGGTCTTGAGGTCGTAAAAGGTCAGAGGTCCGCCGCGATAAGCGCTGTGTTGTCCGGGTGGTGGGCCACCCGCAGAATCTATCTTTTCTAGCGCGCTCAAAAACTGGCCTAAATCGGTGGCGAAGTGCTCGAGGTTATCTATGCTCTCGAGCGTGGCGTTTTGGCCCTCGAGCCAGCCGTAGACCGACCAGGGCCAGGGATACCCGGAACCTGGAACCCCTCGAGCCAGTGGAACCGGAATGGGCAGCGGTAGGTGCGGCTCGAGAATCGGCAACCAGCGGTGTTCCTTCTCAACTTGCGGCGCGTAACCCTCAGCGCTGGGCAGGCGCACGCTCATGCTTTTGCCCAGGTGAAAGGTCCGGTTGTCCCAGCCACCCGGTTCCACGGGTTTTATGGGAAGGTGCGCCCACTGAGGAAATTGCTCGGCAATCAGTTGATGGACGAGTTGGGGAGTGATGTCCAATTTGGGACCCGAGAACATCAAATTCCCCCCGCTCGAGCGAATCTGAAGAGGGATGGGGAGGGTGCAAATCTCGAGGAGAACATGGAATCAGCATAGCCGCCCACCGGAACAGGACATCCGTCAGATGGCTTATGGGGAGGGTGCTCGAGCCAAAACCCAATCATACACTCCGCTTCACCTCCCGCACTCCAGCCAAAGCGCCATTCGCCCTTACGCTCGAGGTGTTACAATGGTATGTTAATTTGCAGAACTCGAGCGCTGCAATTCGCGGTAGGCGTATACTCGAGGGCAAGAAAAAGTGCAGGCCAGAGAGCAAGTGTGGTGGGGAGGATTTCTTTTGAACAGCAACATCGTGGTGCGTGGTGCGCGGGAAAATAACCTCAAGAACATAGACGTGGAGATTCCTCGCAACCAGTTTGTGGTGATTACCGGGGTGTCTGGCTCGGGCAAGTCCACTCTGGCCTTCGATACCATCTACGCCGAGGGCCAGCGGCGCTACGTCGAGTCCCTGAGCGCCTACGCCCGTCAGTTTCTGGGTCTGATGCAAAAGCCCGATGTGGACAGCATCGTGGGTCTTTCTCCGGCTATTTCGATAGACCAAAAGACGACGAGTCACAACCCGCGCAGCACGGTGGGTACCGTCACCGAGATTCACGATTATTTGCGCCTGCTCTACGCTCGAGTGGGAACGCCCTACTGCCCGCTGTGTGGCCGCAAAATCGAGCGCCAGAGCGCCAGTGAGATGACGGTCAAGCTGCTCGAGCAGTTCGAGGGCCGCCGCGCCATTTTAGCTGCTCCGGTGGTGCGGGGGCGGCGCGGCGAGTACAAGAAGCAGATTGGAGACCTCAAGAAAGAGGGGTTCGCTCGAGTGCGGGTGGACGGCACCCTGTACGACATTGACGAGGCCGAAAAACTCAAGCTCGAGAAGTTTGAAAAGCACGACATAGACGTAGTGATTGACAGGGTGGTGATTAAAGAAGAAGACCGCTCGAGGCTGGCCGAATCTGTCGAACTGGGGCTGCAAAAGGGTGATGGCCTGCTGCGAATTCTGTTTCCCGACGACGGCACCGAGGAACTCTTCTCGGAGAAGTTCGCCTGCCCGGAGCACGGCAGCGTGCTCGAGGAACTGGAACCGCGTTCTTTCTCGTTCAACTCGCCCTACGGGGCTTGCGGCGATTGCGCGGGCCTGGGGTCCAAGCTCGAGTTCATACCCGAGTTGGTGATTGCTAACCCGATGCTGAGCATTGCCGAGGGCGCAATTGCGCCGTGGAGCAAGAAGGGTGTTTCGGGTGGGGTGTACTACTGGGACAAGCTGCGCGCCCTGTCCGAGCACCTGAACTTCGACCTCAAAACGCCCTGGAAAGAGCTGTCTGCCGATGTGCAAAAAACCGTGCTGCGCGGTGCGCCCGAACCCTTCGAGGTGGTGTTCAAGCGCGGCGGCAAGGAAACCATGCGCTTTCAGACCGAGTTCGAGGGCGTGTTGCCCAACCTCGAGCGCCGCTACAAGGAGTCCGAGTCCGACTACATCCGCGAAAAGTTTGAGGAGATGATGGAACTCTCGAGCTGCCCGACCTGCGGCGGAACCCGCTTCAAGCCCGAGATTCTGGCGGTGCGGGTGGGTGGGGTCAACATCGCCCAGAGCGCCCAGATGAGCGTGCTGGCCGCACTGGATTTCTTTGAACTGCTCGAGCGCAACACCGTCACCGAAGCGTTTATCGAGCCGTTTATTCAGGGCGCGATGGGCGGAACCAAGCGGGTGGCCGAGGCCCGTAAGCTCGAGCCGCAGCTCAGCGGCTTCAATGCCCAGGTCGCGCCGCCCATTCTCAAGGCCATTCGCACCCGGCTCAAGTTCCTGGTGGATGTCGGTCTGGACTATCTTTCGCTCGATAGAACCGCAAATACGCTGTCCGGCGGCGAGGCTCAGCGCATTCGTCTGGCGACCCAGGTGGGCAGCGGCCTCACCGGCGTTTTGTACGTGCTCGACGAACCCTCCATCGGGCTTCACCCCAAGGACAACGGGCGGCTCATCGAAACCTTGAAACACCTGCGCGACCTGGGCAATACCCTGCTGGTGGTCGAGCACGACGAGGAAACCATGATGGCCTCGGACTACCTGATAGACATCGGGCCGGGGGCCGGGGTTCACGGCGGCGACGTGGTGGCGGTGGGCACCCCGCAGGAGGTGATGGCGCACGCCTCGAGCCTGACCGCCCGCTACCTGCGCGGCGACATCAAGATTGAGACCCCGCTCGAGCGCCGCAAAATCACTGCTAAAAAGCTGCGAATCAAGGGTGCGCGCGAGCACAACCTCAAGAACGTGAGTGTGGACATTCCACTCGGTGTGATGACGGTGGTCACAGGCCCGTCTGGGTCGGGGAAATCCACCCTGATTCACGACATTTTGCACGCCACACTCGCTCGAGAACTTAACGGCGCGCGTACCACGCCTGGAAAGTACGACTCGATGACCGGACTCGAGAACCTGGATAAGGTCATCGAGATTGACCAGAACCCGATTGGGCGCACCCCACGCAGCAACCCGGCTACCTATACCGGGGTGTTCACCGACATCCGCGACCTGTTCACCCGCACCGTCGAGGCGCGGCGGCGCGGCTATTTGGCGGGCCGCTTCTCGTTCAACGTGAAGGGGGGTCGCTGCGAAGCCTGCAAGGGCGATGGGGTGGTCAAAATCGAGATGAACTTTTTGCCCGACGTGTACGTGCCCTGCGAGGTCTGCAAGGGCGCGCGCTACAACCGTGAAACGCTCGAGGTCAAGTACAACCACAAGTCTATCGCCGACGTGCTGGACATGACCGTGGAAGCGGCGCTCGAGTTCTTCAAGAACATTCCGGCCATCGAAAAAAAGATGCAGCTCATGACCGATGTGGGCCTGGGCTACATGAAGGTCGGGCAGCCGTCTACCACGCTCTCAGGTGGTGAGGCGCAGCGCATCAAACTGGCCACCGAGCTGGCTAAAAGGGCCACCGGCAAGACCATCTACATCCTCGACGAACCCACCACCGGACTGCACTTCGAGGACGTGCGAAAGCTGATGGAGGTGCTGACCCGTCTGGTCGAGGCGGGCAATACCCTGCTCATCATCGAGCACAATTTAGATGTGGTGAAAAACGCCGACTGGGTGATAGATTTGGGGCCTGAAGGCGGCTTGCGAGGAGGTGAGATTGTCACCGTGGGCACTCCCGAGGAGGTGGCCATGCACCCCTCGAGCCACACCGGAGCGTATCTGGCCCGCCTGCCCGAGATTAAAGCGCGCATTGGGCTGCACAGGAAAAATGGCAAGAAGGTCATTTCAGAAGTTCTAGAGCCGTCGGACGTGGCGCTCGAGCCGATAAACGGGAAAAAAGTACCTTCGAGCAAGGCCAAGAAGAAAGTGGCGGTGGGGGCTTAGCGCTGCCTGTCTTGGCCCAAGTACAGCACGTCTTGGACAAAGCGCCACCTATCGGGGCTGTCCGCCTTCCGGGCCTGTCCGCCTCACGGGCTGGGCCGCTTGCCCAAGACGCCGTTCTGTTCGAAACGTCAAACGCTGAACGCCAAAGATAAATTAGGCGTTCAGCGTTTGACGTTTGACGTTTGACGTTTGACGTTTGACGTTTGCAGAGCGCTATGCGCTCACCCCAAACCTACTTCTCGAGGTCAATTTTCGGAGCGCTCGAGGGGGTCGTTTCGTTTGGATGTGTTTCGGTATGCGGCGCAACCGCGCTCACGGTCACGGTTTTGTCGGCCTCGTCCACATCCACCTTGTGCGGGTCCTCACCAATGTCGCGCAGTTCCTGCTCGAGCCTGGAGACCTCGAGTTTAATCTTGTCAATCTCGAGCCGATGGGTGGACTGCTCGAGCGCGTCTGCGTGGGTGTAAACCGCTTTGCCGAGCTTGTTGTAAGCACTCTCGAGGTCACGGTTCTGGTTGAACAGGTCTACCCGCAGCCGTGCGGCCTGGGCCATCTCGCCGCCCTTCTTGGTGGCGGTATCCAGGCCCTGCTTCAGCGTTTTGGCGATGTCGTCGAAAAATCCCATGGTTGAACCTCCTGGTGCAGACTGTGAAAATACCTGTGCAACTCGAGTATTTCCAATCCTGGTAAAACGAATGTATTACGAATTCTGCTCGAGCGATGCACCCAAAAAGAGCGCCCTGGGCCGAACCCGTATGCTTTGATAATACGCGCCGTGCATGAAGAAGTTCCCCTCGAGTGAACCCAAAACTGGATTGTCAGGAAACACCACATTTTTTCTTGACTCGAGCGTTGCACAATACTTTTTATGAAACTTCCGTTCATCGTCGCTCTTTTGCTTTTTGGCTCGAGCTTTGCTGCCACGCTTCAGGACGCTCAGACGCTGCTCGAGGGTGAAAAATACGTGCAGGCCGCTACTGTAGCTTCCAGCCTGAACACCGAGGCTGGAGATTTGCTGGCGGCCAAAGCCCTGGTGACGGGCTACGGCAAGTTGCCCAAAGCCGAGCGAACCGAGAAGATGCAGAATGCCGAAAAATACGCTCAGAAGGCGCTCGAGTTTAAAAATTCAGCGGAAGCTCACTACCTGCTGGGCAGCGCCATCGGGTACGGTCTGGCCGAAAAAGGGTTGAGCGCGGTGGCTCGAGTGGGGGAGGTCAAGTCCGAATTTGAAGCCGCGCTCAAGCTGGACCCCAACCATTCCGAGGCCACCTTCGCGCTAGCCCAGTGGCATCTTAACGTGCCACCAATGATGGGTGGGCGGCTGAGCGAAGCCGAGAGATTGTTCGCTCGAGCGGTGGACCTAAACCCTAAGCGGGTGAGCTACCGCCTGTACTACGCCGAGGCGCTGCTCAAAATCTCGGGCCGCAACAAACGCCGCGCTGTGGCTCAGCTCGAGGAGGGTCTGAAAATTACCCCCACCAGCGACGGAATGCGCGAGATTCAGGACCGCATTCGGCAAAAGCTCGAGAGTTTGCGCTGAGGGTTGGGTTTTGCTCGAGGCGAACGGATTGCGCCTCCGGCGGGTCATTGGTTCTTGGTACTTGGTTGGGTTGCATTATGCGCCCGAAATCAAACCGACCAAAAACCAATTACTAAAAACCCGCCGGAGGCGCAACGCCTTCCAGTTCTCGAGGCAACTCCAGACCCATGAGGTATGCTGTTCCCATGCCAGACGTAGACATCAGCAACGACGTGATTTTGGGCATCGCTAGCCTCACCCTCGAGCGCATTCCCGGTCTCGAGCCGATTTCACCACCGCTGGCTATGCCCGAGGTGCTCACCGGAAAGCGGGCCAAGGGCTTTAAAATCGAGCGCAGTGGGCGCGATGTGACCGTCAACGTGACCGTTAGCACCGAGTACGGCGTCAATATCCGCAAAGTCTGCGAGGAAGCCCAGAAATCCATCTTCGAGAACATCGAGGTGATGACCGGACTGGCCGTAAAAGCCGTAAATATCACGGTGCAGGCGGTCTTGATTCCTAAAGGGTCGTAACCTCTTGCGAGGTTGCAAACGTCGAACGCCAAACGCCAAACGCCAGATTGGCGTTTGGCGTTCGACGTTTGCTATGCGCGAAGCGCCTTCTTCAAACTAAACTTTCCACTCGAGCCACAGGAGCCTCTTCCTGGGTCTGCACTGGCGTCTCGAGCGGGTAATCCTCGGGGTTGCCTTTGCGGACTGTGCCCGTTTGCCCGCTGCGGCTGTCCACCTCGTAATGCGCCTGCACGGGCCGGGATTTGTAAAAGCGCACTCGAGCCGGAATGCCCATCGCAATGGCGTGTGGCTCGATGGGCCGGTTGACCAAGGACCCGGTGGCAATCATCGAATCGTCGCTCAGCACGCTTCCGGCCAGGATGGTCGCGTGGTACGTGATGCGGACCCCATCGCCGACTAAAGTTTCCTTGAGCGTCACATCCGCCGTCTCGAGCACGCTGTGGGTGTGGCTGTAGATGTTCACATAGTCCGAGACACTCACGCCGTGGCCCAATCGAATGCCACCGATGTCGTCCAGTAGCACGTAACGGTGAATCACCACATCGTCGCCTACCTCGAGGTTGTAGCCCACCGAGAATTCCACGTTCTGCCAGCATTTGAAGTCTCGGCCCACTTTTTTGAAGATGTGCTTGGCTAAAGTGGCCCGAAACGGGATGCCCAGCGCCGGGTTCTGACCTGCCGGGGTGAGGTCGAAGCACTTCCACAACCACAGCAGCGGCTTAACTCGAGCAAACTTGTCCACGTCGGTGGCCACATAGTGCTCGGCCTCGAGCGTGGTGTTGCGCGGGTCCAGGGCCAGTGCCGCCAGCGGGGCGCTTTCTCTCAAGTCAGCGAGGGTGCGCCCGTACTGAAACTGCGCCAACAGTTCGCACACCAGCTCACTGCGGTCTGTGGCGGGGTCGCTGAGCTGAGCGTCCAAATCGGACAGAAACGCATGAAAGGCGTTTTCGGTGGCGGGGGGGCTGAGTACGGGTTTGAGCCAGGACATGCGGTTTCCTCTCGAGCGGCGTTTAATGAAGCGCTCAGTAGAGAAACTTTACCGGATAGGTCATTTGTTGCTGTGTGATGCCGTAACCATTGAGAATGATTCGCGTGGGGTGGGTTTGTGTTTGGGCGGGCAGGTTTTGCGCCTCCGGCGGGTCTTTGGTGTTTGGTTCTTGGTCGGTCTGCTCTCGAAGTTCAACCACAAACCAACCAATAACCGAAAACTAAAGACCCGCCGGAGGCGCTCTTTCACCCCGCTCGAGGGGGATACACACTCAACTCCCTCACCCGGCCCTGTCGTCCTCGAGTGAGCAAAAAGACCACCGCCTCAGCCAAATCTCGAGGAGAAATCCAGGTCAAAGGGTCGGCGTCGGGCATATCGCGCCGATTGGCGGGGGTATCAAACGCGCCCATCGGATACAGGACTGAGGCGTTCAGATTGCCCTCCAACTCGAGGTCGAGTGCGCCCAGAAAGCTCGAGACCGCTGCTTTGGAGGCGGTGTAGAAGGCTGCGCCGCCGCCCTCACCGCGCTTCACCTGCCCTGCCGAGATGCCCACGATGGCCCCGTCACTGTGCTTCTCGAGTTCGGGAAGGCACGCCTGCACGGTGTAAACCAGGCTGTAGAAGTTGGCGCTCATCATCCCCTCGAGCTGTTCGGGTTTTGCGTCGCGCACCTTCTCCATGCCAAACGCACCCACGGTGTGTATCAGGCTCGAGGCCCCGGAAATGTGCTCACGCAGTGTGAGTGCTCCCTCGAGCGTGCTCAAATCGGCGCTCACGGCGGTTCCCGCGCCCAGACGGTCCCGCGCATATAAGGGTCCGTCGCCGCGACCCACCAAGATGAGTTCTGCGCCCGCCTCGAGTAGGGCCACCGCCACCGAATGCGCCAGCGCGCCGCCTGCTCCGGTCAGGATGATTTTCTTGTCGCTTAGGGTCATGCGGATATTCTCGAGCAAGGTGGGTTTTGGGAACAGGGGAGAGGTTGGGTTTTGGGATGGGGCGCTCGAGACCTGCATACCCACGTACCCGCTCGAGTGCTAAACTTCAGCTCATGTTCAGCCACAATGGAACCGATACCACGACCCCGGATTGGGTCAAGGACGCTGTTTTCTATCAAATCTTCCCAGACCGCTTCGCCCGGAGTTCTCGGGTTCCCAAGCAGAGCTACCTGCAAGCCTGGGGAGAGGCTCCCCACCCGCAGGAGTACCAGGGCGGCGACCTTCTGGGGGTGGTGGAGCACCTGGACCACCTCTCGCACCTGGGAGTCACTGCGCTGTATTTTTGTCCAGTGTTTCAGTCGGCCAGCAACCACCGCTACCACACCCACGACTACTACAAGGTGGACCCCATGCTGGGCGGTAACGCGGCCCTTTCTGAGTTGCTCGAGCAGGCGCACGCACGCGGCATGAAGGTGGTGCTCGATGGGGTGTTCAACCACGCCTCGAGAGGCTTTTTTCAGTTCAGCGACGTGCTCGAGAACGGTCCACACAGTGCGTATCTGGACTGGTTTCACGTTCAGGGCTTTCCCCTGCGCCCCTACCACGGGGCCGAGTTCGACTCGAATTATCTGGGCTGGTGGGGCAACCGCGCCCTACCCAAGTTCAACACTGACACCCCGGCGGTGCGCGAGTACCTGTGGTCGGTGGGTGAATACTGGATTCGTCAGGGGGTGGATGGTTGGCGTCTGGACGTTCCAGACGAGATTAACGACGATGTGTTCTGGCAGGAATTCCGCCGACGGGTCAAGACCGCCAACCCGGAGGCTTACATCGTGGGCGAAATTTGGGAGGACGCCACCCGCTGGCTGAAAGGGGACCAGTTCGACGCGGTGATGAACTACCTGTTCACCCGCCCCACCATCGGGTTTTTTGGCGCTCAGACCTTGCAGAGCGCCACCTTCAAGGAAACCGGATACCGCAGTATGGTCGCGCTCAACAGCTCCGAATTCGGCAAACGCATGACCGATGTGCTCAACCTGTACCCCAGGGCTATCAACGAAGCCCAGCTCAACTTGTTGGGTTCGCACGATACGCCGCGTTTTCGTACCGTGACCGGTGGGGATGAAAGCGCCTACCGTCTGGCCACCTTGTTTCAGATGAGCTATGTGGGCGCTCCCTGCATCTACTACGGCGACGAGATTGGACTGTTTGGGGGTGCGGACCCGGACTGCCGCCGCTCCTTTCCCTGGGACCAGCCCGAAAGCTGGAATCGTGAAGCGCTCGAGTACACCCGCATTCTGGTGGAAGCTCGCAAGGCGAGTGTGGCGCTGCGCCGGGGCGATTTCAGGGTGCTTCAGGCCGAGGGCGACACCCTGGTGTTCGAGCGAAGCCATCAGGACGCTCGAGCCTATGTGTTGTTCAACGTAGGTCAGAGCGAACTCGTGGTCACGGTTCCCGAAATGGCGGCGGGAAACTACTTTGATGTGCTCGAGGGTCAGGTTTTTGAGCAGGGGGCGCTGGATGTGCGCGACTTGAGCTTCACGCTGGCCCCGCGTTCGGGGAAATTGTTGGTGCTCGAGGGGTAGCTTGCTTGAGCTTTGGCTTTTGGGCGACCTGCCAGTCGCCCCTACTAAGTCAAGAGATTAGGTAGGGGCGACTGGCAGGTCGCCCGTTGACGCCGAATGGCCCATCCAACTCCTCGAGCGGGCAGGCCCAATGGGTGCCG